>Ga0190275_10002902_pt1 | contig 12186 bp, 11 predicted proteins | sample Popmic550T_FD_133745 | JGI IMG/M metagenome (GOLD analysis project Ga0190275, IMG submission 133745) | Populus adjacent soil microbial communities from riparian zone of Yellowstone River, Montana, USA - 550 T | ecosystem: Environmental > Terrestrial > Soil > Riparian zone > Trees stand | place... | reverse complement strand
GGCCATCGCGCGGTCGTCGCCCTTGTCTATCTGCTCGGGATGCCCGCGTCTGAGGTGGCTCAGATCATGGGCATCCCCGTCGGGACGGTGAAGTCACGCCTGCACTACGCGCTCGCCGCGATGCGCACGACGATGACCGCGGCCTTCGCCTCCGTCTCAGGCACGCCCAAGTAAGCCATCAGGCCGTAGGCCGTCGCCGCGTGAAAAGTGCCCGCGCCCGCGCCCGGCGTCGGCACGACCGAACCGACGAGCGCCCAGCCCAGCACGAACACAGTCTCGCTCACGCCGAGTTGCAAACCGAACGCGCGCAGCACGAGCATGTTCGCCGCCGCTATCGCGGCCCAGAGCGCCGCCGTCCACCCCACGGTCGCGAGCAGCGAGCGAGCGCCCACAAGCACGCCGAGCGTCTGCGCGAGTTGATCGAGCAGCCCGACAACGACTTTGCCGGGGCGACTCAAAGCGCGCGGCCACCTCTCCATCTTCGCGCCGAGCCAAGCGGTCGCGCGCCCCGCGTGCCGCCTGAACCAGACGAGCGCGGCCAATCCTAAGACCGCCCCCGCGAGCAGGAGCAACGCTCCCTGCCGGACTCGCGCGAAGGCCGTCTCGTCAACGCCCGGCAACTTTAGGAAAAGCAGGTTCGCCGCGAACATGATGACGACGGCTGACATGTCGCAGATGCGTTCGACCGCGATTGTCACGAACGCCGCGCCGGGCCTGACCGCGCGGTCACGCAGGGGCAGAAACGCCGGTCGCACAACCTCGCCCGCACGCCCCAAAAGAAAGATCGCGCTGAAGCCCACGGTCGTCGCGGCGAACGCCTCGCGCAGAGACGCATCGGGCGCGAGCGGCGCAAGCAGCGTCCGCCAACGGAAGGCGCGTATGAGATACGTCAACAGCACGACGACGACCGCCGCGGCTATCAGACGCCAGTCGGCACGCCCTATTGCCCCAGACACCTCAGCCCAGTTTAGATTCCACCCGAACCACAACAGGATAAGCCCGGCGAGAAGACAAAGGGCTATGAATTTCAGGTATTTACGCAAGCGATGCAGTTCCGGGGGAGTCTTAACTCCGGCGCGTCCGCGCCACCCTACAGGCAGCCGCCCTTCTAGCGCTCCGATTTGACTTCACGCATCGAACGCCACAAGATATAGTGTAACACCGACAGGCTATAATAATCACAACGGGGTAGCAAGGCACGCGCCGGTCGGCAGTCGGCGTCGGTGCGTTGATAAGGACGGCGGGCAGCGCGTCCTCAATCGCTCCGGCAGGGGCGGGAACTTTCCCTTTAAGGAGGTCGTAATGCCCGTTTGACAATGGGTTGACCACCCAACGCGGGGCGCACTAGGGGCCAAGCCGTGGAGGGACTTAGAAGGGGCGCTAGGTGGGAGTCGCAAAGGCAGTGACGGTCGGCGAAGGGGCTGAATTGGTCAGAAGGTGCCGAGCCGGCGACGGCGCGGCGTGGGAGGAAATCGTCTCGACCTACTCCCGCAGAATCTACAACCTCGCGTACCGCTTCACCTCGCGCGCCGACGCCGCGGAAGATTTGACGCAGGAAGTTTTCGTCCGCGTCTATCGCTCGCTCGAACAGTACGACCCGAAGCAGGGCGACTTGCAAAACTGGCTGATGCGTCTCGCGCGCAATTTGATAATTGACGACTACCGCCGCCGCCAGCGCGCGCCGCAGGACACGCACGCAGAGGACATCGAAGGCCACACTTATCACCTGCGCGCCGCCGGCAACACGCCGCAACGCGAGATGGAGCGGCGAGAGCTTGGCGAGCAGGTGCAGGCCGGGATTGACAAGCTGCCGCACGACCTCAGAACGTGCGTCATCCTCCGCGACATCGAGGAGCTGAGCTATCAGGAGATCGTTGACCTCCTGAAAATCCCCGAAGGGACGGTCAAGTCGAGAATCAACCGCGGGCGCATCGAGCTTGCGAAGATTTTGCGCCGCATGCGAGTCGTCGCGATGAGCGACGTTTGATGAGTGTGAACGTGAATGGTCGTCCGAAGTCCGTCGGGTGAGCGGGCCGCGGTCGTCCCCGTTAAAGAAAACAGGAGTTGAAGGGGTGGAGCGAATTTAGAATGCTTTGCACAGAGTTTGAAGATCGTCTGACGGATTACCTCGACGGCGCGCTCGAAGGCGAGACCATTCGCGCCTTCTCCGAGCATGCGCTGCGCTGCCCCGTCTGTCACGAGCTTCTGAATGAAGTCAAGAACACGGTCGTCGAGTGCCGCGCGGACGTGCCGCCTCAGCCCTCGCCGGGGCTTGAGGCGCGTATCCTTTTGAAGACCGCGCCTGAGACCTCGATGACGTGCGAGGAGTTCGAGGAGTATCTGACCGACTACCTCGACGGCTTCCTCCCCGCAGCGCTTTATCACCGTTGGGAGCGTCACGCCGCGCTTTGCGTCGGCTGCTCCGACCTGCCGGGACAGGTCGTGCGCTCCATCGGCGCGTGCTACTCCTACATCAGCGAAGAGCGCCCCGTGCCCGCGGGCCTGCACGAACGAATTCTCCACGAGACGCTCGGCACGACCGAGGCCGAGATGGTTCGCGCCCCATTAGGCGCGCGCGTAGCCGAGTGGATGCGCGGCTGGCTCGACGTACTTGTGACGCCGCAGCTCGCCACCGTCGCGACGATGCTTCTGCTCGCCGTTCTCGTCGGCACGACGACGATCTCGGAAGACGGCACTATCAGCGGCATGTACCAAGCGGGTCTGCGCGTCGCCGAGCGGACCTACTCTTACGGCGCGAATCAGGCGGGCGAGTTGAAGCGAGCGACCACGGGACTCGTCAGTTCGCCCGCGTCGCAGGGAGCGGGCAACTCAAATTCACAACAGACTCCGAGCAGCGGGCAGCAGCAACAGCAACAAAAGCCCGAGCAGAAGAATCGCTAAGCGGCGATGACCAGCGCGGCAAAACGCTTGAGAGAAGGCGGGAGACGAGGGCGAAGAAATTGGCGGCAGGCTTGATGAATTGCGCTTACCACATGACGAACCGCGCGGTCGTGCAGTGCAGCCGCTGCGCGCGCCCCCTGTGCCCCGCGTGCGATCATCGCATACGCGGCTTCCCATATTGTCAGGACTGCATCGTCGCTGGCGTGGAGCATTTGCAGCAGCAACAGCAGTACGAGCGCCCCGGCGCGGCTCAAGTCATCCGCCGAAAGACTTCGGCCTTCGTTGCTCTGCTCCTTTCCTTCATCTGTCCCGGACTCGGCGCGGCCTACAACGGGCAGACCTCGAAGGCTCTCGTCCATTTCACAATCTTCGCGAGCTTCTTCCAGATGGCGACCGTCACGGACGGGACGGCCTTCTTCGTCTTGGGCGTCATCGGCACTTGGCTCTTCGCGGCGGTTGACGCCGTCCGCACGGCGCAGCTCATACGCGCGGGCCTCGCGCCCGACGCCGAGTCGGACGCAATCTCGCGCAGGCTCTACGGCAACCCGCTGGCGTGGGCCGCGACGATGATCACGCTCGGCACGGTCTTTCTGCTCCACACGCTCTTCGGCGTTCAACTGCCCGTGCGCGAGTTCCTGCCCGTGCTGCTCGTGCTGCTCGGCGCGTACATGCTCTTCGACCACTTCCGCACGCGGCGCAAGCGCGAGACTTTGAGCTTTGAGAATTTCGCACGCCCGCCTTCGGTCGTCGGCGGCATGACCGGCGCGCTCCCGTCGGACGTGACGAGGTTCGGGACGGGTGAGCTTGCGACGCACGTCTCGGCGCGCGAGACGACGGGCGCGTGGCCGACCGAGCCGCGCATCTGAATTTCTGTTAAGATAATCGGCGGCAGATTTCTTCGGGCGCAAGGGCGCGCGGGGTTAGCGTTCAAACGGTAAGGAGGTTCCGAGTGATGTTAGGTTTAATGAAAGTGGCCGGCAGGTTCGGCGGCATCGTCGCGCTCATCGCGCTGCTCATCGTCCTCGTCAAGCAGCTCATCGCGCTTGTCGGCTTCGTCATGTTCGTGCTCAAGATCGCCATCATCATCGCCTTCATAGGGCTGATGCTGCTCATCGTCATCACGTTTGTGACGACGCGCAACCGCCGTCGCCGCGAGGCCGAAGAGATTTAGAGTCCTCGTCGGGACGAAAACGCTTTGCCAATGCCCGCCGGTTGAAGCACTCAGCCGGTGGGCATTTTGTCGCTTTGGTTCCATCGGTTTTTCGCACTCCACGCCGGTTGCAAACAAAAATCTTGTGTGGTAGGGTCTAGCCCCTTGTGCAGCCCCAAGTCAGTTGCCTGTCATGGCAGTGTAATTTCATGATGGGTCTCGGCAGCACCTTCAGGAAGGGTCTCGCTAACTAAGAACCCGGTTAATTTAATAGTTTTTCGCACTCGTCGCCTTCTTTCGGCAGACAGTGCCTTTCGCGCTCATTCGTGTGCGTACACCCCAAAGTTCGCGCACGGACTGAAGCGCTCAAGGAGCACACTCCGATGAACAGAGACGAGCGTTTATACGCTTTCTTCGTTTCTCGAACTTCTCGTTCACGTTCCTGCATCCGCCGCTTCTCCGTACACAAGCGATGGGTCAAGGCGTCGGCCCTCTTGGCGACGATGGTTTTCTGCGCCGCGGCCTACGGCCTCTACGGGCTGACGCAGCAGGCCGCGCATCTCCGCATCGAAGAGGAGAACAACCGTCTTCGTATGGAGAACGAGCACCAGCGCAAGCAGCTTCGCAAGCTCGAAAATCGCGTTGACGCCATCGAGACGGACGCGCGCCGCCTGTCCGAGATGTCCGGCGTCGCGACCGAAGAGGGAGAGGGCACAAGTCCGCACGGCGCGGGCGGCCCCGCACTGAGCGTTGACTCAATGACGGTCGCGACCGTCGAGGAGCGCGCGTCGCGTCTGGAGCAAGACCTACAGACATTTGAGGTCGCGTTGCGCGAGCGCGCGCGCGTCCCGTCCATCTGGCCGGTCGAGGGCGAGTCAACCGACAGCTACGGCGTCCGCGGCAATCCCTTCGGCGGAGGCTCCTCGGAGTTTCACCCCGGACAGGACATCGCGGCCCCGCGCGGCACGCCCGTTCTCGCGGCAGCCGACGGCACCGTCGTGAAGGCGGACTGGCAGAACGGCTACGGGCAGACGGTCGTCATTGACCACGGCAACGGTCTGACGACGCGCTACGGCCACCTCTCGAAGATTGAAGTCACGGCGGGTCAGGAGATTCGGCGGGGCGTCGAGTTAGGACAAGTCGGCTCGACGGGCCGCTCGACGGGGCCGCACCTGCACTACGAGGTCAGAATCGGCGACGTGGCCGTAAGCCCGCAGCGCTATCTGCCCGCGCGCTTCGACTCCGTCGTTCCGCGTGGGTGGTAAAGCTTCGGGGGGGTGTAAATTTTTATGCTTGACACGCTCGCGCGCTTTCGCTTAGTATGCGCCGTCGTTTCGAGCCGCGGGATTGTTTAAACTCACTCCCTCGTTAGACTTGCAAGCATTAGCAATGAAGTCGCAGTGGTTTTGTGTTTGTCCGTGAACGATTGGCCGAGAGGGCGCTTAGACGTCGCAGGCCATCGGGCGCGGGCTTTTTTTCTGTCATGTAGTCTGCGGGGCGTCCTTGTAGTGGGGCGTGCCGGCTCGTGAAGAGTAACTTGCGGGCGGACGAAACCTGCACTTATTCGTCCAGCCCATTTTCCGAATCGTTAGGAGGATTCGTCAGCTATGTCTAGAATTACCGGTAAGGTCAAGTGGTTCAACAACGCGAAGGGCTATGGCTTCATCGAGCAGCCCGGCTCTTCCGACATCTTCGTTCACTACTCCGCCATTCAGGGCGACGGCTTCAAGACCCTCGAAGAGGGTCAGACGGTCGAGTTCGAGGTGACGCAAGGCCCCAAGGGGCCGCAGGCTGAGAACGTGATGAAGGTGTAACTCTCCCCATTGAACACTTCAGCTTTCGTTGAAGGCCACTGACCGCTTCCGGTATTCGCAACACAGCCGGCAAGCGCACTACAAAGCAAGGCACTCAAGAAAGCAAGTAGGCAGAAGGCAGTAAGCAGAAGGCAGTCAAGACGCGGAAGCGTTTCGACTGCCTTTTGCTTACTGCCTTCTGCTTTCTGTTTTACTTGTCCGCTTTCGCCTTGAAGCTGACGTGGCCGTCGCGGACGGTGACGGAGAACTGCACGCGCTCGCAGCCCGCGCGCTCTTTCAACGCCTCCGATTTTTCGGCGACCATACGGTGGAAGCGCGGGAAGGAGAGGTCGTCGGTCGGCTCGCCGCACTGGCGTTTGGCCTCAACCAACTTGTCGTACAAGCTCCGAACCGTCGAGATGTCCTTCTTCGCATCGGCGCAGACGAACTCGCTCGGCTCCGTCTCCGACACGGTTGCGTGCGGGACGTGCCGCGCGGCTACCTTGCCGCGCCCCTCCTCGCGATCCTGCATCGTGCGCCGCCAGAGCTGCATGAACGAGTTGTAGCGCGCGGCGAGCGAGTTGTAATGGTAACGCTGCGCGAACGTGAGCGTGCGGTCGTCCGCGAGGCGTTTGATGAGCGTGTCAACTCGCCCCTTCGTATCGTAGGGCGGGCGTTTGGCCGCGCCGTTGAAGTAGATGTCGAACTCTATCTTGAGCCGCCGGACATCGTCTTCCAAACGGGCCAGTTGCTCCTCGGGCGTCGGCTGTGCGTCGCGATTGAGGGTGTTACCCCTCTTCTCAAGCACCTTAGCTCGGCGCGCAAACTTGTTATCACGAATAGGCACTGATTCAACTCCTCTTCACGGCCACGCACTCGCGGGCCTTAATTCGAGAATAGGATTTCGGCGTGGAGAGTGTCAACAAATTTAAGTCAGAAGTCAGAACGCTGAACGCTGAACTGATGGGAACAGGTTTAAAGTTCAGCGTTCAGCGTTCTGACTTCTGACTTTCACTGTGGCGGCCACTGAATGACCTTGCCGCGTTCGGGCGTGGCGGCGGGCGCGGGCGTAGGTCGGGCGGCGGGCGGCGGAGTCGTCTGCGACTCCGAGACGCGCGTGTTCCGACTCGTCGAGCCGGGGCGTGAGGGGTCGTCGGCGCGCGCGCCGTCTCGATTGTCAGACGACGGAGGGCGGCCCGCGGACTCGTTCGTCGCGGCGTCGGCCTTTCGCCTCGAACGCGCCGGGTCTTCGGCTGACGGCTCGCCGCTTTCCGAGACGACCGCGGGCACGGACGGCGCGTTCGACGCGGCGGGCGGGACGTAGAACGGCTGTGTCGAAGCGCCGGGCGCGGGGTAGAACGCTTCGGGCGGCACGCCGGGGGCGGGAAGGACGGCCTGCGCGTCCGGCGTCGGCGAAGGAAGCGGCGAGGGCTGCACGACCGCGATGCTCGCGTCGGGCGCGGGCGCGGGAGGCGCGGGCGTCGGCGCGGCTTGCGCGGGCTGCGGAGTCTCAAGTCGCGTGCGGTTGCCGCCCCAGACGGCGAAGACCGCCACGCCGAGCGCGGTTAAAAGCAATGCTGTTCCGACCGACCCTTGCCACGAGCGCAGAAAACCGCCGAGCCGGAAAGCGCCAGCCGAAGGGTGCGCGGGCACGTGCCCGTCTCGCCGCACGGAGACGTTCGACGGCTCGCCGGTTTCATCAGACTTCGACGCCGCTCTGGAGAATTTCAAAACGCCGTCCACGGCGTCCGCGGCTTCGGCTTTCAAAGCTCCGGCGTCCGCCGCTTTCACAGTTTCATCATCCGCGGCTTTTACTTCTTCGTGATTCGTTCCCGTCTCGACGCGCTCATCCTTGACGGGGCGCGGACGTGCGGCCTCCGCGTTCCGCAAAAGTTCCGCGACGCTCGCGAAGCCGCGCGAGGCGGCCCAACTCTCGGCGGTCGTGCCGAGACGCGTCTGTGCGTGCGTGTCCGCGCCGCGCTCGACGAGAAGTTTTACGACCTCTTCGTGGCCGAAGAAGACCGCGAGGACGAGCGGCGTAAAACCGTCGGCGCGTCGCGCGTTGACGTCCGCGCCCGCGTCGAGCAGAGCGCGCGCAACGTCTTCGTGCCCGCGCGCAGCCGCGCGCATGAGCGGCGTCTCGCCGCCCCGGAGCGTCGCGTCCGCGCGCGAGCCTTCGGACAGAAGACGCTGGACGCGCGCGGCGTCGCCGTCCTCGACCGCGCTCAAAAGCGCGAGCGGGTCTGTGTTGCTCTCTACTGCCGGCGTCGTGACGCTTCGCATTTTCGGTTTCTCTTACAGCGGCTCGGCGGCGTAGAATGTCGCCGCCGGTAGGCTCTCTTAACAACTTACCACCGACGCACGGCTTCTGACTACCGACTTTCGACATGCCCGACCAGACTCTTTCCGAAAGACTGCGCGCGCTCCCCTCGGTTGACGCGCTTCTGCGAACACGCGAAGCGACGGCGCTGCGCGAGCGAGTCGGCGCGGAGCGTCTGACCGAGATCGCGCGCATCGTTACGGGCGAGCTACGCGACGAGCTAAGGCGCGCACGCGACGGCGAGGGAGCATCACTTTCAACCGGCGGCGAAGGCGCACGCTCGAACGGCGAAGGCGCGCGCGAGTCTCTGCTCGCGGAGGCCGCGCGTCGGCTCGCGCTCGCCGCGGCGCGCGATGCAGCCGCAGCCCTGCGCCGCGTCATCAACGCGACGGGCGTCGTCCTGCACACGAACCTCGGTCGCGCCCCGCTCTCCGAAGACGCGCGCCGCGCCGTTTCCGAAGAGGCCGCCGGCTACTGCACGCTCGAATACGACACGGAGACGGGCGCGCGTGGACGGCGCGGGGCGCGCGCCGAAAGCCTGCTCGCGGAGTTGACCGGCGCGCAGGACGCGCTCGTCGTGAACAACTGCGCCGCCGCCGCGCTGCTCGTGCTGACCGCGCTCGCGCGCGGGGGCGAGACGATAGTCTCGCGTGGCGAGCTTGTCGAGATCGGCGGCGACTTTCGCGTGCCCGACGTGATGGCCGAATCCGGCACGACGATGATCGAGGTCGGCACGACGAATCGCACGAAGCTCTCCGATTACGTGCGGGCCTTCACGGATCGGACGCGGCTCATTCTGCGCGTGCATCCGTCGAACTATCGCGTCGTCGGCTTCACGTCCGCGCCCGCGCTCGAAGAGCTTGCGCGCGTCGCGCACGAGCGCGGCCTGCTTCTTTACGAGGACGCTGGGTCGGGCGCGCTCACAGACCTCGCGCCTTTCGGCCTCGCGGGCGAGCCTCTAATCGGCGACTCAATCGCGCATGGCGCGGACGTGGTCACGTTCAGCGGCGACAAGCTGCTCGGCGCATCGCAGGCGGGACTGGTCGTCGGGCGTCGAGACCTCATCGAGCGCCTCCGACGCTCCCCGCTCTACCGCGCGCTGCGCGCCGACAAGCTCGCGCTGGCCGCGCTTGAAGCGACGCTCGACTCTTACCGTCGCGGCGATGCCCCGCGCGAAGTGCCCGCGCTCCGAATGATCGGCGCGACCCGCGACGAGATCGAGGGGCGTGCGCGCTCATTCATAAAACGACTTCGCGCGCGCGTCGCGGACGATGCTCTCACAGTAGAAATCGTCGAGGGCCGTTCGGCCATCGGCGGCGGCTCCGCGCCGACAACGCACCCGCCGACCGCGCTACTCGCGCTCGCGCACCCCGCGCTCTCGGCCTCCGCTCTCGAAGAGCGTCTGCGCCGCAACGCGCCGCCCATCATCGCTCGCATACTCGACGAACACGTCGCGCTAGACCTTCGCACCGTCTTAGAATCCGAAGAGGCGGAGTTGCTCGACGCGCTCGCCTCGGCCTCTGCGGCCTGACGAATCGGAAAAACATCTACTTGTTAAGCCCGCGCCCGGCGGTGTAAGATGTTTGTGGCTTCGGCGTCCCGCCGTCGCGTCCGTCTACAAACCCTGCCCTTACTCCTTAATTCCCTATCTTCTCTAAAGCCTTGAAAAATCCCGTTTCGTTTTCTTCAAAGTCCGCCTACGTCTCTGTGGCCTTCTCGCTCTGCGTCTCCGCGTTGGTCGCGGCGGCGTGGGGCGTGGGCGTTCTGACATCGCCCGCCGCGCTCTTCATGTTCGACGACCCGGCAAGCCCAAGCGTGCCGCCGCAAGTGTGGGTCGTCATGCTGCTCATCGTGGCGGCGGGAGTCGGCGGAGGGTTCGCGCTTGAGCGACTCGGCGCGCGGCGTGCGCTGCAAGTGGTCGCCGGCTCGCTCGTCATCCTTTGCGCCGTGAGCCTCGCGGTGTCGCGTTTGCTAAGCCTCGACATCGTGTTCGCGCCGATGATGCTCGCGGCCTTCGGGTCGCTCGTCGCGGCGCAGGCGAGACGCCTCTGGACGATTGACGCGCTGCTCACGCGGAACGTGGAGCTGGTCGCCGCACGCCCCTCCGCGCTCGAAGCGCGCGGCGCGAGCGCGCGTCTGATGAGCGGGCTGAAGCTGCTCGACACGGTGCTGCCGCTCGAAGAGGCTGTGATCTTCCGTCTCGACGAGTCGGGCGTGCCTGTGCAAGCGGCGCGTTTGCGACAGGCGGCGCAGCCGGCAGCCTCCGCCGCCGACGGCGACCGCAACTTCGCGTGGCGTGAGGGCGTGGAGATGTGCGAGCGCGCGATTGTCTCCGGCGAGATCATCGCGCGGCAGGGCGCGACGATGGGCGAACGCTCGACGGTCGCCGTGCCGCTCAGACACGACGGGCAGTCGGTCGGCGCGCTGCTCGTGCGTCTGCGAGGAGGTTTCGACGAGGCAGACCGACCGCTGCTCGCGAACGTCAGCGCGCAGTTCGCGCGCAACCTCCAACGCGACGACGCGCGCGCGCTCGACGTGCCGCGTGAGCGCAGAACGTTTTTCTCCTCGCGCGCGGCACGGCAGCGGCTCGAAGCATTCGGCGTCGTGAGCGGTCTTTTGACCGAGCAGGGTTTCGCGGGACTCATCATGTCGGACGCGCCGGACGCGCACGCCATCGCGTACCTCGACGGCACGCTCGCATTCGCGAACGAGCGCATGCTCGAAGCCGCGCGCGCGACGCCCGTCGAGCGCCGTTCGCTCGACCTCTTCCAGCTTCTCGAACGCTTCCGCACGGGCGTCTTCGACGATCCGCAGATCGCCGTCCGCCGCGTGCTGCAAACAGGGCAGCCTTACGAGCGCGAGCTGACGTTCCTCGACCGCAGCCAGACGCTCGCGCTCCGCATCGCGCTCATCACGGAGGCCGCGCGCGACGATGACCGCAACGAGACGAACGGCCACGCGACGACGCCGCTCTGCGTCGCCGTCACCGTGCGCGACGTGACGCGCTTGAAGGAGTTGGACAAGCTCAAGAGCGACATGCTGTCTCTGATGTCGCATGAGCTGCGGACGCCGATCACGAGCATCAACGGGTTCGCCGAGCTGCTGATGGCCGACGACAACATCCCCGCCGAGTCGCGCGAGTTCCTCTCGATCATCAACGCCGAGTCGCAGCGCCTCACGCGCATGATAAGCACGTTCCTCTCCGTGACGAAGCTCGAACAGAAAGACCGTCAGGAGGTGACGCTCTCGCCGATAACGCTCGACGACGTGGTGCGCGAAACGATCTTCAACCTCCAATCGGTCGCCAAACGCAAGCGCATACGCCTCGTCGAGCGCGACGCGAGCAAGCTCCCGCCCGTCGCCGCCGACCGCGGCCTCATCACGCAGGCCGTCGCGAACCTCGTTGACAACGCCATCAAGTACAGCCCTGAGCGCACGAGCGTAACGCTCTCGACCGCGCTCGAAGCCGACTCGGTTCGCCTCTGCGTCGAAGACCGCGGCTACGGCATCCCGCCCGAAGATTTGGAGCGCGTGTGGGAGAAGTTCTATCGCGTCTCGCGCGATGGTCGCGTCAAGGAGGAGGAGTCAACCGGCCTCGGCCTCTCGTTCGTCCGCGAGGTCATAGAGCAGCACGGCGGGCAGGTCTTCCTCGAATCCGAAGTCGGCCACGGCTCGAAGTTCAGCTTCACGCTTCCGAGACTTTAAAAGCCGTGACAGGTGACGGGTGACAGGTGACAGGAAAGAGCTTGCCTTTATCCTGTCACCTGTCACCCGTCACCTGTCACGGCTTTACCTGTTTATCGTGCCGCGGCACGCGGGCGATTTGCAGCGGCAGCGGTAGTCGTCCGGGTGGTGCGTGCTGATGTAGTCGCAGGTGATCTCTTCGCCGGGCTGTATGTCGCGCAGGGCCATGAAGAGCAGGTGGCCGTGCGTGATACGCATGTAGCAGTTCGGGCGGCACGAGTGGTTCATGTAGTGCGTGCCGTTTCCGCCGCGCTCGCCGTCGAGGCTCCAACGACTGT
>Ga0190275_10002901_pt1 | contig 12186 bp, 8 predicted proteins | sample Popmic550T_FD_133745 | JGI IMG/M metagenome (GOLD analysis project Ga0190275, IMG submission 133745) | Populus adjacent soil microbial communities from riparian zone of Yellowstone River, Montana, USA - 550 T | ecosystem: Environmental > Terrestrial > Soil > Riparian zone > Trees stand | place... | reverse complement strand
GCGCGGTCCTGCCCACACCACACTCGGCGTGCCACCCTCCTCCGCCAGCGTCCGAGCCAGCCGCCCCTCCGCCGCCGCCTGCAGCAGGTACAGCGCCCGGTACAGGTTCGTCTTCCCGCTCCCGTTCGGCCCCACCACCACCGTCACCGGGTGCACCGGCAACACCAGCCTCCTCACGGAGCGGTACCCTGCTATCTCCAGCCGCGTCACCGTCATCGCCGTGCGAGCGTAGTGGATGACCCGTACAAGACGGGCCTCGGATCCACCCTCTCTCCTTATATAGGATGGGTCAGGTCGGCCCCCCAGGAGGATCCAGCCATTCTCAGGGCAAGCCGCGCTCCCGGATCTTCCGCATGTGGGTGCATGGAGAGCCATTCTTACGGGGTGATAGCGAGCAACCGGGCGTCCCCCGCCTTGCCCACCCGTTGAGGCACGGACAGCGAGCGGCCTTCGTGCTAAATCTTCACTTACGGGTGCGTTGCGCCCGCGTCCTCACCTCACGAGCCCGACGACCCTCATGGCCGAGCGTGGTGTCGCAGAAGAGATGGCGCAGGCCCTCGCGACAGTGCGCGATGGCTTCCGCTCCAGTGCGTCCGAGCGAGTCACTCAGCTCCGCCGCCACGCTGAGGCGTGGAAAGCTGCTATCCCAGGAGCCGCTGCGCTGTTCGCCCAGACCGCGCACTCCACTCGCGGCACCGCCAGCACCCTCGGCTTCACCGAGGTGGCCAAGATCACCGCCGAGCTCGAGAAGCTCGCCGAGGGCGAGTCCCCCGTCTACTCCCCCCGCATCTCCGGCCTCCTCCAGTCTCTCCTCGAGGCCTTCGCTCAGCCGCCCAGCACCCTGCCTCTCGTGCCTCACCGCCCCCGCGTGCTCGTGCGCCTGGCCGACACGCACCTGGCCACCGAGCTCGCCCAGCACCTGGAGACGCTCGGAATGGATGCCGTCGCCGCCTCCTCCGAAGAGGAGTCCGTGCGCCTGCTCACCGCCGACCGCCCCGTGGAGCGCGTGGTGGTGGGCCCCGCTGTCCCCACCTCCTTGCGCGCTGCGATGCGCTCCCTGAGCACCCCACCCCCCGTTGTCCTGCTCGCGCCCACCGCCGACGTCCGCTCCGTTCCCCGCGAGGGCATCGACGCCGTGCTCTCGATCGCCACGCCTCCGCAGGCGCTCGCGCGCGACATTGTCTCCATCCAGCGCGCCAGCCCCGCGCGCTTCCGCGTGCTCGCCGTGGATGACGACTCCGCCGTGCTCGCCGCCGCCCGCGCCGTGCTCGAGGCCGCCAGCATGGAGGTGGTGACGCTCAACGACGCGCGCAACCTCTTCTCCAGCCTCCAGCGCCACCACCCGGACCTGCTGCTGCTGGATGTGGCCATGCCCGCGCTGGAGGGCTTCGAGCTCATCACCCAGCTGCGCGCCGATCCGACATGGCGCAGCCTCATCGTCATCTTCCACACCGCCCGAGACTCCTCGGGGGACCGGGTGCGCGCCTTCCAGCTGGGCGTGGATGACTACCTCATCAAGCCCGTGGAGCCCGCCGAGCTGCGCCTGCGGCTCATGGCCCACCTGCAGCGCCGCACGCTCCAGCGCGCCTCCGCCGACGCTGGCACCGGCACGGCCTCCTCCTCACAGTCTCCACGGGTGGAGCGCCCCACCACCAGCGGCTCGCGCCTGGAGAGCACGCCCACCCCTCACCGCTCCGCCAGCGCGACCCAGACGAACCCTCCCTCGCGCACCTCCGTTCCCACCCTCCCGCCCACGCCCACCACCCGCCCCCCGGGCCCCCTGCGCGTGGAGAAGGAGTCCTTCGGCACCGGCCCCTCCACCGGCTCCCGTCCCGCGCTGCCTTCCGCCAGCCTCCCCACACCACCGCCGGTCCGCCTCACTCCCCCGCAGGGCGAAGGTGGAAGCTCGGCCCCCCCGGCCCGCCCAGGTGCGGCTTCCCGTCCGGCCGAGGGCGCTCAAGGCCGCTCGCACCGCATCCTCGTCGCGGACGATGAGCCCGCGCTGCGCCGGGTGCTCCAGCGGTTGCTCGAGGCGGAGGGCTACGTGGTGGAGACAGTCGAGGATGGCGAGGAGGCCCTCACCCGGCTGCTCAACCCCTCCCTCACGCCGGTGGACCTGCTGCTGCTGGATGTGCACATGCCCCGGCGCTCGGGCATCGAGGTGCTGCGCGCGCTGCGCGAAGCCTCCTCGCCCGTGCGCGCCCTGGTGCTCTCCGCGCGCATCCGCGACGAGGACGTGATGAAGCTGTACAACGAGGGGGCCGTGGACTTCGTCGCCAAGCCCTTCTCCATTCACACCCTGCTGGCGCGCGTCACCCGCCTGCTGCCTCAGCGCCCGTGAGTCCACGGTACGCCTAGAGCCGCTTCCCGCTCTGGGCCCAGCACGCCTAAGCTGTCCTTCCGTTCTGACGCCGCCCGCCGGGGGTGGCGCCGCTCAACGGGAGCTCCCCTCATGACTCGCACCCTTGGCGCGTGGGCCTGCCTCGCCGCCTGCGTCCTGTCTGTTGTTGGCTGCCGCTCGGACGAGGCAGACAGTCCCTGGCCCGCCCTGCCGGAGAACGGCGATGCGGTGGACACGGGGGCCCTGGCGCCGTGCAGTCACGCGGTCCAGGCCGTTGCCTCGTGCGGCGAGCTGAGCCGCTTCAATCTGTCGAGCTGCGATCGCGCCACGCTGGCCAACGCCCCCACCGAAGGCGTCTACATCCTGAAGAACCGCGCCCTGTCGAGCGCCTCTTCCACGGGCGGAGTCCTCTACGCCAGCGCGATGAAGCTGTCGGGAGGCAGCGAACCCAGCATCATCGCGGGTGGCCCCAGCCGCGTGGACTCACGAGGCGCTGACACCTTCTACCTCAGCCGGGAGACCCGCCTCGCCAACGGCGACATGGCCGTGACTTCCTATGCCGGTTGTCAGCTCTCCAGCTCCCAGCAGCTCACCGGGTGCTACGTCGTCTGCCGCAATGGCGAGGTGCGCACGCGCGGCACCTTCGAGGCCCTCCACGCCACACGGCGCGAGGGAGAGCAGGAGGCCGAGGGCATCCAGCTCGTCTCCGAGTCCTTCGTGTCCCTGGGCGTGCCAGTGGACATCTATGTCGCGAAGGGGCACGCGTACGTGGTGTCCGTGGACATGCATGCGCGCACTGGCGGCCTCACCGTGTTCGACGTGAGAGACCCGGCGAAGCCCGTCTTCCAGAGCAGGGTGACGCTGCCGGGGGACAGCTACTGGAACGGCGTCTGGTCCAAGGGCGATGCGCTCTACGTGGCCAGCGCGACGCGCGGGGTGCTCGTCTTCGACATTATTGATCCCGGCCAGCCCTTCTTCCTGAAGAGCCTGCCCGAAGCGCCCATCGACGTGCACACCGTCTTCGTGGAGGGGGACCGGCTGTACGCCATGTCTCCCAGCCCCCAAAGCGAGACGCTGCTGTTCGACATCGCCCAGCCCCTGGAGCCCGTGCTGCTCACCCGCTTCTCCGCGGAGGACGGTCAGACGGGCTACCCGCATGATGCGTTCGCGTACCAGGGGCGGCTCTACGTCAACCACTGGAACCTGGGGTACCTCGTCGTGGACGTCAGCAACCCCTCCCGCTTCAAGCAGGTGGGCAAGTACCAGTACAAGAACCAGACGAGCCACGCCTCCGCGGTGGGCACCCTTGCCGGCCGCACCATCGCCTTCGAGGGGGGCGAGAGCTACGACGCGCACCTGCGCGTGCTGGACGTCACCGATCCAGACAAGGTGGTGAAGATCGGCGAGTTCCAGCTGCGCTCGCAGTCCTCCATCCACAACATGGTGCTGGTCGGCACACGGCTCTATGTCGCCTGGTACCACGAGGGCGTGCGCGTGCTGGACGTGTCCGAGCCCTCGCAGCCCCGACAGCTCGCCTACTTCAACACCTTCCGCGAGACGGACTTCGAGCGCGGCTACAGCTTCTACGAGGGCGCCCTCGGCATGCGCGTGCCAGGGGATGGGTACGTGTACGTGGTGGACTCCTCGCGCGGCCTGCTCATCTTCCGCGAGCCGTGAGTCCTGGGGATCCTCCAGCAGGCGCTCGAGCGAGAGCTACGCGGCCTCTTCTGGCTTCCGGAGGGCTCGCGCCACGCGGTGCAGCGTGAGGTTGCGTGCCGCCTCATCCCGCGTGTACTGCAGCTCGAAGCCTGCCACCGTAATAGAGTACGGGCCCTCACCTTGCTCGTACGGAGTGCCTTCGACCGCCAGCAGCTCAATCACATCCTGCAGCACCTGGAACTCCGCCGCAGGGACACACCCCACCTCCCGCCAGGCCTCGGGTGCGAGCTCGACGCGGTAGTATGTTGGGAGCGCTGAGCGTGGGTGCGACATGGTGTGTCTCCGATGTCCCCTCCCACTGCAAGGCGCGCGCCTTGCTCCGTTTGTGAGAAATCACCCGCTTAGCGCGAGTCAAGCACACCCAGGCTGGATGATCTCCAGTCCCCCTTCTGTAAGAACTGCTGCTGAACAGTCCCGGATCAAATCTCAATGCGATTGCGGCCGTTGGCCTTGGCCCGGTAGAGCCGCGCGTCCGCCTCGCGCAGCAGCGCGTCGGCGCCCTCTCCATCCTTCGGGAACTCGGCGATGCCGGCGCTGAAGGTGACGTGGAATGACTCCTCCCGCTCGCCCGAGAACTCCACCTTTGCCAGCTCCACCGCCGCACGCGTGAGGATCTCCCGCGCGCTCGCGGCCGTCTCTCCCATCAACGCCACGATGAACTCCTCGCCGCCCCACCGAGCGCGCACGTCCTCCCGGCGGAAGCGCGTGGCCAGCAGCCGCCCCAGGCGCGAGAGGACGTGGTCCCCCGCCATGTGGCCGTAGGTGTCATTCACCCGCTTGAAGTGATCCACGTCCAGGAAGCACAGCGCCAGCGGCCGCTGGTGGCGCCGAGCCTCGGACAGCCGGGCGCGCAGGGCCTCGAGGAAGGGCCGCCGCAAGAGCAGCCCGGTGAGCGCATCCCGCTCGGAGCGCTCGCGCGTCAGCCGGACCCGCTCGAGCCTCAAGTGCATGCGGGCCACCAGCTCCGCGCGCAGCACCGGCTTCGCCAGGTAGTCGTCCGCGCCGGCCTCGAAGGCCGCCACCCGGAACTCCTGCCCCAGCTGCGCGGCGATGAGGAGGATGGGCAGCTGCTGCCACTCGGGCATGGAGCGGATGATGCGGCACAGATCGAACCCGCTCGGCCCCGGCAGGTCCACATCCACCAGCAGCAGCTCCGGCCGGTGCTTGGCCAGTGCCTCCAGAAGCTGGAAGGGATCTGCCAGCGCCGTCACCTCCACTTGGAGCCTGGCGCCGGCCTGGCCCACCGAGCGCCGGACTTCCTCGCTGTCCGCCAGCAGCAGCACCTGCGAGTGCTCCGGGCGCCGGGCCGCCACGAGCCGCTCCACCGCCCCGGCGAGGTCCGCCGGCTCGAAGGGCCTCGGCAGGTACAGCGAGCCGCCCGCGTGGGCCGCTGCCACCCGGTGTGCCAGATCCCCCTCCGCGCTGAAGAAGGCCAGCGGCAGCGCGTGCAGCCCCTCTTCGCTCCGCAGCCGCGCCGCCGCCGCGAAGCCACCCTCGGGGCCCCCCAGGTGCACATGCAGCAGCGCCCCATCCAGCCACTGCTTGCCCGCCCGCTCCAGCGCCTCCTCCACGTCCTGGGCCACGACGACCTGCACCTCCTGCTCCTGGCCCATCCTCTCCACCTCGGCCAGCCAGTCCGCGTCGTCGTCCACCACCAACACCGTGCCCATGAGGCTCGTGGGCTTGGGTGCGGCCTCCACCGGGGTGGGGCCGGAGATGGTCTCGGCCAGGTCGCGCAGCGCAGCCTCGGTGGCCTCCCAGTCCACCGCGAGCTCCTCGCGCCCCGGCCTCACCAGCGCCTCCAGCCGCCCCGCTACCTCGCCTACCTGGGCGAAGCCGAACGAGCCGGCCGAGCCATGGAGCTTGTGGGCGTCGTAGTACGCCGCCTCCAAGGCCTCGCGAGAGCCCGAGCGCGCCCGCGCCACCGACTCCGTCAGCGAGGCCAACCTTCGCCGCAGGTGCCGGCCGTACTCGGCATTCGCCGCCGCCAGCTCGGCCGCCAGATCCGAGAGGACCTGGGGCTTGCCGGGGACAGCGCCCGGGTTCTGCCAGGCCAGCGCCTGCTCCACCCAGATGAAGAGCTCCTGCGGCGTATAGGGTTTCTGGAGGATGCGCCCCACGCGCAGCGCCTGGAGGAGCTGCTCGTGGCTCTTCACGTCCTTCCAGCGGGCCGCGGCCAGGAGGAGGGGCAGCACGGGCCACCGGCGACGCAGCTCCTGGAGGAAGTCCAGGTCCACCATTCCCGGCACCTGGCTGTCCACCACCGCCACATCCATCGGAGCGCTCGCCAGAATGGCTCGTGCCTCCTGCACGCTGCGGGCGGACTCCACTCGGTAGCCCCGCTCGCGCAGGTACCCGGGCATGACGACCTGCAGCTCGCGATCCTTCTCGAGGAAGAGGACCGTGCCGCTCATGAGGCGGCCCTCCGGGACTCGGACTCACCGAGCAGCTCTCCCAGCAGCTCCTGCGCCACCTCGAGCAGCTCCTCCTCGGCCCTGGGCCCCTTGGGGATGAGCCGCGTGGTGCCGAGCGTGAGCTGGCGCAGCTCCGCGGGGGTCAGCTCCCGCACGGTGAAGACGATGAGCGGCAGGCCGCGGAGCTTGCCCTGGCGGAGCATGTCCACCACCTCGAAGCCATCCAGCTCGGGCAGCTGCACATCCAGGATGATGAGGTCCGGCGCCGCCTCGCGCGCCAGCTCCACCGCGCGTGCCCCATGCGCGGCCTCGACGCAGGCCGCGCCCAGCTTCTCGAGGTGCGAGCGCAGCAAGCGCCGCAGCTCCGCCTCATCATCCACCACCAGGACTCGCGCGGGGCCGGGCGCGCGGATGGCATGGCGCACGGCCCGGAGGAAGGACGCCTCATCCAGCGGCCGCTTCACCCAGTCCACCCGCGGCAGGCCCGCGCCCTCGGGCGGCACGCGCTCGGCCAGCATCACCACGGGCAGCTCGCGGGTGACCGGCTCCTCGCGCCACCGCCGCACCAGCGCCAGCCCCTCGTCGTCCGGCAGCCGTGCCTCCAGCACCAGCACGTCCGGCGCGCCCGCCTCCAGGTGCTTCTCCGCCTCGGCTCGCGAGCCGGCGCGCAGCACCCTGTAGCCCTCGCGGGTGAGCAGGCCCCGCAGCAGGGCGGACAGCCCCGTGTCCGCCGTCACCACCAGCGCGCTGTAGCGGGACTCATCCCGCACCCGGGAGAGCGAGCTCGAGTCCAGCTTCACCGCCGACAGCGAGAAGGTGAAGGTGGCCCCCTCGCCCGGCTCGCCCTGCACCTCGATGTTGCCGCCGTGCTGCTCGACGATGGCCTGCGAGATGGCCAGCCCCAGCCCCGTGCCACCCACCGAGCGCGTGCTCGGGCTGTCCAGCTGCTGGAACCTGCCGAACAGCTTCGCGCGCTTCTCCACGGGGATGCCCGGCCCCTGATCCACCACCTCGAAGCGCACCCGCCCCTGCACCTCGCTCAGGGCCCGCACCGTCACCCTGCCCCCCGAGGGAGAGAACTTGATGGCGTTGGAGACCAGGTTGGTGAGCACCTGGATGAGCCGATCCCGGTCTGCCCGCACCTGCCCGGTGCCACCCACCTCCGCGTGCAGCTCCACCTTCGAAGTGTCCGCCATGCCTCGCAGGCCGCCCAGCGTGGCCTCGACCACCTCGGCCACCTCCACCGGCTGGAGCCGTAGCTCCACCTTGCCCGCCTCCATCTTCTCCAGATCCAGGATGTCGTTGATCAGGCGGATGAGGCGCTCGGCGTTGGTGCTGGCAATGCGCACCATGTCCAGCACGGGAGAGGGGAGCTCGCCGAGCACGCCCCCCTCCAGCAGCCCCAGCGAGCCGCGGATGGAGGTGAGGGGGTTGCGCAGCTCGTGACTGACGACGGAGACGAACTCGCTCTTCATCCGCTCCACCTCCTTGCGCTCGGTGATGTCGCGCACATAGGCGGTGAAGCGCGGAGGGCCCTCGGCGGCCACGCGGGTGAGGGTGAGCTCCGAGGGGAACACGTCCCCATCTGCACGCACGCTGGACAGCTCCAGGCGCGCGGCCCGGCCCGGCTGGACGTCCGCCCGGAGCGCCCACATGACTCCCTCTCGCAGCTCGGGCGAGACGGAGGCCGCCAGGCCCAGTGACAGGAAGTCCCTTCCCAGCGCCACCGCTCGCGGCAGGCGGAAGAGGCGCTCGGCGGCAGGGTTGAAGTCCAGGATGCGGTGGGCCTCGTCCAGCGTGATGATGCCGTCCACCGAGCTCTCGAGGATGGCGGCCTTGCGCGCCTTGCTCTCGCGCAGCTCCGCGTGGGTGGCGGCGAGCGCTGCGGTGCGCTCCTCCACACGGCGCTCCAGCTCCGAGTTGAGTGCATGGAGCGCGGCGCTCCTGCGCCCCAGCCGCACCACCCCGTAGAGGCCCAGCAGCAGCGCCACGATGAAGAAGGTGACGCGCGCGTGCTCGGACAGACGCCCGAAGCGATCGAGCACGAAGAGGGTGCACAGCAGCACGAGCGCCACGGACGCCAGGCCCACCAAGGGCTTCGACAGCTGCGTCTTCACCCACGGTGTCGTCATTCGAGCTCAGGAGGACGGCAGCAGCTTCTTGATCTCGGAGGGCAGTGTCATGGGATCGAAAGGCTTGCTGATGACGCCGACGGCACCCAGCTCCAGGTAGCTCGCCACCTCCTGCTTCTGGCTCTTCGCCGTCATGAAGATGATGGGGGTATGCGCGGTGGACTCCTGTGCTCGGAGCTGACCGAAGGTGGTGGGCCCGTCCATGCCGGGCATCATCACGTCCAGGAGGATGAGATCTGGCCGCTCGGCTGCGGCCTGGCTCACGGCCTCGGCGCCCGAGGCGGCCAGCACGGTCTGCCAGCCCCCCACGCGACTGAGGCTCAGGTGGCCCACGGTGCGGATGTCCTCCTCGTCATCCACGAGCAGCACCTTGTGAATCGTCATGTCGGTCCTCGGAGCACGGGCCGGTAGAGTATCCCGGGGGTGAGCGCCCCTGCTCCGAACATCGGATCCGGGTCGGGTCGGACACCTGCGACACCGGCCGAGCCCCCGCTCCCTCGCCTGCCCTGGGGCCCTGCATTTCCGCCCGCTTGCAGCGGGCAGGCGGCGCCATGACCGTTGTCTGCGGAGGAACTTCCATCATGGCGAAGCAGGACACCAAGCGGCCTGGAACCCAGCCAGCCGAGGACATGTTCGGGCGCCCGACGAGCCCCAGTCACGAGGAGCCGGCCACCCGCCCCCGCCGGGACGCACCGGGCGAGGAGCCGCGCGGCTCCCGCAAGAGCACCGAGGAGGAGGAGGAGCACGGGGACATCGGCGGCGTCGACGACATCCCGGACGGAGACGGCCCGCGCAGCGATCGGGGAAACAACCCGCTGCCGGACACCTACTGGGCCGACTTCCCAGGCGGGAAGCCCTGACCTGCTGTTGCCGGTAGCAGGAGCCGTCCAGTGGTAGACACGCTCCTCGCGAGAGGTGCCCAGCTCGTCGGGCGACTCGCTCTGGGAGCGCTCCCAGTAGGTTACAGCGCATCCGCCATCACGGATCACCCGCTCCAGCGCGAGTGCAGGACTGCACCTCGGGTGAAGCCAGACATGCTCCAGTCAGCTCCCGGTGCCCGACCCGCTCCTGGAGGGTCCAGGCCGGCCCGGCTGCTGTCCTGAGCGGGGGACTGGCGGCTCCCGTGCCCCTCCCCTGGGTAGGAACCAAGACCCCACCTGGGAGGGGGCGCGCGGATCGACTTCGGGTATGCTGCCGCGCCTGATGGGGCGGGCGTCGCACGTCCGCTCGGGGGCCACCTCATTTCAAACCGTGCCGAGCTCCAGGAGTCCCGGCACCGCTCGAAAGGCATGCGCATGAAGAGACTGGGAAGAGTCGGACTGGTGCTGGGAGTGCTCACCCTCACGGGGACGCTGGGCTGTGAAGGCAAGGCCGACCCCGCGAAGGAGGCTCGCGCCAAGGCCACCAACCACCTCAACAAGAAGGAGTTCAAGCTCGCCATCGAGCAGTACGAGCTGGCCATCCAGGCGGACCCCAACCAGGAGAAGACCTGGAAGGAGAAGGCCTTCGCCCATCAGCAGATCGGCGAGCACGACAAGGCCGCGGTGGCGCTCCTGAAGTACGTGGAGGTGACGAAGGACCCGGCGGTGAAGCGGGACGAGCTCTACCGCGTCGTCGCGGACGAGTTCCGCCAGGCCGGGCAGCCCGAGGAGGCCGAGAAGGCGCTCCTCAAGGTCATGGAGACCAAGAACACCCCCGAGGAGAAGGCCGAGCTCTACCGCGTCATCGCGGACACCTACCTGAAGGCCGGCAACCTGGACGCGGCCGAGGTGAAGTTCAACGAGGCCCTGAAGCTCAACGCCAAGGATGAGGCCAGCCTGGGCTGGCTCGCGGCGATCTACTCGAAGCGCGGCGGCACGGAGAACAAGGACGCGGTGGCAGTGCCAGAGCACCTGGACAAGGCCCTCGCCTACCTGGACCAAGTCATCGCCCTCAACCCCGAGTACCCGTTCACGTACATCAACAAGCGCATCGTGATGGCCAAGTACGTCATGCACGAGCAGAAGATGATGCAGATCGCGCAGCTGGAGGCCAAGGAGACCAAGAAGAAGGCCAAGGTGGACGAGGCGCTGGCCCGCGCGGCGGAGCACCAGAAGCGCGCGGAGGATTTCTCGAAGCAGTACGAGGAGCTCACGCAGAAGTTCTCCGAGGCCCAGAAGAAGTTCAAGGAGAAGCAGGCGGCGCAGCAAGCCGCTGCTGCTGCTGCCGAGCAGGCGGCCCCCGCGAAGTAGCAGCCCGCGGCCCCCGCGAAGGAGCAGCCCGCACATGAGAAGGGCTCGGAACCGAGGGTGGGTTCCGAGCCCTTCGTGCTTTCAGGCGGTCCTTACTGACAGGCCGTCGCGACGCCTTCGTGGCGGCACTCGTGGCTGCGAGGATCCAGCTCCAGTTGGTAGAGCGACCTCACGCCCTCATCGGTCTGGTGGACCCGGGTGGTGTCCTGCTGGCCAGGGCCCTGCTGGTTCGTGTCGATCGAGATCAGCCCACCGCCGATGGACACCTGCATCGCCGGCTCGGCCGGAGCAGCCACGGTCGAAGTCTGGTGGTAGCGCGTCCAGGAATCGCTGGCCTGCGTGTAGAAGCTCTGCGCGCAGTTGGCCTCGCCCGTGGCGAAGTTGGCCTGGTACAGGCGCGCCACGTTGGTGCCCGTCGTCGAGCACACCGCGCCGGACGAGCCGCTGGGCTCGAACGAGCTCCACAGCACGCAGCCGCTGATCAGGGTGCCCGTGGTGCCGGTGCGCTCGTTGGCCACGCCGTACTCGAGGTACCACCCCTTGCCCGAGGGCGAGGCCGACGGATTACTGGTGACCTGGCCACTGCCGTTGAAGTTGCTGACGTTCACCAGATTTGCATCCGTGAAGAGGCTGCCGTCGTAGGCCGCCGCCTCGGCGTCGCTGTTGAAGCGGCGCAGCGGGTCGGTGCCTCCATACGTCCACACGCCGTAGTAGCGCTGCGGGTAGGGCGCGGCGCTCTGGAGGTAGTTGAGCGCCGTCCAGGTGTTGGCCGTCTCGCGGCAGCTCCAGGAAGAGGAGTCACCATCGCAGGTGTACTGGAGCGAGCCATCATTGCCGTTGCCGCAGCCGTTGGCCGCGTCGTTGTTCCACGTGAGCGTCACCCGAGAACCGCCACAGGCCGGGCCCGCGGAGGCCGGGGTGGCGCTGCCTGCGGTGTAGTGGAAGTCCTGGTAGGTGGCGTTGGTGGTGTACACGGTGGAGCCGCCTCGCTCGATGGTGAGGGTGTTGTTGACGCCGCAGCCCTGCACGGCGCAGGCGCGCGGGTTGGACAGCCGGCAGCCGGTGCCCTTCTCCAGCAGGTTCTCCCGGTCACCGGTGCCCACGAAGGTGCGCAGGAAGCCAGTGTCGGGCTGCAGGGCGTTCACGGTCATGTAGCTGAAGGGCGCACGCAGGGCCTCCGGGTCTCCGGTCCTTCCCGCCAGGTTGGCCACGCGGAAGGAGCGCGCGGCGAACCAGTTGTTCACCTGCTTCTTGGTGCTGTCCCATGCGCCCGGCTTCCACATGCGCACCATCCACAGCTGCCCGCCGTAGTCGCCCACGGTGGCCGAGTCGAAGAGCCGGTCCGCGTC
>Ga0190275_10002900_pt1 | contig 12191 bp, 10 predicted proteins | sample Popmic550T_FD_133745 | JGI IMG/M metagenome (GOLD analysis project Ga0190275, IMG submission 133745) | Populus adjacent soil microbial communities from riparian zone of Yellowstone River, Montana, USA - 550 T | ecosystem: Environmental > Terrestrial > Soil > Riparian zone > Trees stand | place... | reverse complement strand
TAGTTGACCACGACCGGCGGCGAACGCAGCCCGAGCCGCTCGCGCAGCTCGCGGTCGAGCAGCTCGAAGTCCTCCGGCCAGTCCGCGCCCGCGAGGCTGAAGGCGGCGGCGTCGAGCGCCGCCGGCTCGAGCCCGGCCTCCGCGAGCGCCACCGACACCGCGCCCGCGATCGCGCCGAGCGCGGCGTCCGGCGAGCCCGCCCCGTAGATGTCGCCGCACCCGCCGCGCCCGGTGCCGAGCACGCGCGCGCCCTCGTCGGCGACCACGGCCAGCGTCTTCGTGTTGCCGCCGTCGACGGCGAGCACGCGCCGCGTCACTCCTTCACCGCCCCGGCGAACATCCCGCGGATGAAGCTTCGCTGCAGGAACACGTAGACGATCACGATCGGCAGCGCGACGAGCACGGCCGCCGCGGCGATCAGCGTCGGGTCGCTCGAGCGGTTGGCGCCGGCGAAGAGCGCGAGGCCCAGCGGCGCGGTGCGCAGCGAGTCGCTCTGGATCATCACCAGCGCGAGCAGGAACTCGTTCCACGTCCACATGAAGACGAGCACCACGAGCGTCGTCAGCGCCGGCCACGCCTGGGGCAGCAGCACCCGGACCAGGGTCGAGAGGCTCGACGCGCCGTCGAGCCGCGCCGCCTCCACCAGCGCTCCCGGCGTGGAGCGGAAGAAGGCCCGCATCCAGAACGTGCCGAACGGGATCGAGAGCCCGATCTGGGGCAGGATCAGCGCCCACAGGCTGTCGGTCAGCCCGACGTCCTTGAAGACGTAGTAGAGCGGGATGACCGTCGCCTCGTACGGGAAGATCAGCCCGATCAGCAGCATGTAGAAGAGCGCGCTCGAGCCGCGGAAGCGCATGGTCCCGAACGCGTAGCCGGCCAGCGTGGCGAGCACCGCGGTCAGGAGCGAGACGCTCGCCGCGACGATGAAGCTGTTGACGAGGCCGTGGTTGAAGCCTCCCTCTTCCCACGCCATGCGGAACGTGTCGAAGGTCGGCGCGTCCGGGATCGAGAAGCCGGTCACCAGGTCGCTGCGCCGGTGGAAGGCCAGCAGGACGATGGTGAGGATCGGGTAGATCGCGATGATCGCGAAGACCCCGAGGACGGCGTAGCTGATCAGCTGCTCCCGGCGGTTCGTCATCGCGTCGGGTCGCGGTCGACGATGCGGGTGATGAGGAACACCACGGCGAAGATGACCACGGTCAGCACGACGGCGACCGCGGCCGCGAGCCCGACGCGCCCGTTGCTGAACGCGTTCTGGTAGACGAGCACCGCGGGCACGGTCGTCGCCGACCCGGGGCCGCCGCTGGTCGTCACGTAGATGAGGTCGAAGGTGCGCAGCGCGAAGATCGTGGTGATCGTCAGCGCCACCGCCAGCTCCCCGCGCAGCGAGGGCAGCGTGACCGCGAGGAGCTCGCGCACGCGCCCGGCGCCGTCGACCCGCGCCGCCTCGTACAGCGACAGCGGGATCTTCTGGATGCCGGCGATGAACAGCACCATGCAGACGCCGAACATGACCCAGGTGCCGACGAGGCCGAGGGCGGGCAGCGCGAAGTCGAAGTCCCCGAGCCAGCTGCGCGCGATGCCGCCGAGCCCGACGGCGCGCAGCGCCTCGTTGATCGGGCCCTGCTGGGCGTAGATCCAGGTCCACGCGATCGCGACGACGACGGTCGCGATCGTCTGGGGCATGAACAGGACCGCGCGGAAGAACCCCGCTCCGCGGACGCGGCTGTGGGCGATCACCGAGGCGAGGAGGAGCCCGAGCGCGCACGGGATCAGCGAGAAGAACACGATCAGCACCAGCGAGTGCACGAACGACCCGCGGATCGACGGGTCGCTCAGCACCTGGCTGTAGTTGTCGAGCCCGACCCACGTCCCGACGGTCAGACCGTCCCAGCGGAACAGCGACAGCCACGTCGTGTACAGCAGCGGCCCGAAGGCGAAGATCAGGTAGAAGACCAGCGCCGGGGCGAGGTACAGGTAGGCGACCCGGCGGGGCTCGCCCGGCGCGCGGGCGCGGACCCGCAGCCGCGGCCCCTCCGCGGCTCCGGGTCCGGCGCGTGCGTCTGGCTCACCGACCCCGCTCGGGGTCGATACCTCCATCTACTGCCCTCCGAGCTCCGCGTTGTAGCCGTCCCAGTCCTTCTGGACGCGCGACGTCACGTCCTTCACCGAGGCGCGCCCGGCGAGCAGCTCCTGGAAGGACTGGCCCATGGTCTCGAGCATGGTCGGCGAGGACCAGTCGGGGTACAGCGTCAGCCCGCCCGCGTCGAGGAGCTCCTGCCAGCCCGTCGCGATCTCCCGGGCGAACGGCTGCCGTGGCTGGGCGGTCGGGTCGACCACCGCCGGGACCATGCTGTTGTCGACCATCGGCTGGCTGGCGTCCCGCCCGGCGAGCGCGTTGATGTAGGCCGCCGCCAGGTCGGCCTGCTTGCTCTTGGCCGACACGTGGATCGGCACGCTCGCGGAGCCGATCGCGGCCTTCTTGCCGGTCGGGCCGGGCGGCATGTTGAAGTACATCGCGTCCTTGCCGAGGCCGTCGACGATGGTCTGGGCATTCCAGTTGCCGCCGAGGAAGAACGCGCCCTGCCCCCGGCCGAACTGGTTCGCCGCGTCCTGCTCGGCACGGCCGTTGTAGTCGTCGCCCTTGCCCATGTACCCCGCCTTGTTCCAGGCCGCGAGCTTCTCGAGCGACGCCCGGTTGCCCTCGGTGTCGAACGTCTTGCCGGGACGGTGGAAGATCCAGTCGCGGACCTGCTGGGCGGGTTCGTAGGCGCCCTGGATCGTGCCCCACATGTGGATCGCCGGGTACTGCTCCTTGTTGCCGAGCATGATCGTCGGCTCGCTCGCCGGCAGCGACGACTTGACCGTGGCGAGCGCCTGCTCGAAGTCCGCGAAGGTCTTCAGCGAGGCGGGGTCGACGCCCGCTTCGCGGAGCTTCGCGACGTTGGCGAACACGCCGGTCGTCTGCCCGCTCTGGGCGATGCCGTAGATGGAGCCCTCGCCGAAGTCCTTGCCGTCCGTCGACCACTTGAACTGCTGCAGCGCCAGCGGCGAGAACTGCTTCTCCCACCCGTAGGCCTTGGCGTACTTGTCGAGGTTGAGGATGAGTCCCGCCTTCACCAGTTCGCCGTCGACCTGGTAGCCCTGGTTGCCGGCCACGACGTCGGGCGGCTTGTCGCCGGCCAGGGAGAGCTTGACCTGCTTGATCCAGCTCGCGAAGTCCCGGAAGGTGACGTCGACGGTGACGTTCGGGTACTTCTGCTCGAACTCGCGCGTCAGCTGGCGGATCGCGTTGCGCGGGCCGCCCGAGTCCTCCGAGAAGACGGCGCGCAGCCGGACGTCGCCGAGGCTCTCGAAGCCGTCGGTCTTGACCGCCGCCGAGGAGTCCTGCTGGGACTCATCCGGCTTGTCCTGCCCCGGCGTCCCGCCGCACCCCGCGATGACCAGCACCGCCGCGACCCCGGCGACCGCGCGCAGCCAGCGATTGCTCATATGTGCTCTCCCTCGGCGGGCGGCGCATCAGCGTCGCCTGGAATCGGTAGCGATCGGCACGGTAGACCGTGCGGCCGATGTCCACGACCTGGCCCTCCTCGTCGATCGCCACGGTGGTCGTGAACAGGACCGGCGCCCCACGCGTCAGCCCGAGCAGCTCCGCCTCGGGCGACTCCGCCACGCGGGCCTCCACCTCGTAGTCGGCGCGGGCGAGGCGCCGGCCGCCGCGCTCGAGCGCCTCGTACAGCGACGCGGTCGCGAAGTCGAGCGCGGCGACCGCCGGCGCGCGGCGCAGCGGCACGCGGTTGTTGTCGAGCGAGATCGGCAACCCGTCGAGCATGCGCAGCCGCTGCAGCTCGAACAGCTCGGCGCCAGGGGCGATCCCGAACGCCTCGGCCTCGTCCAGCGTGGCGGCCCGGACCTCGCGCGCCAGCACGCGGGACGACGCCTCGAGCCCGCGCGAGCGACCCAGCTCGGACAGGCTCATGAGCGTGTTGGGCGGCTCGGCGAGCGCGTCGCCGGTGACGAACGAGCCGCGCCCGCGCGGCTCGACAAGCCCGTCGGCGACGAGCTCCTCGAGCGCGCGCCGGACCGTCGCGCGGCTCACGCCGAGCTCGTCGCACAGCCAGCGCTCGGACGGGAGCCGGTCGCCCGCCTCCAGGTCGCCGCGCTCGATCTCGTCCGCCAGCCGCCGGTAGACGCGATGGTAGAGCGGCTGCGACGCCTGGCTCATCGGCATGCCGCGAAGACTATTCACCTTGTGTTGTCCCAATGTCAAGCATTTGGTCCCCTTTGGTTCGTGATGGTACGTTGCGGTTTGTGAGCTTCCACCAGACCGGGCTGTGGGCGGACGTGCGCGGGATCCCGGACGCCCTGGCCGGCACGCTGCGCCCGGTCGACGGCCTCGAGGACGCGGTCGGCGTGCTGCGGGCGCCCGGCGTCGAGCGCGTGGTCGCCACCGGCAACGGCGCGGCCTACTACGTCGCCCACGCGCTGTGGCTGGCGTCGCTGGAGGGCGGCGGCGGGCCGCCGCTCGTCGCGGTCCCCTGCGGGCTCGCCGTGCGCGAGCGCTTCCGCTGGCGCCCCGGCGACGCGGTGCTGGCGGTCTCGTCCTCGGGCGAGTTCCGCGACGTGGTGGCGATCGCCGAGCGCGCGGGCGCGCGCCCGTGCGTGGCCATCACCGCCGACGCGCGCTCGTCGCTCGCGGCCGCGGCGACCGCTCGCGTGCTCCAGCGGGTCGACGCGCAGCGTGCCGTGGCCCACACCCAGGCGCTGTGCGGCGCCTACGCGAGCGGGCTCGCGCTGTGGGCCGCGGTCGCCGGGGACTCCGAGCTCGCCGACGTGGTCACGACCGCGCCGGACGTGGCGGCGCGCGCGATCGACGCCGCGGACGCGTGGGCGGACGCCGCGCTCGCGCGCCGCGACCGTCCCGTGGCCGCCATCGCCGCGGGCGGCGGCACCGCCTGGGCCGCCGCCCTCGAGCTCGCGCTGATGCTCAAGGAGGTCGCGCGCCTCCCGGCCGAGGGCGTGGAGACGCGCGAGGGCGCGACCTCGGCGATGTTCGGCCTCGACCGCGGCCACCTGATGGTCAGCCTCGACCCGGCCGACGACCCGCTCGGCGCCGAGGCGATGCGCCTCTGCGCGGCGGCCGGCGCGACCACCCTGCGGCTGCCCGAGGTCGCCGGCGCGGACCCGCGGCTCGCGCCCATCGCGACGCTGCCCGCCGCCGCCGCGCTCGCGGCCGGGCTGGCGCTGGCCGCCGGGCACGACGTCGACCGCCCGGCGTGGACCGACGCCTACTACGAGATCGCGCGCGGCGCGGCGTCGCCCTGATGCCGATCCGGCTCGGCGTCATCGGCTGCGGCAGCGTCTTCTGGACGCCGTACATGAGCCTGATCGAGCGCCTGCGCGGCCAGGGCCGGGTCGAGGTCGCCGCGGTCTACGACTCCGACGCCGAGAAGCGCCGCCTGGCCGCCGGCCGCCTGGACCTCACGCCGGACCTGCCCGGCGAGGCCGCGGTGTACGAGCACCCCGACGTCGACGCGGTGCTGGTGCTCACGAGCATGAACGACCACGGCCGCCTCGCCCGCGCCGCGCTCGAGGCCGGCCGCCACGTGCTGGTGGAGAAGCCGGTGGCCACGAGCCTGCCGGAGGCCGAGCAGGTGCTCGCAGCCGCGGAGGCCGCGCCCGGCCACCTGCTGTGCACGCCCGCGGTCCTGCTCTCCCCGACGTACCGCGCGATGCACGGCCGCGTGGCCGCCGGGGAGATCGGCGGGCTGCTCAGCGCGCGGGCGCGCTACGGCTGGGCCGGCCCGGACTGGAGCCGCTGGTATTACGAGCCCGGCGGCGGCGCCCTGTTCGACCTCGGCGTCTACAACGTCACGAGCCTGTGCGGCTTCTTCGGGCCGGCGCGGCGGGTGATCGCGATGACCGGTACGGCGATCCCCGAGCGCGCGGTCGACGGCGAGGTCATCCGCGTGCGGGCCGAGGACAATGCGCACGTGCTGCTGGACTTCGGCGACGCCCGCTTCGCGGTGGTGACCACCGGCTTCACCATGCAGCGCTATCGCTCGCCGTGCATCGAGCTCTACGGCACCCATGGCGTCCTGCAGATGCTCGGCGACGACTGGGCGCCCGAGGGCTACGAGCTGTGGCGCAACGACGCCGCCGCCTGGGAGCTGCGTCCCCAGGCCGACCCCGCGTGGCCGTGGACGGAGGGCCTGCGCCACCTCGTCGAGTGCATCGAGACCGGCCGGCCTCCGCTGATCCGCCCCGAGCACGCCTTCCACGCGCTGGAGATCATGCTCGCCGCGCAGGCCGCGGGCGCCGACGGCCGGGCGCGCACGATCACGAGCGACTTCCCCGCGCCGGCGCTCGAGCGGCTGGGCGAGCCCGGCGTCCGCGACCACCGCGTGCACGACCCGCGGAGCGCGGCGTGAGCCTCGTCGAGCGCCCCGCCCTGCCGGGCTCCTCGCCGCGCCCCACGTTCGCCGGCCCCGCGCTCATCCGCCGCGCGGACGTCACCCGCCACGTGTGGGGCGAGCCCGAGTCCGGCGAGGTCTTCGACTGGATCTACGCCTCGACCGAGCGCGTGCACATGCTGGTCTTTGGCCTGCCGCCGGGCGGCGCGTTCCGCCACTCGGAGGCGTTCCGCACCGTGTTCGCAGCCGACGAGGTGCTGTACGTGCTCGAGGGCACGCTCGTCATCGCCGACCCCGAGACCGGTGAGGTCCAGCGCGCGGCGACCGGCGAGAGCGTGTTCTTTCGCCGCGACACATGGCACCACGCGTTCGCGCTCGGCCCCGAGCCGCTGCGCGTGCTCGAGCTCTTCGCGCCGCCGCCCGCAGCGGGCGCCTCGAGCGCCTACGCGCGGGCGCAGCCGTACCTCGAGGTCTCGTCCTACGCCGACGACTCCCGGCTCAGCGCCTGGCCGCCCGCGGAGCCGCCGGCCCAGCGGCTGCGCGTCCTGCGCGCCGGCGACGTCCTCTACCGGCGCGACCTCGGCGTGTTGTGCGGGATCCTTGCCAGCACCGAGCACCTCACGGTCGCGACGCTCGAGATCGGCCCGGGCGAGGTGGCCGCCCTGCATGCGCACGGCGGCGACGAGGTGCTGATGGCGCTGTCGGGCTCGCTGTGGGTGCGCGCCTTCCACGAGGACGCCGTGCACGTCTTCGAGCTCGGGCCGGAGGACGTCTGCTACCTCCCGGCCGGCAGCCGGCACGAGTACCGCAACGCCGGCGGGGACACCGCCCAGGCGATCTGCGGCATCGCGCCGAGCTACCTGCCGTGACGGTCGCCCTCGGGATCGACGTCGGGGGCACCAAGCTCGCGGCCGCGCGCATCGACGTCGCAAGCGGAGAGATCCTCGCCACGGCGCGGCGGCCCACCGACCCGGGGCGCGGTGCGGAGGCCGTGCTGGCGGACTGCGTCGAACTGGGGCGCGAGGCGGCGGGGGACGGCGCGGTCGCGGCCGTGGGGCTGGCGGTATGCGAGCTCGTCGACCCCGACGGCCGGGTGCGCAGCGCCGAGACCGTCGACTGGCGCGACACCGACCTCGCGGCGGCGTTCGCGCCGCTCGGCCCGCTGCGGGTCGAGTCCGATGTGCGCGCCGCAGCGGTGGCGGAGGCGCGGCTCGGCGCCGGCCGCGGCGAGCCCGACTTCCTCTACGTCGGCATCGGCACCGGCATCAGCCACTGCCTCGTGACCGGCGGCCGGCCGCGGGCGGGCGCGCACGGCAGCGCGATCGGCACCGGCGCCCCCTATGTCGAGCGCTGGTCCGGCGGGCTCGCGCTCGCCCGCCGCACCGGGCACCGCACCGCCCGCGAGGCCCTCGACGACCCCGCGAGCGCGGCCATCGTCGACGACGCGGCGCGCCGCCTCGGCACCGCGCTGGCGGCGCTCCTCAACGCGCTGGACCCCGGCGTGCTCGTCATCGGCGGCGGGCTCGGACTCGACCCGGGCTACCGCGAGCGCGCGGTCGCCGCGATGCGCCTCGAGGTCTACGACCCGGCGGCCGCCCGGGTGCCGGTGCGCCCCGCAGCGCTCGGCGCCGACGCGGCCGTCGTCGGCGCCGCGCTCGCGGCCGTCCGGGGCTAGCCCGCGACCGCCTGCAGGTGCGGCTGCGGCGCGAGCAGGCCGAGCGCCTCCTCGAGCGAGATCCGGCGGTAGGTCTCCGTCGGCGCGCCGTCGGCGAGCAGCTCGGACCGCCCGTCGGCGATCGCCCGGCGCTGGTCGGCGGACACCTCGGTGGACCCGTCGAGCACGTCGTGCACGTAGCCCTCGGTGTCGGTCGAGCCGGTGATCGCGACGTCGCCGTCGCGCACGCGCCCGCCCGCTGAGTAGGCGAGCGCGGTGACGATGCGGCTGCCCGCGCTGGCCAGAGTCTCGGCCGCGAGCTCGGGCTCACCGGCGACGCCGTCCTCGACCACGAGCCGGGTGACGCCGCGGTCGTTGATCGCCTGCAGGAGCGCCTCGGGCTCGTCCTGGACGACGACCTCCTTGTGGATCGGCCACACGTCGAGCATCCCGTGGTCGCCGTGGCGCTCGCCGACGTGGAACAGGAAGTAGTCGGGGTAGATGAAGAAGTCGTCGGAGCGCGCGCGCTGGACGTCGTAGAAGGCGGTGACCGCGGCGAGGATGAGCGCGCTGGCGCCGACCCCGCCGCACGGCCGGCGGACCACGACCCCCAGCCGGTCGCCCGCGCCGAAGCCGGGGAGCACGGCGTCCAGGCCGGCCGCCGCGCCGTCCACCGTGATGGCGAAGGACGAGGTCCGAAGGGTGTGCGTCGTGTGCATGCCGTGATCCTCCTACTGGTCCATGCGCTCGAACAGCGCCAGCCCATGGTCGTCGATCAGCTCGCCGAGCGGCGCCTCGCCGCCGAGCCGCCGCTCTCCGCCGCCCAGGACGTCGCGCCACCGTCCCTCGGGCAGGTCGAGCGTCGAGCCCGTGCCGTCGCCGCGGATCACGGCCGCCACGAGCACCTGCCCGCGCCCACGGAGGAACGCGCACGCGTCCCGGCCGGCGTCCAGCGGCTGGTAGGCGCCCATGAACGCGTCGGCGCGGTGCGCGCGTAGCGCCAGCGCCCGCTTGATCAGCCACAGCTTGCGCGTCTCCTCGCGGGGGGCGGCGCCGCGCATGACCTCGGCCAGCAGCTCGCGCCGCCGGTCCCAGTCGATCGGCCGGCGGTTGTCGGGGTCCACCAGCGAGAGGTCGAGCAGCTCGTCGCCCTGGTAGACGTCGGGGACGCCGGGCACGGTGAGCTTGAGCAGCAGCTGGGCGAGCGCGGCGCGGTCGCCGGCGCGCGCGACCTCGGCCGCGAAGGCCTCGAAGTCGCGCAGGAACGGCTCGTGCTCGTACAGAGCGCGGCAGAACGCCTTCACGCGCGCCTCGTGATCCTCGTCGGGCTCGACCCAGTTCGTCGTCCGCTTGGCCTCACGCATCGCCTTCTCGACGTAGGCCTCGAGCCGCTCGGGCGCGATCGGCCACGCGCCCACGAGCGTCTGGAACAGGAAGTACTGCTCGACCCGGTCGGGGGCGGCGGGGGTGGCGGCGGGGACCCTCGCCGTGAGCGGCGCGCAGGCGTCGAACCAGCGCTGCACGCGCTCCGCCCACGCGGTGGGCATGGTCGAGAGCGCCCCGATGCGCGCCCGCACATCGCCCGAGCGCTTCGTGTCGTGCGTCTGGGAGACGAGCAGGTTGCGCCGGAAGCGCTCCGCGCGGCGCGCGTTGGCGGCGTGGAACGCGTCGACCGACAGCCCGAAGCGGGCGGGGTCGCCGCCCACGTCGTTGAGCGCCAGCAGCCGGCCGTAGCGGTAGAAGGCGGTGTCCTCGACGCCCTTGGCCATCACCGGCGGGCTCGTCTGCTGGAAGCGCGTCACGAAAGCGTCCCAGCCGCGCTCCTCGAGCAGCAGCACGCGGGCGTGGGACTCCGGCAGCCCCGCCTCGGCCACCGCCTCGCGGTCGGCGTCCTCCACGCGCCCCGACCACGGCTCCGCGTAGGTCCGGTAGACGGGGAACAGCGCGAGCGAGCGCTCGAGCGCGTGCACGTCGCGCGGGGCGGCGCGGCGCAGGCGCTCCACCTCGGGCGCGAAGGTGCCGCGCGCCTGCTCGTAGCGGGCGTCGAACGCCCACGCGGCGAAGGGCCGCGCGTCGCCCGAGACCGCTTCCCACAGCGCGGTCAGCGGCGCCTCCCCCGCCGGGTCGACGAACAGCGCCGCGACGTCGTTGAGGAACTCGTAGCCGACGGTGCCCGCCACCGGCCAGTCCCGCAGGGGCTCCCCCGGGTGCAGGATCTTCTCCACCCACACGTACGGCACGCCGGCGGCGCGCAGGCGCTCGAGGTAGCCGGCGGGATCGACCAGGCCGTCGGGGTGGTCGATGCGCAGCCCGTCCACCTTGCCGCCCGCGACCAGCGCCAGCGCGAGCCGGTGGGTCTCCTCGAACACCGCCGGGTCCTCCTGACGGACGCCGGCGAGGTGGTCGATGTCGAAGAAGCGCCGGTGGCGCCCGGTGTTCTCGTCGAGGTCGAAGAAGCGCCGGCGGCGCGTGGGGTCGCTCCAGTACGGGTTGGCCGCGTCGGCGGCCATGTGGTTGGGGACGATGTCGAGCACGATCCCCATCCCGGCCGCGCGCGTCTCGCGCGCGAGCGCGTCGAACTCCTCCGCGCCGCCCAGCTCCTCGGAGATCCTCGTCGGGTCGACGACGTCGTAGCCGTGCTTCGAGCCGGGCCGGGCCTGGAAGGAGGGCGACAGGTAGAGGTGCGAGACGCCGAGGTCGCGCAGGTAGGGCACGAGCGCGCGCGCCTCGGCGAACCCGAGGTCGGGGCCCAGCTGCAGGCGGTAGGTGGCGCGCGGCTCGACCATGGCGGCGGACAGGCCGGTCAGTCCTCGTCGCGCCGCAGGACCATCAGCGAGCGGGCGGTGACGACCACCTCCGAGCGGGCCCCCACCACCGTCTCGCCGACCGTCGCGTCCGGATCCGCGGTGTCGATCTCGAGCGCCCAGCGCTCGCCGAAGCGCTTCGTCGGCAGCGCGAACGTCACGTCCTCGTGGTGGGCGTTGAAGAGCACGAGGAAGGAGTCGTCGAGGATGCGCTCGCCCCGCGGAGTGTGGGTCGGGATCTCCTCGCCGTTGAGGAACATGCCGAGCACCCGCCCGCCGGTCTGCCAGTCGCGGTTGGTCATCTTGTGCCCGTCGGGGCGGAACCACCACACGTCGGGCAGCCCCGAGCCGTGCTCCTCGCCGGTGAGGAACGCGCGGCGGCGGAACACGGGGTGCTCGCGCCGGAACACGATCAGCCGCCGGGTGAAGGCGAGCATCCGCTCGCCCACGTCCCCGCGCTCCCAGTCGTACCAGGAGAGCTCGTTGTCCTGGCACCAGGCGTTGTTGTTGCCGCGCTGCGTGCGCGCGATCTCGTCGCCGCCGAGCAGCATCGGCGTCCCCTGGCTGAGCAGCAGCGTGGCGAGGAAGTTGCGCTGCTGGCGCTCCCGCAGCGCGAGCACCTCGGGGTCGTCGGTCTCCCCCTCGACGCCGCAGTTCCACGAGCGGTTGTCGTCCGTGCCGTCGTGGTTGTCCTCGAGGTTGGCCTCGTTGTGCTTCTCGTTGTAGGAGACGAGGTCGCGCAGCGTGAAGCCGTCGTGGGCGGTGACGAAGTTCACCGAGGCGAACGGGCGGCGCCCGTCGGACTGGTAGAGGTCGCTCGAGCCGGTGATGCGCCAGGTGAACTCGCCGGCGCTCGCCTCCCCGCGCCAGAAGTCGCGCATCGTGTCGCGGTAGATGCCGTTCCACTCCCACCACAGCACCGGGAAGTTGCCGACCTGGTAGCCGCCCGGGCCGACGTCCCACGGCTCGGCGATCAGCTTGACCTGGGAGAGCACGGGGTCCTGATGGATGACGTCGAAGAACGCGCTCAGGCGGTCGACGTCGTAGAGCTCGCGGGCCAGCGCGGAGGCGAGGTCGAAGCGGAACCCGTCGACGTGGCACTCGGTCACCCAGTAGCGCAGCGAGTCCATGAGCAGCCGCAGCACGCTCGGGTGCATGACGTTGAGCGTGTTGCCCGTACCCGTGTAGTCCATGTAATGGTGCTCGTCATCGGGCACGAGCCGGTAGTAGCTCTTGTTGTCGACGCCCTTGAAGGACAGCATCGGCCCGAGGTGGTTGCCCTCGGCGGTGTGGTTGTAGACGACGTCGAGGATCACCTCG
>Ga0190275_10002899_pt1 | contig 12192 bp, 8 predicted proteins | sample Popmic550T_FD_133745 | JGI IMG/M metagenome (GOLD analysis project Ga0190275, IMG submission 133745) | Populus adjacent soil microbial communities from riparian zone of Yellowstone River, Montana, USA - 550 T | ecosystem: Environmental > Terrestrial > Soil > Riparian zone > Trees stand | place... | reverse complement strand
GGGCTTGGCCAGGTACCCGTCGCACCCCACCTCCTCGGCGCGCGCGCGGTCGGTGGCGAGGGCGTGGGCGGTGAGCGCGATCACGGGGATGGACGCCGTGGCGGGGTTGGCCTTGAGCACGCTGGTGGCCTCCCAGCCGTCCATCACGGGGATGGAGACGTCCATCAGCACCAGGTCGGGCATCTCTTCCCGGGCCAGCCGCACCCCCTCGGCGCCGTCGCCGGCCAGCAGCACGCGGTAGCCGTAGTGCTCGAGGATGGTGCGGTAGACGATGCGGTTGTCTTCGTGGTCTTCGACCAGGAGGATGGTGCGGCTCACGCGGTACCGGCCGGTCAGGGGGGATGCCGGCAAAGACGGGCGAGCGGGCTCCCTTGCAGGCAGGATGCCAATCTGCTACCCTGGGTTCGACATGTCAAATACGATTCGGCTTGCCGAAGCGGACGCGACGGCGGCGTGCACGGAGGGCGATTTCGACGCGGCGGCTAAATCCTTGCAGCGGCGCGAGATGCGTTTCAATCCAGGAACCCCCGTCGTCGGAGGTGCGGTGCTGGCCCCCGAACAGAGTGCCGGACCCCCACGCCGCAACGCGGTCGAGCTGTCGGCCTTCTTCGAGCGGCTCCGCCAGGTGCTCGACGACCGCGGCATGTCGCAGGCCGACCTCGCGCGCGAGCTGGGCGTGGGCGTGGCCACGGTGAGCGAATGGTTCACCCGCGGCCGCGTGCCCAACGGCGACGTGATGCTGCGCCTCCCCGCGGCGCTGAAGGTGAACGGCCACTGGCTGCTCACCGGCGACGGCTCGCGCGAGCAGGACCCGGCTCCCGGCGGCGACCCGTACCTGCGCGGCGCCGCCGACGCCGTCGCGCGGATGTCGCGGTCGCTGGACGAGGTCGCGCGCCGCTTCGGCGGGCCGCCGGGCCCGCCGCCGCACGACACCCCCTGACACCGCCCCGCCGGCGCGCCCCCGAGCGCGCCGGCGCAACCGTCCACGCCCCGTCCGTCCGCATGCCGCGCCCACCTCCACGGGCGCGGCGGAGGTGATCCCGTGCCCGCCACCCTGATCGGCGTAGACCTCCGGCGCCCGCCCGAGGAGCAGCACCCCCGCCCGCACAACCGCTGGCGCCCCGAGATCCCCCCCGTGGCCTCGGTGGACCCCGGCTCCGTCTTCCGCCTGGAGTGCCTGGACCTGTCGGGCGGGCAGATCGTGAACAGCGACTCGTCGGACGACGTGCGCGACCTGGACCTGTCGCAGCTCCACTACCTGACCGGCCCGGTGGCGGTGAACGGCGCCCGCCCCGGCGACCTGCTGGTGGTGGACGTGCTCGACATCGGCCCGCTGGCCGGCGCCGAGTGGGGGTTCACGGGGATCCTGGACCGGCACACCGGTACGGGTCTGCTGACCGACGAGTACCCCGAGGCGCGCAAGGCGATCTGGGACCTGAACGGCATCTACGCCAGCTCCCGCCACATGCTGGGGGTGCGCTTCGCGGGGATGCCGCACCCCGGCACCATCGGCTGCGCGCCGAGCCCCGAGCGGATGGCGCGCTGGAACCGGCGCGAGCTGGCGGTGGCCTCCACGCACATGGGGCGCTTCGTCTCCGGCACCATGATCCCGCAGGCCGAGGGCGCGCTGATGGGCGAGGTGCCGGCGGCCGAGGCCGCGCGGCTCGCCGCCGACGCGCCGCGCACCTGGGCGGCGCGCGAGAACGGCGGCAACCTTGACGTGAAGGAGCTGGCCCGCGGCTCGCGCGCCTTCCTCCCCGTGTACGTGCCCAACGCCCACCTTTCGGTGGGCGACCTGCAGTTCTCGCAGGGCGACGGGAAGATCACGGGGCTGGGCGGGGTGAAGATGGCCGGCTACATCGACCTGCACGTGGACCTGATCCGCGACGGGATGAACAGGACGGGGATCACCAGCCCCGTGTTCGAGCCGGCGCCGGTGGAGCGCGGCTACGCCGAGTACCTCACCTTCCAGGGGATCTCGGTGGACGAGAACGACACCCAGCACTACCTGGACGTGTGGGTGGCGTACCGCATGGCCTGCCGCCACGCCATCCGCCACCTGCAGCGCTACGGCTTCACCGGCGAGCAGGCGTACGTGCTGCTGGCCGCGGCCCCCGTGCACGGCCACATCAGCTGCATGCTGGAGCACCCCAACGTCTGCTGCACCGTCGCCCTCCCCACCGGCATCTTCGACTTCGAGATCGGCCCGCGGGCGGACATCCGCTCGGCGCCGCGCGGGGAGCTGGCGCGGCCGTCATAGCGCGTCGCGTCCGGAGGATTCCGTCGGCGCGTCCGGCCGGGCCCTCACCCTGCCGCTTCGCGGCTGTCCCTCTCCCAAAACGACCTGGGAGAGGGACCGGGGGCGCTTCGCGCCGGCTCATTCATCCCATGCGGACGCTGCACTGCGGATGAGCGGAGATTTCTTGCGGGCGCAGAAACTGGGGCGGCTCGGAGGGTGGTAGTCCGCGGAGGCGGACTTCGTGTGGTCGTTGGCGCGGTTTCAACCGCCCCTCCCCACCCCGGGGAGCGAAAGCGCCCGCCGGCCGGCGGGCGTTCGTCGTTCCATCCCCCCTGCGGTTGCGGTTCGGCCGGTGTCGCGAGATGTTGCGCGGCTCACGCTTCGATCCTCCGCATGTCCGTCCGACGGCTTGTGCCGCGCGGATGCCGTCTCGTGCCGCGGCGCGAACCATCCGCGGCATGCGAGGATCTTAGCAGGAGGCGCGCGGTATCTTTAGCCGAGCCATCCCCCCGTCTGCCCACGCGGCGAACGAACGTCCCCACGCGAGGTGTCCCCTGGCTACTGCGGAGAAGGAAATCGAGACCCTGCTGGGCGATGCGGCGCAGCTGCGCGCGCAGGTGCAGCGCCGCATCGTGGGCCAGGAGCGGGTGCTCGAGGAGGTGATCATCTCGCTCCTCGCCGGCGGGCACGCGCTGCTGGTGGGCGTGCCGGGGCTGGCGAAGACGCTGCTGGTGCGCACGCTCGCCTCGGCGATGGAGCTCGACTTCAAGCGCGTGCAGTTCACCCCCGACCTGATGCCGGGCGACATCACCGGCACCGAGGTGATCGAGGAGGACCGCAGCACGGGCCGGCGCTCGGCGCGCTTCATCCGCGGCCCCGTGTTCACGCAGGTGCTGCTGGCCGACGAGATCAACCGCACCCCGCCCAAGACGCAGGCCGCGCTGCTGGAGGCGATGCAGGAGGGCCGCGTGACCGCCGGCGGCGTGGACATGCTCCTCCCGCGGCCGTTCTTCGTGCTCGCCACGCAGAACCCGATCGAGCAGGAGGGCACCTATCCGCTTCCAGAGGCCCAGCTCGACCGCTTCATGCTCGACATCCGCCTGGACTATCCCAGCGCGGACGAGGAGGTGGAGATCCTCCGCTCCACCACGGGCGTGGCGGATGCCGACATCCAGCCGGTGCTGGACGCCGAGCGCGTGCTGACGCTGCAGCGCTGGGTGCGCGAGGTGCCGGTGGCCGACAACGTTTTCCGCTACGCTGCCTCGCTGGTGCGCGCCACCCGCCCCGCCGACCCCAGCGCCGCGGACGACGTGAAGCGCTGGATCCGCTGGGGCGCCGGCCCGCGCGCCGGGCAGGCGTTGATCCTGGGCGCCAAGGCGCGCGCCCTGCTGGCCGGCCGCTTCCACGTGACCCCCGACGACGTGCGGCGCGTGGCCCTCCCCGTCCTCCGCCACCGCGTGCTGGTGAACTTCCACGCCGAGGCCGAGGGCGTCTCGACCGACGACGTGGTGGGCAGGCTGCTGAGCACGGTGGAGCCCCCCCGCAGCGGGCTGTAGGGAGATGACCCGGACTTCGGCATCGCCGACCACGGCCTCGGCATCGCCGCGAACCGCCGTCCCCCCTGCCACGCCGACATTTCAGCGTGCCCCGCGACCCGCTGGCCACGCCGACGGTGTTGTCCCTCCCCCAGGTTGTTTTGGGGGAGGGACAGGCGAGGAACGAGCCAGGGAGAGGGCCTCGGGGGCTCGCGGGAACGACTCGATCTCCGGACCTCGAACGCCATCACGTCGAGCCCGGGTCGTCGCCGGAGTCCCCGCATGACCGCCTCCACCTCCTTCCTCCCCCCCGGCCTGCTGGAGCACCTGGGCGGCCTGGAGGTGATCGCCAAGACGGTGGTGCGCGGGTTCCAGGCGGGGATCCACCGCTCGCCGCTGCGCGGGGCGGGGGAGGACTTCGCCAAGCACCGCGACTACCAGCAGGGCGACGACGTCCGCTACCTCGACTGGAAGCTGTACGCGCGCACCGACCGGCTGTACGTCCGCGAGTTCGAGGAGCGCTCCAACCTCCAGGCATACCTGGTGGTGGACGCGTCGGCGTCGATGGGCTACGCCGGCGAGGGGGGGATCGCGAAGCTGCGCTACGCGGGCTACGTGGCCGCCGCACTGGCGCACCTGATGATCGGCGCGGGCGACGCGGTGGGGCTGGCGGCGTTCGGCGCGGAGCCGCGGCTGCTGCTGGGGCCGCGCGCGCGGAAGGGCCACCTGCACGACCTGCTGCTCGGGCTCGAACGGCTGGAGGCCGGCGGGCCGGGCGGCGTGGCCGACGTGCTGGACCGCGTGGGCGTGGCGATGCGCCGCGGCGGCCGCGCGATCATCGTCTCCGACCTGCTGGAGGACGACGGAGGCGCGGCGCTGGTGGCAGCGGCCGGGCGCCTGCGCGCGCGCGGCGACGAGGTGATCGTGATGCGCGTGCTCACCCCCGAGGAGTCGGGCGAGGCGGCGCCGGACGCGGGGCTGTTCTACGACCCCGAGCACCCCTCGCGGCAGGTGCCGGCCACGCCGCGGCAGGACCCCGGCTACGCCCGGCGCGTGGCGGCGTACTACGATTCGCTGGCCGACCGGCTGCGCCAGCGCGGCGTGGAGTACGTGCCGCTCACGACCGCGCAGCCGGTGGAGCAGGCGCTGGTGGCGTGGGTGAACCGGAGGCGCGGGTAGCCCGGTGATCACCTTCGGCACCCCGGCGTTCCTGCTGGCCGGCGCGCTGGCCGCGCTGGTCCCCCTCGCGCTGCACCTGATCCGGCGCCGCCCGCCCGCCCGCGCGCCGCTCCCCACCGAGCGCTTCCTCGCGCCGAACCCGCGTACCTCCGTCCGCGTCTCGCGGCCCACGGACCCGCTGCTGCTGGCGCTGCGGATGCTCCTGCTGTTCCTGGCCGGCGCCGCCTTCGCGCGCCCCGCCTGGCTCCCCGATGCCCGGGGCGCGAGCGAGATCGTGCTGCTGGACCGCGGCGCCGCGATGGCATCGGGAGATGGAGCGCTCCAGGCCGTCGCCGTGGCGCGGCAGCGGCTGCTGGGGGCGGACGGCGAGCCGCGCGGCGAGCTGGTGCTCTTCGACACCGCCGCCGTGCGCGTGCCGCGGCGCCGCGTCTCGCCCGCGCTGTTCGACTCGCTCGCGGCCGCGCCGGCGTTCGCATCCCCCGCGCGCTACGCAGCCGCCCTGCGCGCGATCCCCGGCGCCGCGCGCGAGCTGCGCGGCGCCGACTCGGTGCGCGTGACGCTGGTCACGCGGCCGCGCTGGAGCGGATGGAGCGACGGCATCGCCCCGCTGCGCCGCGCCGTCTGGCCGGGCGCGATCGACCTGGTCGCGGTGACGGAGGCGGGCGGGGTGGATTCGGCGATCACCGACACCGTCGCGGCGGCGAAGCAGGCGCTCTACCTCGCCGATCCGCGCGACCGCGCGACGCAGTATCCGGCCGCGGCGTTGGGGGCAGTGGGATGGACGGTGACGGTCGTCGCGCCGGGCCAGCCGCTGCCGCCCGCTGGCGCGGGGCTGATCGTCATCGGCTCGCCGCTGCCGTCGGAGATGGCGCGAGAGGTCGTCGTGCGGGCTGAGCGGGGAGCGACGCTGCTGGTGGACGCGGGGGCGATTTCCTCCATCGACCCGCTGCCGTGGGCGAAGGCGGCGCGGACGGACAGCGTGGCCGGCGCGATCTGGTTCGACGACGGGCTGCAGCTTTCCGGCGCCGCGGCCCGCGTGCTGGGCGGCCGATCGCGCGGCGCGGCGGTGATCGCGGCGTGGGACGATGGGCAGCCGGCGGCGGTCGCGCGGCGCATGGGGCGCGGCTGCGTCGTCGTGGTGGGGACGGCGCTGGGGCGGGGGGAGATGGTGATGGAGGGGACGTATCCGCGCGCGCTGGGCCGGCTGGCGCGCGGCTGTGAATCCACCGAAACCGCGGGTGCGGACGCGCCGCTGGATGCCGGGGCGCGCGCCGTGCGGCGAGGCGCCGGGCCGGCGATGGCGGCGGCGCGCGCGGTCACCGCGCCGGGGGGCGGGACGGCGCTGGGGCGGTGGGTGATGGCGGCCGCGCTGCTGGTGGCGGCCGCCGAAACGTTTTTCGCGTACCGTCGTAACAGACCAGCATGAGCGTCGCCCTTCGCCAGCCCCCCCGCACGCCGCCCCCGGTGCTCCCGCCGGTGGAGCGGATCGTGGCGCGCGTGCGCAAGATCTGGCGTTGGTCGGTGCTGCTGCGCGCGCTGGTGATCGGCCCCGCGCTGCTGGCCGCGTCCGCCGTGCTGCTGGTGGGCGCGGACCTGCTGGTGCCGATGCGGGCCGTGCTGCGCGAGGTGCTGCGCTGGCTCCCGCTGGCGCTGGCCGGCGGCGTCTTCGCGACCGCCGCGTGGCGTATCGTCCGGCCGCCTGCCGCCCGGCGCTTCGCGCTGCTGGCCGAGGAGCGCATCCCCGAGCTCGACAACCGCCTGATCACCGCCTTCGACGTGGCGCTGGGCGACCCCGAATCCCGCGTCGCGCGCGCCTTCGTGGCCGACGCGGAGCGGCGGCTGGCGGAGGCCGACGTGCGCGGGGTGGCGCCGTTGGGGCTGGGGCTGCCGCTGGTGGTGCTGATCGTGGCGTGGTCGATGGCGCTGGCGTTCTCCATCGCCTTCCCCACGGCCGCGCGCGAGGCGTGGCGGCGGTGGGCGGCGCCGATGGACAGCTACGAGGGGCGCTGGCGCGAGGTGCGCGCCGCCACCCTCCCCGCCGTCCCCACGCCGCCGATGCCGGTGTTCGACGAGATGCGCTGGCGCGTGACGCCGCCCGCGTACGCCGGCCTGGCCCCGGCGGACGGCCGCGGCGACGAGCCGCTGCAGGCGCTGGCGGGGAGCCGGGTGCGGCTGCGCTCCGCCTTCTTCGGGAGATGGGACGCGGTGCGCGCCACGCGGATCGGCGGCGGCGCGCTCCCGGTGCGGCGCGAGGGCGGCGAGTGGGTGGCGGAATGGATTCAATCGCCCGGCGAGCGCGGGATCTCGCTGGAGGCCGTGGCGCGCGGCGAGGTCGTGTCGCGCCGCGTGGTGCCGGCGATCGTGCTCCCCGACCGCGCGCCCGACGTGCAGCTCACCGCGCCCGAGGCCGACCTGGTCCTCGCCGCGCCGCGCGGCCGCATCGCCGTGCGCGCCACCGCGTCGGACGACTACGGCGTGGGCGCGTTCGTCCTGAGCTGGAGCCGCACCCGGGGCAGCGGCGAGACCTTCGAATACACGGACGGCACCTGGCCCTTCACCTCGCTGCGGCGGGCGGAGAAGACGGCCGCCGGCGAGCGGGTGCTGGACCTGGACGCGATGCAGCTCCAGCCCGGCGACGTCATCCACCTCCGCGCCGTGGCGACCGACCGCAACACCGTCACCGGCCCCGGCGAAAGCGTCTCCCGCACGCGGATGATCCGCATCGCCCGCCCCGAGGAGATGGACCAGGTCAACACCGACGTCGGCTTCCCGATGGAGCTGCCGAAGGACCCGCTCCTCTCCCAGCGCATGGTGCTGATCCGCACCCAGCGGCTGCACGCGGAGCGCGGCCGCGTCGCCGGCGGCGAGCTGGCGTCGCGCGCGGCCGTGATCTCCAGCGACCAGGGGCGCCTGCGGGAGCGGGTGGGCGAGCAGATCTTCACCCGGCAGACGGCGGGGATCCAGGACGGCGAGCAGCCGGGCTTCACCGAGCACGGCGGCGCCGGGAGCCACGACGACGAGGCGCCGGCGGCTGCGCCCGCGACGACGCCCGGAGGTCAGGCGGCGGGCGGGGAATCGTTCAACGAGCAGGTGCTGGCGGCGGCCTCGGCGGCGACGGGGCAGGGGACCGTGGACGAGGTGGGGCACAAGCACGACGAGGACCCGATCCTGGACGTGAACCGCACGTTGCTCGATCTCTACAACCTGATGTGGGCCGCCGAGCGCGAGCTGAACCAGGGCGCGCCCGGCGCCGCCATCCCGCACCAGCTCCAGGCGCTGCGCATCATCGACGAGCTGCGCCGCGCCGAGCGCATCTTCCCCACCGCCAACGTGCGGGTGGACGCCGTGAACGTCGACTCGGCGCGCGGGCAGGGGAAGACCGACGACGCCGCCCCCGCCGGCCGCGGCGCCGGCATCCCGCTCCCCTCGGCGGACGCGCTGCTGGCCGAGATCGACCGCGTCGCGGCCGGCGCGGCGACGGCGCCGCCGCGGGTGCTCTCGCTGCGGCTCAGCGGCCTGGCCGCGCGCGCGCTCGCCGGCAGCGCGGGCGACGCGCAGGCGGCCGCGCTCCTCTCGCGCGCCGCGGGCGAGGCGCAGGCGGGGCGCACGGCGCAGGCGCGCGCGCTGCTGCTGCGCGCCCGCGCCCGCATCGCGCCGGGGGCGTCCACCCGCGCCCGACCGCTTCCGTCCACCGTCGACCCTGCGGCCGCGGAATACTACCGGCGCCTGGGGAGGGGATCGTGAGGCGGGCGCTGCTTCGGCTCGCCCGCGCGGCCGCCGCGCTCTCGCTCGTAGCGACGGTGGCGGCTTCGGTGCGCCCGGATCCGTTCGTGTTCGCCACGGCGCGCTACGAGTCGGGGGATTGGAACTCGGCGCCGCTGGTCCCTGGGAACGTGATCCACTCCATCGCGCAGTACACGGCGATCCCCGTGGCGCCGCGCGGGGCGACGGTGGACCTGTCGAGCCCCGAGCTGTTCCGCTTTCCCTTCGTCTACCTGACGGGGCACCTGCCGGTCCGTTTCAGCCAGCAGGAGAGCGCGAACCTGAAGGCGTTCGTGGAGCGCGGCGGCTTCATCTTCATCGACGACCACAACCACGACGTGGACGGTGCCTTCCACAAGACCGCGACCGCCGAGCTGCGCCGCATCTTCGGCACGGGCGCGCTGAAGCCGCTGCCCAACAACCACGAGATCTACCGCGCCTTCTTCGCCTTCGACGAGCCGCCCACCACGAGCCACGAGCTGAACGGCTGGGGCGACAACCTGGTGCACGAGCAGCTCATGGGCGTGGAGGTGAACGGGCGGCTGGGCGTGCTCTACAGCAACAAGGACTACAGCAGCGAGTGGAGCTACCACTTCCGCAACAAGCGCTTCCAGTCCGTCGACAACACGCGCTTCGCCGTGAACGTCGTCGTCTACGCGCTGACGCGGTGATGGGGCGACGTCCTGACCCGGTCGTGCGGCCCGACCCAGCCACGCCGGTGTCGCCCAGAGCTCGAGGGGGATGGCCATGGGGACGGCCCCCCCACCGGGCCGTTTCGCACGATCAGGACGTGAGCCCGGCTCCAGCCTCGCGCCGGGCGGATGAATCCGCAGCTACAACAATGGGAAGCCTCCCAAACTGCGGGAGGCTGCTCGATGGCACTCCGCCGGGCCCTCACCCTGCCGCTTCGCGGCTGTCCCTTTCCCAAAACAACCTGGGAGAGGGACCTGGGGCGCTTCACGCCGGCTCCTTCTTCTCGGCCGCGGCCACGTCGGGCTCCGTGGGATCCCTTGCGCGCGCCGGAACCGCGGCTGCTCCGCTGCCAGTAGTCCGCGAAGGCGGACTTCGTGTCGTTGTTGCAGCGAATTCATTCGCCCTGCTCCCTTCAGCATCCGAGAGATTTTTCCCCACCCGCTGGATTTGTCTCCCGAAAGCTGAGTGGTCGATGCGCTCGATGCCTCGGGCGCCTCGCGGGGCCTCGGCATGACCCGCCTCCCCGCCGCCGTTCCCGCCGTCCTCCGCGTCATCGTGCTGGCGCTGCTGGTGCTCGCGCTCGCGCTGCCGTCGCTGTGGCGGCCGGAGAGCGTGGCGGGGCGCGTCGTGCGCATCCGCTCCGCCGGCGACCTGTCGAACCCCGCCGCTCTGCTGGGGGGAGATGCGCCCGCCGCCATCGCCTACGAATCGCCGCTCGCGCCGTCCGCCGCGGAGTTGGAGACGCTCGCGGCGGCGGCGGAGCGGACGCCGGTGTTCGCCACGGCGCCTCGGAATGTCCGCTCGGTCGATGCTACGGCGACGGCGCGGCCGCTGGCTGGGCGCGCGGCGGCGGTGTCGTTCCGCGTGCACGGCCCGGCGGGCGACAGCGCGCGCGTCTTCCTCACCGAGGCGGGCGCGGCGGTGGACAGCCTGACCGTGCGCGCCGACGGCCGCGGCAACGCGTCCGGCGCCTTCCGGGTGCGCCCGGCGGCGGAGGGGTGGCGCGAGTGGGGCGTGCGCGCCGTGTGGCCGCGCGGCGACAGCGCTGGCGCGACGGCCGGTGCGTGGGTGGACTCGGCGGGACCGCCGCGGGTGCTGCTGCGCGCGGGATTCCCGGACTGGGAGGCGAAGTTCGTCGTCCGCGCGCTGGAGGAGAGCGGCGCGCGGGTGGAGACGAGCATGGCGCTGGGCCGCGGGCTCGCGGTGGAAGCGGGCGGCGGCGCGATCTCGCCCGCGCGACTGGCGCGGGTGGACGCGGCCATCGTGCTCGACGGGGCGCCGCTGACCAACGGCGAGGCGGCGGCGCTGGCGGAGTGGGCGTCGCGCGGGGGCGGCGTGCTGCTGCAGGGCGACCGCGCCGGCGCCGCGGGTTTCGGCATGGTGCGCCCGGCCGCCGCGGACGCGACGGTGGACGGCGCCGCGATCCGCTGGTCGGCGCCGCCGGAGCTGGCAACGCTCCCGCGCGACCGCGTCGCCGCGTCGGCGCGCCCGTTCGCCGCGGTGGGCGCGGTGACGTCGGTCGCGGCGGAAGCGCCGGCGGGGCCGCTGCTCGCGGTGCGTCCCCTGGGCCGCGGCCGCGCCGCCGCGCTGGCGATCGGCGAGACGTGGCGGTGGCGGATGGAGGCGGGGCGCCTCGCCGAGCACCGCGAGTTCTGGCGCTCTCTGGTGGACTGGCTCTCGTCCGCGCGCCCGGAGCCGCTCGCGATTCGGCTGGCGGACGCGTCCGGCGCCGTCGGCACGCGCCGCGAGGTGCGCGTCTACGATGCACGCGGGGAGGCCGGCGCGCCCGTGCCGCCGCTGGTGATCACCCGTCCCGGCGGCGCGGCCGACACGGTGCGGCTGGCGCGCGATCCGGCGGCGCCGGGCGTGCTGCGCGGCTCGTTCGTGGCCGCGGCGCCCGGGCTGCACGCGCTCTCGGTGGATGGCCAGCCGCCGGCGGCCGGCTTCCGAGCCGTATCCCCATCCCCTGCCGAATCTGCCGAATCCGCCGTGGACGCGGATTCCTGGGCGCGCCTCTCCCTCCTCGCCGCGCGCTCCGGCGGCGGCATCCTCCCGCCCGACTCGCTGCGGCCGGCGCTGGCGCGGTTTGCATCATCCCCCGCCGCCCCCCGCGGCCCCAGCGTCGCGCTGCTCTTTGCGCTGCTGCTGATCGCCGCGGCGGCCGAATGGGCGATTCGGCGCCTCACCGGGCGCGTGTAGGCGTCGGAGCGCGGCGCGGCGAGTGCGTTCGGGTCACCGGTAGATCTCTTCGGCCCACCGCAAATCGCGATTGAAGTCCGCGAAGGCGGACTGCGTGCCGTTGTAGCGGCGAGTTCACTCGCATATTTCGCCACCGAAATCTGAAGAACGCATCTTCCCAATCCTTCGATGCCCCTGCGGCGCGGAGCGTGCGGATGCATCGCGGCGACACTCGCGGCCGCCCGGCGCGCGGAATCCCGACGCAGCGGTGATCCAGAGACGGTGACGGACGGTACGGAGAAGGGGGACGGACCCGCAGGGCTCCCCGAGACATATCGCGGATGGTTCTCGCGCCGGCGCAGGGGGCTGGTGTGGCTGCTGCTGGCGTGCTTCGCGGTGGCGCTGGCGTGGCCGTTCTACCGCGTGCCGCGGCTGCGCTACGTCTTCCACGCGGTGCCGCGCATCCCCTCGCGCTCGCTGGAGGCGATCCGCCCGGTGACGGCCAAGCTCTCCGCGGCCGAGGCGGTGGTGCAGCGCGAGGTGCGGCGGCAGGGGATGCCCGGCGCGGCGCTGGCCATCGGCGTGCGCGACACGGCGCTGCTGCAG
>Ga0190275_10002898_pt1 | contig 12192 bp, 7 predicted proteins | sample Popmic550T_FD_133745 | JGI IMG/M metagenome (GOLD analysis project Ga0190275, IMG submission 133745) | Populus adjacent soil microbial communities from riparian zone of Yellowstone River, Montana, USA - 550 T | ecosystem: Environmental > Terrestrial > Soil > Riparian zone > Trees stand | place... | reverse complement strand
GAGCTGCTGCTCGCGGCCGCCGATCTGCAGGCGCAGCATGCGCGCGATCTCCGAGGCGATCGACTGCTGGATCGCGAACAGGTCGGCGCGCGCGGTCTGGTAGCGGTTTCCCCAGATCAGCGCGTTGTCGGCGGTGTCGACCAGCTCGGCGCTGATCACCAGGCGGTCGCCGACCGCTTCCACCCGTCCGATGACCACCGCACTGACGCGGAGATCGCGCCCGACACCGGCGGGATTCGGCGCCTTGTTCTTGTAGTGGAACACCGAGGTGCGCGACATCACCCGCAGCCCCGGCACCTGCGCCAGCGTGTTGATCAGCGTCTCGGTGATGCCGTCGGAGAGGTACTCCGCCTCGCGGTCGCCGGTGGCGTTGACGAAGGGAAGGATGGCGATGGAGCGGATCACCCGGGCCGCGGACGGATCCGGTTTCTCGTCCCGGACGATGCGGAGCTCACCGAGGGTGTTGCGGGTGGCGTAATAGACGTACGCGCCGGTGACGAGGATGATCAGCGCGGCGATGCTTCCCCAGAGGATCGTCCGGCGCTGCCGCTCCGCAGGTGCCTCGAAGGTCAGCGTCGTCGACGTACCGATGGCGCGGAGGGCGAACGACAGGTCGCGGGCCGACTGGAAACGCTGCGCGGGGCTCTTCTCCATGCAGCGCTGGATCACGCGCGCCAGCTCGAACGGAATCAGGCGCTGCGAGGTGGTGAAGACGTCGGGGGTGTCGGTGAGGATTGCGGAGAGCGAGTCGATGACCGTCCTGCGGAGGAAGGCCGCCTTGCCGGTGGCCATCTCGTAGAGCACGCAGCCGAGGGAGAAAATGTCGGCGGTGGCGTCGACCGGCTCGCCGCGGAGCTGCTCCGGCGCCATGTAGCCGGCCGTGCCGACCACCGTGTGCGGGTCGGTCTTCATCGGCGCGGTCGGCATCGTCGTCGGGTCGGCGTTCGGGTCCTGCGGCTCCTGGCGGACGAGCTGGGCGATCCCGAAGTCGAGGATCTTCACCCGGCCGTCGTCGGTGAGGAAGACGTTCTCCGGCTTCAGGTCGCGGTGGATGATTCCCTTCGCATGGGCGGCGGCGAGGCCGTCCGCGAGCGCCGACCCGATCTCGACGACCTTCCGCCAGACCATCGGCCCCTCGTTGAGCCGCTGCCGCAGCGTCTGCCCTTCCAGCAGTTCGGTGACGCTGTACGCGGCCTCGTCGGTCGAGCCGTAGTCGTGGATGGAGAGGATGTTCGGATGCGCGAGCGCCGCGACCGCTTTCGCCTCCCGCTCGAAACGCTGCCGGGCCTCGATGTCGCGTCCGTAGCGGTCCGGCAGGACCTTGACGGCCACGTCGCGGTCGAGGCGCGAGTCGCGGGCGCGATAGACGTCTCCCATCCCTCCCGACCCGATCGGCTGGAGGATCTCGTAAGGCCCGAGCCTGGTGCCGGACGGGAGCGACATGCCTGCGAGAGCATTGTATGGGGTTGTCCGTTGTCGGTTGTCAGTTGTCCGGACCGGTCTCGCGAGGCCGTGCGGTTACGCGATGCGGCACAGACAACTGACAACCGATAACCGATAACATCAGGTACTCTCTCGCCCCGATGAAACGCTGCCTTCCCCTTCTTCTCGTTCTCCTCTCCTTTGCCTGCCGCAACGAACAGCCGGTGGAGACCGGGACGACATCGTCCGCGGCCACGCCTGTACAGACCGCTGTCGCCCGCGATCCGCACTCGTACTCGCGGCCGGACGAGGTGCGCGTGGAGCACATCACGCTCGACCTCACCGTCGACTTTGCGAAGAAGCAGCTCGCCGGGACGGCGGTTCTGCGGATCAAGAACCAGACGAACGGGAAGCCGCTGATCCTCGACACCAACGGCCTCGAGATCCGGAAGGTGACGCTGCAGCCGGGCGGGGAGGCGGTGCAGTTCAAGCTCGCCCCGGCCGACCCGATCCTCGGCAGCGCGCTGGAGATCCCGATCCACGACGACACGCAGACGGTGACGGTCGAATATTCGTCCAGCCCCGGCGCGCGTGCGCTGCAGTGGCTCGAGCCGGCCATGACCGCCGGGAAGAAGCATCCCTTCCTGCTGTCGCAGTCGCAGGCCATCCTGGCGCGGACCTGGGTGCCGTGTCAGGACAGTCCCGGCGTCCGCTTCACCTACGACGCCACGCTGCGCGTGCCGAAGGGGCTCCTCGCCGTCATGAGCGCGGAGAATCCGCAGGCGCGCAACGAGGAGTCGGTCTATCAGTTCCGCATGCCGCATCCGATCCCGTCGTACCTGCTGGCGATCGCGGTCGGCGACCTGGAGTTCCGCCCGTTCGACACGCGCAGCGGCGTCTACGCGGAGCCGTCGGTGATCGAGGCGGCGAAGAACGAGTTCAGCGAGACGCCGAAGATGATCCAGACCGCGGAGGCGTTGTACGGCCCGTACCGGTGGGGACGATACGACCTGCTCGTGCTGCCGCCGAGCTTCCCGTACGGCGGGATGGAAAACCCGCGGCTGACCTTCCTGACGCCGACCATCATCGCGGGCGACCGCTCGCTGGTCTCACTGATCGCGCACGAGCTCGCCCATTCGTGGTCCGGCAATCTGGTCACAAACTCCACCTGGAACGACTTCTGGCTCAACGAGGGCTTCACCACCTACTTCGAGCATCGGATCACCGAGCAGCTCTACGGACGCGAGTACTCCGAAATGCTCTGGAGCCTCGGCGTGACCGAGGTCAGGGAAGAGCTGGCGGCGCTGCCAGTGAAAGACCAGAACCTCTACGTCGATCTCACCGCACGCGATCCGGACGACGCGCCGACGCTGGTCTATGAAAAGGGAGCGCTCTTTCTCCGGCTTCTCGAAGAGACCGCCGGACGGGCGCGGTGGGACGCGTTCCTGAAGGCGTACTTTGAAAAGTTCGCCTTCCAGGCGATGACGACCCCGAAATTCGAGGAGCACCTGCGGGCCTCGCTGCCGGACGTCGTGCAGAAGGTCGACATCAACGCCTGGATCCACGGGCCTGGCCTGCCGCCGAATGCGCCGCAGCCGCGCTCGGAAGCATTCGCCACGGTCGAGGCGCAGGCCAAGTCGTATGCAGCCGGCGCGCCGCCGGAAGCGCTGACGCTCGACAAGTGGTCGTCGCACGAGCGGGTGCATTTCATCCAGTCGCTGCCGGCATTGCCGCCGGAGCGGATGGCGATGCTCGACGGCCGGTTCGACCTCAGCGAGAGCGGCAACAGCGAAGTCCTGTCGGCCTGGCTGGAGAAGTCGATCGACTCCCGCTACGTCGCCGCCCGGCCCGCCATCGAGCGCTTCCTGACGATCCAGGGACGGCGCAAGTTCCTCAAGCCGATCTACGAGAAGCTGGCGAAGAACCCGGATGACCTCGCCTTCGCGAAACAGGTCTACGCCAGGGCGAGGCCGTCCTATCACCCGGTCTCCCAGGCGACGATCGACGAGATTCTGAAGATCTCGAAGCAGGCACAGTGATAAACCACACTTCTTTTGAGAAGTCGGGATAGAATGCGCCAACTCCTGAATAACAAGGTTCGAGATGATTGAGAGAGAACGGGAAGCCCTGCAGCTCTGCGACCTTGGGTTGCAGCACATGTGGAAGGGCGAGGTCGATTCGGCGATCGCGGTTTACGACCGGGGCGCAAGCCTGGCGGAGACCGAAGACACGCGCGAGCTGATCACGATCCGCAAAGCGGAGGCGCTCATCGCTGCCGACCGCGAAGGTGCGGAGGTCGCCAAGCTTCCTTCGATCATCATGCGGCGGCGCTCGCCTCGGCATGTCTATCTCGCGGCCTATACCCTGATGCGCCGCTACTCGGAGACGCAGGACCGGAAGCGCGCCCTGTTCTATGGTGAGACCGCCAGCGCTGCTGCCACCGAGCTCGGCGAGCCGCTTGCCTGCGCGAACGTCTTCAACGGCATCGGCGTCATCTACGTCGTCGACTCCGAGTTCCGGAAGGCGATCGACGCCTTCGACCGTGCCTTGACCGCGATCAACGCCGCTCACGACCACGACGCCCGCCTCGTCGGCCTGCGCAACGTCGTCATCGGTAACCTCGGCGGGGCGAAAGTTCTCAGCGGCGATACCGACTCGGGGATCGCGCTGCTGGAGACCGTACTGCCGCGCCTGGATGACGACTACATCATCGCCGAGGCCTGCCTCGACCTCTGCTTCGGCTATCTGGAGCGCGCCCAGTACGAGGCTGCCGAGATGTTCGGCCGCCGCGCGCTCGAGATCGCCTCGGTGAAGCGTCAGGTGCGGAACGCAAACCATTTGCTTGGAGAGATTTGCGTCCGTCAGGACCGCCACGACGAGGCCGATGGGTACTTCGACGTCGTCGCCAGCTACTACCCCGATTTCAAGAATGTAAAGCAGCTTCTGGTAGCCGTGGACCTCTGTTCTGTGGTTAACTGGAAGGCCTGAGTCTCATGAAGATCCGCGTCTTCGCCACGATCGTCGTCTTCACCCTCCTCGCGAGCAGCCTGTTCGCGGCCGAGGTGGAGAGCGTGCTGACTTCGGACAGCACGTTCTGGACGGTGAGTGTGCCGGCGCACACAACGCGCCTGGAGCTGATTCGTCGCAAGGGCGAGTTCCGGGAAGCGATCCTCGTTCCCGGCACCAACGATGACGCTGTCGAGTCGAACGCCCGCCTGGCGTGGGACAGCCGCTCCGGTGCGCTTTTCGTGATCTGGAACCGCGCCATCGAAGAGGCTGACGAGATCGTGGTCGCCGCCCTGCGCGCCGACGACTCCTGGTCCGCGCCGGTTGTCCTCGCGGCCGACGGCTCGAAGCGCGCCTCGCTGCAGGTCGTCATGACCCATCATCGTGAAGAGGCCACGGAAGAAACCGCGGCCATCGACACCACGTTCCTGCACGCCGCCTGGTGGAAGATCGACGGCGAGCACGTGCATCCCCAGTACGCCCTGGTGGCGTTCGAGGGTGGCGAGCGCGTCTCCGACGACGTCTCGATCCTCACCGCCGTCGAAGATCAGGGACTCGCGGAGCCGGAAGACACCGGCGCCGCGATCCATCCGCCGCTGGCGATGGTCCGTTCCGGCGAAGGCGTCGAAGTGATCTTCGGCGAAGACCGTTCCACCGCCGTCAACCGCGCCAAGCTCATCCCCCGCAAGATCGCCGGCAACGCCCGCATGTGGCGCCCCGGCAAAGCCGGCAACGGCAACGGCAGCGGCGGAGGCCAGCACCGCACCCCCAGCGCCCACTTGGTTTCGGGCAGCACCGCCCCGGTGCAGGCCTTCATCAGCAACGGCCGCATCGTCCTCTACACCCCCGACGCCCAGTTCCGCTTCGTAGTGTACGAGAACGGCGTCTGGTCCCCGACCCGCATGATCCAGCTCGACGAAAGCCTCACCAGCGACCAACTCCTCCGCGAGCTCCGCAAGACGGTCGACGAGCAGGTGACTGTGGAAGAAGGCGCGGCGCAGCAGTAGGGACGTCCGGCCCCGCTTATCTGCCGATGCAGAACCGCCTTACCGTCACCGTCGAATCAGACGAAGACTGGTTCGTGGCGTATTGCCTGGAAGTTCCAGGCGCAAATGGGCAGGGTCGTTCACCCGAAGAAGCGCGCGAGAACCTCTCCGCGGCGATCGCTTTGATCGTGGAGGATGAGGCGGCGGCGATCTCGCCTTGCTGATACCGGGTTCTCTGCTGCCGAAGGCAGCAAAAGATCTGTAGGCCCGCCCTTCAGGGCGGGTTCAACGCCGCGCAATGAATGCAAGCCCGCGTAGCGGGCGACAGACTACGGACAACCGTCGGCGGTCTGTTCTGTCGCCCGCTTCGCAGGCTCACCTATCTGACGTATCGCTTACCCGGCCTAAAGGCCGGGCCTACAGATCTTTCGCCGCCTTTGGCGGCTACTAGGGGCGCCGACGCCCCGCCAGGTGTGGCCGACCCTACCGCAGGATCGTCTCTTCCCGCCGCGGCCCCGTCGAGATGATGGCCGCCTTCGTCTCCGTCTCGTCCTCGATGAACTTCACGTAGTCCTTCGCCTCGGCCGGGAGGTCTTCGTACGCTGTGATGCCGGCGGTCGATGTTTTCCAGCCTTTGAACGTGCGGTATTCGGGCTGGTAGTCGTTGTGGGCGACGGCGAAGGCGGGGAAGGTGTTCCAGGTGGTGCCGCGGACTTTGTAGGCGGTGCAGACCTGGATCTCTTCGAATTCGTCGAGGACGTCGAGTTTGGTGACGGCGAGCTCGTCGATGCCGTTCATCATGGAGGCGGTGCGCAAAACCGGCAGGTCGAGCCAGCCGCAGCGTCTCGGGCGGCCGGTGACGGTGCCGAATTCGTTGCCGCGTTTGCGGAGGTGTTCGCCGTGGTGGTCGTCGAGCTCGGTGGGGAAGGCGCCGCCGCCGACACGGGTGGTGTAGGCCTTGGCCACTCCGACGACGACGTTGATGTGTTTCGGGGCGACGCCGAGGCCGGTGCAGACGCCGCCGACGACGGTGTTGGAGGAGGTGACGAAGGGGTAGGTGCCGTGGTCGATGTCGAGCATCGTTCCCTGGGCGCCTTCGAACATGACCCGCTTCTTCGCCCGGATCTGCTCGTTGATCCAGACCGCGCCGTTGGTGATGCGCGAGGCGAGGATCTCGCCGAATTTCAGGTACATTTCGTAGAGCGACGCCGGGTCGTAGGTCTCGCGGCCGTAGACGCCTTTGAGGACGGCGTTGCGCTCGGCGCAGGTGAACTCGATCTTCTGCCTGAGCACCTCGGGGTCGACGAGGTCGGCGATCCGGATGCCGTACCGGCCGACTTTCGACTCGTACGCCGGGCCGATCCCACGGCCGGTGGTGCCGATCTTGGCCACGCCGGCCGCCTCCTCGCGGGCGAGGTCGAGGGCTTTGTGGTAGGGGAGGATGCAGTGCGCGGCGTCGCTGATGAGGAGGTTGTCCCCGATGACGATGCCGTTCCCGCGGAGGTTTTCCATCTCTTCGAGCAGGGCGGCAGGGTCGATGACCATGCCGTTGCCGAGGAGGCAGAGCTTGTCGGGGTGGATGATGCCGGAGGGGATGAGCCGCAGGGCGAAGTGCTTGTCGGCAAACTTCACGGTGTGGCCGGCGTTATGGCCACCCTGGTAGCGGGCGACCACGTCGAATTCCTCGCAGAGGAGGTCGACGATCTTCCCCTTCCCCTCGTCTCCCCACTGCGCACCGATGACCGCTACGTTCTGAACCTTGTTTCTCATGGTCGGACCGGGCGGAGACTAGCACAGGTTGCTGTCACAGAAATTGCTCGCTGCGGAGCGCGGCGAAGGCTATATTTCGCCGGAGGGCTCGCATGGAAACGCAGAACATCACCGCCGTACCGCAGGCGATCTATTCGCCCACTCCTGTTTCCGCGGAGCAGTTCGTCGACGGCGTCCGCCGGCTCTCCGAGGGGTTGATCACCAAGCAGAAGATCTACGACTACCTGGTCGCGTACGAGATCCGGGCCGACGAGCTGGAGCGCTACAAGAACTGGCTGCCGGACCGGCACACGCGCAACAAGGTCTTCCGTAACGAGATGATCGAAGTAATGGTGATCTGCTGGCCGGCCGGCGCGGTCACGCCGCTGCACACTCACAACGGGCAGCTCGGCTGGATGACCATGATCGAGGGGAAGCTGCTGGTCGACAACTACTGCAAGGTGAACTGCAACCGCCCGGAGAATCAGCAGGTGGTGGGCATGGACTGTCTGGCCGGCGCCACGCAGATCGAGATGGAGCATCTCGGCAGCGAGCTGGCCATCCCCAGCGGCCCGCTGAACACGGTCGACAAGACCCAGACCATCCACCGCATCCGCAACCTCGCCGAGTGGAACGAGCGCGCCGTCAGCATGCACGTCTATTCGCTCCCGATCGACTCCTGCGTCGTCTTCGACATGGACGCGCAGCGCTGTTACCGGCGCGACCTGAAGTACGACAACGAGTGAAGCCGAGAGATGAGCGATGAACGATGAGAGATGAGCACCCGGTGCTCATCTCTCATCGTTCATCGCTCATCTCTCGTTTGGATATGATCCCCCCATGTCACTGCTAGCTACCCTCTCGACCGAGCTCGATCAGATGTCGTCCGCCGGGACCCTCAAGCGCGAACTGGCGCTCAAGGGACCGCAGGGGGCAATGGTGGAGGTCGAGGGGATCGGCGAGGTGGTGATGCTCACCTCGAATAATTACCTCGGCCTGGCCAATCACCCGAAGATCGTGGAGGCGGCGGAGAAGGCGGAGCGCGATTTCGGCTACGGCCTGGCGTCGGTCCGCTTCATCTGCGGGACGCAGACCATCCACCGCCAGCTCGAGGAGCGGATCGCGGCGTTCTTCGGCACCGAGGACACGATCCTCTACGGCTCCTGCTGGAACGCGAACGAGGGGCTCTTCCAGACCGTCATGACCGAGACGGACGCCATCATCTCGGACGAGCTCAATCACGCCTCGATCATCGACGGCGTGCGCCTCTCGAAGGCGCGCAAGGAGCGTTACAAGAACCGCGACCTGACCGACCTGCGGCGCGCGCTCGATGCGGCGAAGGATGCCCGGAACAAGCTGGTGATGACCGACGGGGTCTTCTCGATGGAAGGCTCGCTGGCGCCGCTGCCGGAGCTGGTCGAGATCACTCGCGAGTACGGCGCGTTCCTGGTCGTCGACGAGTCCCACGGCACCGGGGTCCTCGGCGCGACCGGCCGTGGGACGGCGGAGGAGCAGGGGGTCTTCGGGAAGATCGATGCCTATACGTCGACGCTCGGCAAGGCGCTGGGGGGCTCGCACGGCGGGTTCACGACCGGGCCGAAGATCCTGGTCGAGTACCTGCGCCAGAAGTCGCGGCCGTATCTCTTCTCGAACACGCTGCCGCCGGCGGTGGTGATGGGCTCGATGGCCGCGCTCGACCTAGTGGAGAACAATTCGTTCTTCGTCGACACGCTGCGCGAGAACACCCGCTACTTCCGCGAGCAACTGGTCGCCCGCGGCGTGAACGTGCGGGAAGGGATCCACCCGATCGTGCCGATCATCATCGGCGACACTGCCAAGGCGATCTCCATGTCGCAGGAGCTTCTGCACCGCGGGATCTACGTCTCCGGGTTTGGGTACCCGGTGGTGCCGCAGGGGCAGGCCCGGCTGCGCTGCCAGATCAGCGCGGCGCATACGCGCGAGCATCTGGATCGGGCGATTTTCGCGATTGCGGATGTGGTGTTGAACGCGTAACGCGAGAGCTGATGGGACGAATGGGACCTATGGGACTTATAGGACCCATGAAAAGTCCTATAGGTCCCATTGGTCCTATAGGTCCCATGGCCCCACCCAAAAGAGCCCCGCGCTTTCGCGCGGGGCTCTCTCTTCGTGAGTGCTACTCCCGCATCTTCATCACCGCCAGCATCCCCAGCATGGCCGCGAGGGCCAGGAGCGCCCACTCGGACATGGTTGGGATGGCGGCGAAGGCGCCGGGCTCGCCGACCGGGATCGGGGGCGTACCGGAGGACGTATCGCCTCCGTCAGGGTCGGTTTCGTTGCCGTCGACGGAGGCGGTGTTGGAGATGGTTCCGCTGGTGGCGATCACGCGGGTCGACAGGTTGATGGTCGCGCTGCCGCCGTTGTTGATCGTGCCGAGGTTGCAGGTGATGGTGGTCGTGCCGCTGCAGGTTCCCTGCGACGGCGTGACCGAGACCAGCTCCAGGCCCGCGGGCAGGGTGTCGGTGACGACGACGTTCGTCGCCTGCGACGGGCCGGAGTTGGTGACGTCGATGGTGTAGTTGACGATGCTGCCGGTGACGGCCGTCGTGGAGGTAGTCATCTTCACGATCGACAGGTCGGCGCTGCCCGGTCCGAGGCCCACCGGCGGGGCCGGGTCGGTGGTGTCGCCGCCGTCCGGATCGCTGTTTGCACCGCTGACCGAGGCGCTGTTCGTCACGCTCCCGGAGGTGGCGTTGCCTGCGACGCGGACGGTGAGCTGGAACGTCGCCGTGGCGCCGTTGGCCAGGGTGGCCGCGTTGCAGGTGATCGTGCCGGTCGTGCCGGCGGCCGGGGTGGTGCAGGTGAAGCCGGTCGGGATGGTGAGCGACTGGAAGAGGAGCGAGGCCGGCAGGGTGTCGGTCATCACCACGTTCGTCGCTGCGTCGGGTCCGCTGTTGGTGATGGCGATCGTGTAGTTGAACGACGAGCCGGCCGGGGCGTTGGTGGTGGCGGTGTTCTTGGTGATGCTCAGGTCGGAGGTCAGGACGCTGACGTTGACCGTCGGCGCGGTGTCGCTCGAGTTCGCGCCGTTCGGGTCGCCCGTCGCCGAGGAGACGCTCGCCGTATTCACGATCGCGCCGGCCGTGGCGTTCGGAGCGACGCTGACCGTGAGCACGAACGTGGCGGTTCCGCCGTTGCCGAGTGCGCCCCCGGTGCAGTTGACGGTGCCGTTCGTTCCGACCGCCGGGGTGGTGCAGGTCCAGCCGGCCTGGGTGGTGATCGACTGGAACCGGAGCTGCGCCGGCAGCACGTCGGTCATCACCACGTTGCTGGCCGTGTTCGGGCCGTTGTTCGTGACGACGATGGTGTAACTGTACGTCGCTCCGGGGCCGACCGAGGTGGCGGTGGTGGTCTTGTCGATGCTCAGGTCGGCGCTCGTGGCGTTGACTTCGACGGTCGCCGAGGTGCTGCTGTTGTCCGAATTATCCCCGTCGGCGGTGGCCGAGGAGACGCTGGCCGTGTTCGAGATGACCGTGCCCGGTGCCGTGCCCGGTGCCACGCGGACGGTGAGCTGGAACGTGGCGGTACCGGTGTTGCCGAGGGCGCCGCCCGTGCAGGTGACGGTGCCGTTCGCACCGACCGCCGGGGTGGTGCAGGTCCAGCCGGCCTGGGAGGTGATGGACTGGAACTGAAGCTGCGCGGGGAGCACGTCCGTCATCACCACGTTGGTGGCCGTGTCCGGCCCATTGTTCGTGATGACGATGGTGTAGGTGTACGTCCCGTTCGGCGTGACCGTGGTGGTCGGGGTGGACTTGCTGATGCTCAGGTCCGCGCTGGCCGGCGGGGTGATGGTCGTCGAGGTGGTGGCCTGATTGTCGGCCGGGTCGGGGTCGTACGTGTCGCTGTCGACGGTGGTGGTGTTGCCGACGGTGCCGGAGGAGGCGAGCACCTCGACCACGACGGTGAAGGTCGAGGTCACGCCGCTGGCCAGGGAGGCGATCGAGCAGGTGATCAGGCCGCTCGCGCCGGCGGCCGGGGTGGAGCAGGTGTAGCCGGCCGGTGCGGCGATCGACTGGAAGCCGACCGAGGCCGGGAGCGTCTCGGTGAGCGTCGCGTTCACGGCCGGGTTGGGGCCGTTGTTCGTCATCGTCTGCGTGTAGGTGATGGTTCCACCCTGCACGACCGGATCGGGCGTATCGGTGTTGGTAGTGGAGAGATCGGCATCCGGCGTCGTATAGGACGTCGCGACGTCGACTTCATTGTTCGCGAGGACCGGGTCGGCGGCGCCGCTGCCGATCAGGAACGTCGACTGGAGCACGCCGTCCGGACCGTTGTTCAGGCCCGGATTGACCTGCGCCACGATCGAGAACGGCAGCGATGCGCCGCTCGGCATCGACGCCATCGTGCAGGTGATGTTGCCGGTCGCGCCGACGGCGGGTGTCGTGCAGGTGAACCCGGCCGGCCCGACGACCGACTGGAACAGAAGGCTCGGGTCGAGGGCCGCGGTGAACGTCGTGTTCGTTCCGGCGTCCGGACCGGCGTTGGCGATCGTGCCGGTGTAGGTGAGATTGCTTCCCGCCGCGACCGGGTCCGGTGCATCGGTTGCCGTCACGCTCAGATTCGCGTCCGGAGTGCTGTAGGCCGTGCTCTCGGTCTCGCTGTTATTAGGCCCGACCGGGTCGGAGATGGAGCTGTTGGCGCTGAATCCGAACATGATGGTGCCGTCGTTGAAGCCGTTGAGGTCGGAGTCGGCCTCCATGACGAAAGTGAGGACGTCGCTGTCGCCGCTGGTCATGCTCGCCAGGGTGCAACTCAACGACGTGGTCTGCGTGCCCGATGGCGGAAGCGTGCAGTTCCAGCCGGCCGGAATGGTGGCCGAGACGAAGCGCAGGTTGTTGCCGCCGAAGGAATTCAGGGTGATGTTCGGCGCGGTGTCGGGGCCGTTGTTGCCGACCGTGACGGTGTAGGTGATGTTGCCGTCCGGGGTGACCGGGTCGGGCGAGTCGGCGACCAGGACGTACACGTCCGCATCCGGCGTGACGTACGCCGT
>Ga0190275_10002897_pt1 | contig 12193 bp, 12 predicted proteins | sample Popmic550T_FD_133745 | JGI IMG/M metagenome (GOLD analysis project Ga0190275, IMG submission 133745) | Populus adjacent soil microbial communities from riparian zone of Yellowstone River, Montana, USA - 550 T | ecosystem: Environmental > Terrestrial > Soil > Riparian zone > Trees stand | place... | reverse complement strand
CTTCATCCGAGGGCTGACGCCGGACGGCATGATCTATCCGTTCGCTCGCACCGTTACCAACCCGTCGGAGCTCTGTGGCGCGTGCTTCGACCCCCCCGGAGAGGTTCTGTACGTCAACCAGCAGGGCCGCCCCCCTATGGGAATCCCAGGAATCACCTACGCGATCTGGGGGCCGTGGAAGCGGTCGGCCCCTCCCAAGACGAAACCAACTCCATCACCGACGACGGCCCCCTAGAAAACTCACCGGAGCGCAAGGCATCGGCTCCCGACAGCGGTGTGGCGGGGCGGCCACCAGTGCGCGCTGTATCTGTCTACCGCTTTCGCAGGCGTAGTGAGGTCCAGCTCACGTCGGCGGTCCAGCCCCCGTCCACCGGGAGCGCGACCCCGTTCATGAATCCACTGAGTTCAGGATCGGCAAGGAACACGATCGCGCGAGCCACATCCTCCGGTGTCGCGAACCGTCCCATTGGGACCTGCTCGACGATGTCCCGGTCCGTGTAGCCGCCCGCCGCCTGGTCTTCCTCGTCCATCTCCGTCTTCACCCAGCCGGGGCACACCGCGTTGACGCGGACCCCACGGCCACCCCACTCGGCAGCGAGCGTCCGAGTCAACCCCACGAGACCATGTTTGCTCGCGTTGTAGGCCGAGCGGTCGGCGATACCGCGAAGCCCCGCGATTGAGGCAACGTTGACGATCGAGCCGATGCCGGCCTCGAGCATCATCCGGCCGAGTTCCCGGGAGAGGATGAACGGGCCGGTCAGGTTCACATCTAGGACACGCCGCCACTCGTCCGTTCTCGTGTCCTCTGCCGGAGCGATGCACGAGATTCCGGCGTTGTTCACAAGGACGTCAACGCGCTCGTAACGATCGCGCACGCGCGCCGCCAACTCGGCGACGTCCGCTTCTGACGAGACATCCCCGGTTATCGAGAGCGTGTCCGACCCGCGCTGGCGGACTGAGGCGGCCGTCTGGACCGGATCATTCAGATCCACCAGCACAAGCGCGTAGCCCTCGTTCGCGAGAAACTCGGCGGCGCGGCGGCCCATGCCCCGCGCAGCTCCGGTGACGACAGCGACCCGTGCCGGCGTACTCACGGTGCAGAACTATAGCCTTCGTCCCTCCAGAGCCGCAGGCCGAGCGCCGGAATCGCTATTGGTCATCCCCCGATAGCGGTGTCCCCGGGGACTCGAAAATGCGGACACGGTTCACCTTCCAGCCCTCCTCGCTCTCGATCATCTCGATGCTCATGCGGACCGTATCGGTCTTGGGTTCGTCGGTGCTTGCGTTCGTCACCGTATGGTCGACAACAGCGAACACAGATCCCTCACCCTCCTCCAGCGACTGGATGAAGAGCTCCCTGATCTCGCCCTCGGTAGTCGCGTCCAGCTCGACTACCGCGTCAATGGCCTCCTGCCCGTAGAAGACCTCGGCCTCGTCCGCGAAGTCACCCACGGCCCATCGTTTGATGGCGGCGGCATCGACTTCGGCCGTCTCGGCGGAGATCGACATGAGATCGCCGATGAAGGCCCTGGCCTGGGCACGTAGCTCGTCCTCGGCGTTCGCTGTTGACCTTGCCTCCTGCCACAGAGAGCCAAAGGCGGCCGCTGCGGCCAACGCAAGCACGAGCAGAAACCACGGAAGATAACGCGCAATCAGCTTCATGAACTAATGCTCCGCCCAATAACGTTTGCGAGGTTCTGGCGAGTGAAAAGCAAGTATCGCAAGGCCGCAGGGAGGGTGCGTATCTGAGAAGGTACGTGCCCGACCGAGAACGCCGCGAGACGCAGCCTTTTCGCCGCCAGAATTCCCAAGATGTTTGTTGGGCGGGGCATCAGCTTCCAGGGCGGAGTGTCGAGTCCCTGGCCATCGTCGGAGCGTCGGGTTGATCGACGGCATCGACCCCACGGCCGAAGCGCGATCTGCATGCATTGCCTGGGAAAGCATCAGGAGGTGGCCTGTGAGGACCATAGATCTTGCCGTGCGGTTGCGCGGGTGGAATGAGCTGGACCCTGAACCAGGTGTCGGTGTCCAGTCCCACTTGCACGATCTGTTCGATGGCTCCGAAGAAATAGTGGTTCTTGTCGAGAGTGTTCGCAAGGTTCGTGAGGTTCTCCTGAGTTGCCATCACTGAGTTGATTCTGCCGAAGTCTGCCACGAGACAGGAAAGGTTTGCCTTCTCGTTACCAATCAGACTGCCTGCAGCTGTAGTGAAGTCACCGCCGTAACGATAGAGGTCCGCGAGATCGTGCTTTCGATCGGCAAGCAACTGAGCCAGCAGCTTGGTTTGGGTCAAGTCATCACCGAGAGTGTCTGCGTTGTCGGCAAGAACACCCGTGACCTTGGGCCCGTCGGTGATCAGTTCCTCCAACTCGAGTTGAACCTCGAGAATCTCCTCCGGCAGCTCCGCAACAGCCCGGTTGAAGGTCGAGATGTCGTCACCCCGTCCTCGCACCGCATCCGCAAGCTCGGCCACGACGGTGCTCAGGTCCTCAGAGGGAACCTCGTGAAGTACGTCCGCGATCACTTCTATTGTCTTTGACACATCGGGGGGCGGAATGGTGTCCTCGACCGCTATGGTCGCTCCCTCCGGCATCGGTTCGCCGTCCCCTGGTTGCAGCTCGAGCGTGAGCTCACCGATGGGGCTCCGTCGAACGATCTCCGCCACGGTTCCCTCGGGAACCACGACGTCCGGTTCGAGAGTCATGACGACGTTTACGTTGCCGTCCTCGGCCAGGTCGACTTCCTTGACCGAGCCAACCACAACACCGCGCATCGTGACGTCGTTGCGAGGGAGGAGCCCGGAGGCGTCCGAGAAACGAGCCTGAATCGTTCCGGACGTTGCCTGCTGTATGACCAGGTTCTTCGCGCCGAGAAAGATCAACAGGAACGATGCCGCGCCGAACACAATGAGGTTGACGTATACGCGCCTGTTTACCCGCATTACCCTTGCCCCTCGTTGCAGCGACGCGCCGGATCGTTCGGGTTGTCGTTGAACCCGCAGATCACGAAGTCCTGGACTACCTGGTTGAACTCGAAGTACTCGACCAACTGCGTGTTGTTGTTGTGCCCGGGGGCCCACTTCAAAAGCAGCTCGATGTCCTTCTGTTGACCCTCGAGCGTGCCGAGAATTGTTCGCGTCTGACTGAAGAAGTTCTGCATCTCATCAAGGTGCTCGTCAAGGATGTCCTCGCCGCCCACGGCCAGCCGGTTGAGCGACACGATTGCCTGCTCGAGTTCGCCGCTCTCCTCACTCAGCACCTCGATGGACCGGGCGGTATTTCTTATCGCCTGCCTGTGCGATTCCGCCTCGCTGGCAACGGTCGCGTTGAACTGATCGAGGTTGGAGATGAGGTCCTTCAACATCTCGCCCCGGTCGGCATAGGCGCCGACAATCTCGGTGTAACTGTTAAGGATCGAGCGGAGCTCCTCACCACGGCCTCCGAATCCGCGACCACCCTGGTCGATCATGACAGCGAGATCCGACGCGGCCACCGCGCCCAGAACCTCGGAGCCCTCGTCGACGAGATCCTCGAGATCGCTCCGAACCTCTGTCTCCGATATGTCGTCCCCGTCCGCCAGCAGCTCGTCGCTCGCCTCGGCTCCCTCGGGGACGACTAGGTCAACAATGCGCTCTCCCAACACGCTCGTGCGTCGCACACGCGCGATGACGTCAGCCGGAATGTTGGCCTCGGGATCGATCACCAGGGTCACGACCGCCTCGGCCCCCTCGAGGCGAATGGCCGACACCTTGCCAACTCGAATGTCGGCCATGGTCACGGGAGCTCCCGTAGCCATGTCGCCGACATCGTCGAAGGCGGTGGTCACTTCGATCGACTCGGTGCCGGAGCAGGCCGTGGCGGCGGCGATTATGAGAAGGCCCGCGAGGATGGTGCCCAGTCGCTTCATGGTCGCAAACCACCACCCTTCAACAGGTCGTCCAGAATCGGACCAGTGATCTCGTCGAGGTCCTTGCCGAGCTCGTCGAGGAGCTCATCGAGCGTCTGGCCGGGATCGAGGAGCTTCCTGAGCCTGCATTTCTTGGGCTTCTTTGCGTCCTTGCACTTCTTCTTCTTGTCGTCCGGTCCCGCGTCCGGGGGCCGGAGCTCCTGCGCGAGTTCGTCGCCGACCCTTGGCGGAAGTTTCGCAATGGCGTCGTTGAGCTGGTCACCTGGGGACTTTTTTGACTGACCCTTCGGGCACGAGCCCGGCAGGCAGAACAGGCTGGACATCTCACCAGACCAGAACTCCGGCGTCGAGCACTCCATCACCCCAAGGCGCAGACAGACGCCGATCAGGCGGTCGCGCAGTCGGAACTCGAGCAACTCGACAAGCGGATCGCCCTGATTGTTCAGCCTCAGCCAATCATTCTCGTAATCGACCGCCCTGGACGCGCCTTCGAACAGCCGGTTCGCCCAGTGTCCCGTGCGACCGAGTCGCTCGACGTTGCGATCGAGCGTGCGCACGGTCCTTGTCAGGGTCTTCACGTCCTTGCCCAGGGGATTCCGGTGCTCGATCAGCAGGCTCGCCAGTTGAGCAGACGCTTCGGTCAATCCGGTGATCGTCCCCTCGAGTGAGTCACGGTTGCTGTTGAGAGTGCGCAGGACGACGTTGTAGGTATCGATGAGGGTGGCGATCTCGCTCTGTCTGCCCTTCAGCGTCTGGGTCACGTCGTTGAAGTTGACGATCATCTCGGCCAACGTGTCGCGCTTGTTCGAGAGCGTCTCGATGACACTCGATCCGCTCCTGATCAAACGATTGAGCTCCTGGCCGTTGCCGTCGAGAATCTCGGCTGTGTTCGAGACGAACTCGCCGACCCTCTCGGGATCCAATTCCCCGAAATAGTCCTGAAGGCTGCGAAGGAGCTCGTCCTGCTCCACAGGGACGCTCGTTCGCTCGATCGGAAGCTCGTCGTCCTCGAAGGTCGGGCCGCCCTCGTAGGCAGGGAAGAGCTGTACGTACCGCTCGCCGAGCAAGGAGACAGGGATGAGCGTCGCCTCGACGTCTGCGGGAAGCTCGGCGTCCTCACCCTCGATCTTCATGGTGACGGCGACCTGACTCTGGTCGTCCGCGACCTCGACGTTGGTCACCCGGCCGATATCGACTCCGAGCACTCGCACCGAGTTGCCCGGGAAGACCTGCACGGCACGATCGAAGTAAGCCGTCACGTAACGCTCGTCGTTCCGGGCATCAGCGATGGTGAATGCCGAGGCGACTAGAGCAGCCACTAGAAGGAGGGTCGTGCCCACGAACTTCTTGCTCACGGCAACAGCCCCCTCAGGTCGTCCGTCAGGGACGAATCGCCGGTGAGGTTGTCGATGAGATCCCCAACGTCCCCGCCCAGGCTGTCGTCGGGTTCACGCTCCGCCACATGCTCAGGTGGCTCCGGGGCCTGGGGCGATCCGGCGCCGCCGCCATTCGATCCGCCCTCGCCACCGCCGTATCCGTCGCCGTACTCGACTCGATCCTCGCAGGGCCGCGGGTCCTCACCCAGGAGATCGTCGAGGGCATTGTCGAAGGCGCCGCAGGGGCCGAAGAAGGCGTCGATCCCGAGGGGTCCCAGGCTTTGCACGAAGATGTTCGCCCACCGGTTCTCGTAGGTGCCCCCGGCCGAGTAGACGACGCTCGAGTACCCCTGGACCGAGTCATGCAGGTAGGCGAGCGTCGCCGCGAGGTCGACCTGGTGCCGATCAATGACCTCGAGGGTGTTGTGCAATTGGGACAGTGCCCGGTCGAGCTTCGGTCGGTTGCGTCGAACCAGATCCGCTGTCGCGTGCGACGCGGAGTCGGTGGACTCGAGCAGTCTCTCGACGTCGTCCGTTCTCTCGGACAGGTTCGTCAGAACGACGTTGAGGTTGTCGATGAGCGAAACCAGAGTGTCGTCTTTCTCAGCGAAGGTGGCTCCGAGTGTGTTGAGTGATTCGAGTAGGCGCGACAACTCATGCTTGCGAGAGTCGACCGCGTCTGTCACGTCAGCCAGTCCACTGATGAGCGTCGAGACCTGCACGGTCTTGCCCTTGGTCATCGCGGTGATCTGATCCATGAAGTTCTGGAGGGTCTGAGGGTCTGACCGGTCGAGCAGCGGACGGGACCTGTTTGCGAGGTCAAGCAGCTCGACAGGCGTTCGGGTGTTCTCGAGGGTGATCTCGTCCCCGTCGCGGAGCATCTGATTGCTGGACCCGCCGTCGAGACGCACTGCCTTTCGCCCAAGAAGGGTTTCGATGACGATCTCTGCGTTCGCGTCGCGAGGCATCTCTATGCCCTCATCGATCTTGAGCTCGACGACCACAGCCCCCTCGTCGATCTCCACCGAACCGATCGAACCGGCGTCCAGGCCAGCCACCTGAACGTCATCGCTCGACCTTAGACCGGCAGCATCGGCGAAGTGCGCGCGCACTGTGTACGTGTCTCGGAAAAACCCACCCGTCAGCAAGAGCGAGAACGCGGTCCCGAGAAGCACCGCAATGACTCCGATGAAGCCGATTAGCTTTTGGTTCCGCTCGAGGAACGATTTGTGCAAGGTGTCCCTGATCTTCATCGCTCTTCCCCCGTGAGGGTGAAGCGCAGCAGCGATCCGACGTTCTGGCTCGGAGCCTCAGTTCCGCTGCCACCCGTCGAGGAACCGTCGGCGTTGTCCCTCGAGACCTGCTCGGTTCCCCCCTCGCCTCTCCCACCACAGCTCTCACAGCGTTGTAGGTCCTCGTTTTCACCCTGGCGGACGAGATCGTTGCTCTCGCCATCCTGAACCACGAGTTCGACAAGGCGGACGTTGAACCATTCGCCCCAGGCCGTGGTCTGGAAGTAGTTCGCCACGCCTCCCGGCGTCGTACGAAGCGTTCGGGCCAGGTTCGTCTGATTGGAGGCCAGCGTGTCCGTCACCGAATCCAGCGATCCGATGGTTGCGTCGATATTCGAAGCACTTGTCGCAAGCAGCTCGTCCAGCTGGCCCTGCACATCGGCGAAGTTCGTAACCAGACTGTTAACGTCGTCCGTACGACGAGCAAGTACTCCGGACACGTTGTCGAGGTCGTCGATGATGCTGGCTATCTGATCGTCCTGGCTTGCGAAAGCCTCCATGATCGTGTCTGCGTTTTCGATTGTTCGCGCGATGTGGCCGTCGCGCTCGCTGAGATCCGATGCAAGGCTCGCTCCTGCGTCGATCAACGCCTGCACGTTTTCTTCGTTGTTCGCGAGGGCGGTGTTGACTGCATCAAGGAAGGCATTGGCCTGCTCCGGATCGATCGCCTTGAGGATAGGGCCGACGCGATTCAGGAACTCGCCGATGTCGGCGACGTCGTTGGTGTGACTTATCGGAATCATGTCACCCTCGTCCCAGACCTCATCGTCGTCGCCCGGATAGATGTAGACGAAGCGCTGGCCGAGCACGTTCCGCCAGCGGATGGCGACCTCGGAGTCGCTAGGCAACTGAACGTCCTTGTCGACGTTGAAGCTGAGGACTGCCCTGCCGTTCCTGATTTCGGTCCCGGTGACGCGACCGACGTCCACGCCGGCGATCTTGACTGCGTCCCCCTTTAGAACCCCGGTCGCGTCCTCGAACTCGGCGCTCATGTCGTAGGTATCCGCAAAGAGTCGAGAGTTCGCCAGTTTCATGCCCAGCGCAACGGTGAACAAGAGGCAGACGATCGTGAACACGATCACCTTTAGCAGCATGATTTTGGAGACTCTCATTCGCCCTGCCCCTCGCACACCGGCACGACGGCGGCGACCTCGGGTGGGAAGACCGTGCAGATCTGTTTGATCTCCTCCTCCTGGGTGTTGCCACCGATGAAGGCGGTGAAGCCGGCCCCCGCACTTCCGTCGCCCATCATGAAGTCGTCACCGATTGGCTGACCGAGCTTGAACGTGTAGCGGTACAGACCGTTGACCAGGTTCTCGAGTCCCTTCGGCCTGTCGGCGATGGTCTGCAACACCTTGTCGCCCTCGTTGTACATCCGGCGCCAATCGGAGCGCTGAAGGATCAGGAGGTCAGCGAGGTCCTCGGAGAAGGGCTGCAGCGCCTCGAGAGCTCGGTCAAGGTGTGCCTGCGCCTCCTCGGAGGCGTAGACGGGCGCCCCTTCGTTCACGGCATCCGCCAGCAGGTTGAGGTCGACACCCTTGTCCTTCAGTACTCCGAACAGCACCTCGAAGTCCTGCAGGGCCTCGAGCTGCGGATCGACAGTCCGAGCGAAGAGACCGGCGAGATCGCTGTTGGCGCTGAGACCGCGCTGGATGTAGTCGCTGTTGTTGCGGACCCCATCGGCCAGCTCGCTGATGACCGTGGCCGCGTCATCGGGATCAACCGCCTCGAGGACAGCCGTTCCATCGGCGAGAAGATCCTCGAGCTCGGGCCCAACGTGGGCATCGTCGATGATGTCGCCGTCCGCGAGGAACGGACCCTGGGCGCCGGCGGGGAAACGAAGGTCGACGTACTTAGCGCCAAGCGGGGTCTTCAGTGAGATCACGGCCTCGGCATCCTGCGGGATCCGGTACTGTTTGTCGATCTTCAATTGCAGGCGGGCGCGGCGCTCGGCCAGATCGATGCTCGCGATCTGGCCGACCTCCACACCTTTCACCCGCACGTCAAGACCCGGCTTCATCTGCTGGCCGGCTCTGTCGACATCGACAGTGACGTAGTAGGCATCGTCGAAGGCGCCGTAGGCCGCGCGCACCGAGAACCAGACTCCGGCTCCCAGCAGGACCGTCAGGAAGCTGCCGACGAAGATGGTGAGAAGTCGTTTGCTCATCCGGCGATCGCTATCGTGTCGCCGCCGCCCCACATGAGCAGCGAGAGGAACAGGTTGAGGATCACGACCACGACGATGGACATGCGGATCGCCTTACCGGTCGCGATACCCACTCCGGCGGGTCCGCCCGAGGCGTTGTAGCCGTAGTAGCAGTGGATCAGAGTCACCACGACGGCAAAGATGACTGCCTTGATCAGGCTGTAGAAGATGTCCGTCGCCGGCAGGAACAGCTGGAAGTAATGGGTGTATGTGCCCGAGCTCAGCTCGAAGAACTTCGTGACGATCGCTTGTGTCGCCAGGTAAGAAGAGAAAAGGGCGGCAAGGTACAGGGGAATCATGGTGATGAGCGCGGCCCAGATGCGCGTCGCAACCATGTAGACCATCGGCGGAACGGCCATCACCTCAAGAGCATCGATCTCCTCGGAGATGCGCGCGGCCCCTAGCTCGGCCGTGTATCCGCAACCGACCTGTGCGGCCAATGCAACACCCGCGACTAGTGGTGTTATCTCGCGCGTGTTGGCGAAGGACGAGACCAGTCCCACGAACGCCTCCGCGCCGATTTGCTGGAGTCCTTGAAACCCCTCGAGGCCTACCTGCGTTCCGGTGAAGAAAGCCATCGAGAAGATGACGAAGAACATTCCAGCGCCGAACAGGATTGCCCCCACACCAATTGTGATGTCGGAGATGAGATCGAGAATGACGCCCCGGTAGCGCAGAGCCGGCGGAAGGGCCTTGATACAGCGGACGTAGAACCTCGCCTGGTCGATACCTTCCTCGAAAGGAGCCGCGGTCCTTCGAACTGCCCTGCCTCCGATATTTGGTCGCCGCAGTACTCGAGTGGCCATCGCGTCAGACCTTCTGAGGGATGAAGTTGAAGTACAGGGCGGTCAGGACGAAGTTCATGAAGAAGAGCAAGAGGAAGGTCACGACCACGGCCTGGTTAACCGCGTCGCCGACGCCCTTCGGGCCTCCGCGCACGAAGTACCCCTTGTAGCAGGCCACCATGCCCGCGACGTAACCGAAGAGAACCGCCTTCAACAAAGCGACCCAGAGGTCGGCCATCTGGCTGAGCTCGTTGAACGACGAGAAGTAGCTAGAGGAGGTGCCGTGCTGGACGATCACCGCGAAGAACCAGCCGCCCGCGATACCCGCCACCGAGACTACTGCGTCGAGCAACAGAGCGACCGCGGCGGCGGCGAGCAGGCGCGGCATGATTAGTCGCTGCACGGGATCGATGCCGAGCACCTGCATCGCGTCGATCTCGTCTCTGATGCGGCGAGAACCGAGGTCGGCGCACATTGCCGACCCTCCGGCACCCGCGATGAGAAGAGCGGTCGCAACCGGGGCCGCCTCGCGGACGACGGCCAGGACCATCGCCGCTCCCAGATGTGCTTCGGACCCCAACTCTGTGAGGAACGAACCCACGTGCAGCGAGATGATCATCCCAAAGGGAATCGAAACGAGAATCGTTGGCACTGTCGTGACCTTGACAAGGAACCAGACCTGGTCGATGAACTCCGCGCGGGGCCACGGGCGTCGGAGCACGACGTGCATGGACTCGAGGCCGATTGCGAACATCTGACCGGCCTCGCCCATCCATTTGAAGAATCGAGTCTCGAGAATCCGAGAGGGCCTTCGCCCTTCCACCCGGCTTGCCAACTAAAATGTCCCCTCTTCGATCATCCGCCCTGCGTCCACCGGTGCTTGATGGCATTTACCCACCTGGGCCGGAGGGTTACACCTCCATCACGCTGCGCGGACCAGCGAGGAGTTGACCAGTGAGTCACCTCACTACAATTCGCTGGCTCGGAGGCGGTCCCCTGCCGCCCTGAAGGGGAAAGCCGCATTCGCTCGCCCCTAGGGCCCCCTAGTCTGGTGCTCCGCGGAGCGGGGCTAATTCTGACATATGGGGAGAAACTGAAAGGAGCCGGATACATCCCCGGCTCCTTTGTGATGAATCCCTATGTTGGAGGCTTGGCCGCCCGCTACCGCCCCGTCTACCGCTTCGAGTACTGGGGCGCCTTGCGGGCTTTCTTGAGCCCGTACTTGCGACGCTCCTTCTCGCGCGCGTCGCGGGTGAGGAAACCAGCTTTCTTGAGAATGTCCCGAAGTTCGGGGTCCAGGTCGACAAGGGCCCGGGAGATCGCGTGTCGCAGCGCCCCGGCCTGGCCGGAAGTGCCCCCGCCTTCGACCTTGGCGATGATGTCGTAGCGCCCCTCGGTGTTGGTTATGCGGAGCGGCTCGGTGATGATCATTCGGTGGGTGGGGCTGGGGAAGTAGTCCTCGAACGGTCGGCCGTTGATGGACCACTGACCCGTTCCGGGGACGAAGCGCGTGCGGCACACGGATTCCTTACGGCGCCCCGTGGCTCTGGTGAGAATGTCAGCCACCAGCAACCTCCTCAATGGTGTGCGCCTGCTCCGGATCTTGCGGAGCCGCGACGTCCCTCAGATCCAAAGCCTTGGGGTTCTGTGCCCCATGGGGGTGCTCGGGGCCGGCGTAGACCTTGAGCTTCTTCGCCATCTGCCGTCCCAGCTTGTTCGACGGGAGCATCCCTTTGATCGCCTTCTCCACGGCGAACTCCGGCTTGTCACTCATCAGCCTCTCGTACGACACTTCCTTGAGCCCGCCGGGGTAACCGGAGTGGCGGTAATACTTCTTAGCGAGCAGCTTGTTGCCAGTCATCAGCACCTTGGATGCGTTGATCACGACGACGTGGTCGCCGCAGTCCAGGTGGGGAGCGAAATAAGGCTTGTGCTTCCCGCGGAGGAGCTTGGCGACCTCGGAGGCGAGGCGTCCGAGCACGGCACCGTCGGCGTCGACGACGTGCCACTCGCGCGTGATATCGGATGGTGTTGTTGAGTGGGTCTTCATGATTCCTTCTCGAATGCGCGCCACGCTAGGCGGTGACGCACGGGAGGAACAGAGGATAGCCGCGACTGTTTACGCAGGTCAAATCGCCTTTTTTGGGGCCGATGACCGAGCTGAGTGGGGTGTAGCTGGGGTGCGGAGCTTGGGGTGGGTCCGCGCCTGGCGAAAACCGAGCATCGAAGGGGGAGATTCGTACCGTGGGGGCTTCCTGAGGCCCGCCGAGGCCGAATCTTGCCAAGTATGCGGATTCTGTACCGCTCAGCGGCAGCCAATCCACAAACTTGGCCGCAACGAGTGATTCTCGACGCCTTTGCTATCTGGCTACCGCCCTCCGGCGCTCAGGTAACAAAAGCATCCATAGCCCCCTCGCATGGACCAGAACGGCCGCCCATTCATCCCCTAGATGCCCGCCTTTGGCCCAGCGAGACCCAACCGACCCTTCGCATGGACCAGAACGGCCGCCCAGTCATCACTAAGTGCCGCCTTTGAGCCCGGCGAGACCCAATAGCCCCTCGCGGGGACCTGAATTGCCGCCCACTCGTCCAGGCGCCGAACACCGTAACGTTCTCGGGACGACAACG
>Ga0190275_10002896_pt1 | contig 12201 bp, 14 predicted proteins | sample Popmic550T_FD_133745 | JGI IMG/M metagenome (GOLD analysis project Ga0190275, IMG submission 133745) | Populus adjacent soil microbial communities from riparian zone of Yellowstone River, Montana, USA - 550 T | ecosystem: Environmental > Terrestrial > Soil > Riparian zone > Trees stand | place... | reverse complement strand
CTTTCCGCGCTTCACTAGCGCGCGACTGCGCGCGGGGTCAACGCAGGCCGATCAACGCGAATGCCGCGTCCACAGGTTCTCGGGCGCGGGCGCTAGTAAGGGAAGGGCGTGCCCGGGCGCTGGTACGGCCGGCCGTATGGATCGACATAGACCGGGCGCTGCGGCTGCACGTATTGCGGCTGGGCGTAGGTGGGCTGGCCATACTGCGGCTGCGCGTATTGGGGCTGCGCGTACTGTGGTTGCGGGTACTGCGGCTGAGCGTAGTGCGGCTGCGCATAATACGGATTGCCGTAGGCCGGCTGATTCGAGCCGTAGCGCGGGCCGTATTGCTGCTGCGGCGGCGGCTGCACATAGCCCTCATCCAGCGCGCGGAGCTTCGCCACCGCCGGGGCGCGCGAGGGCGCCGTCCCGGTGAGGATCACGGTCGTGTTCAGCACGCCGTCCTCTTGGACCAGCGCAAACAGCTTTTCGGCGTTCGCGGGCGTCAGCCGCACGCAGCCGTGCGACGCCGGGCGCCCGATGTTCTTGGTGTCGAGCGATCCGTGGATGGCGTGGCCCTTCTGGGTGAAGAAGATCGAGAAGGGCATCGGCGCGTCGTCCCACTCCCGCGAGTAGTGGTCGCGCTCCATGCGGAAGGCCTTGAACTTGCCGCCCGGCGTGTCGAAGCCGGCTTTGCCCGTGGACACCGGCCACTGATAGAGGGCGCGTCCGTCGCGCTCGACGGTCATCAACTGGGCTGACTTGTCGATGGTGATCTGGACGGCGGCCTGCGCGGGCGGCGCAAAGCCGAGCGCGCAAATCAACGCGGCGAACGCGAGACTGTGACGCATGGTTCTTGTTTCCCAACGCAACCCGACTGACCTAGGGACGCTTTATGGCGACTTTTGTTTCGCGGCGGAATGGGTCGCCATTTCGCATCCTTAATGACGCGAACGTGAACCGAGGCCGCTTTCCCGCCGATCTGGCCGGCTTGGGCGGGCCCGCGCAGCGCTTAACCTTTCATTAACCATCCGGCGCGAGGGTCCGCGGGCGACCAATGGAGCGGTCATGAACGTCATCACGCTCGCGTCCCGCAAGGGCGGCGCCGGCAAGAGCACGCTCACGGCGCAGCTCGCCGCGCAGTGCCACATCGCGGGCAAGCGCACGCTGATCATCGATGCCGACCCGCAGGGCTCGCTGTCGCTGTGGCATTCGCTGCGCAAGGACGGGCTGCCGAAGCTGGTCACGCCCGAACGCGGCATCGAGCGCGCCATCGCGTTCGCGATGATCGACGACTTCGAATACGTCTTCATCGACACCGCCCCCACCATGTGGGTGGTGGTGCAGGAGGCGATCCGCGCCGCGACCCTCACGCTCATTCCGGCGCGGCCGGGCTTCTTCGACCTTGCGGCGGTGCGCGAGACCGTGAAGGTCGCGCGCGAGCGCGATTGCCCCTATGCGGTGGTGATCAACGCGGCGCCGGTGAAGCGCGACGACAAGGAAGCCGGGCTGGTGGCGCAGTCGCGCGCCTATTTCGAGGGGCTGCAGATCCCGGTATGGGCGGGGCAGATCAGCCAGCGCGCCGGCTTTCAGTCGACGCTCGCGGCCGGCGCAAGCGCCGCCGAGATCGGCCCGAACACCGCGGCGGGCATCGAGATCGCCAAGCTCTGGGCCGCGGTCGAGAAGAGCGTCGCGGCGATCAACAACGCGCGGTTCGAGCCGGGCGAGGCGGCGAACGATGGGGCGGGTGGAGCGGGGGAGAGGGCGGCTTAGGTTGCTATTCAGCGGTGTCCATGCATCGGCGCCGCGATCAATGCGACCATGTAGTTCTTGAACAGGCCTTGCGCGCCTGATCGCTCACATCGAGAACGTGCGCGAAACGACGTCGTCCCACGAATAGGGGCATCGCGCGAGAAATCGCTCTTCGTCCAGTCCTGTTTCGCGTGCCGCCTCGATGCGGGCCTTGCGGTATGCGCGCGCGATCGCTTCGGCGATGCGCGACTTCAAGCCCGGATTGTCGCCGAGCACGTCGTCAAGTGCGATCAGCTGCTCCTTGATGGACAGCGTCCAGCTGCGCGACCGCAGTTCCGGCTGGTGATCCCATTTCAGCATATGCACCAGCAGGACGCGAATTGCGCTGTCCAGCTTGTTGAATTGCTCGCGCCCCAAGGATTCGATCTCCTCCGCGACATTTTCGCGATCGACCGCGGTCCAGCGTCCTTCGCGTACGAGGCGCGCTTGCTCAAGCGACCATGAATAGAAGTCGCGATCATAGGAGTGCCCCACGGCATCGGGGGCGGGCACCAGCTCGGCTTCGGGGACGGTGCGCGTCGGCATCGGCATCAACCTCGCGCGGACTATAGCATGCCGCGCCGTCCGGTACCTCCGTACTCCGTCGGCCTGTCATGGTGTCGACGCCGACAGAGGGTGAGCCCCGTCGAGTATCCGGATAGCCACAATTCCAGCGCAAGAGATAGCTTGCCGGTCGTCGGCAGCAGGTCATGCTTTCAAGGGAACAAGCGCAACCGGGCGGGATTGCCAAGAAGCGCAAACCAGGAGGCTAGAGCATGGGAATCTTCAGCAGCATCGTGAACGCGATCTTCGGATCGAAGGCCGCTGCGGCGGTGCCAGGCGCATCAGCTGCGGCCTCCGCTGCACCTGCTGGGGCAGCGCCGAGTGGATCATCGGCGGGGGCGGCGACGGCTACGGCTTCCGCCGCAACCGCTGCGCCGGCAGCGATTTCCAAGGCGGACGTGGAGGCGATCATCGCGAAAATCGAATCGGACCGCGGCGTGAAATACAATTGGCGCCAGTCAATCGTCGACCTGATGAAGCTGCTCGATCTCGACAGCTCGCTTGGGGCCCGCAAGGAGCTCGCGCAAGAGCTCGGCTACAAGGGCGCGCTCGACGGCTCCGCCGAAATGAATGTGTGGCTGCACAAACAGGTCATGGAAAAGCTCGCCGAAGGCGGCGGCAAGGTGCCGGCCAGCCTGAAGGGCTGACACGAAGGGCGGGCCTGCAGAAATCGGGAGCCGGCGCAGTGGACGCCGGCTTCTTTCATTCAGGGGGCGCGCCTCGTCCTGCGCGCTTCAGCCTGACGATCTCCCGGTCGAGGCTCTGAAGAAAGGCGGACCGGTCCTTCGGCGAAAATGGCTTCGGTCCGCCAGTGATCTCGCCGGCTGAGCGTAACGAGTCCATCAAGTTGCGGGTCGCGAGCGCCATGCCGATGGTGTCTTCGGAAAACGGCTTGCCGTTCGGCGCGATCGCGACCGCACCGGCCTTCACGGCGCGCGCCGCGAGCGGGATGTCCTGCGTCACCACAATCACGCCCTTTGTGGCGCGCTCCGCGATCCAGTCGTCGGCCGCATCCATGCCGGCGGCAACCACGACGCGTTCGATCAGCGGATCGCGCGGAATTGCAATCGGGCTATTGCTGACGACAAAGACCTTCAGTCCGTGCCGTTCGGCGACGCGATAGACTTCCTGCTTCACGGGGCAGGCGTCGGCGTCGATGTAGACCACGATCGCGGCGCCCGATGTCATCGCGCGTCCCTCAAAGCAAATGCGCGGGCCTGGGCCCGCGCATGCAAACATTCCGTTGAAGGTGGCTTTAGCCGACCTTCAGATTCTCCGCGGAGGTCTTGCCGCGATTTGTCACCAGCTCGTAATCAACACGCTGGCCTTCATTGAGTGTGCTCAGTCCGGCGCGCTCCACGGCCGAAATGTGCACGAAGACATCCTTTCCGCCGTCAGACGGCTGAATAAAGCCGTAGCCTTTGGTCGGGTTGAACCATTTCACGTTTCCGCTAGCCATTCGTATCTCCAGTAGCTCCTGTAGGGGTAGGGACGGCGTTAGGGGGCGCACACTGCGCTTTTGAGCGCATAATCGCAACCGCAATATTTGTCGCGGACCGGCGCGCCGCCTTTGCGTGCAAAGCAAATGCTTGGTTGAGGGAACTGCTCGAATTGGATCAAACCCGCTCCACGAAACTGTCGACCACGCGCTTCTCGCCGGCCTTGTCGAAGGCGATTGTCAGCTTGTTACCGTCGACATGTGTGACGTTGCCGTTGCCGAACTTCTGATGGAAGACGCGGTCGCCCAAGCCGAACGGCGACACGGTGCCGGTCGATTTTGCGACCAGCTCGCCTTCGATGGTGAGCGGCAGGCGCCGCTTGGTTGCAGGCTTTCGGGAGCGCGCTGCCGGTGGCGCGTCATCTGCGATTGTTTCATCCGAGGCGTAATCGTCGTGGTCTTCCTCGAAGCCGCTGCTGCTGCGCGCCTTGCGCGCCTGCGCGCGCTGCCAGCCCGGCGTCGTGTAGTTCGAGCCGAAGCTCTCCATCGTGTCGAAGCGCGAGGCGCCGTAGTTCTGGCCGAAATTGCCGAAGCCGCCCTTCGCTTCGGCCATTTCCACATGAGCTTCGGGCAACTCGTCGAGAAAGCGCGACGGAATGCTCGACGACCATGATCCGTGGATGCGGCGGTTCGAGGTAAAATAGATCTTCGCGCGGCGGCGGGCGCGGGTGAGTCCGACGTGCGCGAGGCGGCGCTCCTCTTCGAGTCCGGCGCGCCCCTGATCGTCGAGCGCGCGCTGGTTCGGCAGCACGCCTTCCTCCCAGCCGGGCAGGAACACGGTGTCGAATTCGAGCCCCTTGGCGGAGTGCATCGTCATGATCGACACGGCTTCCTGCGATTCGTTCTTCTCGGTGTCCATCACCAGCGAGATGTGTTCGAGAAAGCCCTGCAGATTTTCGAACTCCTCCATGGAGCGCACGAGCTCTTTCAGGTTCTCCAGGCGCCCGGCCGCATCGGCTGAACGATCCTTCTGCCACATCTCGGTGTACCCGGATTCGTCGAGGACGATCTCGGCCAACTCCGTGTGCGGAAGGGTATCCTTCTGCGCGCGCCAGCGGTCGAACATCGCCACGACATCGCGCAACGCGCCGCGCGGCTTTGCCTTCAGTTCTTCGGTCTGGGTGAGCGCACGCGCGGCCTCGAGTAGCGGCAGGTCCGCCCTGCGGGCGTGGAGCTGAAGCTGCTGCAGCGTCGCATCGCCGAGCCCGCGGCGCGGCGTGTTGATGATGCGCTCGAAGGCGAGGTCGTCGGCCGGCTGGTTAACCAGCCGCAGATAGGCGAGCGCATCGCGGATTTCGGCACGCTCGTAGAACCGCGGGCCGCCGATCACCCGATAAGGCAGGCCGAGCGTGACGAAGCGATCCTCGAACTCGCGCATCTGGAACGAGGCGCGCACCAGGATCGCGATCTCGTCGAGCGAGTGTTCGGCGCGCTGCAGCTCCTCGATCTCCTCGCCGATCGCGCGGGCCTCTTCCTCCGAATCCCATGCGCCGGTGACGCCGACCTTCTCGCCCGGCTCGTCCTCGGTGCGCAGCGTCTTGCCGAGGCGGCCTTCGTTGTGCGCGATCAGATGCGAGGCGGCGCCAAGGATGTGCGCAGTCGAGCGGTAGTTGCGCTCGAGCCGGATCACCTTCGCGCCGGGAAAGTCCTTCTCGAAGCGCAGGATGTTGTCGACCTCGGCGCCGCGCCAGCCGTAGATCGACTGGTCGTCGTCGCCGACACAGCAGATGTTCTTCGAGCCCTGGCCGATCAACCGCAGCCAGAGATACTGCGCGACGTTGGTGTCCTGATATTCGTCGACGAGCACGAAGCGGAAGCGCTCGTGATACTGCCGCAGCACCTCGGGATGGTCGCGGAACAGCCGCAGCATCTCGATCAGCAGGTCGCCGAAGTCGGCGGCGTTCAGCGTCTTCAATCGCGCCTGGTAGGCCTTGTAGAGCTCGATGCCACGGCCGTTCGCGAAGGTGGCGGCTTCGCCCGCCGGCACTTTGTCGGGTGTCAATCCTCGGTTCTTCCAGCCGTCGATGATCGCGGCGAGCACGCGGCCGGGCCAGCGCTTCTCGTCGATGTTTTCCGCGGCCAGAAGCTGCTTGAGCAGCCGGACCTGGTCGTCGACATCCAGAATGGTGAAGTCGGGTTTCAGCCCGACCAGTTCGGCATGCCGGCGCAAGATCTTCACGCCGATGGAATGAAAGGTGCCGAGCCACGGCATTCCCTCGACGATCTGCCCGACCATCGTGCCGACGCGCAGCTTCATCTCGCGCGCGGCCTTGTTGGTGAAGGTGACCGAGAGGATTTCGGACGGGCGCGCGCGGCCGAGCGAGAGGATGTGCGCGATGCGGGTGGTGAGGACGCGGGTCTTGCCGGTTCCCGCGCCGGCCAGCACCAGCACCGGCCCTTCGAGCGTCTCGACCGCCTCGCGCTGCTCGGAGTTCAGGCCCGCGAGATAGGGCGCCGCCACATTGGCGCGCGCACGCGCCGCGATCCCACCAGGAGCAGGGGCGGGCGCGGGAGTTCCGGCGAGTTGTTGGCGCGAAATGTCTGCCACACCGAACTTTCAACGAATCTGTGTGCCTTGAAAATGGCACCGCGACCCCGCTTTGGCGAGGGGTGGTCAATCCTTGCCGACCGGCAGCGTACGAATTCGAATTCGTGCTTCCTCGATGACCATCACGCAACCTGCTTCCAGTGCCTCGGATGCGGCGGCGAGATTCGACACGAGAAGCGCCACTTGCCGGTCCGGGCGGCGGTCTGTTCCGCGTCGAAACAGGATGACCGAAGGCTTCGCTTTTTGTCTCAACGCAAGCATTGCACCGAAGTCGGTATCGGCGGAGACAATGACGCGGCCTTCCGATGCTGCCAGCAGAAATACCGCTTCGTCGTCGGCCGCTTGCAGGTTTCGCTCTCTCAGATGCACGGCATCGTGGCCGTGCAGGCGCAACGTATCCGCAACGCGGGGAGATAATGCGTTGTCGATCTTCACGGAGTTGCGAGAGGCAGCTCGCGTTCGCGGACGGCCTCGGCGGCGAAGCGTAGCGCCTGCTCGATGTCTGCCGGTTCAAGGTCCGGCAGGGCGGCGACGATCTCCTGATCCGTCATGTGATCGGCGACCATGCCGACGACCGTCGCCACGGGAATGCGCAGCCCGCGAACGCAGGGAACCCCGCCCATCTGGCGCGGATCAACCGTGATGCGATCGAACGTCATGCAAGCCGTTTCAGCTTGTCAGTGTGGCTTGTCAACTCTTCGCCGGCATCGCGATCCGTCGCCCCACGGCCTCGGGGCGCGGCAGCTTCGAATGCGCGGCCTTCATCCGGGCCAACGTGCGCAACACCTTTTCGGAAAATGGCGCGACCCTCTTGGTCGTCATGTCGACGTGCAGCGTCATATTTTCCGAGGTCGCAGACATCCAGCCGTCGGTCGCGTGAAACAGCTGCTGGAAATAGTGGATGCGCTTGGTGTCGTAATCCAGAAGCTGGAACGTGGCGCGCACCGGCTCGCCTTCGTGCAGCTCGCGCAGATAGCGCACATGCGCTTCCGCCGTGAAGGTCGAATGCTGCTGGGACTTCAGATACTCGTGCCCGATGCCGAGCAACTCGTAGGCCTCGTCGACACAGCGATCGAACAGCACGTTGTAGTACGCCATGTTGAGATGGCCGTTGTAGTCGATCCAGCTCTGCTCGACCTTCATCACGGAGGAGACGAAGGGCGCAAAGAACAGCGGCTCAAGGTCGGTACGGTCGAGCATCAGAGTCCCCGGCGGTACGAATAGTGCCATATCCGCTGTGGGATGGAAGCGTTCGCTCAGTTCAGGTTCGAATAAAATCGCGTATTTCGGCGAGCAGGCGATCCCACGCGGGCTCGCCTTTCAGCGGCACATGGTTGCGTCCCTCGAGCGCGATGAAGGTCGCGCCCGGAATGCCTGCGGCGAGCCGCCGGCCTTCGTCGAAGGGCTGCACAGCGTCGCCACGGCAGTGCAGGACCAGCGTCGGAGCCTTGACGAGCGGCAGGAGGTCGCTCACCTCGATGCCATCGACAATCTCGCGGAAACGGATGGCATTTTCCGGCGACGTCGTGATGCGCTGGAGATCGTTCCACCACTGCATCTGCTCGGGGGTGCCGCCGGGAATGAACAGTGAGGTGAACATCTGCCGAAAAGCCGGGTTCTCCTGGCCCCAGCCCTGCCGCATCAACTGGACCATCGCGGCCGAGTTCGCGGCCTCCTCGGGCAGTCCGCGCATCCGGCGTCCGCGTGCGAAGCCGCCATAGAGCACCAGATGGCTCACCCGCTCCGGATGCCGCACCGCATAGGCAATGGAGATGGCGCAGCCCTGCGAAATGCCGAGCAGGGCGAAGCGCTTGAGACCAACCGCTTCGACGACGGTTTCGAGGTCGCGCACGAATGCCTCGAACGACAGGTCCTGCACGTTCCAGTCCGACAGGCCGTTGCCGCGCGCGTCGTAGCGGATCAATCGATGGTCGGCCGCGATCGTCCGCAACAGGGGGCTGAATACCGGACTCTCCCAGTCGTATTCGAGATGGTTGAGCCAGTTCGCAGTCTTGAGCAGCGGCAAACCCTCGCCGACAGTTGAATAGGCGATCTGCGCACCATCGGACGCCGTGCAGAAATGGACCTCCTGGCGCAAATCGCGCCCAGATGTCGCTGCGGCCGGCGCTGCCGCAGGCGACGTCTCGGTCCTCTCGGCGACGCCGCCGACAAAGCGAAGCCCCTTGCGCGGAATGGTTCGGATCAGGGCCTGCTGCTCGCCACTATCGCCGATCGCCTTGCGGGCGGCCGTGATGCGGCTCGTCAGCGTCGAGTCCGACACGATTCGCCCGTTCCAGACCCCCGCGATCATGTCGTCCTTGGTGACGACGTGGTCGCGGTTGCGGACCAGATAGACAAGCAGATCAAAGACTTGTGGCTCGATCTCGACCAGCGCGTCACCGCGGCGAAGTTCGCGGCGCTCGAGGTCGAGCGAGCAGTCGGCAAAATGGAAGAGCAAGGTCACCTACCGAGGCTTAGACCCAGCCTCACGGGATAATCAGGACAATCTCAGGAACAAATCAAGCGTTCCGCAAAGTCTTGGTGCGCGGGTACGTGCATCCTCCATCCATCGCGATCCTGGTGATCGCTACCAGATGGAGGGCGAGATGCTTGACCAGACCACCGTGCGCCGTCGCAAGGATGGCTCGATCGATATCGATTTCTATCGGCAGAGCGGCCTCGCCGAGCGGCGAGCCGTGATGAAACGCGCGATTCGGAGCGTTGAGAAGCATAGCAGGCCGTTCGCCGCCCTCATGGTCGCCGCCGCGGGGTTGACCGCGGCGTTCGCGGGCACCGGCTCGGGGGGGCCGGCTCCAATGTGAGGTCGATCACATTGAACGGCGCGCTGCTCGGCTATCGGGGGAGGGACGCGCTCAAACAGAAACAGAAGACGAAATATCCCATGATGACCGCTCGACGCATCGCCCCCGCCCAGCCGCCCGAATCCGTGATCGCTCTGCATTGCTCCGGCGCAGGATCAAGCCAGTGGCAACGCCTCGCCGACCTGCTCGGCGATGGCTACGAACTGCGCGCGCCCGAACACTACGGCTGCGAGAGCGCCGGTCCGTGGACCGGAGAACATCCTTTCACACTGGCTGACGAGGCGGCCCGGACCCTCGCGCTGATCGATGGCACGGACCGAAAGGTGCATCTCGTTGGGCATTCCTATGGCGGCGGCGTCGCGCTGCATGTCGCGCTGGCGCGCCCCGGCCGGATTGCGAGCCTCTCGCTGTACGAGCCGTCGGCCTTCCATCTGCTGCGCCAGATCGGCGGCGGCGCAGCCGCGTTCGCCGAAATCAGGTCGGTTGCGTATGCGATCGCAACCGGTGTTGTGGTCGGTGACTACCGGCGCGCCGCGATCACGTTCGTCGAATACTGGAGTGGACACGGCGCCTGGAACGCGCTGCGCCCAGCAGTGCAAGCGGCGCTCATCGCCTGGATGCCGAAGGCTCCGCTCGACTTCAACGCGCTGTTCGGCGAACCGGAAATGCCGGCCGCTTACGCCCGTGTGGACTGCCCGGTGCTGGTCATGCGCGGCGAGCGCGCACCCGCGCCGACGCAGATCATCGCCGAGACGCTGCCGTCGCTCATGCGCGACGCCCAACGGCGCGTCGTTGCAGGCGCGGGCCACATGGGTCCGCTCACGCACGCGGATCAGGTCAATGCCTTGATTGCTTCGCACGTCGCCAGCGCGGTGAGGCCTGCCCGTCGCGCCGCCTGAAGCCCGCGTCCGTAGAATCAGCAAGAGCGCCGCCGCCAGCCATGTCGGCGGTGTCTTGCATCTGGTAACTTGGCGTAAGCTCGAGAACACGTCCGCAGGGGGACAAGATGACTTCGCCGATTGCGACCGCGCTCGAAACGGTGACTGCAGCCATCACGGCCAACCCCGAAAAGGCACGCGCCAAATACGCGTCGGCGACAGCCACCTTGACGGACGGCCTCAAATGCAGCGTCACCGGACCGTCCGGCGAGGCCATCGTGACCGACATGGGCAAGGCGATGGGGGGCGAGGCGACGGCGCCGAATCCGGGGTGGTACTTCCGCGCATCCGTTGCGGCCTGCTGCTCGACCGCGATCGCAATGAATGCGGCGCGGCGCGGCATCACCCTCACCGCGCTCGAGGTGACGGTCGAGGCCGAAGGCGACAACCGCGGCATTCTCGGCATGGACGAGAACGTTTCGGCGGGACACGCCGCGTTGCGCACCAATGTGAAGATCGCAGCCGACAACGCCACACCCGAACAGCTTCAGGACCTTGTGCGCTTTTCGGAATCTCATTCGCCGGTCGGCTGCACGGTGCGCGATGCACCGCCCAACGCGCTGCGCATCGACGTCGTCTAGCGGACACCATCGGCCTTTGCGGGCAAAGCCGCGGCTCTGATAGGGTCCGCCCGGAAAACCGGGCAGGACGTGATGGCAGTAGCGGAACTGGCGGCGCAACCGCGTAACGAGAAGGCTGTGAAGGCCGCGATCGCGGCGCTCGCCGCGACGTTTGGCAACCGGCTGGTGACTTCGCAAGCCGTGCGAGAGCAGCACGGCAACATCCTGACCTGGATCGAGAACCAGCCGCCGGACGCCGTGGTATTTCCGCAGTCGGCCGAGGATGTGCAGGACGCCGTGCGTATTTGCGCGCAACACAAGGTCCCGGTGATTCCCTACGGAACGGGCACCTCGCTCGAAGGCCACATCAACGCGCCGCGGGGCGGCGTTTCGATCGACTTCCGCGACATGAACCGGGTTCTTGCCGTTCACGCCGAAGACCTTGATTGCGTTGTCGAACCCGGGGTGACGCGCAAGCAACTCAACGAGTATCTGCGCGACCAGGGACTGTTCTTTCCGATCGATCCGGGCGCCGATGCCTCGATCGGCGGCATGACGGCGACGCGCGCCTCCGGCACGAACGCGGTGCGCTACGGCACCATGAAGGACAACGTGCTGGCGCTGAAGGTCGTGCTCGCGAATGGCGAGACGATCTCCACCGCGAGTCGCGCCAAGAAATCCTCCGCCGGCTACGACCTGACGCGGCTGTTCGTCGGCTCGGAGGGAACGCTGGGTGTCATCACCGAGATCACCGTGAAGCTGCACGGAATCCCTGAGGCGATTTCCGGCGGCATCTGCCCGTTCCCGTCGGTGGAGGCGGCCTGCAATGCGACGATCGCGACGATCCAGTCCGGCATTCCGGTCGCGCGCGTCGAGCTTCTCGACGAATTGCAGGTGAAGGCGCTCAACGCCTACTCGAAGCTCGATCTGCCCGAGACGCCGATGTTGCTGCTTGAATTCCACGGCACGCAAGCCGGCGTGAAGGAACAGTCGGAGAGTTTCGGCGAGATCTCGGCAGATCACGGCGGCGGGCCGTTCCGCTGGACCGCGAATGCCGAGGAGCGCACCAAGATGTGGCAGGCGCGCCATGACGCGTACTGGGCCTGCATCGGTCTGCGGCCCGGCGCGAAAGCCTTCGCGACAGACGTATGCGTTCCGATCTCGCGCCTTGCCGAGTGCGTGGCCGAGACGCAGCGCGACATTGCCGAGAACAAGCTCGTCGCGCCGATCGTCGGCCATGTCGGCGACGGGAACTTCCATGTCTCGGTGCTGCTCGACATGGACGATCCGGCCGAGGTCGCGGCCGCCAAGGCGTTCAACGGCCGTTTGATCGAACGCGCGCTCGCCATGGAAGGAACCTGCACCGGCGAGCACGGAGTCGGTCAGGGCAAGATGAAATATCTGACGGCGGAGCACGGACCGGCGCTTGGCGTGATGCGCAGTCTGAAGCGCGCGCTCGACCCGGACGATCTCATGAATCCCGGAAAAATCGTCGCATTTT
>Ga0190275_10002895_pt1 | contig 12202 bp, 10 predicted proteins | sample Popmic550T_FD_133745 | JGI IMG/M metagenome (GOLD analysis project Ga0190275, IMG submission 133745) | Populus adjacent soil microbial communities from riparian zone of Yellowstone River, Montana, USA - 550 T | ecosystem: Environmental > Terrestrial > Soil > Riparian zone > Trees stand | place... | reverse complement strand
GGGCCCGCAACCGCATGCTGACCCCGAAGTACGCGCTGCTGGTGGCGCGGCTCGTGCGACGTCGTCTCACCCCGGCCGGACGGCGGATGGTCCTGGACGGCATGTTGTTCCTGGGCCCCCGCGTGACGATTCAGATCGGCCGGCGCGCACAGGTGCGCTTCGGCCGCTGGGTGTGGATCGGGCACGGGACAAAAATCCGCTGCCACGAGGGCGAGGTCTCGATCGGGGCCAAGACCGTGCTGGGCCAGGAGTGCACGATCTCGGCGTTCCAGCATGTGTCGATCGGAGAGCAGTGCATCCTCGCCGACCGGGTGATGCTGATCGACTTCGACCACAACGTGGCCGAGGCGGAGCGGCCGGTCCGCGTACAGGGGATCTACAAGCGCGACACGCGGGTGGGCAGCAACGTGTGGATCGGCCATGGCGCCCAGATCCTGCGCGGCGTGACCGTGGGCGACAACGCGATCGTGGGCGCAGGCGCCGTGGTCACCAAGGACGTTCCGGCGAACGCGGTCGTGGGCGGTGTCCCGGCGCGAGTGTTGCGGATGCGCGAGACGCCGCTCAGCCTGCGCTGGCGCGACCCGGTCGAGCCGTAGCGAGCAGCTCGCCGTAGACGCCCGCTGTCTGCTCCGCGACGTCCGCCCAGTCGAAGCTGCGCAGATGCTCGTAGGCCTCGGCCACCAGCCGCCGGCCCAGCTCGTCGTCGGCCAGCACGCGCACCGCCACCGACGCGAGTGACTGCGGGTCGCGCGAGCGGAACCGCAGCCCGACCTCCTCGTGTGGAACGACCTCCCGCAGGCCGCCGGTGTCCGCGACCAGGCACGGGCACCCCGACGCCATCGCCTCCAGCGCCACGAGCCCGAACGGCTCATAGATCGAGGGCACGACGGTCAGGTCCGAGATCCGGTAGAGGGTGTGCAGTACGTCGTCGCCGATCCACCCCAGGAAGGTGCCGTGCGCATCGAGCCCCAGCTCGGCCGCCTGTGCGCGCAGCTGTTCCTCGTGGGTCCCCGAGCCCGCGATCAGGAAACGCACGTCCCCGAGCTCTTCGATCACCTTCGGCAGCGCCTCGAGCGCAACCTGAAATCCCTTCTCGTAGACCAGCCGCCCGACGAGCAGCACCAGCTTCTGGTCGGGCGCTGCGAAGCGCGCCCGGAAGCGGCGCATCTGCTCTTCGTCCCAGGGCTGCAGGTCGGCGGGATCGATCCCGTTCGGGATCACGGCGATCCGCTCTTCCTCGATCGTGTAGATGTCGGCGATGTGGTCGCGCATGTAGGCCGAACAGGCGATCACCTGCTCGGCGCGGTTCGCCATCCAGTGCTCGATGCCGTGGATGTGGCTCTGCGGGTGCTTGTCCACCCAACCCTGGTGGCGGCCGTACTCGGTGGCGTGGATCGTGACCGCCAGCGGTGCGCCGAAGCGCTTCGCGAGATGGTCTCCCGCGACGGACACCAGCCAGTCGTGTCCGTGCACCAGGTCGAAATCGAACTGGTCACCCAATTCCACCCCGGCGGCCAGCATGTCGGTGTTCATGTGCTCCACCCAGGCGATGAACTCGGACAGCTCCGCCGGGCGCTTGGGTTCCAGCACGCGGTGGAGCGACACGCCTTCGGCCAGCTCCTCGGCGGGAGACTCCTCGCGGCCGCGGGTCAGCACGTGGACGTCGATGTCCTGACAGACCAGGTTCTCCGCGAGCTTGCGCACATGGCGGGCGAGCCCGCCCTCGATCAGCGGCGGGTACTCCCACGACAGGATCAGGACGCGCATGCGCTCACCACCCTCCTACCTGCGACAGGGACGAGGGCGCAAGCAGGGGGGACAGCTCCAGCCCCGGGGCGAGCCCGCGCAGGCGCTCGTCCGAGCCCTGGTGGTGAGGGCCGCCGTTCATCGGGCCGAAGTCTGTCATGGAGGCGCCGATCGCAAACAGCGCCTCGCGAAACGCGAGCGAGTGGTTGCGGACCCGCTCGCGCGCGTAGTCGGCCGCCAGGTCCCGCGAGGCCATGAAGGCCCAGTCGCTGGACTGCAGGGCCAGCAGCTCGCGTGCGGCCCGCCGCGCAGCCGGCGCGCGGCCGCCGGGCGGTCGCGAGCCGAGCGCTGCGAGGAGCTGGAGCTCGGACTCCCGCGCGGCCCAGACCACATCGGCGACCGGCGGAGCGTCCCATGTGTGCAGGTCCTTGCCGGTGCCCCAGGTCGACTCGAGGACGTCCGCTCTGCGCGGCTCGTGGCGGGAAAGGGCTTCCGGGAGGGTCGCGAGTGCGAGCCCGCGGCGGTCGGCCTCCGCGATCACCGCGTCGAGCCACACGGGGCCCTCGTACCACCAGTGGCCGAGCAGCTCGGTGTCGAGCGCGCAAACGACGAGGGCGGGCCGCGCCCGCGCGGCCCGGTAAGCGTCTGCGCGAAGCATGACCTGCTGTACGAAGTGCGCGGCATGCTCACGCGCCCGGCCGTGGGCGACGTCGCGGTCGTAGGGCCCGCCCCCGTTCGCCCAGGCCCGCACTCCGTTGACCGTCTGTGCGTGGTAGTCGCGATATACCGCGTCCGAGGGGTAACCGCGGTCGTCCCAGACCAGCGAAACCGTGCTCCAGTCGAGCGGGACGGCGACCGTTCCGCCCGCAGCGATCGGCTCGAGGTGGTCGAGCGGATTGCCACCTCGCGTCTGGTCGACGCAAAAGGCCTGCACGCCGGCCCTGGCGAGGTGGTCCTCGACTCCTGGCCGGTAGGCGCACTCCGGCAGCCAGAAGCCGCCGCCCCACGACCCGAAGCGCCGGGTGTGAGCCTCCACTCCAGCCTCGACCTGCATCCGCACGCCGTTGTCCGTCGCCAGCAGGGGCAGCACCGCGTGCGTGGCGCACGACGCCCACAGATCGATCGCGCCACCGTCACGCAGTGCCCGCAGCGCTCCCAGGATCTCGCCACCGCGGCGCTCGAAGTCCTGCGCCGCGTGCTCGTAGTCGGCGGCGGAGACGCGCAGGGCGGCGGCGGCCTGGTCGTGCCCCGCGCGCTCCAGCCCGGCGCCGTCCTCGTGGTGGCACTCCCGGCGAGTGCCTCGCATGAACGCCAGAAAGCGTTCCGCCACCCCGGGCAGCCCGAGCTGATCCGCCAGCACCGGCGTGACGCCGACCGTGGCGATTCCGCGAGCGCCCTGCCCGGCGTGGCGCTCGAGCACCCCGAGCAGTGGCAGATATGAGGACGCCATCGCCTCCAGCAGCCACTCCTCGCCGAACGGCCAGGTGCCGAAGCCCTCCACGTAGGGCATGTGGGAGTGGAGCAGGATGCACAGCTCCCCCCGGTCGCGATCCACCGTCAAGGCCGGCACACCGCCAGCAGGTCCAGCGAGCGCTCGAGCGACCCACCGCGCAGCTCGAAGTCGCGCTCGCTGATCGCCGGCACGAAGCGGTCATAGAACGGCCTCGTGATGCGCAGTCCCGCCTGCGCGCGGTCCCAGCCCAGCCGCAGCGCCAGCTCGTGGGCGCGCAGCTTGCGTGCATGGAAAAGGCCCAGGAGCTCGACGCTGCCAAACGCCGGGGCGACCAGGTCGAGATATTCCTGGGGCGTGTATTCGCGCACGTGCCAGGGATTGTCCGAGCGGTCAGCGCCCGCCGGAGCGAGCGTGAGACGGTTCGGCGTACTGACGTAGACGACGCCGCCCGGGGAAAGCAGGCGGCCGAACCGCCTCAGCATGGCCGCAGGGTCTGTCACGTGCTCGATGGTTTGGAGGAAGACGATCGCGTCCCAGGGCGCGCCGTCGTGCCACTCCTCGACAAGGCCGCGCTCGAAGCGCAGGCCCGCCCTCCCGTACCGCAGGCGCGCATGCTCATGCGCTTCGGGATTCGCGTCCACGCCCGTCACCTCGGCTGCATGCTCGGCCAGCACGGCCGAGCCGTATCCCTCGCCGCACGCCATGTCCACGACCCGCAGACCGCCGCAGCGAGCAGCGATCCAGCGGTAGACCGCCAGATGACGCCGGTACCAGTAGTTCTCCTCCGGCACGTCGGGGAGCGTGCGCTCGCCGGTCAGCTCCAGGGGCGGAACTCCCGAGGGCTGGTTGCGCTGTACATAGGTCGTCACGAGGCCGCCCACGTTATACGCGCCGATATAGTCCGCGCGCTTCGATGGCAGCCACCGTCCCAACTCTCGACACCGAGCGGATCCGCGACGCGAACGTCCGCTACCACGATGCTGCCGCGCACGGCTACGACTCGAAGTGGGCAATCGACTTCGGCGAGATCGGTGCGGGCCAGGTGCTGGGCAAGCTGTCGAAGGCACTGGGCCGGCCACCGGGCCGCTACGCTCGCGCGCTCGAGATCGGCGCCGGCACGGGCTACTTCAGCCTGAACCTGGCGCGACAGGGGGTGATCGGGCACGCGGTCGCCACGGACATCTCCCCGGGCATGCTCGAGCGGCTGGCCCAGACAGCACAGGAGCTGGGTGTCGACGTCGTAACCCGGCAGGCCGACGCCGAGTCGCTGCCGTTCCCGGACGGGTCATTCGACCTCGTGCTGGGGCACGCGGTGCTGCACCACCTGCCGGGGCTGGACAGGGCCCTGGCGGAGTTCCACCGCGTGCTCGCACCGGGCGGCACGCTGGCGTTCATGGGAGAGCCGTCCGCCCACGGCGACCGCCTCGCAGCGATGCCGAAGCGGCTCGGCGCATTGCTCGAGCCGGCGTGGCGCCGGGCGATGCGCGCGACCTCTACGGCCGAGGTCGGATCGGCGGCGCCCGCCGAGGAGACTTACGGCGCCCTCGAGGGGCTCGTCGACGTGCACACGTTCACACCCGGTGCCCTACAGGAGCTCGCGCACAGCGCCGGCTTCACCGACGTACGGGTGTCGGGGGAGGAGCTGCTCGCGAACGTCTATGGCTGGTTCCTGCGCCGGCTCGAGGCCGACGTCGACGCAACCACCGTCCCGCTCGCATGGCATCGCTTCGCATTCAGCAGCTACCTGGCACTCCAGTGGGTCGACGGCAAGCTGCTCGAGCCACGGCTCCCGGCGGAGCTCTTCTACAACCTGCTGATCTCCGCCCGCCGCCCCGCCTGAGCGGGGCTCCCCCGACCCCTAGACTTGCCACGGATGACGCCCGACGTGCGTGACCTGCCGCTGTTTCCCCTGCCGCTGGTGCTGCTTCCGACCGAGGTCGTACCGCTGCACATCTTCGAGGAGCGCTACAGGGAGATGGTCGCGCTGTGCTTGGATGAACAGCGCGAGTTCGGGATCGTGTGGCTGTCGGACGACGGCCTCAAGGAGATCGGGTGCACGGCCAGCGTCGCGGAGGTGCTCGAGCAGATGGAGGACGGGCGCATGAACATCCTCGTGCGCGGAGGGACCCCCTTCCGCCTGCTGGAGCGCCAGGAGCACCATGCCTATCCGGCCGGCACGGTCGAGTTGCTCGGAGACGAGCACCCCGTGGAGCCGGAGGAGATGGGCCCAGAGGCGCGGGAGGGCTACGCCGACCTGCTGGAGAGCCTCACGGAGGAGCGGCCCGAGGACTCCGCGCTGGCGGAGCTGTCCGCCTATGAGATGGCGGCCACGGTGGACATCGAGCCCGAGGTGAAGCAGGGGCTGCTCGAGCTGCGCTCCGAGGACGCAAGGCTCCGGCTGCTGGCGCGCCTCTTCAAGGCCGGCATCAAGAGAGTTGCGCACGCACGCGAGGTGGCCGACCGGGCGTCCGGCAACGGCAAGGTCGACGTTCACTAGACAATCGGTCGTGAGCCGGCACTAGTCGACGACCGCGGCCGCACCGCCGCGGCGCGGGTCGCCGGCGCCCGACATCTCCCCCGTCGCCCGGTCCCTGCGCACCGCCTGCGCTCCTCCGAAGTAGAGGTTCAGCCCCTTCCAGCGCACCACGCGGTAGCCCCGGCGGTCCAGCTCGTCCAGCGACTCCGGGCTGAAGCCCGGTTCCGCGTGCAGCGTCTCGGCCTCGTAGTGGAGACGGCCGGCGCGCACCGCGTCACCGACCTCCATGCCGCAGTCGAAGATGTATCGCACCACCTGGAGGATCGCCGAGCGCAGGCGGTTCGAGCCCGCGCTGCCGAGCGACAGCTCGACCTCACCGTCGCGCAGCACCATCGTGGGGGCCATCATGCTCGTCACCCGGGTTCCCGGGGAGAGACGGTGGAAGCCGAGCGGGTTCAGGTCCTCCTCGCCGAGCATGTTGTTCAGGTGGACACCGGTCCCCGGAGCCATGACGCCGGAGCCGGTGCCGTTCGAGCACGTGACGCTCGCGGCGTTGCCGTCCCCGTCCAGCGTGGAGATGTGCGTCGTGGACCCGAGCGCCTCCCCCCCGCCGCCGGCGCGCCGGCCGCTCCCCACCCGCGCCGCCACCTGCAACACCGCCCGCTCGAGGCGAGCGGGTGACAGGAACTCGGCTGCGAACCCCTCGTGGTGCAGCCGCTCGTGGAAGTCGGCGCCCCGTGCGTCAGCGGCCTCAGCCATCACCTCCACCAGCAGCTGGAGCGCGTCCGGATCGTCGCATGGCGCCGTGTCGCCGAGCCGCTCCAGCAGGTCGAGCGCGAACGCGATCAGGATGCCGCCCGATGATGGCGGCGGATTGGTCAGCACCTCCAAACCGCGGTAGGCCGCCACCACGGGCTGTCGCTCGATCACCTCGTAGGCCGCGAAGTCGTCCGGCGACAGCAGGCCCCCGCGCTCGGTGACCCACTCGCAGATCCGCCGTGCCGTCTCCCCGCGGTACAGCCATTGCGGCCCCTCGGCCGCCAGGCTCTCGAGTGCATCGGCCAGGTCGGGGAAGCGGAGCAGGTCGCCGGTGCTCAGCATCCGGGCCTCTGGCGCGTACAGCGCCCGGGTCTCCGGATACTGCGTCAGGATCGGCTCGAGTATCTGGAACACGTACGCGTGCTCCGGCGTGACGCGCACCCCCTCCCGCGCGAGCTCGACCGCCGGCTGGATCAGGTCGCCGAACGGCATCGTGCACCAGCGGCGCGCCGCCTCGCAAAGTCCCGCTGCGGTGCCCGGCACTCCACATGACGCGGGGCCGACGTTGAACACCTGCGGCACGTCGTCGAACAGGACTTCGAGCGCGATCAGGTCGGCGCGGCGCTCGACCTTGAGGTTGCGGCCGCCGGCCTCGACGAAGAAGTCGAGCAGGTGGTCGCCCTGTCCCTCGACATGCGCGAGCATGAACCCGCCCGCGCCGAGCCCGGTGAGCGGGCCCTCCGCGGCGAAGGAGGCAAGCACGGCCGTCACGGCCGCGTCGAACGCGTTGCCACCTGCGCGCAGCGCTTTGGCGCCCGCCTCCGCGGTCAGCGGATGACCGGCCGCCACCACCCCTTTCATGGGCGGCAGCGTAGCCGCCGGGGCGTGCGGGTCAGTACTAGCTCTGCGGGACGAACTCGGGAATCTCGAAGTCCCCGGCGCCGAGGCCCGCGGTACCGCCGCGGCGGACCCGCGGCTCGCCCTTGGGCTCGCTGAAGCCGCCCGCGCTCGAGCGGCGTGTCGGGCGGTCGCCATAGCCGGTCGCCACGACGGTCACCCAGCACTCGTCGGAGATCTTCTCGTCGATCATCGCCCCGAAGATGATGTTGGCGCTCGGATGAGCGGCCTCGGAGACGGCCCGCGCGGCTTCGTTGACCTCCCACAGGGAGAGGTCGCGGCCACCGGTGATCGACAGCAGGATCGAGCGCGCGCCCTCGACCGAGGTCTCGAGCAGCGGCGACGACACCGCTTCCTGCGCGGCCTCGGTGGCGCGCTTGTCGCCTGTCGCCATGCCGATCCCGAGCAGCGCCTGGCCGGCCTCGCTCATGATCGTGCGCACGTCCGCGAAGTCGAGGTTGATCAGGCCCGGCAGCGTCACCAGGTCGGAGATGCCCTGCACACCCTGCCGCAGCACGTCGTCGGCGACCCGGAACGCGTCCACCATCGAGGTGCCCTTCTCGAGCACCGACAGCAGCCGGTTGTTGGGAATCACGATCAACGTGTCGACGTGCTTGGCGAGCTCGGCCACGCCGTCATCGGCCTGGCGCGCACGTCGCGTGCCCTCGAAGCCGAACGGCTTGGTCACGATGCCGACCGTCAGTGCGCCGATCTCGCGCGCAATCCGCGCCACGACCGGGGCGGCGCCGGTGCCGGTGCCGCCGCCTGACCCCGCGGCCACGAAGACCATGTCGGATCCCTTCAACAGGCTCTTGATGCGGTCGTCGTCGTCGATCGCGGAGGCGTGGCCGACCTTCGGGTCCGACCCCGAGCCCAGGCCGCGCGTGATCTCGGCGCCGATGTGCAGCGTCACGTGCGCGGCGCTCTGCTGGAGGGATTGCACGTCCGTGTTGACGGCGATGAACTCGACGCCCTCCACACCCGCCTCGACCATCCGGTTGATGGCGTTCACGCCTGCGCCGCCGACGCCGGCGACACGCAGCACCGGCTGGTGCACCTGCGTGCGGCTGATCCGCGGCTCGTCGCGCGGACGGTACTCGCGCTGAGTCCCGGTGGGGCGCTCGAGCACGTCATGCGGGATGTCGTGGGCGAAGGCGGCGCTGAGGCGCTCCTTCGGGCTCGGCACGCGGTGAGGCTGCTCGGGAGTCGGCTCGATCGACTCCTGGGCATAGTCGGGGTGTCGGCTGTCGCGCGACACGCTCTCACGGGGCTCGGGCTCGCGGACACGCGAGTCCTCCGCCCTCTGGTCGGCTTGCTGGTCGTCGCGGCGCTCCTCCGGGGACTCCTCGTCCGTCCGCCGGAACAGTGCCGCCAGAGGCCCTTCGCGCATGCTTGCCCGCTTACCGGCCATTCTCAAGGACCTCCTTCGCCAGATCTCTGTAGGACTCTGCCGCGGTTCCCTCGGGATCGTATTTCAGAACGGACGTGCCCTTCACCGGGGCCTCGGCAAACCGGATCGTCTTGCGGATCCGGGTCGCGAACACCCGATCGCCGAAATTCTCCTCGAGGATCTCGATGGCCTCCTTCGCGTGCACCGTGCGGGTGTCGACCAGCGTCGGCAGGATGCCCTCGATCTCGACGTCGGGGTTCAGTTCCTCCCGGATCATCGAGAGCGTGTTCTGAAGCTGGATCAGGCCGCGCATGGACAGGTACTCGCACTGAACCGGGACGATAACTTTGTCGGCGGCCGTCAGGGCGTTGATCGTCAGCAGCCCCAGCGACGGGGGTGTGTCGATGCACACGAAGTCATAGTCCTCGCGCACCGCCTTCAGAGCCTTCTCGAGGGAGCGCTCCCGGCCGATCTTCATGCTCATCGCGATCTCCGCCCCGGCGAGGTCGATCGAGGCGCATGCGACGTCGATCTCGCGCTTCCGGATCACATCCCGGATCGGCATGCCGTCCACGAGCACGTGGTACATCGACTTCTCGACCGTGTCGGGGTCGATGCCCTGGCTCATGGTGAGGTTGCCCTGGGGGTCCATGTCGATCGCGAGCACGCGATGGCCTGCCTCCGCGAAGGCGACCGCCAGGTTCAGGGTCGTGGTGGTCTTTGCCACGCCGCCCTTCTGGTTGGCAAACGCGATCACCTTCAATGCTCGCGCAATCGGCTGGGCGGGCTGCTGCTGACCGGCGTGGACATCCGGCGCGGACGAAGCTGTCGAGTTCACGCCGTCACCCCCTTCCTGAACGGAGGACTTGACGGGGACGGCGAGTGGCTCGCCCACGGGTGGAGGCGCAGCCTGCGTCGCCGCCGCGTCGAACTGACGCTCCGGCTCCGGGTCGGCACCCTCACCCTCCCCCTCGCGACCGAGCCGATACTCGGGTCGCGCGAATCGCTGGAGTAATCCCATCGTGCGTGGGTATTCGCATTATGGTGGGCGATTCCTTCCACCCTCTAACCTGCGTCGGCTGTCCCCCCTGACTCGTCGCCCGCGATGACCACCATGCCCCTGGAAAAACGCATCGTCTTCCTGACCGGCAAGGGCGGGGTCGGGAAATCCACCGTCGCCGCGGCGCTCGGTCTGGTCGCCACCCGCCGGGGCAAGCGCACGATCGTCTGCGAGGTCGCGCAGCAGGAGCGCATGTCGTCCGTTTTCCACACCGAGGGGGTCGGCTACCACGAAACCGAGATCGCGGACGACCTGTACGCATTCTCGATCGACCCACAGCGCGCGCTGGAGGAGTACCTGCAGCTTCAGATCAAGATCAAACCGATCTACGACCTGATGTTCAAGAACCGGATATTCACCTACTTCGCGGCTGCCACGCCGGGTCTGCGGGAGCTGGTCACCATCGGGAAGGTGTGGGAGCTCGCACAGCTCGACCGGCGGGTGAAGCGGGGCGCCAAGTACGACCTGGTAATCGTCGATGCGCCCGCGACCGGCCATGGGATCGGGATCCTCCGCACGCCCAAGACGTTCAGCGACATCGCCCGCGTGGGCCCGATCAAGCGCCAGGCGGACGCGATCTACGACTTCATCACCGACTCGGACCTGACATCGGTGTGCGCGGTTGCATGGCCGGAGGAGATGCCGGTCAACGAGACCCTCGACCTCCGGCGAAACCTGCACGAGGAACTCGGTCTCGACCTGGACCGCGTCTTCATGAACGGTCTCTATCCAGAGCTGTTCTCGGACGACGAGGCCGCGACGGTACGCGAGCGGCTCGAGCACGACGAGGCGGCCAACGGAGCCGGCAGCGTGGTGCTGCGGGCCGCCCTGCGGGCAGCCCTGTCGGAGCACCGCCGCGCAACGGCGCAGCGCGAGCAGCTTCAGCGCCTGCGGGCGGAGTCCGGAGAGGACGTGGTCGAGCTGCCGTTCCTGTTCCGCGCGCAGGTCGACATGGAGGCTGTCGCGGAGCTGGCGGACGTGATCGAGGATCGGGTCTAGGCCAATGGACGTCGGCGACCTTCTCGAGGACAAGCAGATCTGCATCTGCGCGGGCTCCGGCGGCGTCGGCAAGACGACCACCTCGGCGGCGATCGCGATGGGCATGGCTGCCCGGGGTCTGAAGGTCGCAGTCCTCACGATCGACCCCGCGAAGCGGCTTGCGAACTCTCTCGGTCTTCCCGAGCTGGGGAACGAGGAGCGGATGATCGAACCTGAGCGCTTTGCCGCTCATGGCATCGAGATGAAGGGCGAGCTGTGGGCGATGATGCTCGACGCGAAGCGGACCTTCGATGATCTCGTCGAGCGCCACGCGCCCGACGAGGAGGCACGCGACCGCATCCTCCAGAACAGGATCTACAAGGAGATTTCCAACGCGATGGCCGGCTCGCAGGAGTACATGGCGATGGAGAAGCTGTACGAGCTGCACCAGGAGGCGCGCTACGACCTGCTGGTGCTCGACACACCGCCCACTCGTCACGCGCTGGACTTCATCGACGCGCCCGAGCGGATGTCACGGTTCATCGAGGGCCGCTCGCTGCAGTTCTTCCTGAAGCCGGGCCGGTTGGGAATGCGGGTCGTCGGCCGTTCCGGGGGCGTGCTGTTCTCCGCGCTGAAGCGGATCACGGGCATCGACCTGCTCCAGGACCTGTCGGAGTTCTTCCAGAGCTTCGGCGACATGGCGCAGGGGTTCAGCGAACGTGCCCAGCGGGTGAAGGAGCTGCTCGGCCAGCGGGGCACGACCTTCCTGCTCGTGACGGCACCGCAACGCGAGGCGATCGACGAGGGCGTCTTCTTCTGGCGGCGGCTGAAGGAAGCGCGCCTTCCGTTCGGCGGCGTGGTCGTGAACAAGGTCCACCGCGACTTCGTCGCGATGAACGGCGCCGTTGCCGGGACGGACTCGCCGGAGGACGACCTTATTGCCGAGCTCGAGCGCTTCCTCGACGGCGACGGAGACCTTGCCGCAACGGTTTACGAGAACTTCGAGCGCTACCAGGCACTGGCGGCGCGGGACCGGGAGAACCTGGCCCGTCTGACGGAGCGCCTCGACGACGACTGCATCGTGTGCGTGCCGTACCTCGACGAGGACGTGCACGACATCGAGGGCCTTGCACAGGTCAATGCGTACCTATTCGGGTCCGCGACCGAGCGGCGCGAAATCCTCGAGAAGTCTGGCGTCTGAGGTAACGATTCAACCTATAGCGGGCTCGTTTGCGATCGTTGCGTGGTTTGGGGGTCTGGGTCCATAGGCCCCCAGGCAAGTGGTCATTCAATGTATAAGCCTCCTCGCCTACGAGATACTGCGCGGGCGATGTCGCAGGAGAACGTGGAGATTGTGCGGGCCGCCTACGACGCGTACAACGCCCGGGACATGGATGCCGTTCGTGAGCTGTACGACCCAGACGCAATCATTGTGCGGGGCTT
>Ga0190275_10002894_pt1 | contig 12204 bp, 15 predicted proteins | sample Popmic550T_FD_133745 | JGI IMG/M metagenome (GOLD analysis project Ga0190275, IMG submission 133745) | Populus adjacent soil microbial communities from riparian zone of Yellowstone River, Montana, USA - 550 T | ecosystem: Environmental > Terrestrial > Soil > Riparian zone > Trees stand | place... | reverse complement strand
TGGCCTTCTCTCACGAAGACGAGACCACCATGGAGGCGCTCATCGTGGCGCTCGGCACCCGGCCTCGCTTCTCGGTCGTCGCTCCAGACGGCATGATCGTCCGGGACCGGGAGGGCTTGGAGGCGCGCACCCCCGAGGAGCCATGGTGGACCCACCTGCTCCGGCTCGCCTCCGGCATGACCGAGGGCGGCGGATCTGTCAGTCTCCCCGAGGTGCCGCCCGGCCAGGTCCGGGACTGACGAGAGGACGACCATGGCGATCCTGAACATCACCTACAACGGTCAGTCAGCGGACTGCCCCATCGAGCTTGATGGCGCGGTGAGTGACGTGGACGTGAGGCGCATCGCCGTGGAGCTGGTGCGCAGCGGCGGCGTTGCCGGGCTCCACCTCGCCCAGCTCCGGGACGATGCCTTCAACCACTACGTGGTGGATCGCTTCGACTCACCAGGTGGACTGCGCATCTACCTGCGGCCCAAGGTGCCCTTCGGGGCCTGAGGAGAGGACGCATGCGCATCGTGTTCTGCGGTGTGGGCGCGCTGGGCTCCACCGCCGCCGTCTTCTGCCGCAACCTGGAGGCCACGCTCTGCTTCGTCGACTTCGACCGCGTCGAGTCGAAGAACGTGCTGGCCCAGGCCTACGTGAAGCAGTCCATCGGACGGAACAAGGCCGAGGCGCTCAAGCTTCAGTTCCAGAACTTCTTCGGCGTGAAGGCCGAGGCCTTCGGCGTCCGGCTGGTGGCCGACAACGCCGAGGCCCTCTGCGGCACCGCCGACCTCCTGGTGGACTGCTTCGACAACAAGGCCAGCCGAGAGCTGCTCTCCGGCTTCGCACGCAAGGCTGGCAAGCCGCTCGTGCACGCCGCCGTCTCCGGAGATGGCACCTTCGGCATCGTGCGCTGGGACGAGCGCTTCGTCCCGGATGCCGAAGATCAGGCTGGGCAGGCCACTTGCGAGGGGGGGGAGCACCTGCCCCTCATCGGGCTGCTCGGGACCACACTGGCTCGCACCCTCCAGGACTTCCTCAAGTCCGGTGTCCGGCGCGATGCCATGGTGAGCCTCAACGCCGTGACCCCCACCGCTGGTTGAGTCCACGAGGTGACCTGATACGTCGGGTCCTCACGAGAAGGTGACGTCCTCTCTGCCGCGCCTCTCATGCAGGCTCGGAGCCGTGCCCGTGAGCGCCACCCAGAGCGCACTCAGCGCTGCCTCCAACATCCTCGGGGCCGAGCCCTTCTCCACCAGCGCAATGCCGCGAGCGCCTCGCAGCAACCTTGCCGGACGCGCCGTGTGCAGCACGCACGCCACTCGCGGGTACTGCTCGCTCACCTGCTCGAGCAGGCTCAGCCCATCTCCCTCGGGCAGGCCGTAGCCGCTCACCACCACCGCGGGTTGGTGCGCACGCACCAAATCCAGCGCCTCCTCCGCGCTCCCCGCGAAGTGCTTGGGACCTGGCAGGTCCCTGCTCGCACGCCTCAACGCCGCCAGCCAAACCGGGTTCTGATCCACAAAAAGAAACGAGGGCTTCTCCATACCAACCACACCTCCGAGGGGAATGTGACTCATGAGGTCACCTCGAACGAAGCCTACCCGCGGAGTTCTTGGAAGCCAACCCTGCAAGTCATATCGACATAGGCGAACCCGCTGGGTTAACGAACATGGAAAAGACCCTCGCATCCAGGCTCGGAGGGGCAGCTCGCCTCGCCCGACAGCGCCTCAATCTCACGCAGGCCGACGTCGCCGAGCGCATTGGTATTGCGAGCGAAGTCTATGGCCGCTTGGAGCGTGGCCACATGCTCCCAAGCATCCAGACCTTCCGTCGGCTCTGCGTCGTCCTCTCCATCTCCGCGGACGAGGCGCTCGGCCTCAAGCCCTCGGGCGACGTGAAGTGGGTGGCCGAGCCGCCCTCGGACTACGGCGAGCCCGCCGAGCTGCGACGGCTCATGCGCCGCGCCCGCCAGCTCGACCGGAGCTCCATCCGGCTGCTCAGCGTCCTGGCCGCGAACTTCCGCCCCGGTCGGGGCGGGAACAACAGCGGCTGACAGGCTCCTGGCCCTGGCTCACGCGCCCGCCGGCGCCGGCTCCTCAGTGAGCCGGGCCAGGCGATCGCGCAGCCGGCGCGCGGAGGGGAAGCCGTTGAAGAGCACCACTTGAGGGTGGGCCTCCAGCGCGTCCCGCTCCTCGCCCCGGGCCAGAGCCCGGTCCACCCCGAGCAGCAGCCCCGGGTCTGGCCGCGAGCGCAGCTCTCCGAGCCTCCTCGCCAACGGTCCCGCGTGCCACGCATGGAAGAGCTCCAGCGCCACCTCACGCCCCGTCTCCCGGTGGCGGAAGGTGAGATCCGGCACGCACAGCCCGGCGGCCCCCGTGTGGCGCGGCAGGGCCATGAGGTCCAGCTCCCACTCCGCGTCCTTGAAGCTCTCGGCCAGCGTGGCCACCTCCGCGGGGATGTGGCCCAGTGCGGCCGGTAGCGGTGACACCAGCGGATCCCGGTGGTCCAGCACCAGCACCGCTCGCCGCCGGGCGCTCGCCTCCACCTCCGCCATCAGCTCCCAGCGCTCCAGCACCGGCACCACCGAGAGGAAGCTGGCCAGCTGCAGGCCGTACTTCTTCTGCAACGAGAGCAGCGCGCCCGGGCCCTCTACCTCCAGCGCCCAGTCCTCGCCGTCGCGCCGCACCTCCGCCACCAGCCGGCAGAACTTCAGCCACCGCAGCAGCTTCCTCACCCGCAACAGCTCCGGCGCCCGCGCGCGCAGGGTCAGACGCCGCGCTCCCATCAGTGGGCCCTGCGCGAGCGCCAGGTTGTAGCGGTCCAGCAGGTCGGTCGGAGCGAGCTCCTCCCAACCCAGCAGCCGTCTGTTCCCGGGCAGGTCTACATAGAGCGCCTCGCGGACCTCGGGCAGCGGTGCGGGCAGTGCCTCCGCGAGGCGGGCCTCGTACGCCTCCAGCGTCGAGTCCGGTGACAACCCCCGCAGCACCTGCGCGGCCACCTGGAAGCGATCCCAGCGGGTCTCCGCCACACCCTCGGCGGCCTCGTCGAACAGGGCCCGGTCTACCAGCAGCTTGACCAGCCCTCGCGCCACGCGCGGCCGGGAGAAGGCGCCCGCTCGCAGCGAGAGGGCCTCCTCCACCTCGTCCCGAGTCTGCCCCGTCGCGCCCTCTACCTCCGCGATCAGCTCCTTGGCCAGCGCCACCAGCTCTGGATCTTCTCGCTTGATGAACGAAGGGCGCAGGCGCCCCTCACGGACTCGGAAGAGCAGCAGGTCTCGCGTCAGCACTCCTCGCTCTCCTGGTAGGCGCTGTGCTGTCGCCGCCGCTCGCTGATGCCACTCTCCGCTGTCTGCGCCGAGCACACCTCGTACAGCATGGCGCGCTTGCCCGGGCGCTGGCGGAGGATGCGCCCCAGTCGCTGCACGTGCTCGCGCACGCTCCCGTTGCCGCTGAGAATCACTCCCACGCGCGCGTCCGGCACGTCCACGCCCTCGTTGAGCACCTTCGAGGTGAGCAGCACCGGCAGCTCTCCGCTTGCGAAGGCCGCGAGCAGCGTCTTCCGCTCGGGCACCGGCGTGTGGTGCGTGATGACCGGCAGCAGCAGGCGTCGCGCCAGCGTGTACACCGTCTCATTGTCCTCCGTGAAGACCAGCACCCGGTCCCCGCGGTGGTCCAGCAGGATCCGCCACAGCACGTCCACCTTGGCAATCGAGGTCAGCGCGATGCGCTTCTGCTCGCGGTAGCCCCGATAGGCCGCGCGCCCCTCGTCGCTGCGCTGGCTCTGCGCCAGGAACCGCGCCCAGCCCTCCGGCGCCGACAGCGAGATCCCATTCTTCCGCAGGAAGCCCACGTACCGGGCCCGCGCCTCGTCGTACCGCACCTTCTCCTCGGGAGGCAGCTGCACCTCGATGCGCCGCACCTCGTACGGCGCCAGGTAACGCCCCTGGAGCTCGCGGATGTCCGCCCGGTACACTCGAGGCCCCAGCAGCTCCTCGCAGACGCGCTCGCCTCCGTCCGTGCGCTCCAGCGTCGCCGACAGCCCCAGCCGGTACGGCGCCAGCGAGCCCTCCGCGATGAAGCGGTAGCTGGGCGCCGGCAGGTGGTGGCACTCGTCGCAGATGAGCAGCCCGAAGCAGTTGCCGTGGAACTCCGTCTGCGCCGTCGCCGAGTCATACGTCGTCACCGTCAGCGGCTGCCGATCGTTCACTCCGCCCCCCAGCAGCCCCACCGCCACCCCGAGGTGCTTCGCCAGCACCGTCTGCCACTGCACCATCAAGTCCAGCGTGGGCACCACCACCAGCGTGGGCCGCTTCACCTGGGCAATGGCCAGCACTGCCAGCAGTGTCTTGCCCGCCCCCGTCGGCAGCTCCACCAGCCCTCGGCCCTTGGCCTGCGTCCACGCCTCGAGCGCCGCGCGCTGGTGGGGGAAGGGCTCGATGGGCACCTTCAGCTCCAACGCCAGCGGCTCGAAGCGCTTCGCCCGATCCTCATAGGGCTCGCCCAGCTCCCTCAGCCGCAGCACCACCTCCCGGTAGTGCCAGGCCTCCGTCCGGTACACCCCCGTACGGGCGTCTTTCTGGAAGAGCGCCCGCAACCGGGCATCATCCGGAAGCATGGGCGCTACCAGCGTGCCGCAGTCGAAGTGGAGCTCCGTCGCCATCCGTAGAACCTGGTGAGTAGCCTTTTCCTCGCCCCAATACCACTGTGAGCTAACGGCGCTGGCCCTCTATGGCCCTCGTCATCTCCCTCGCCCTGCTGACCGCTGGACCCCCTCCTTGCCGAACAGGCAGGGCTCCCCGAAAGCTGAGCCTTGGGCTTGCCCGGAGGCTGAGGCTGCGGTTACCTGCCTGGAAGCATGCGCCAAGTCCTCGTCGTCAGTCCGCACCGCGCCTCGCGCGAGCTGCTCCTGCGCTTCCTCGCCGAGCCGGAGGTCCAGATCCGCGCGGCCGAGGATGCCGATGCGGCGCTGTCCTCCATCGGCTCCGCTCCCCCCGCGGTCGTTGTCGTCGACCTGCGTCGGCCAGACGAGGACCACCCCCTGTTCCTCGCCCTGCTGCGCAAGCGCCACCCCGCCCAGCCTGTCATCGCGCTCGTGCCGGGGAGCCTGCGCGTCTTCGATGGCGCTCACGAGCGCGTGCGAGACATGCGCGACTGCCAGGCCGAGTCCGCCGAGGGGCTGCACCATCTCCTGTATGCCCTGAAGGAGGCCGTGGAGGAGGTGCTCACCCAGCACCTGCTCCGCCTCTTCCGCCCTCCCGTGGGGCAGGCCTGAGCCGCGTCCCACTGAGCGCCGTCAGTGGACCACCAGGGTGAAGGTCACCTGCGCATTGTTCAGGAGGCCATCTGTCACGCCGATGGTGAAGGTGAAGGAGCCCGCTTCATTGGGCGCCCCCGAGAGCAGCCCCGTGCTGGTGTTGAGTCCAACGCCCCCCGGCAGCGCGCCCGCCTTGAGGCTCCAGGTCACTGTCGTGCTGGGGGCGATCCTCAGCGCATACTGATACGGCGTGCCTCTGCGTCCATCGGGTACGCCGTGGTTGGAGATCGCCACGAGCAGTGGCGTTGCCGTGATCTTGAGAGACAGCTGCTCCTCCGCCATCTGGGGTGGAGAATCCGAGTCCGTCACCCGGGCTCGGAAGGTGTAGGTGGCCTGGGCCGAGGGCGTTCCCTGCACGGTCCCGTCCGACAGGAACGAGAGGTTGGAGGGGAAGGCGCCATCCACGCGCTCGAACGTGTACGGCGGCATCCCTCCAATGGCGGACACCTTCTCGGTGTAGAAGGCCCCTTGGTAGCCGTCGACGAGCATCTTCGGCCCCGCGACGCGGAGCTTGGGGCGCACCCGCAAGTCATAGGCCGCACTTGCGCTGGCGGGAGGCGTCTCCGAGTCCAGGACCTCCACCTTCACAGGGTAGGTGCCTTCCGTGGAGATCGTTCCCGAGAGGACGCCGGCCTCGAGCGTGAGGCCTTGAGGCAAGGGCTCCGTGGGGTGGAACTCGTAGGGCGGAGTGCCTCCCTCGGCTTGCAGCTCCATCGTGTAGAAGACCGCCTCGATCGCTGGCTCGAGCCTCTCCGTCACCAGGGAGAGGGGAGGGCCGGCATCCGTGCCCGCATCCGGACCCGCGTCCGTGCCGGCATCCGTGCCGGCATCCGTGCCCGCATCTGGACCTGCGTCCGTGCCTCCATCGTTCATCCCGGCGTCCGTGGACGCGTCAGGAGGGAACTCGGGGTAGCAGTTCGCGCCGCAATCGGGCAGGCAGCGCTGCACCTCGGTGAGGCAGGTGTAGCCGCTGGGACAGGAGTTGTCCTCACCGCACATGTCGAAGCGCGAGAGATCCGGCTCGAAGAAGCACGAGGAGACCAGCCCCAGAGCACAGAGGATCGCCACGCCCAGAAAAACCCAACGCGCGTTCATGGAAGCTCCCACACCAGGAGAATGGTTCCCCCCGCGCCCAGCACGGCTCCGAGCCCCAACATGCCGTTGGCGAGGTCGCTCTGCCGCTCTCCCCGACGCAGCCCATCCGTGAAGCAGCGGCGGAGCGCTTCGCCCTCTCCCTCACAGCCCCCGTTGCCCACGGAGAAGCGCTTCTCCGTGGCGCGGGCCGCCATGCCGAAGCCCACGCCCACCACGAGTGCGGCGGCCCCCGTCCCCAGGAGCACCATCGGCAAGGGCCGCAGCGTCGTGTCCGCCCCCTCCTTCAGAGAGGGAGGCCCTCGGCCCTCCCACAGAGAGGCGAAGGCCTTCGCCGCAGCCTCCTCGGCGCCTGCCTCCAGCTCCGGTACCAAGAAGGTGCTCCGCAGCTCACGCCCGTCGGCCCCCACCAGCATCAGCGCCACCGTGCGGTGACCTCCCAGCCCCAGCACCCGCCCGCGGACGAGCCACTTCGCGTCAAACGCCTTCGCCTCCTCCGCCTGGCAGGAGGCGTCCCTGCACGTGCCCTGCTTACCGCTCAGCGCGCGCAGTCGCTCCACTGTCTCCTTCCGGGGCTCCAGGCACACGCCGGAGGTTCTCGCCAGGGCCCGCCGGATGGCCTCCTCCGTGCGACGCCCCTCGGGGCGTGTCACGGCCACCGTGTCGAAAGGAAGGAGCACCAGGCGCTCGCCGTCACAGTCCACCCCCAGCGGTGCAGCGCCAAGGCTCAGCATCAGCGCGAGGGGCAGCAGCATCACGGTGAGAGGTCGGGGCCTTCATCCATGCCGACGGGAGCCTCCCCAAGGCTCGCGACGTATCCACTGTAGAAGCTCGGGCCGAACGCCACGCCGAAGAGCTTGTCCCGGAAGGCCTCCTCCATAGCCCCCCGGCTTGCCACCACCGAGGTGCTCCAGGCCAGGCCCCCCGCATCCATCACCGCGCCCGCACGGGGCATCGTCAGGCGCGCCTCCCGTCCCGCCGAGCGCAGGTAGTAGCTGCGCTCCGGGGGGAGGGCCAGCACCAGCGGGCGCTCGCGCTCCTTGTTGAAGTCCGCCACGCGCACACCCCGTGTGTCCTCTACCCACATCCGTCCGCCGATCCCCTCCGGCACCAGCAGGTAGCCCAGCCCGGAGTTGCGGCCCAGGTCGCTCAGTGGGGCGCTGCGGTCCAAGGGGGGCGGGCGCGCGAAGATGTCCAGCTTGCCGCGCACGTCCTCGATGCCCTGGCTCGCGGCGGCGATGAAGGCGGTGAGCTCCGTGTACTCCACGCGTCCATCCCGGTTCACGTCCGCGGCCCCCGCCAGCGCCGAGCGCACCTGGTGGCTGAAGACGCCCGCGGAGAGGGTGCTCCACTCGTGGCTCTCCCGGGCGGTCGAGGTGGACAGCACCACGCCCACCTGGGGGTAGCGATCCAGCTCGCGCGAGGCCAGGTGCCGCGTCACCGCCGCCGTCTGCGCCGGGCCGATGGGCAGCGCGCCCCTCGCGTTGACGAAGAAGTACGAGTCACACGCGTCCACGATGAGGTGGATGAAGCTGGCGGGGCTGGGGGTGATGACCTGCGAATAGAGGTCGCTCCGGTTGAAGGGGCCGTCCAGCAGGCTCACCGTTCCTTCCCCCGCGGCCCCGCGCTGCCCGTGGCCCGTGAAGATGAAGTAGAGCACCGGCGCGAGCCCGGCCTTCCGGTCCTGCGCCATCTTCGCGTTGAGCCGCGCCAGGGACTCCTTGAGCCCCGCGCGGGTGGGCGGCCGGGTGCGCGCGGCCAGCCCGGGGTGGCGCGCCTGAGTCTCCTCGTCCAGCACGCTCAGCAGCACCGTCTCCCGGGCCTGGGGAGCGAACAGCTCGTAGTAGCGCGCCCCATCATCGTCCGCGTAACGCAGCGCGGCCAGCTTCGGATCCAGGCTGGCGTTGTTGGCGATGATGAGGGCGTAGGACACCCGCTCGGGCTCCGCGGCCCAGACAGGCCCGGCGGGCATGAGCCCGAGGAGGAGCAGGAGCTGACAGAGCGCGAGTCGAGAGAGAGAGCGGGGCGAAGGCATGGGGGGACCAGGCACGCACGGCGCGAAGTTGGACAGTAGCGTGCCATTTTAATGCGACGCGATCCACCCGGCCCGGCTCTCGACAAGTGAGAGTGACGGCGGCTGAACGCCGCTGGTATGTGGCGTGAATGGCGTGGGAGTGGGACTCAGAACGATTGCGGCACTTCCGGGAGGGCGCACCGGAGGTGTTGGGAGAGGTGTATCGAGCGCACGCGGAGCAGCTGGCCCGTGCATTGCGATCGGTCGCCTTCCGTGGGCGCGGGTTTGCCCACCTGCAGGGTGCGCTCGAAGTGGAGAACACGGTGCTGGAGACCTTTGCGCGAGCCTTCGAACCCCGGACGCGACTGGCGTACGACGGGATCCGCCCCTACGCACAGTTCCTCATGGGGATCGCGCGCAACGTGGTGCTCGAGCAGTCTCGCTCGCGCGAGGTGGTGTCGGGGCTGGGGCCGCAGGACGAGGGCTCCACGGTGGACTGGGAGCTGGGCGCCGCGGTAGGCGCGGGTGACAGCCTGGAGCAGCAGCTCGAGGATCAAGAGATGGAGGCGCTCCTGGTGAGCTTCAAGGAGGGCCTCTCTGCGGAGGAGCGCGAGCTGTTCGAGCTGCGCTTCACCGAAGGGCTGGCGCAGGAGAGCGCGGCCGAGAAGGTCGGGCTCACGCGCATCCAGGTGCGGCGGCGGGAGAAGGGTCTCAAGCAGCGGTTGCTCGACTACCTGCAGGCGCGTGGCTATCTGCAGGGCATCCAGGCGAAGGGGTGGGGCTTCCTGAAGGGTAGGGGTGAGGCATGACGTGCACGAATATGAAGTCGAAGGCCGCGCTGCGAGCGCTCTTCCTCGGAGAGCTGAAGGCCGAGGGTCATGCCCTGCTGCGCGAGCACGCGAAGACCTGTGCTGAGTGCCGCCAGTCATATGAGCGGATCTCCCGTGTGGAGTCCGCGCTGGAGAAGCGGGTGCTGCCAAAGGGGCACGAGGCGCTGCTCGAGGCGCAGCTCATGGATCGGGTGCGCGCCGCGGATCGGGCTGCCGCGCCGGAGCGCCGCTCGTTCTGGGACTGGTGGAAGGTGATGCTCCCGGCGGCCGCGGTCGCCGCGGTGGCCATGCTGGTGGTGATCCCGCGTGAGCGGGGGGCGGGCCAGGCGGAGGGCGAGTGGCAGGCGCGCAGCGGCGCGGGCCAGAGCGCGTTCGGGGTGCGTGCCTTCTGCGTGTCCTCGGAGGGGAAGGTGCAGGGCGAGGCGCAGCCGGGGGGCAAGCTGGAGTGCCCCGAGGGCGCGGCGGTGCAGTTCAGCTACACGGCGCCAGAGGGCGCACGGCTGTCGGTGGCGGCGAAGTCGTCCTCGGGCGAGGTGCTGCAGTTCTTCCCGCGCGAGGGCGAGCCGGCGCCAGTCAATCCGGGGGTGGACGTACCGCTCTCGTACAGCACGCCGGTGCAGGGAGGCTGGCTCTCCGCGCCGCTGGAGGTGCGGGCCCGCTTCACGGACGAGAAGGGCCGCGTGCTAGGCGAGACACAGGTGACGCTCACCCCTGCGAAGTGAGCCCAGGCTCCAGGGCTCACAGCCGCAGGCGGTAGCCCAGGCCTGCGGCGAGGAAGCCACCCACGTTCACCTGTCCGGTGGTGAGGAAGCCCACCCGGGTGAAGTGGTAGTGCGCCTCCAGGAAGAGCCCCCCGGGACCCAGGCGCAGCTCGGCGCCGCCGAGGAGCTGGAAGCCCAGGGTGCCCTCCTTCTCCACGGTGGTGGCCCCAAAGGCCTGCGTAGTGGCCTGGTGCAGGTACAGGCCCGGACCCGCGCCCGCGTACGGGGTGATGGAGCCCAGTGCTCCCTCGAACCGGTACACCGCCGAGAGCAGGAAGGCGATCTCGCGCTCGGTGAGACTGTACGGATCGTCGCCCAGGGTGAGCTGGGGATCGCGGAGTGTTCCGGACACCTTCGGCTGGTGGAAGCTGCCCTCCAGCACGATGGCCAGGCGCCGGTGGAGCAGCGGGGTGACATAGCCCGCCTCCAGGGCGAAGTAGGGCGCTCCCTCGAGCGGCGTGGTGCTCTTGAAGAAGCCGACCTTGGGCGCCAGGAGGATGCTGTCTCCTTCGGACTCGGAGGTCGCTGGAGCCGACGCCTGGGCGAGGACGAGGAGCGCGAGGACGGGAAGGGCCGTCATGGGTAGCTGACCGTCAGAGCGTCGGGCAGCGTGAACGAGCAGCCCTCGGGGTTGTTGAGGACGAAGTCGTAGCTCCCCGCGGGCGTGCCGGCCGGGAGCTCCGTGGAGATGCGCGTGGGAGAGTCCACGGTCAAGGTGAACACCTCCGCCTCCGTGGAGCTCGTGTGGATGAGCTTCATGGCGGGGAAGGTGTCTGTCCGGAAGCCCGTGCCCTCAACGACGAGCGGGCTGATGTCGTTGAAGGTGAAGCCCTGAGGTGCCGTCACTCGCGTCACCGTAGGCGGTGGGACGACGATGAGGAGGTCGGCCAGCTCGGCGGTGCCCCCCCCAAGGTTCTTCACCTCCAGCGCGTAGTGGCCCTCGGGGAGAGTCGCCGGAGGCGTGGTGTCCCGCGTCGGGATGTCCAGGAACATGAGGCCGGAGTCCCGGTAGAAGACGCGGTCTCGCTCCAGTGTCAAAGTGGCAGGGCCTCTCAGCGTCACCGAGGGCAGGCCCACCGTCGGCTCACCGGTGAGCACCTCCTCGGGGATGGGCGTGAAGCGCTCTCCCAGGAGCTCGACGCGCCAGCCGCGCTCTCCTCCCTGCGCATTGCAGATGTTCGCCGGGGTGGCGTTGCGCTGGCGGGGGTTGATGGTGCCGATCAGCTTCGGGGTAGGGCCCTCGATGCTGGGAGAGCACGCAGCGAGGGCGAGCAGGGCTGCGAGGAGGTGTGGGCGCACAGGGGTTCTCTTCTGCTCCAGCGGGCTGTCCGGTTGTCGAGATGGGCACTCCAGAAGGAGCGCGGCGTCAGTGCACGAAGGCGCGGTCCTCGGACGGCTCCTGCGTCTCCTCCACTTTGAGCGGCACGAGCAGATCCAGCCGCCCCTGGGCCACGACGGTGCCCGTGGTGGGAAAGCGGAGGCCCGTGGGTGTCCACTCGGGAACGAAGAGGATGGGCTCGGCCGTGCCGTTGTAGCCAAGCTGGACGAGCAGCTCCTCCTCGAAGGTCCGGCAGCGCTTGTCACAACAGGTAAAGGCCTCGCGGACGCGATAGAGGCCTTCAGAGTGGAGAGGCTCGAGGTGCTCGGCCCACTCGGGGTTGGGGATCGGAGTGCCGTGAGCGTGCCAGCGTGCGCGGTTCACGCTCCAGCCGCTCGGCAGGTAGAGGCCGGGGCCGGGATCGCCGTGGTTGTGGAAGTACACGAGGCGTCCCTCGGGGATGGTGGTGCCGAGGGCGCGCCGCGTCCGGTACAGCCCGCAGGGGGGGAGGCTGGACATGGGAGCGTGTTCTAGCTCGCTCGGCTGTCCTTGCGGCGCCTCTCTTTCCAGGGCTTCGGCCAGGGCCTGGAGCTTTTTTCAGTCCTCGGGAGGCATGGCCCCCCTGTACTGCAGGGCAGTCCTAGATAACCCATTGAAGTAACAGAAATGCGGGGCCGAGAAAGGCTTCGGCATGCCGGGTGCTAAGGACAGAGGCGTGGGCAGCAAGCGGTACGGGGTGGGGCGGAGAGGGTGGTGGGGGGGGCAGGGGGGGGGACCAGAAGGGGGGTAAAGGGTGTTTTGGCCATTTTCCCGGGGGGAAGGGGGGGGGGGGGCGTTATGTTGAAGTTCGATCAGGGGGGGGTTGGGGGGGCGGGGGGAGAAGTGGGCCCC
>Ga0190275_10002893_pt1 | contig 12205 bp, 11 predicted proteins | sample Popmic550T_FD_133745 | JGI IMG/M metagenome (GOLD analysis project Ga0190275, IMG submission 133745) | Populus adjacent soil microbial communities from riparian zone of Yellowstone River, Montana, USA - 550 T | ecosystem: Environmental > Terrestrial > Soil > Riparian zone > Trees stand | place... | reverse complement strand
TCCGTCATCAACGCCATCGCGGGTCTCAGCCGGCCCGATGCCGGGCACATCCTGCTGGACGGCGCCGTCCTGTTCGACAGCGCCCGCAGGGTCGACGTACCGGTGGAAAAGCGCCGCGTCGGCTACGTCTTCCAGGACAGCCGCCTGTTCCCGCACATGTCGGTGCTCGACAACCTGCTCTACGGCTTGCGCCGGGTCCCTCAAGGCGAACGCCGGATCGAGCTTGAGCCGGTAGCGAAGCTGCTGGGGATCGATCCGCTGCTGAAACGGCGTCCCCACACCCTTTCCGGCGGCGAAAGGCAGAGAGTCGCGGTCGGGCGGGCGCTGCTGGCCCAGCCGCGTATCCTGCTGATGGACGAGCCGCTAGCCTCGCTCGACGCGGCCCGCAAGGCCGAGATCCTGCCCTATATCGAGCGGCTGCGCGACGAACTGAACATCCCGATCGTCTTCGTCAGCCATTCGGCCGACGAGGTGGTCAGACTGGCCACGACGCTGGTACTGGTCGCCGACGGGCGGGTCCGGGCGACCGGTACGGTTGCGGAACTGTCGGTCCGGCTGGACCTGGACGGCGCCATTGGCGGACCGGAGGCCGGCGCCGTGCTGGATACCACCGTCGTCTCGCATGACCCTGACTCCCGGTTGACGGCGCTACGCTTCAACGGCGGCGAGTTGACGGTGCCACTGCTGAGCCTGGGAATCGGGCAGCCGCTGCGGGTGCGCATCCAGGCGCGCGACGTGATCCTGGCGCTGGAACCTCCCTCGCGGATCAGCGTGCATAACATGCTGGAAGGCCGTATCATCGAGCTTGGCGAGGCAACCGGACCGTCGCGGGACGTCAAGATCGATCTCGGGGGATCGTTCCTGCTGGCCCGCGTCACCCAGCACTCGGTCGAACGGCTGGGGTTGGCAGTCGGCACTCCGGTCTTCGCCCTGGTGAAGAGCGTCGCCTTCGATCGCGTCTTTCCGGGACCGGCGGGAAAGCACATTGCCCTCTAAGGGCCGCAAGAACAGAGTTGAGGAATCAACCGCCATGGCGAAGCTCAGGCTGCGCATCGATTTCGAACCGGCCGGTTCGCTCGGCCCCGGCAAGGTGGCCCTGCTGGAAGCGATCCGCCGTTGCGGCTCCATCTCCAGCGCCGCCCGCGAGTTGGACATGTCGTACCGCAGGGCATGGCTGCTGATCGACGATTTGAACCAGACCTTCCGCCAGCCGGTCGTCAGCGCCGTCGTCGGCGGGCGGAAAGGCGGCGGGACGGGCCTTACCGCCTTCGGCGAAACCGTGATCCGCCATTACCGCGAGATGGAGGCAGAGGCCGAGGCCTCGCTAGCCCGTCACATGACGGCGCTTCAGGAGGAAGTGGCGACCGGCGGCACCGACGCTCCACCGCGCGACTGCCCCGTTCCGGAGGACGGTTCCGAGCGTGGCGAACAGGAACGCGACTGCGACGGGCGCAAGGCGATGCAGCGCAGCCTGTCGAAGCAGCCGGGCGGACGGCTTAACTAACACCTGCCCAACAGCGTTACATACAGTCAACACCTTCCGGGAAGTGGAGCGTTCATGGAAAGATCGGGGAGTCTGCGTGTTACCGGCACGCCGACCCAACGATAAAAAGGATAAGTTTCATGAATGGTTCGCTGTCACGCCGCCGGCTTCTGACGCTCGGAGCCCAGGGCATTACTGCATCGTTCGTTCTGACCGCCTGCGCATCGACCTCCCCTGATTCCTCAGACGACCCTGCGGCCCTGGTTAACGACGCGGATGCGACGCTGACCAACTTCCTGCGCGATCCGGAAATGACTTGGTTCCGCGACAACCTGCCGAGTGCGCGGGGCGTGCTGATCGTGCCGACCTTCGTCCGGGCCGGCTTCATCTTCGGCGGTGCCGGCGGCAACGGGACGTTGCTGGTCCACGACAACTCACGCGACTGGGGCTATCCGGCCTTCTACACGGTGGCGTCCGGCAGCGTCGGCTTCCAGGCGGGTGCGGAGGTTGCTGAAGTGATCCTGATGATCCGCTCCCAGCGCGGCGTCGACGCGATGCTGAGCAATTCCTTCAAGCTGGGCGCCGACGCCAGCGTCGCCGCCGGTCCGGTCGGCGCCGGTGCCCAGGTCCAGACCTCCGACATCCTGGCGTTCTCCCGGTCCAAGGGACTTTACGGCGGAGTCAACCTGGATGGTTCGGTGATAGCGCCCCGCGACGCCTGGAATTCCACCTATTATGAGCGTCAAGTCCGTCCGGTCGATATCCTGGTCAGCCGCAACGTTTCCAACCCGCAGGCCGACCGGCTGCGCAACCGCTTGAGCCGCAACATCCAGAGCTGATGCCGAGGAACCGGCCGTGCGCGGACGGGACGTCATCGACGTCGATACCGATCCGGCGGAGGCGTTCCACGACCGCCTCCGCCGCCTCCTGCGGCTGGGCGTCCCGATCCTGGGCGTGCTGCTGATCGCCGGGGCACTGGCCGGAACCGCCTACTACTCCTACACCGTCAACCGGCGGGACGCGCTGGTCCTGAGCCAGGATTTGATCGAGGCCCTGGACCGGCGCGTCAGGACGCAGGTGACGGCATGGCTGGAGCCGGCTGCCGACACCGCCGAGGTCTTCGCCGGCGCCATCGCGGCAGATCCTCTCGGCCCTGGGTCGGAAGCGCTGGCGCTGACCCTGATGCGCAGCCGCACCCGGCTGACCTCCCTGTATGTCGGCAGTGCCGGAGGCGACTTCCTGATGGTGCAGCGCTCGGCGGCGGGCGGGCTGGACACCAAGCGGATCGTCCGGTCGGAAGAACAACGCAGAGTAACCTGGACACGGCGCGCACCGGACGGCGCCGTCACCGCGACCGAGGAAGATCCCGCTGACACTTATGACCCGGCAGAACGGGCATGGTACCGGGGTGCCGCCGCGGCCGACGGGCTGTTCTGGAGCGACGTCTACGTCTTCTTCTCCAACCGGAATCCCGGCATCACGGTATCGAAGTCCGCCCGCCGGGCGGATGGCTCCGTGTCGGCGGTGGTCGGGGCCGATGTCGAGCTTGCCGCGATCGGCGAGTTCCTGGGCCAGTTGGATGTCGGCCGGACCGGACGGGCATTGATCACCGAGGGAGACGGCAGGCTGGTAGCCCTTCCCGATGCGGCGGCCCTGCTGCGCGGCGAGGACGACGCACCGCGCCCGGCCCGCATTGAGGAACTGGGTCAGCCCGTTATCCGGGAAGCCTTCGACCGGGTGAGGATCAGCGGCGAGACGCGCGCCCTCATGGAGATCGACGGCACCCGGCAGATCGTCTCGGCGTCATCCCTGCGGCAGACGGTCGGGCGCGACTGGTGGCTGCTGCTGATCGTACCGGAAACGGACTTCGTCGGGTTCGTCGCGGCCAACAATATCAGGACCCTGATGCTCTCCGGCTCGGTCATGGCTCTGGCGATCGGACTTGCCGGATTCCTGGCATGGCAGGGCATCCGGACGGACCGCCATGCCCGCGACCTGCTGCGGCGCCAGCGGGCGCTGGCTGTTCAAAATACCGCCTTGCGGGACCTCGCCGAATTGGACGGGCTGGGCAACCCGGCGGACGGGGCGGCATTGCGGCGCGCGACGGAGATCATATCAGGGGCTACGGGTGCGCGCGGCATCAGCCTGTGGCGGATCGAGGACCGGCTGCTGCTCTGCGCCGACAGCTTCGACCGCGACAGCCGGGGCCACACCGACGCGGTGGAAATCCCGCTTGACCAGTGCCCGCAATTCGCCGAAAGCCTGTCGTCCGGTGAAATCCTGTCGGTGGCGGACACCGGAAGCGACCCGCTGACGGCGGAGCTTTACCTGATCTACCTTCAGGCCGCCGGCTGCCGCAGCCTGCTGAGCGTGCCTGTCCGGAACGACGAATGCGTGGCCGGATGCGTCTGGATCGAGGATGCCGCGCTGTCGGCGGAAGCGGAGCAGGACGCCATCGGCTTCGTCCGCATCCTGGGCCGGCTGCTGGCGCCACGCTTCGCCACGGCGCAGGCGCCGATCGCGGAAGCTCGGGCAGCGCAGCCTCCGGCGCCGGCTGCCGCCGAGGCGCAGAGCGGCCCCTGTCTGCCGGGCGGACAGGCGGGACTGAGGAATGCTTCCCTGTCGCTCGAGCGCGACCGGCTCCTGCTCCACGAGATCACCCGGCGCGGGCTGGGTGACGATCAGCTCGCCGCGATGCGCTTCTCCCACGTCACCGTGATGGTGCTGCGGATGGCCGACGACATAGCACTGGCTACGGGGAATGCCGCCGACGCCGTGGTGATCGAACGGATCGTCCGGTCCTGCCAGGCGGTGGCGGAGCGGCACCGCATCCGCTACCTGAAGATCCTGAACGAGCAGATCGTCGCGGCGGAAGGGTTCGACTCCGACGACAGAGAGGACGCGGCGAGGCGGCTGGCGAGTGCCGCGCTGGAAATCGACGCGGAATGCATGCGCATCTTCACCAGCCTGGGCCGTCCGCCGGGCTTCGCGCTGGGGCTCGACACCGGCGCGGTCCTGGGATCGGCGATCGGCTTCGGGCAGGTCGCCTTCAACGTCTGGGGCGAAGCGGTGCGGGTGGCGGCGACCATGGCGAACTCGGCACCCGGCGGCATGATTCAGGTGACCCAGAGCACCTACGAGCTGCTGCGCGACGGCTTCGTGTTCCGCCGACGCGGCGCCTTCTGGCTGGAGCGGCTGGGCGAGATGACGACCTATTTCCTGCGGGGGCGCCTGTGACCGGCACCATGACAGACCAAGCCGTCAAGGCGGGAAAGCCGGCACCCCTGCCGCCCTGGTCGCCGCGCTGGATCGTCACGACGGCTGCCGTCGGAACGGCGGTCCTGCGCCAGATGGTCAGGCCGGTCACATGGCGCCGGCCCGTCCGGATGGAGTTCATGCGCTTCATGGCGATTTCGGGACTGCAAAGCATCCCCGCAGTCACCATAACCGCTGTCCTGGCCGGTCTTGGCCTGCTGTCGCAAGCGCTCTACTGGCTTGAGCAGGTCGGCCAGAACGACGAGATTACCCTGATCATCCTGACGATCCTGGTGCGGGAGGTGGCCCCGCTGACCGTCGGGCTGCTGGCGATCGGACGCAGCGGGCTGATCATCCTCAGCGAGTTGAGCCGCATGCGGGAAGAAGGACGGCTGCGGGCGCTCGACGCACAGGGGCTGGACCCGCTGCTCCTGCTGGTGCTGCCGCGGGTGCTGGCCCTGTCGCTCAGCACCTTCTGCCTGACGATCCTGTTCGTCGCCGTGGCTCCCCTGGCCGGCATGCTGGCGGCGCTGGCGCTCGGCATAGTCCGCCAACCGGTCGATCAGGTCCTCCTCAACATCCTCTCCGTCATCGGGTCGGCCGGCTACGCCATCCTGCCGCTGAAGTCGCTGAGCATCGGGTTCGTGATCGGGCTGGCGGCCTGCGTCACGGCGCTTGAGCAACGCGCCAGCCGCGACGAGGCCGCGACGACCCTGCTGCCGTCGGGCTTCTTCCGGGCGCTGCTGCTCACCCTGGTGGTGAACGGGCTGCTGAGTGCTATGGTGTAGACGATGGACCAGCCGCCGGTCCTGGAGTTCACATCCACCGTCCTGACGGACGGCTTGTCGGTCGACCTGACGTTGGGACCGGGCGAGTTGATCCTGATCGATCCGGGCGACGAGGAGCACGAGCGCACGATCGCCGATGCCGCCTGCGGGCTGGAGCCGCCCCTGCAAGGGACCGTCAGCATGCTCGGGCGCGACTGGTCGCGACAACAGCCCGACCACGCCAACGCCCTGCGCGGGCGGATCGGTCACAGCTTCCGGCGCGGTTCCTGGGTCCCGTATCTCAGCCTGATCGACAATATCCTGCTTCCCCAGCTCCACCACACGACGCGCCCCTATGCCGAGATCCGGGACGAGGCGAACCGGCTGTCCGCCGGCTTCGGTCTCCCCGGACTGCCGACGGTGCTGCCGGGACAGGCGACCGCGTCCGATCTCGTCCGGGCGGATCTGATCCGCGCCTTCACCGGGTCTCCCGCCCTGGTGATCCTGGAAGGGCCGCCGGCTGATGGCGTCGGTCCCTTGGTCGGTGCGATCCGGGCCGTGCGCGACCGGGACGGCGCCGTGCTGTGGTTCACGCTCGATCCGGCGCTCTGGTACGAGCCCGCCATTCCCGCCACCCGCCGGTACCGGCTGCGCGGCGACGCTCTCGTGGCCGAGGGAGACCCGCGATGACCGCAGAGACCTGGCAATTCCGCTACGCCAGCCGGCGCATCGGCCTGTTCGTGCTGCTGGCGCTGGCGGTCTTCGTCGCCGCCATCCTCCAGGCCGGCGTGCTACAGGGACTGCTCAACCCGACATCGACCTTGCGGGTCATCATGCCAGCCGAAGGACTGGCGGGTCTGGCGCGCGGTTCCGCCGTCGAGGTGCTGGGCACCAGGGCCGGCGAGGTCCGGGAGATCGTGATCAATCCGACCGAGAACTTCCACGCCATCGTCCGGATCGACAAGGCGATGCAGCCCTTCATCCGGAGCGATTCCAAGGTGCTGATCCGAAAACAGTTCGGCATAGCGGGCGCCGCCTTCCTCGACATCACGCGCGGCACCGGGACGGAACTGGACTGGGACTATGCCGTGCTGGAGGCGGCACCGGAACGTGGCGCCACCGAAAATATCGGGCAGATCATCGACCAGTTGAGCACCAAGATCTTCCCGGTCATCGATAAGACCGACCGCGTCATGGCGGCCCTGGCGAACATCACGGAGGAGTTGGACCGGGGCGAGGGTTCGGCCGGCCGCCTGCTGGTGGACGATACCCTTATCCGCGACCTGGAAGCGGCGGTCGCCCAGGTGCCGCCCGTGGTCGGCAATGCCGATGCGGCTCTGGTGTCGCTGAACACCGTCCTGCGCAACGTCAACCGGCTGGTGCCGCAGATCCGGGACCTGGCAGGCAAAGCCGGCTCCGCCTCGGCGGAGTTGCCGATGTTCATCAACCAGACCCAGGCCGCCGTGGCGGAGCTGGAACGGCTGCTGGTCCAGTTGCAGGGGAATTGGCTGCTGGGCGGCGGAGGCGGCCAGCCCGGCCAGCCCGAGCGGAAACCGCTGTCGCCGTTGGAGGTCCGCCCGTGAGTTGGAGTCGCGGCGGTATCCCCGCCGCCATCCTCTGCTTGATACTGACCGCCTGCGGCAGCACGCCGGAGCTGTCGCCCGGTCCCGAGGCGGTGCAGGATGCGGAGATCTCGGCGTCGCTGGAAATGGCCCGCTTCGCCTTCCTGTCCGGCCGCTACGATCAGGCGGTACGGGCATATTCCGGCAGCCTGGATCGCGCCTATGCGCGCGACGACGTGGCGGCGATCGCCGTGGCGGGCCAGGAACTGGCATTCTCGTACCTGCGCGCCGGCAAGCCGAAGGAAGCGGGGCAGGCTGCCTCCAGGACCAGGGAGGAACTGGCGCGCCGGGGCCGCCCCGCCCGTCCCGCCCTGGCGCTGGTCGAGGCTACGGCGCGCTACCGGCTGAAGGAGACCGTCGTGGCGGAACGGCTGGCCCGCGAGGTCGCCGCTGCTCCCGACGATCCGATGGCGGCGAACCGTGCTACGTTCCTGCTCGGCCTGATCGCGGCGGACCGGCGCGACGTTGCAGCCCTTACCGCCGCCTCGGACACACTCTCCCGAAGCGGCGAGCAGCCGGAGATGAAGGCGGACAGCCTTCATCTGACGGGCAGGCTTCACCTGATCCGGAAAGACTATGTCCAGGCCGCCGACGCCTTCATGGCGGAGGAAGCCCTGCGCCGCACCTCCGGCGACGAGCCGGGCGTCGCACGGGCGCTCGCTTTTGCGGCGGAATCGACGGAGAGGAACGGCCAGAAGGCGAAGGCGGCCGACTTCTGGTTCCGCTCCGGCAGGAGCGCCGCCCAGGAAGGCGACGACGAAGCAGCATCCCGTCTCCGCCGCGCCGAATCCCTGGCGCGGCATACCGGCCAACCGGCGCTTGCCAATGAGGCCCGCCGGCTACGGCTGAGCTTGCCGAAAGACCGGCCGTAGCTCAGCTCTTCGTCAGCATCAATGTTCCCTGCTTAGCGATCTTGCCCGTGATCTTCTCGGCCAGCATCGCGAGCATCCAGGGCAGATCCACTTCCAGGCGGACTTCGTTGTCGCCGACATCGACCCGCCCGCTGATCGTCTGGGCAAGGACGGCCACGTCGAAGGCCAGCCGGTCGTCGGTCCAGCGGTCTTCCACCGTGGCGCCGACGCCGGAAAGCTGGGAACGGACCTGCCCCATGCCCTCCTGAAGGCGCCGCCTTGCCTCCTCGCGTCCGAGCTGATGGGGGATGGTGACGACCACGGGCTTTCGCATGTCTCATATCCTCAGAGTGTTTCCCCATAAGTACGGAGGCCGGGGACGGATTTACAGAGGCACAAGGTTTTTGGGAATTTTCCGGAGTTTCACGCATTAAGGAAGAAGGAAATTCGGAAGGACGGAACTGCGATGGCCTCGCGCGGCACCCTCGGCAAATGGAAGAGAGCGGCGACCCGCATCCTCAATCTGGCGGCCCGGCCTGTCCGTACGGCCCATGGCAAACGCGGTACCGTCCTCCAGCCCTATCGCGGCTACGGATCGCGGGAGGAAGTCTTCCTGATCGGCCGGGTGTTCCGGCAGTCCCATACGGAACACGGCGGCGGCGAAGACGATCTGGCCGCCGATCTTCGCGATATCGGCCGCAGGATCGTCCGCCGCTCCGTCGCGGACGCGACGGTGCGCGCCCGGTTCGGCGGGACCGAGCAGCGCACGGCGACCGACCGCGACGGCTATTTCCGGTTTCATCTGAAGGTCCGGGAACTGGCCCCAAGCCGCGACTGCTGGCACGACATGGAACTGGTGCTGGAGCAACTGGAACCGGTCACCGCGACAGCGCAGATCTTCATTCCGCCGGAGCGCTGCCGCCATGTCGTTATCAGCGATATCGACGATACAGTCATGTTCACAGGCGTCGCCAGCAAGCTGAAGATGATGTGGCGGCTGTTCGTCCAGGATGCGGAAAGCCGTGTCGCCTTTCCCGGCGTGGCGGCGCTTTACCGGGAGATGCATGCGGGAGCGTCCGGCGATGAGCGCAACCCGATGCTCTATGTCTCGCGCGCACCCTGGGGGATCTACGATGTGCTGGACGAGTTCTTCCAGATGCACAACATCCCCATCGGCCCCATGCTGTTCCTGCGGGAATGGGGCATCACCTGGAAAAGCCCGATGCCCCGCAAGGCGGAGGACCACAAGCGCGAACTGATCGCCAACATGCTGGCGCTCTACAAGGACCTGCCCTTCGTCCTGATCGGCGACAGCGGCCAGCATGATCCTGAAGTCTACCGGCAGATCGTCGACGAGTATCCGGGGCGGGTGGCGGCGGTCTATATCCGCAACGTCTCCCGCGACGAGACGAGGATTCGGGAGATCGAGGAACTGGCGAAGGCGGTGACGGCAGCCGGGAGCGACATGGTGCTGGCGGCGGACAGTCTTGCCATCGCCAACCATGCGGCCGAACTGGGCCTGATCGATCGCCAGGCGCCTGCCAGGGTCAATGCGGAGATCGACGCGGAGGGCGCCACCGCCAGCAGGGCTCCGGCGCGCAAGGTAGCCCGGCGCGATCTGCGCGACGCCGTCATGGGTGGCGGCGGCAATGTCAGCGGGAGCGCGGGCGACGCCCCCAACGTGGTCGTCGAGACCAAGCGGCGCGATTCACGTTAACCATAAATCTTAACGTCTTCCAGGCCGGATGAAAAAGGGTATTTCCGCATAGCTGAGCAGGGCCGTTTTTGCTTCACGTGAAACCGCACCGGTGGAACCGGTAGTACCAGTGGACCGTTCTCCGCAATCAGGTGTCGCACCGGCTCCAGGACAATCCTGGGCACGGACAGAACGAAGACGCTTGGCAGGGGAGATCAGGGATCATGAACAAGATAGCGTTGGCTGCGCTCTGTACCGCTGTCCTGACGGGAGGCGCCGCTGGTGGCGCCATGGCCCAGGACGTCAAGGAAACCATCTGTGCCCAGGGAACCTACTCCGAGCCTTGTCCCCAGGTAATCTGGTGCCCGGCCACCAATTGCGGCATCGGCATTCCAAAGTCCGACGGGCAGCTCGAAATCCTCTACTCGACCGAGAAGAAGATGGACGGAACGTCGCGGCGGCCCGTTCAGGCAGGCACCCCGATGAAGCTGGAAACGATCAACGGCCGGATCATCGTCTTCGAATGGGAAGATCCCGGAAAGGTCGAGCAGGCCGGTTCCGACCTGACGATCAAGGACATCCTTTACGTCGTCATGCCGCCGGCAAGCTCCGGCTGAACGGCTTCGCCCGCAACTTTTGCCGACCATGATTCTTCTAACCGGCTCGTTTTTTCTCAAGAGGAACCGATGATCAAGCTGCGCATCAATGGCCAGGAGAAGCAGTTCGACGGTGACGGCGAGATGCCGCTGCTGTGGTACCTGCGGGACGAATTGGGGCTGACCGGCACCAAGTTCGGTTGTGGCATCGCCGCCTGCGGCGCCTGCACCGTCCATCTCGACGGCGAAGCCGTGCGGTCCTGCCAGACGCCGATCAGCGCCGCCGAGAACGCGGCGGTGACCACGATCGAGGGTCTGGACCCACAAGGCAACCACCCGCTCCAGAAGGCGTGGCGCGACGTCGCCGTGCCGCAGTGCGGCTATTGCCAAGCTGGCCAGATCATGCAGGCGGCAGCGCTGCTGAAGCAGACGCCGTCGCCGACCGACGAGGAAATCGACAGTGCCATGTGGGGCAACATCTGTCGCTGCGGCACCTACACGCGCATCCGCACGGCGATCCGCCAAGCCGTGAAGGGAGCGTGACATGACCTCCTTGCTGAACACCCCATTGACCGAAACAGAAACGTCCCTCACCGGCGAAGGCATCACCAACGTCAGCCGGCGCGGGCTGCTGAAAGGCATCGTCGCCGGCGGCGGGCTGGTGCTGGCCGCGCGGATCATGCCGGTCGGCCGTCCATTCGCCCAAACCGCGACGGCCTACGGCGCCGCCGCCATGCCCCATGGCACGGTCAACGCGCCCAGCGCCTTCATCTCGATCGCCAAGGACGGGACGGTCACCATCGTCTGTCACCGGTCGGAGATGGGCCAGGGCGTCCGCACCGGCATGCCGCAGATCGTGGCCGATGAACTGGAAGCCGACTGGAGCCGGGTCCGCGTCGTCAACGCCACCGGCGACGAGGAGAAATACGGCAACCAGGACACCGACGGCTCGCGCAGCACCCGGCACTTCATGCCGGCAATGCGCGAAGCCGGGGCCAGCGCCCGCATGATGCTGGAGCGGACCGCCGCCAAGCGCTGGGGCGTCGATCCGTCTGAAGTGTCGGCCAGCAACCACGAAGTCGTCCACAAGGCGTCTGGCCGCAAGCTGGGCTACGGTGAACTGGCGGAGGAAGCCGCGACGCTGGAAGTCCCGGCCAAGGACCAGATCAAGCTTAAGACGCCTGACCAGTTCCGCTATATCGGCAAGGGACTGCCGCTGGCGGACGGTTTCGACATCACGGTCGGCAAGGCCATGTACGGCTTCGACACCTGGATGGAAGGCATGAACTATGCCGTGGTCGCAAGGCCCCCGGTGTTCGGCGGCAAGGTCGCGTCGCTGGACGATTCCGAAGCCAAAAAGATCCCCGGCGTCCTGAAGATCGTCAGGATCGAGGGCACCCCCGCACCCGCCAAGTTCATGCCGCTCGGCGGCGTCGCCGTCATCGCGAAGAACACCTGGGCGGCGATGAAGGGCCGCGACGCGCTGAAGATCACCTGGGACGACGGGCCGCACAAGTCCTACGACAGCGTGGCTTACCGCGCCCAGATGGAGGAAACCGCCCGCAAGCCGGCCAAGGTCGTGCGGGATGAAGGCGATGTCGCCGCGGCCATGGCCAAGGCAGCGAAGAAGATCGAGGCGGAATACTACGTCCCCCATCTGGCCCAGGCCCCGATGGAACCGCCCGCCGCCACCGTCCGGATCAAGGACGGCAAGTGCGACGTCTGGGCCTGCGTCCAGGCGCCCCAAATCACCCGAACCGACATCGCCGAGAAGCTCGGCATGAAGTTCGAGGACGTCACCGTCCACGTGACTCTGCTGGGCGGCGGCTTCGGGCGGAAGTCCAAGACCGACTTCGCGGTCGAGGCCGCCCTGCTGTCCAAGGAGATGAACGGCGCTCCGGTCAAGCTGCTGTGGACCCGCGAGGATGACATCCG
>Ga0190275_10002892_pt1 | contig 12206 bp, 11 predicted proteins | sample Popmic550T_FD_133745 | JGI IMG/M metagenome (GOLD analysis project Ga0190275, IMG submission 133745) | Populus adjacent soil microbial communities from riparian zone of Yellowstone River, Montana, USA - 550 T | ecosystem: Environmental > Terrestrial > Soil > Riparian zone > Trees stand | place... | reverse complement strand
GGCATTGCCGATCAGATGATTGTCGAGCTCGTTGCCGGTGAGGTCGATCGCCTCCGTGCCGAGCGCATCCGCGGCCGCAAGCCGTTCAACCGACACCCCGGCGCCGAGCACGTAGCCGGCGCGCGCAAGGATGGTGTCATATCCTTGAAACGAATCCTCACGAATGACGTCGTCCGAGTCGACAAAATATACATCGTCGCCGCCACGGCCCCAAAGGTAGTCTACCCCGTCCAGTCCATCGATAACGTTGGCGCCGCTGTTCCCCGTTATATAATTGTTTAGCTCATTGCCAAACAAATCTATTTCGTCTGTTGCAGAGTTATTTATCGTCCCTAATACTTCTACGTACGATCCCAAAGTCAATTGGAACGTTGATCGCGCATATACTATATCCGATCCCCCGCCGAGGACCTCGACTACTATGTCGTCACTGTCAACGTAATAGGTGTCGTCGCCAAGCCCGCCTTCCAGGCGGTCGGCGCCGCCACCGCCGTCGAGGACATTAGCACCCGCATTGCCGACGAGTTCGTTGTCGAGCTCGTTGCCGGTGAGGTCGATCGCTGTAGCAGCCAATGCGTCAATTGTAGCTAAGCGCTCCACATGGACGCCGGCCCCTAACACGTAGCTCGTGCGGGCGAGGACCGTGTCGACGCCTTCGTTTGCGGCCTCGACAATTACATCATCGGCGTCCACCAAATACGTATCATTGCCGAGCGATCCTTCCATGCGATCCGCCCCGCTACCATCCAAAAAATTGTCTAACTCGTCTCCCAGAAGGACGATCAACTCTCTTAATAGCCAAATATCACTAGTCAGATTATTGCCTGAAATTAAGTAAAGAAGGCCGTCGTGGACCTCCAATCCGGCAGCGTGTCGAGGTTGAAACGGTGACTCGACGTGGACCCAATTAATGCCATCTTCGCTCCACCAGGTATCGGCAATATTCCCTGCGCTATCACCATCAAAGGCGTACCCCCCCACAATCCAAAGTTTGCCGTCATAAATCTCGATGTTCGTATATACGCGCGGCAACCACGGTGCCTCATCGAGCACAAGTTCCCAATTGATCCCATCGGAACTGCGCCACACATCGTTGCGATAAGTGTAAGGCTGGCCGGCTGTTTCATAAACGCCGCCGCCGAAAGCCCAGAGGTAGCCATCGTGAACGACCAATTGGTCTAATAAGCCCCTCGGAAGGAACGGGAGACTTTCAGATTCTTGGACCCAGTTTTGTCCGTCCTCTGAGCTCCAAACGTCCTGGTGTATGATATCTGGTCCGCCGGCAAATTCGCTTAGGGTTTGACCACCGTATACCCAAAGTTTGCCGCCAAATGACGCCGTCAGATGGAGAACCCGCGGCCCCCAGGGAGCATCGGCAACAAGTTGAGTGAACGAAACACCGTCTAACGAAACCCAAACATCGTTCTGATAGTGCCCCTGTTGAACATCGCCTCCGATTATGAAGATTGAACCTTCGTGCTCCACCAGGCCAAACGTGTGGCGCGGCTCCCAATCGGCTTCGTCATCCATGAGTATCCACGAACCGGAGTCGGATGGAGAGTCAGAGGACCATATCTCGCTATTCGACCGGAGCGGAAAGTTGACAGGGTCATTTGGATTCCAGCCTCCATATATCCAAAGCCTATCGGCATAGCTTATCAGCCCATGGCCATCGCGTGCGGCGAAGGACCCGTGCCCCACCAATTTCCAAATATATTCCACGTCTAACGAGTAGTAGAGGAAACTTGGCCTCGTGCAAAGCGGGGGGGCGTGCATCCTCGCGGACAGACGGGTCGGTAATTGGATTGAGCCCGAATAAGGGCGGAGCCACCCCCTGCTCGGAAACAGGTTAAAGGGGTGAATGGCGGAGAGGGTGGGACGCGGGGGCAGGCAGCTACCCAGGATCCCTAGGCGGCAGAACCAACCCACAGCAAATCTGGTCTTTTATGGCCGCGCGGCGGCGGCCTTATCGGTCTCGGGAACTGAAAATGCGCCCGAGACCGGTTCGCACCAGACTGCGCTCCGCGCCAGCTTTTCGCATGGATCAGCGCGTCGGCACCGAAGCACCGGCATAGGGATCCCGGTTTGCGGGCGGTGGACTCGTTAGCGGGGGCGCGAGCGGAGGAGCGGCGATCGCGGGCGCCGGCGCATATGTGAGCGCCTCGCGACCGGCCAACGAACTTTGGATGCCGGCGACGATCGCCAACGCCCCGAACAGGATGAAGCTGCCGACGATCACCGTCAGGCCGTAGCGAAGGTTGACCCGGCCCGCGAGCATCATGAGCCCCACCGACGCGACGGCAATGACGGCGATGGTCGTGGCGAGCGTGCCGAGCAAGGTCGCCTGGAGCCACGAGGTTGCGGCGACCAGCACGCTCGAACCGGGCGGATCGGCGAGTGAGCCGGATGTCGGCGCATAGCTGGCAAGGAATATTGGGTGCAGCACGAAAGCCCGTCCGGATGGAGAGCCAAGGTGCCACGAAGTCGCGGGTTGGTCAAAAAATCCGGCTCATTGAATTGCACTTGGCGAGACCCGGTTCACCCGGCCGGAATGGCGAGAATTGGCGTTAACCAGGCCCGGCAGCGGTTCGTAAACCCCAAGGGTGCATGAGCCGCTGATGGCCAACCTCTCCTTCAAGCTGGCGCGCGCGCTCGCCAGGGGCCGGGCGGAAAGAAGCGCGCCCTGGAGCCGCGCCGAGATCCTGGCCGGGCTTCTGCGCAAACGCGCCGAGGCGCACCGCCAGGGGCTTTGCAGCCAGGAGCAAAGGCTGCGCGACCAGATCATTTGGGCCCTGCCGATCCATGAGGCCGAAACGCCCGAGCCTGCCGACGCCACTTAGGATCCCTGGGGCGCCAGCTTTTCAATCGCCGCTATGGCCTGTTCGAGCCGCTCCTCCAGCCCACCTCTGATCCGCACCCAATTCGCGCCCGCCTCGTCGAGCACCCGCTCGCAGGCGGCCATGAAGCGGCGGCGGTCGGCCGGGTCGGGATAATAGCGGGTGCCGTCATCCTCCCAGGGAATGTCGATGTCGGTCAGCAGATAGAGATCGGCGGCACCAAAACCCTCCATCACCCCTTCGGGGACCTCGCCCAGGATCATCAGCGACCAGGCGGCGGTGGTCAGCGCGTCGGTATCGACGATCAGGCGGCGATTGCACCAGGGCAGAGCGGCGCGGGTCATCGCGCTTTGCGTCCGCGCGATCGTGGCGAGGCCGATTGCGTCGAGATCGAAGCCGTAGAGCTGGCAATGGACGCGGCCATATTCGGGCACCCAGATCGTCTCGAAATGTCGGGCGAGCGGCGCCGACAAGGTGCTCTTGCCCGTGCTCTCGGGCCCGTGCAGGCAGATCGAGCGGGCGAAATAGGGACAGACCGGCTGCGGGATCATCTCCCAATGCCCCCAGGGATCGGCGCGGACGGCGGTGCCGGACAGGCCGGGATGGACGCGCGGGCCGACCAGGATGAACTCGGCGCCGACCTCTCTGGCCAGGCGCATCCCATATTCCTCGCCGGCGAACAGAAGGTCGATCGGCTCGGGATGCGCCGAGCGCACGATCTCCCGCCAGATCGGCCAAAAATCGGGATCGTCTTCGGGCTTTTGGGGAGCGGGAGCGTCGTGGCCGATCACCCGGCACTCGGGGAACATCTCCTTCATCCATTGCAGCCTGAGCGGGCCGGGGATCGGATCGCCGGGCAGCCAGCAGACCAGGATGGTGAGTTGGTCGACCAGATGCCGCGCGGTCTCGCACAGATGGGCGTGGCCAGCATGGGGCGGCATGAACTTGCCGAGGATGAAACCGCGCGTCACGCCGCCGCTTTCGCCGGATCGCGCAGCGCGCGGCGCCAGCCGATTAGCCCGGCGATCGAAAGCAGCAGGAACAGAGCGTAGAGCGCCGAAGTCGCATGGAGCCCCCGGCTCGCGAACAGCCAGATCGCGGCCGCGTCGACCAGGATCCAAAGCACCCAATTCTCGATCCGCCGCCGCGCCATCAATATCTGGGCGGCGATGCTGGTGCCGGCGATGGCGGCGTCGATCATCGGCGCGGCGGCGTCGGTGAAGCGGGCCATGAGGAGGCCCCAGGCGAGGCTCGCCACGGCGATCCCCGCGGCCCACGCCAGGCGCGCGCGCCAGGTCAAAACGAGCACCGGCACCTCGCCGGCCGCGCGCTTGGCGACCACCCAATTGCGCCAGCCGTAGAGCTGGACGACGAAGAAGAAGATCTGGAGCAGCGCGTCGCTGTAGAGCCGGGCTTCGAAGAAGACGAAGAAATAGAGCGACACCATCGCCAGGCCGAACGGATAGTTCCAGACGCTGCGCCGGACGACGAGCGCGACGTTGACGAGGCCGAGCGCGGCCGCCACCCACTCAAGCGCATACATGCGGCGCATGCCTCCCCGTCGCGACCCGACGAGGGCGACGCTAGCCGGTCGCGGCTTTGCTGGATAGCCGGGCTGGACTTGGCGCCCCCGATGGTGGAAAACCGGGCCATGAACCGCCTGCTCCTTGCGCTCGGCCTCGGCGCGCTTTGTGCGACCGGCCTTGGCGCTGCGCAGACCAATCCGCCGGCGGCGCAACCGAAAAGCGCCGAGCAGCTGCGCTACGAACAGGAGGTGCGCGACGTCGAGGCGTCGCGGCTGCGCTACGAGGCGGCGCAACGCCAGCATCAGGCGGACCTCGTCCGATATCGGCGCGAGTTGGAGCAAGCCGAGCGCGCGCAGCGGCGCTACGAACGGCGCCGAGCCAGCTACGACGCCCGCCAGGCGCGCCGCCGGGAATCCGAGCAGGAGCCCGAGTCCGCACGCTCCGAGCCGGTCGCGGCCCAGCAGCCCATTGCCGCCACGTCCGAGCGATGCGAGCAGCAATCGCGCCGCAACCGCGGCCGCGGCCGGGCGATCGGCGGCATCCTCGGCGGGGTGGCCGGCGGAGCGCTCGGGCGCGGCGGCGCGGCCGGGCGGATCGCCACCGCCGCGCTCTCGGCCCCGGTCGGCGCGTTGATCGGCGACGTCATCGCCCGCCTGCTCGATTGCCGCGAGCAGGAGCAGGCCGCGGCCGCCACCGAGCACGCCGTCGAGCGCGGAATCGGCACGACCACGAACTGGACCAGTGAGAGCCGCCCCAATGTGACCGGCTCCTCGACCGTCACCGCGGCGGCGACGCCGATGCCCGACGGCAATCCGTGCGTGACCGTGACCGACATCGTCATCATCGACGGCGAAGAGACCCGCGCCCCCAAGACGATGTGCCGTCGCCCGCCGACAAACCGCTACGTCAGGGTCTGAGGGCCCGCGAAGGCCCCGCTTATTCGTGCCTCAAGGCGTCGATCGGGTTGAGGGCGGCGGCGCGCCGGGCGGGGAAATAGCCGAAGACGACGCCGATCAGGGCAGAGACGCTGAACGCGATCACGTTGATCTGGACGTCGAACAGGAACGGCACCTGGATCAGGGGCGCGAGAAAGAAGGTCGCGACCAATGCGAGCAGCAAGCCGATCAGCCCGCCTATGCAGGCGAGCACCACCGCCTCGACCAGGAATTGCATCAGCACCTCGGCGCCGACCGCGCCGATCGCGAGGCGGATGCCGATCTCGCGGGTCCGCTCGGTCACCGAGACGAGCATGATGTTCATGATGCCGATGCCGCCGACGATCAGGCTGACCGCCGCGACGGCGCCCATCACCGCGGTCAGGATCCGGGTCGAGCTCTGCAGCGTCTCGGAAATCTGCTTGGTGTCGAAGATGTTGAAATTGTCGTCGGCGCCGCGGTTCAAATGCCGCCTCTCGCGCAACAGACTCATGATCGAGTTCTGGACCGACTGGCTCTCATAGGAATCGTCGACCGCGACCATGATGAAGCGGATGTTGCGATTGCCGGTGAAGCGCCGCTGGACCGCTTTAATCGGCATCAGGACGACGTCGTCCTGGTCGGCGAAACCGCCCTGGCCACGGGAGGCGAGGACGCCGATCACCTCGCAGCTCAAATCGCGGATGCGGAACCGCGCGCCGACCGGCTCCTCGCGCTGGAACAGGTTCTGCTGGACGGTGCTGCCGATGACGCAGACCGCCTTGCCGGATTGCTCCTCGGCGTCGGTCCAGATCCGCCCGTCGGCAAGCGCCCATTGCTGGGCGGTGAAGAATTGCGTGGTCGTGCCGTTGATCGTCGTCTGCCAATTGGCCGCGTTGCGGACGGCCAGGCCCGAAGACTGCGCCTGGGGGGCCACCGCGCGCACGCCCGCGACCTGCTCCTGGATCGCCTCGACGTCGGCCATTTCGAAATCGGGCGCCTGCGGCCCGCCCCCGCCTCGGCCGAACCCCTGGCCCGGGCGGATCTGGAGGATGTTGGCGCCGAGGCTCGAAATCTGCTGCGCCACCGCCGCGGTCGCGCCCTTGCCCAATGTCACCATCGTCACCACCGCGGCGACGCCGATGACGATCCCGAGCACGGTCAGGAACGAGCGCAGCATATGCCGCCTGATCTCGCGCACGGCGAGGACGATGGTGGTGAAGAACATGACGGGTTTACCCGTCACCCCGGCTCAGGCCGGGGTCTGGTGGAGAAGGGCCGTGACTTATCGACCCGGGATCCCGGCTTTCGCCGGGATGACGAGAGGGGGGCTTCTGCTCGACGCTCTCGACGAGGCCGTCGAGGAAATGGATGATGGTGCGGGCATATCTGGCCATGTCCGCCTCGTGGGTGACCATCAGGATGGTGATGCCGAAATCGCGGTTGAGGCCGGCCAGAAGGTCCATGATCTCGAGCGAGGTCTTGCTGTCGAGATTGCCGGTCGGCTCGTCGGCGAGCAGCACGTCGGGATTGGTGACGATCGCCCGCGCGATCGCGACCCGCTGCTGCTGGCCGCCCGAAAGCTCGGCGGGCGTATGGTCCCACCAGTCCTTGAGCCCGACCTTGTCCAGTGCCGCCATCGCGGTCTCGCGCCTCTTGGCCTTGGCCTCGCCGCGGTAGAGCAAGGGCAATTCGACATTTTCGAGCGCGTCGGTGCGGGCGAGCAGGTTGAAGCCCTGGAAGACGAAGCCGAGATAGCGGCGCCTGAGCAGCGCACGCTCGTCGCGATCGAGCCGTTCGACCGGCACGCCCTTGAAGCGAAACGTGCCCCTGGTCGGCACGTCGAGGCAGCCCAATATGTTCATTGCGGTCGACTTGCCCGAGCCCGACGGCCCCATCACCGCCGCGAAATCACCTTCCTCGACGACAAGGTCGATTCCCTTGAGCGCCTCGAAAGCGGTGGCGCCGCTGCCATAGGTCTTGGTGACGCCTTCGAGCAAGATGATCGGGTCATTGGCCATCGGGCGGCGAACCTCCCTCGGCCTGGCGCCGCTCGCGCCGCTGCTGGCGGCGCTGGCGCATCTGCTCGCGCTGCTCGGGCGTCATGCTCTCCATCAGGGCGCGGCGCTGCTCGGGCGTCATGTCGCGGAATCGCTGGCCGCCCGGCCCGCGCGGGCCTCCCCCGCCGCCGGGGCGCCCGGCCGGTTCGCTTGCTTTGGGCTGGCCTTCGCGCGCCGTCGCGGGCGCACCGGCGGCGGGCGGCGGAGCCGGCGCCGGCGGCTGGCCGGCGGCCGGCGGCGCCGGCTGGGCCTGGACGCCATTTGCCTGGCCCTGGTCGCCGCCGCGCCCGCGCCGGCCGCCGCCTTGCCCGTCGCCACGCGGCTGGCGCTGGCTCTTGTCCTGAACCTGGCCGGCGGCAAGCCGGGCGGTGATCACCTCCTGCCCCTCTCGCAACTCGCCGCCAGTGATCTCGGTCTCCGAGCCGTTGCTCTCGCCGACCACGACCTGGACCGCGGCCGGCTCGCCGTCGGCACCGAGCACATAGACCGTCTGGCGGCTGCCGCGCCCGATCGAGACCTCGCGCCCGCCCGCGCCGCCGCGGGCGCCGCCGCGCCCGCCGCGCCCCCCGCGCCCGCCGCGCGGAATGAGCACGCTGGCGGCGCCGCTCTGCTGGCCGCGCTGGGCGGCGGCGTCGCGCTCCGGCGACCAGCGCAGCGCCGCATTGGGAACGAGCAGGGCACCGCGGCGCTCGGTGGTGACGATCTCGGCGGTCGCGGTCATCCCCGGCCTGAGCAGCAGATCGGGATTCTGCACGGACAGCACCGCGGTGTAAGCCACGACGCTGCCCGTCGCGGGCGTGGCGTTGCTGCTGCTCGATCCCGACGTGGTCGATCCCGACGCATTGGCGCCGACATCGATCCGCGTCACGATCGCATCGAAGGTGCGGCCGGGATAGGCATCGACGGTGAAGCTCGCGCGCTGGCCCGCCTGGACCTGGCCGACATCGGCCTCGTCAACCCGTACCTCGAGCTTCATCGCCGACAGATCCTCGGCGATAGTGAACAGGGTCGGCGCCGACAAGGAGGCGGCGACGGTCTGGCCGGGATCGATCTGGCGCGACAGCACGACGCCGGTCACCGGCGAATAGATGGTCGCCTTGGAAAGGTTGGTCTGCGCCGAGGAAAGCTGGGCGCGCGCCTGCGCGACCTGCGCCTGGGCCGAGGCGACGCCGGCGACCGCGCGCCGGTTCTCCGCGCGCGCGGCGTCGAGCTCGGTCTCGGAAGGGACGCGGCGGTTGGAGATGCGCCACACTTCCTCCTGGCGGGCGAGATTGGCGCGCGCCTGCGCCGCCGTCGCCTGCGCGGTGGCGACCTGGGCCTGGGCGGCCGCGAGCCCGGCCTGGGCCTGGACGAGCGCGTCCTGGAGCCGCGCCGTGTCGAGCCGCGCCAGCGGCTGGCCCTGGGCGACGCGATCGTTATTGTCGACGAACACGCTCGTCACCAGGCACGATTGCTCGGAGCCGACCAGAACCTCCCTGGTCGGCTGGAGATTGCCGGTCGCCGAGACGGTGACTCGAAGGTTGCCCCGCCGCGCGGTCTCGGTCGCATAGCCGCCCGCCGTCTCGCCGACGAAGCAGCGCGACAGGAGGAACAGCAGCCCGACCAGCACGACCAGCCCGATGATGTAGAGCGGCCTCTTGTACCAGGGCTTCGCAGCCGGCGCGCCGAGGAAGACTTCGAGCGTCTCCTTGTCGGGCGACGCCGCATTGGTCGCTTCGGTCTTGGGCGTGTCGGTCATCGATCATTTCCGTTCTGGAGCGCGCCATCGGGATCCCAGCCGCCGCCCAGCGCGCGATAGAGCTGGACGAGCGCGAGCGCCTCGTCGCCGCGGCTGGCGGCCATGCCGTCGCGCGCGGAAAGGAGGGAGCGCTCGGCCTCGAGCAGTTGCTGGAAATCGGTCAGGCCCGAGCGATAGAGGGTGCGGGCGAGGATCGCGCTGTTGGTCGCGGCTTCGAGCGCGATCGCGAATTGCGCCTGGCGCTCGCGCGCGGCGCGCAGGGCGATCAGCGCGTTCTCGACGTCTTCCAATGAGGTCAGCACGGACTGGCGGTAGGCCGCAAGCGCGCCTTCGGTCGCCGCCTGTTGCGAGCGCAATTGCGAGCGCAGCCGGCCGCCGTCGAACAGGGTCTGGCTGAGGCTCGAGAAGATGCCGCCCGTGATCGCGTCGAACAGGCCGCCGAGCGAGAAGGCCGACGTGCCGATATTCCCGCTCAGCCGCAACGCCGGATAGAGTTGCGCCTCGGCGACGCCGATCCGCGCGGTGGCCGAGGCGAGGCTGCGCTCGGCCGCGCGCACGTCGGGGCGCTGGCGAAGCGTGTCGGCGGGAATTCCGACCGCGATTTCGGCGGGCCCGCGCGGGATCGGCCTGGCCTCGCTCAATTCCTGCGTAAGCGCGCCCGGCGCACGCCCGGTCAGCACCGCGAGCCGGTAGGTCGCGCTGGCGAAGCCGCGCTCGATATTGGGAATCGAGGCGGCGGCCTGAGCGCGGGCGGCGCGCGCCTGCTCGCTGTCCAGCGAGGAGACCAGGCCCGCCTCCACCCGCCAGAGCGCGATCTGGAGATTGTCGTCGGAAATGCCGAGCGTGTCGCGGGCCAGCGCCAGCCGCTCCTGGGCGAGCCGCGCCTGGATATAATTGGTCGCGACCTCGGCCGCGATCGCGACCCTGAGCGCCTCGCGGTCGTAATAAGCGCCCTCAGCGTCCGCGCTCGCCGCTTCGATGCCGCGCCGGATCCGGCCGAACAGATCGACCTCCCAGGCGGCGTCTGCCCCGGCGTTGAAGCTGGTGCGGTCGTTGCCGGCGCCCACCGTCCGCCCCGCGCCCGCCGACGCGCCGACGCTCGGCACCAGCCCGGCCCGCGCCTGAACGAGCGCCTCGCGCGCCTGGGTCAGCCGCGCCGCCGAAGCGGCGAGATCGAGATTGCTCTGGGTCGCCTCGTCGATCAGGCGGGTCAGCACAGGATCCTCGAACCGCTCCCACCATCGCGCCAGCTCGGCCGGCGCGGCGGCCGCGTCGCGCTCGTAAAACGTCGCGGGAACCGACAGGGCCCCGGCCTGGGGCGGGCGGTAATTGGGCCCGACCGTGCAGGCCGCCAACGCAAGGACGCACAAGGGGGCGGCGACTCTCATGCCGAAGCCCGTAGCCAATCGAACCTGTCGCGCAAGTTTACGAGCGCAAAGACTTTGTCTCAATTTGTCGCGGGCGTCATCCGACGTGCGGGCCCATGATCATGCAATAGAGCATCGGCAGCGACAGGATCAGGTTGATCCGGGATGCCATCATCGCCGTGCTCGCCGATTTCGCCTTGCGGGCATCGTCGGCCGGCACGATGCCGAGCGCGCGCTTCTGGTTCGGCCAGATCACGAACCAGACGTTTGCCGCCATGATCAGCCCGAGCCACATTCCGATGCCGATCGTGCGGTAGCCGTCTTCGAGCTTGAGCGCGTTCATGACGTAGTTGCGCTGGCTCATCTCGGCGAGCAGCAGGCCGAGCACCACCGTCGCCAGCGCCGCCCAGCGGAACCAGAACAAGGCCTTCGGCGCGATATATTTGGTGACGCCGGGCTTCAGCTCGGCCGGCACGCTCGGCATGGTCGGGATTTGCACGAAGTTGAAGTAATAGAGCAGGCCGATCCACAATATTCCCGCGAAAACATGGAGATAGCGCAGGAACTGGATCCAGTAAGCCTCGTCCATGACCTCGCGGTGGAGGCCGGCCATCGCCGCTACGAGCAGAATGATTCCGATCAGCAGCGCCAGATGGAAATTGCCCAGAATCTTGGCCATGAAGCGTCCCCTCCGTTGGATCGTTCCGCCTCTCTAACCCAACTCAGCTGATCAATCGAGACGCCACATGATGCTTTGCTCGAACGGCGTCCACAGCCCCATCCGGACGCCCGCGTGGCGCAAGGCGCGCCCGGTCCATTCATTGCAGGTGAAGGTGAAGCTGTAGCCGCCATTGGCCTCGTAAAAGGCGTCGTTGTCATTGTAGCCGCGGCCGTGCACGGGCAGCGGCCGGCCGCCCGGATCGAGTCGGAAGCGGACCTGGATATAGCCCGCGAGGCGGCGATACTGGTCGCGGCCGATCCGGATCGGCCGCTGTCCGGGCTCGGGCCGCGGCCGGTCGATATGCTCGATATGGAGGAGGCTCGGCCCGCCGCCGAAAAAGGCCGAAAATGCGCGGCGGACCGTCAGATCGCCCCAGGTCGGCGTGTTCAGATAGAATTCGCGATTGCCGTAGCCGATCGCGACATGGTCGGCATTGCCCCAGCGCGGATCGCGCAGATGGGCGCCCAGGGCATAAGGCCCCCAATCCATGTCGGCGTTCAATTTGGGCATGACGATCCAGGTGTGGACGCCGTTCGAGCGCACGAAGATGGTGACGCCGTCCGCCCCCGCCTCGCGGAAGGCGACGTTGGCCGGCACCGCGCCGAGGATCAGGGCCGCAAGGAAATAAGCGAGCGGCGCCGCGACGATCCCCGCCGCGATCCGCAGCGTCCAGACCGCCGCCAGCCTTGCCCAGGATGCCCGCCGCGCCACGGCGCTTGTGCTAGCGCGCGCCGCGCGCGACAGAAAGGGTCTGATGCGCGCCCATCTCGCCCAGATGTTCCAGGCCGGGATCACCGCCTGCCACCCGCGCAATGTTCTGCCGCCCCATTTGCCCGAGGGGGAGCGCGCGATCGTCCTGGCGCTGGGCAAGGCGGCGGGGGAGATGGCGATGGTGGCGGAGGCGCATTACCCGTCCGTGACCGGCTTGGCCGTCGTCCCGCACGGCGTGACCGCCGAACTTGAGAGCATTCCGCTGCTCCAAGCCGGCCACCCGATCCCCGATCAGGCCAGCATGGTTGCCGCCGAACGCCTGCTCGCGCTCG
>Ga0190275_10002891_pt1 | contig 12206 bp, 7 predicted proteins | sample Popmic550T_FD_133745 | JGI IMG/M metagenome (GOLD analysis project Ga0190275, IMG submission 133745) | Populus adjacent soil microbial communities from riparian zone of Yellowstone River, Montana, USA - 550 T | ecosystem: Environmental > Terrestrial > Soil > Riparian zone > Trees stand | place... | reverse complement strand
TCCTCGGGCACCTCGCCCTCGGGCACGCCCAGCTCCGCCTTCGCCAGCACCGCCACCTTCGCAGGGATCTCCGCCGCCTTCAGCGACTGGATGTACGTCATCTCCCGATCGTGGCACTCGCGCGTCTCCGGCCCCGTCAGCCACTGCGGCTCCATCCCCTCCGGCAGCCGGCTCACCAGCTCCAGGTGCGTCACCGTCTCCGCCAGGTACGCCAGCCGCCGCAGCCGCGCCTCCTCCGGCAACGCCGCGAACACCTGGAAGCCCTCGAACAGCGCGTTCCGATTCTCCCCCGTCGCCGCCTGCGCCAGCTCCATCGCCGGCTCCGCCGACTCTAGCGCCTCGTCCCAGTTGTTCTCCGGGTTGAAGCCCGCCTCCAACAGCGCCGTGTAGAGCTGCGTCGCCGCCAGCCGCCGCCGAGCCTCCTGCAGGTGCTCCACCACCTCGTGCGTGAGCCGCAGCTCCAGCAGCGCCCCCGTCACCCGCGGGTCGATCGCCCCCGTCAGGTCATCGACATCCACCTCCGCCCGCAGCGCGTCCTTCAGCACCTTCGCCGCCGAGAACCGGAACAGCGGCACGACCCCCACCTCCCGCAGGTACATGGCCGCCACCGCCGCGTCCTTCCCACCCAGCCGCAGCGACTTCTGCGCCCGCTCCACCGCCCCTGGATCCGCCGACGGCTTCTTGTTCTCCAGCCGGGACTTCACCGCCTCGCGGTACATCCCCTCCAGCGAAGAGCCCGGCGGCAACCGCTGCGGCAGCAGCGGCCTCAGCCCCGGCACGTCCAGCACCCACACCGGCGGGGCCGCCTGCCGCTTCAACGCCCGGAAGAACAAGGCCCCCGGAGTGTCCTGAGGCTTGAAGGGCGGCAGCTCCTCCGCCGCCGGCCCCACCACTGCCGCCGCGGCCGCGCCCAGCGCCTTCTCCCGCTGCTCGCGCGTGAAGGCCGTGATTCCCTGTGCCGGAGGGGGCGGCGGGGGAGGGGCCTCCTCACCATCCAGGCCCACCACCCGGTCCATGTCCACGTCCTCCAGCTCCAGCTCCTCCAACCCCCTCGCCCCTGTGAAGTCGCAGCGCAGCAGCTTCAACTTCTCGAAGGTCGCCCCCTCGAGGTTCGCGCCCCGGAAGTCACAGTCCTGTAACCGTCCTCCGTGGAAGTACGCGTTGGAAAGGTCCGCGTCGCGGAAGTTCATTTTCGACAGGTCGCACCGCTCCCACTCGGAGCCCACGAGCTCCAGGCCCGACAAGTCCGCGTTCGCGGAGAAGAGCTGGGTGAACGTAGCGCCTGTGTGGTCGGTGGGTACCTGGCCAGCCTTGCGGAGTTTGTTCCACTCGGCCGAACCACTCTGAAGCAGCTTCTCGATACTGGGAGCCTTCGGCATGGACCCGCCATTATTCGTGTGCTCTGGTCCCGTGCAAAGAACAAATGATCGAGTATCGAATCGAAGAGGACAGTACGGGGATGCGGCTGGACAAGTACCTGCGCAAGCGCCTGCCCAACATCCCCACCAGCCACCTCTTCAAGATGATCCGCGTCAAGAAGGTCCGCGTGAACGGCAAGCGGGCCCAGCCCGAGCAGCCCCTGGCTGCCGGGGACGTCATCGCCATCCGCGGTGACGAGCAGCAGCTCCTCGGCCCTGCCAAGTCCGGTCCCCGCACCCTCCCCGCCCCCCCTCCCGTGGACCCCAGCGAGCTCGTCATCCTCCTGGAGGACGACTGGATGATGGCCGTGGACAAGCCCAGCGGCATGGCCGTCCACACCGGCAGCGGCATCACCGGGGGCACCCTGGTGGACTATGTCCGTGCCTACCTCGGGCCCACGGCCGTCCGCAACGACTTCACCGCCTCCCCCGCCCACCGCCTGGACCGGGAGACCTCCGGCGTCATCCTCGTGGCCAAGCGCCGCCCCGCAATGGTCCACTTCACAGAAGTTTTCACTGAGGGTAGATCCCGCAAGCGCTACCTCACCCTGGTGAAGGGGAAGATGCCCAAGGACTCCGGGGTCATTGACTTGCCCCTCTCGGAGCACCAGCAGACGGCCGAGTCCAAGGCCCGTCGAGGGGTGAACATGCAGGCGGCGCTCACCCGGTGGAAGGTCATCCGGCAGTCGAGCGAGGTGGCGCTGCTCTCCTGCTCCATCGAGACGGGGCGCACTCATCAGATAAGAAGGCACCTGGCCTCAGTGGGTCACCCCGTTGCCGGGGACAAGAAGTATGGTGATTTTGCCTTCAACCGGGATGTGCGGGCCCGGTGGGGCTTGAAACGTCTGTTCCTGCACGCCGAGCGCATCGAATTTCCTCACCCCCAACACGGTGGGAAGGTGACGGTGGAGGCGCAGTTGCCTCCAGAGCTGAAGGACATACTCAGAAGAGCTGCGCTGGAACCGTCATGAGCACTCCGAAACCGATGATTGACCGCAGCCGCTCGAAGCTCGTCCTCGAGGAAGGAAAGAAGCGCCCCAAGTGGGTCTTCCCCCTCAAGCTCCTGGGCTGGCTCGCCCTCACGGGGGCCACCGCCGGAGTCGTCTCCGTGGTGGCGGTGTACTACATCTTCTCCCCGGGCCTGCCCGCCATCCCCAAGGTGGATGAGTACTGGCCGCCCGTCGTCACCGAGGTTTATACGGACGACGCGGTGCTGGCCGGCGAGTTCTACAACCAGCGGCGCAAGGTGGTGCCCTATGAGCGCATCCCCAAGCGGCTGGTGCAGGCCTTCATCGCCAGCGAGGACGCCAGCTTCTTCGACCACTTCGGCGTGGACGTGCTGGGCACGACGCGCGCCGTCACCAAGACGGTGCTCTCCAAGCTGGGCCTGCGCAGCGGCGGGGTACAGGGCGGCTCCACCCTGACGCAGCAGACGGCGAAGGCGGTGCTCATTGGCGCCGAGGGCTACAAGGAGGCCACCGCCAAGACGCCCAAGCGGAAGATCCGCGAGGCCCTGCTCGCCATGCGCCTGGAGGCGGCGCTGACGAAGGAGGAGATCCTCTACCTCTACCTGAACAACGTCTTCCTCGGGCACCACAGCTACGGTGTGCAGAGCGCCGCGGAGAACTACTACCGCAAGGACGTGAAGGATCTGACGCTGGGGGAGATGACGCTCATCGCCGGACTGCCCCAGGCGCCCAGCCGCTACTCGCCCTTCCTGCGGCCCGAGGCGGCCAAGAAGCGCCGCTCCTACGTGCTGCGCCGCATGCTGGACGAGGGGATGATCACCCAGGCCGAGCATGACACGGCCAACGCCGAGCCCGTGAACGTGTACCCCGTGGAGGACGTGTTCCACGAGTTCGCCCCGTACTTCGTGGAGCAGGCCCGCCGAGACATCGTGGATCGCTACGGTAACCCAGTGCTGCTGGAGCAGGGCCTGAAGGTCTTCACCACCATGGACAGCGAGCGGCAGCGCGCCGCGCAGGAGGCGGTGCTCACCGGCCTGCTCGAGCTGGACAAGCGCCAGGGCTGGCGCGGCCCGCTCACCGAGAAGCCCCTGCCCCCGGAGGAGCGCAGCGCCTTCGTCGCTCGCGCGAAGAAGGTCATGGGCGACGAAGACCTCATCCTCAACCGGCTCTATGTGGCGCTGGTGTCCAAGATCGACGCCGACGGCAAGGGCGCCGACATCCAGATCGGCCCGTACACTGGCCGGCTGCCGCTGATCGGCATGCGCTGGGCGCGCAAGGTCAACCCCGAGTCCTACTACTCACCGGGCGGGATGATCTCCTCGGTGAAGAAGGCGATCTCCGAGGGAGATCTGATCGTCGTCCGCCACGTGAAGAAGAGGGACCTGTGGGACGACAAGGACCAGTACGACAAGAAGCTGGCCGAGGAGATCCCCGACGACGAGCCCAAGGCGGAGACCGCCGAGGCTCCCAAGCCCGCCCCCGCCAACAAAGGGCCCAAGCTCTTCCGGCTGGAGCAGCTCCCCGAGCCGCAGAGCGCGCTCGTCTCCATCGATCCGCACCGGCAGTACCTCACCGCCATGGTGGGCGGGTACGACTTCGACGACAACGAGTTCAACCGCGCCTTCCAGGCGTGCCGCCAGCCGGGCAGCTCCTACAAGCCGCTGGTCTACGCGGCGGCCATCGAGAAGCTCAACTGGACGCAGGCCACCGTCATCGTGGACTCGCCCATCGTCGAGCACGATCCGGACAACAAGGTCTCCTGGAAGCCGGAGAACTTCACCTCGGAGTTCGAGGGGGAGGTGCTGCTGCGCACCGCGCTCATCAACTCCATGAACATCCCCGCGGTGAAGACGTTCGGGGCGGTGGGCACCAAGAACATGGCCGAGTGGGCGAAGACGCTCGGCCTGTCCACGCCGATGAACATGGACTTCTCCGCCGCGCTCGGCTCCTCGTGCGTGTACCCCCTCGAGCTGGCGCAGGTGTACGCCACCTTCAACCGCTACGGGCGCAAGAAGCCCACCTACTTCGTCCGCAAGATCGAGGATCGCTTCGGGCGCACGCTGGAGGACCACACCGCGCATGACGATCCGTGGGCACCGCTGCAGGACCGGGTGGCCTCCGGCTACGCGCGCCTCTTCGAGCCGGGCGAGCAGGTCATGAGCCCGGAGACGGGCTTCATCGTCACGAACCTCATGCGCGGGGTGGTGCTGGAGGGCACGGGCGGCCCGGCCCAGCGCCTGGGACGGCCCTCCGCGGGCAAGACGGGCACTACCAACGACTCGTTCGACACGTGGTTCTCCGCCTTCACCCGGGATCTCGTGACGGTGGCATGGGTGGGCTATGACTTGAACGTGCACCCGCTCAACCGCTTCGAGACGGGTGGCCGCGCCGCGCTCCCCATCTGGCTGGACTACATGAAGAAGGCCATCGCGGAGCGGCCCCAGTCGGAGTTCCTCCCCTGGCAGAGCATGCAGCTGGTGCGCCTGCCCATCGACGTGAAGACGGGGAAGATCGCCTCCGAGGGCTCCAAGCACATGAAGCACATGTTCTTCAAGAAGGGGACCGAGCCGAAGGATGTCGCCCCTCAGAAGGGCCAGATCGACGAGCAGCAGTTCCTGATGGGCCAGCAGTAGCGCGGGCCTTCGGAGAGAGGGCTCGGGTCGAGGGCCCTCAGCGCAGCTTGCGCATCAACGGATCGAAGACGGCGTTGGGGAGCGCCTGCGCCACCCCCATCGCCGCGCGCGTCTGCCATGGGAAGGAGAACACGGGCACGCCGCGCAGGATGGCGCGCCCCATGCGCTCCGCCGCGTCCTCCGGCTCCAGCATGAAGGGCATGGGGTGCTTGTTCGGCGCCGTCATCTCTGTCCTCACGAAGCCCGGGTGGATGCAGGTGACGCGCACGCCGGTGCCCCGCAGATCCACGCGCAGGCTCTCCAGGAAGATGGCCAGGAACGCCTTCGAGCCGGAGTAGGCGGCGTTGCGGGGCAGCCCCCGGAAGGCCGCGATGCTGGAGATGCCCACCAGGTGGCCGCGCTTGCGCTCCACCATCTGCGGCAGCACCGCGCCCAGGGTGGCCGCCGTGCCCTGGACGTTGACGTCGAGCACCTGCTTCACGCGCTCCCAGTCGAAGCGCTTCCCGTTCGTGTTGTGCCCTACGCCGGCGTTGGCCACCACCAGCTCCAGCCCGCCGCAGTCCGCGTCGATCCGTTGGATGCGCGCGATCGTCTCGTCCGTCCGTGAGATGTCCATCTCCACCGGCTCCACCGTGCCGCCGGCCGCGCGGGCCTCCTCGGCGAGTGTCTGGAGGTGATCCTTGCGCCTGGCCGCGGCGAACACCCGCGTGCCGCGCCTGGCGAACCACAGGGCCAGCCCACGCCCCAGCCCGCTCGAGGCCCCCGTCACCAGGGCCGTCTCGTACTTCCTCTCAGCCATCTGCCCTCTCCCGCGTTGCCGCCACGCTGGGGCAGAGGCTGCTCTGCGTCAAGGCGCGGGTGAGGCGAGCGGCAGATCCACCTCGAAGGCGGCGCCCTTGCCGGGCTCGCTGGAGGCCCGGATGGTGCCGCCGAACGCCCCCACGAGGTGGCGCGTGAGGTAGAGCCCCAGCCCCAGCCCGCCGAAGTGCTCCGCGGAGACAGCGCGCTCGAAGCGGTCGAAGATCCGCGGCAGGTGCTCGGGCGAGATGCCGATGCCGTCGTCCCGCACGGTCAGCCGCGCTCCCGTGGGGACGCGCTCGACAGCCACGGTGACGGGGCGGCCCGCACCGTACTTGAGCGCGTTGCTGAGCAGGCTACTCACCACCTGCTCCAGGCGGATCCGATCCCAGCGCCCCACCACCGGCTCCCCGGCGCTCACCTCCAGCGGGGTGCTCGTCCGCGCGGCCTGCGCCGCGAAGCGACTGACGACCTCTCGCACCAGCACCGAGAGATCCACATCCTCCAGGTCCAGCACCAGCCGCCCCACCTCGAGCCGGGACACGTCCAGCAGGCTCTCCGCCAGCGTGGACAGCCGCTTGCACTGGCGCTGGAGCACGGTGACGTGCTCCTTCAGGCGAGCGGAATCCACCGGAGCGTCCCGCCGCTCCAGCTCCCGCCGGAGGCTCTGCAGCCGGAGGCTCAGCGGGGTGAGCGGTGTCTTCAGCTCGTGCGAGGCGACGGCAAGGAACTCGTCCCTCAGCCTCACCGCCTCCAGAGAGGCGCGGTAGAGCAGGGCGTTGTCCACCGCCAGGGCCGCGCGCGCCGCCAGCTCCATGGCCAGGCGCAGATCCGCCTTGCGGTAGCGCCGGTGGGAGCCGGCATAGGCGAAGGTGATGGCCCCCAGCGTCCTCCCGCGCGCCTGCAGCGGGGCGATGAGGTACGACTCGAGCCCCAGGGAGCGCAGGGCGCGCAGGTGCTCCCCGTCGCGGGCCGCTCGCGGCAGCTTCGCCTCGGGCACCTCGCCGCGCAGCTCCGGCTGGCCGTTGTGGATGACCCTGCCGGGCCCGTAGAAGTCATCCAGGCGGGAGGGCCAGCGGTGCTCGAGCTCCCAGGCCACCGCGGCCTTCTCCTGCACCCGGTGCGCCACCGCCAGCCGCCGGATCCTCCCATCCTCCTCGAGCATGTCCACCGCGCACAGGTCCGCCACCCCGGGCACCGCGAGCTGCGCCACCCGATCCAGCGTCACACGGAAGTCGAGCGAAGCCGCGAGCGCCTGGCTGGCCCGGGCGATGAACCGCGCCTTGCGCTCGGCCCTTCGCGCCCGGCGCGCCAGGCGGCGGATGTCCATGCCAGCGACGATGCGGCGCGCGAGCTCCTCGGCCACCTCGAGATCTTGAGGCCCATAAGGCGCCTCGGGCGCGCACCGGCCCAGCAGCAGCATGCCGAGCACGCGCCGCCGCCCCTTCAGCGGCACCATCAGCACCGAGCGGGGCTCGAACTCCTCCAGGCTCGCCAGAGGCTCCGGGAGCATCCCCACCTCTCGGCGGATCTCCACCGGGTAGTCTACGAAGCGCTGCGAGATGCCGGTGTGGATCACATCCAGGAGCGGGCTGAACGCGGTGTCCGAGCGCGAGTGGCTGACGAGGGCCCGGAGCCGGATCTCCTGCTCCGGATCCTCATGGGCCGCCGTCACCCGGTGCGGCCCTCCATCCCTCGTGACGAGGTCCACCAGGCAGAAGGTGGCCAGTCCATGGGTGGTGGTCAGGCGTGCGACGTCTCGGAGCAGGCGGCGCAGGCCACTCGTCCGGCGGGAGAGCAGGCGGCCTGCCGTGGTCAGCAGGCGCAGAGAATATTCGGGGGTGGGTCGCTGGGTGGAGATCTCTTCTTGCCCCTTCACGCGGGACTCCGGGAAGTCATGGCGCGCACCCTCCTCGTGCCCGTTGCTGGAGCCATGGAGGCCGATGCTGGAAGTGCTTGGATTCATGGCTTCAATCGAGGACGAGAGGCGTACCTGTCTTAGGTAAGGATGCTCCGGCCATCGTGCCGCGTGCGAAGCGGGGGCTGCGCTCCCATCTCACCGCCATGGGGGTATTCCCCGAGCGGGAGCCTGCCTCGCTCGCTCTCCCTTCGGGCGCAGGGCGGAACCCCTCGGTGGCCATGCCCCGCAGTCATCCTCACCCTGAAGGGAAGGGAGGAGAGGGCAATGGAGCCTCGGAGCTGCCTGCTGGTCGTCGATGACGACCATGACATCTTGCTGTCGCTTCAGGACGCCCTCGAGCTGGAGGGGTACTGCGTCACCACCGCGAGCACCGGCCGCGAGGCGCTGGAGGCGCTGGAGAAGGGCCTGCGTCCGGATCTCATCCTGCTCGACCTGATGATGCCGGACGTCAGTGGGTGGGCCTTCCGCGCCTGGCAGCGCTCCCAGGAGGAGTTCGCCTCCATCCCCGTGGTCATCGTCTCCGGACAGGGCCTCAGCGCCTCGGAGGTCTCCCGGCTGGGGGTAGAGGGGTACCTGCCGAAGCCGCTGGAGCTCGATGAGCTCCTGGCCACCGTGGCGCGCTTCGTCCCAGAGGACCGGCAGCCGGGGGTTGCGTCCTGGTAGCGGGGGCTCGGCGCTCCGGGCTCACCGCAGGTGCCAGTAGGGCTTCAGCGCCTCGCGGCTTCGGGCCAGCGCGTGCCTCGTCTCCGAGGTCGTCTCCCCGGTGGGGAAGCTGTCCTTCCGGCCCGCGAGCACCTCCACACACGCGTGCACGGACTGGGAGAGCCCCTGCAGCGAGTAGCCCCCCTCCAGCAGCAGCACCAGCCGGCCGTCGCACACGCTCTCCGCCAGCGACTTCATGGCCGAGCACATCGCGGCGAAGCCCCGCTCGCTGAGCAGCATCCCCCCGATGGGGTCGTCCCGGTGCGGATCGAAGCCCGCCGAGACGAGGATGAGCTGCGGCCGGAACGCGTCCGCTATGGGCAGGAACAGCTCCTCGAAGAGGGCCCCGTAGTCCGCGTCCGTGGCACCCCCGGGGATGCCGCAGTTGACGGTAAAGCCCTGGCCTTCGCCTACCCCCACCTCGTGCGGCGCTCCCGTGCCCGGGTAGTAGGGGTACTGGTGCACGGACTGGTAGAGCACATCCCTGCGCGCCCAGAAGGCCGCCTGGGTGCCGTTGCCGTGGTGCACGTCCCAGTCGAGCACCAGCACCCGCTCGGCCCCCTGACGGCGCGCCGCCTCCGCCGCGATCGCCACGTTGTTGAAGAGGCAGAAGCCCATGGAGCGGCCGGGCTCCGCGTGGTGCCCGGGGGGCCGCACCAGCGCGAAGGCATTGCGCGCCCGGCCCGCCATCACCTCCTGTACCGCCTGCACCGCCGCCCCCGCGGCGAGCACCGCCGCGTCGTAGCTGTCCTCGGACGCATGGGTGTCCGGATCAATGTCGGCCTCCTCTCCCGCCAGACCCGACAGGTACTTACACAGCTCCGGCGTGTGGACCGAGGCCAGCTCCGCCTCCGTCGCAGCGCGGGGTGCTGCCACCTGCGCCCCTTCTACCGGCGCGCGCTCCAGCACCGAGAGGATGCTCCGCAACCGCGCTGGGCTCTCCGGGTGCCCCGGACCCGGCTCGTGCTTCAGGAACAGGGGGGCAGTCAGCAGGAGGGTGGGGGGAGGCATGCGGCGGCTCCAGGGGAGGAGGGGGCAGGACCTACTCCCCCTGTGGACCAGAATCCATGGTGATCCCGGATTCTTCCAACCTGGAGGGGAGGATCCCTTCCCGTTCCTTGCCCTTTGTTGGATTCCCTCCTTTGATGGCGGGGCCTTGGCTCGCATCCTCCAGAAAGTCGGTCTCCGCGGCCTCCTCTTCGGCGTCTTCACCGTGGCGCAAGCCGCCCTCTTCGTGGTGTTCGCCATCGTGGTGGCGGACTCGGTGAAGACGTTCCTCAACACCCGGCTCGCGGTGCACGGGCGCGCGAAGGCCCAGGAGCTCGCGGGGGTCATCGCCTCGGACGGGCTGGCCATCCAGGCGGGCCAGCCCCTGCGCAGCGTCCTCGAGCCGATGCGCTGGGACGACGACTTCAAGTTCGCCGCCATCCTCGACAAGGACGGCCAGCCTGTCGCCACCGTGGGCGTTCTGCCCAAGGACTTCGCTCCCCTGGTGATGGGCTTCGCCAAGAGCGGGATGCCCGCGTCCCACGATCTGGCGAACAGCGACCGGATCCTCACCGCGTCCCTGGAGGGGGACAAGGGGTGGGCCCTGGTCGGGGTGAACTTCTCCGGCATCTCCGAGGCGGTCTCTTCGCTGCGCTGGAACATGCTGCAGGTGTTCGGCGTGGGGATGCTGCTCTTCGTGCTCGTGTTCATCTTCGTCACCCGGCTGCGCATCCTCCAGCCGCTGGACGCGATGATGTCCATGGCGCGCCGGCTGGCCGAGTCTGACTTGACGGGCCGGGTGGACGTGGCCACCCAGGACGAGCTGGGCAAGCTGGCCGAGGCCCTCAACCGCATTGGCCAGAGCTGGCGCGAGACGCTGGGGCGTGTGCGCGGCGTGTCCGAGGGCCTGGCGGGCGTCATCGAGCAGATCTCCCGCACCGGCACCACCGTGTCCTCGGGCGCGAGCACCGTCCAGGCGCGCGTGGAGGAGACGTCCTCCTCCATGGTGGAGATGCTGGCGAGCCTGCGCGGCATCGCGGACAACGTGGAGGTGCTCTACCAGAGCGCCGAGCAGAGCAGCTCCTCCATCGTGCAGATGGCCGCCACCAACGACGAGGTGGCCGAGAACGTCCAGTCCATGGCCGCCAGCGTGGAGGAGACGACCAGCGCCATCGAGGAGATGTCCTTCTCCATCCGCGAGGTGGCCACCAACATCGCCGCCCTGTCCTCCTCCACCGAGGAGACCTCGGAGAACATCAAGCGGATGGACTCCTCCATCGGACAGGTGGAGACGAACGCCAACGAGACGGCCCGCCTGTCCGAGCAGGTGTCCGAAGACGCCCAGTCCGGCGTGGAGTCGCTGCAGAAGACGCTCACGGGCATTGACCGTATCAAGGAGACGAGCCGCACCGCCGCCGGCGTCATCGAGAGCCTGGGCAAGCGCATCTCGGACATCGGCAACATCCTCAACGTCATCGACGATGTGGCCGAGCAGACAAATCTCCTAGCGCTCAACGCCGCCATCATCGCCGCCCAGGCGGGCGAGCACGGCAAGGGCTTCGCGGTGGTGGCTGAGGAGATCAAGGATCTGGCCGAGCGCACCGGCGCGTCCACCAAGGAGATCGCCGAGCTCATCCGCAGCATCCAGGACGAGAGCCGCAATGCCGTCGCGGTGATGAACCAGGGCGTGAAGAACGTGGAGGAGGGCGTGCAGCTGGGCCGGGATGCCGAGGGCGCGCTGTGGAAGATCAACGACAGCGCCCAGAAGGCCACGCAGATGGTGAAGGCCATTGCCCGGGCCACGGTGGAGCAGGCCCGCGGCAGCCGGCAGGTGACGGCGGCCATCCAGCGCATCTCCGAGACGGTGTCGATGATCTCCAAGGCCTCCAACGAGCAGGCCAAGGGCAGCGATCAGATCATCAAGAGCGCCGAGCGGATGAAGGCCATCACCGCGCACGTGCAGCGCAGCAGTCAGGAGCAGACGCAGGGCAGCAAGCAGATCACCCGCTCCATCGAGAGCATCAACGAGATGGTCACCCACCTCAACCGCGCCCAGAAGGAGCAGACCAAGGGCAGCGAGCAGGTGCTCAAGGCGGTGGAGACCATCAAGGGCGTCTCCGAGCACCAGACGCGCTCCGTGCGGCAGCTGGAGGAGGCCATCGATCACCTGCAGAAGCAGGCGGAAGTGCTGCGCGGCGAGGTGCGCCGCTTCCGGGTCTGAGCCGCTCCTGAAGCACGCCCTCACCTGGGGTGCACTTCGGAGCCGATGGTGTTAGTTCTTTGCTCGCATGTCGTCCCGTCCTGTCTCCGAGCGCGCCGTCATCTTCCTGATCGGGGCGGTCCAGTTCGTCAACATCCTCGACTTCGTGATGGTGATGCCGCTGGGCCCCGACTTCGCGAGAGGGCTGGGCATCGACTCCTCGCACATCGGCTACATTGCCGGCAGCTACACGGCGGCCGCCAGCGTGGCCGGGCTGGTGGGCGGCTACTTCCTCGATCGCTTTGACAGGCGCAAGGCGCTGGCCGTCTGCATGCTGGGGCTGGTGCTGGCCACGGGCGCCGGGGGCCTGGCGATGGGGCTCCCCTCGCTGATGTTCGCGCGGGTGCTCGCCGGCTTGTTCGGCGGCCCGGCCACCTCGCTGGCCATGGCCATCGTCGCCGAGCTCATCCCCGTGGAGCGGCGCGGGAGGGCCATGGGCGCGGTGATGGGGGCCTTCTCGGTGGCCTCCGTCGTGGGAGTCCCCCTGGCTCTCGAGGTGGCGGAGGTGGGCGGCTGGCG
>Ga0190275_10002890_pt1 | contig 12217 bp, 10 predicted proteins | sample Popmic550T_FD_133745 | JGI IMG/M metagenome (GOLD analysis project Ga0190275, IMG submission 133745) | Populus adjacent soil microbial communities from riparian zone of Yellowstone River, Montana, USA - 550 T | ecosystem: Environmental > Terrestrial > Soil > Riparian zone > Trees stand | place... | reverse complement strand
TGTTGCGACCGCCGGCATACTCGATCACTCCTGAAATATAGGAACCCTTGCCCACCGCGATCAGTCCTTCCAGTGCGCCGGGAGTGCGTCCTACGATGAAGAGCGCACGCGCTGGTTTGCGTCCTTGCACGCGTTTGCGGACTGCTTCTAACTCACGACGAATTCCGCTGACAAGCTGAGCAGCACGGGCCTGCATTCCGGTAGCTGCTCCTATGGCCTCTGTCGCCTGGAGTATGTCCTCGACCGAATCAAGCTTCACCATCATCGAGTTGAGACTCATCGCCTTGTAGCGGGCATCGTCGTGAATTCCGGTCTTTTGAACAAGAATCAGATCGGGTCGCGTTTCGAGGATGGCTTCCATGTTCGGTGTCATCCAGGTACCGATCTTCCTGATCTTCTGAGCCTCCAATGGATACGTGCAGTATTGGGTAACGCCTACGACCTTTGGGCCTAAGCCGAGGGCAAAGAGGATTTCCGTAATACTTGGTCCGGTCGAGACGATTCTCTGCGGCGGCGCAGGAAGTAACGGAAGAACCAGCGACAAAAGGATCAGGATCAATCGCATCGAAATGCCCTCCACAGGCTCACCAATCGATCGTTCTCTTCGCGAGTGCGGATCGCAAACCGCACGGCTTCCCCGTTTACTCCTGGCCAGCCGGTACACTTTCGAAGGAGTATCTTCGACGCCAGCAGATAGTCGGCAAGCGCTCCGGCCTGATAGTCTAACGACGCGAAGTAGTAGTTTGTATGCGTCGGGTGCAGATGAACTCCCGGTGTCGATTCGAAAAGGTCCCACACTCGCTGTCTCTCAGCGGCAACGTATTCGCGAGTACGTCGCTGATGATCTTTGTCGCGCAGTGCAGCCAGAGCCGCCGCCTCAGCAAGTACGTTGACTTGCCAGGGTTCCCTGCGAGCCTTCAAGTAGCGGACGAAGTCTCCCGGTCCGACTAGCGCTCCAATTCTGAGCCCTGGGAGAGCATGAAACTTCGTCAACGAGCGAAGAACAATGTTGTGGCTGTGAATGCGCGTCGGCAGATCGGTGAAATCGATAAAGGATTCATCGATCAGGGTGTCACCGGAACGGTCTGGTATCTCCGCAGCGGCCCCGGTTGGATTCATCGGGTTAGTGACTACGACGAACTCTTCATCGGGCCAGTCATCGCCATGTTTTAGTAGACGCGCATTCGGATAGGCGCGATGGAACTCTGAGAAGACGGGCGTTATCAGTATCGGATTGGCCGGCCAGATCCGGGCGACAAAATGAATCAGTTCGGTTGCGCCGTTTCCCAACAGGATACGTTCCGGATCGATGTCCCAATCTTCAGCCAGAGCCCGCCGCAACCGGGAACTAAAACGATCGGGGTAATGAACGATCTCATCTAACGCGTCGATGATGGCTTTGCGTACGCCGGGGGCCGGCCCTAGGGGATTTATGTTGGCGCTGAAATCGAGAACTTCTTGCCAATGCCATCCCCGTTCCTGCGCAATAGCAAATATCGCCCCGCCGTGAGTCATTTCCAAAGTAAGTTCCACCCTGTTACCAAACCCATCATGAGTAACGACGAGGTATAGAGCAGCTTTCGCGTATCCCCGAATACCGATACGTCCAGAGGTCTTTCTACGGCGCCAAGATAGGGTCTAAGACTTGGCGCGTTGTTGTAGAAATTCAAGCCACCGAGACGTACGCCAAGAGCGCCGGCAAAGGCCGCTTCAGGCCAGCCCGCATTCGGACTTGGCTGCGATCCGCCATCGCGGACAGTTACGGCGACCGACTGGAAGGCCCTCAAACCTGTTAGCCCGGCCCCGATCCAGATCAATGCTGCGGACAGACGCGACGGAGCGAAATTCAATAGATCATCGAGCCGGGCCGAAGCCCACCCAAACTCGCGATAGCGCTCAGATTTATAGCCGACCATGGAGTCGAGCGTATTGACAGCTTTATACGCCGCCATTCCGGCCGGCCCTAGTAATGCGAGATAGAACAGCGGAGCGATGACGCCGTCGCTCAGGTTTTCAGACACTGTCTCTACGACGGCCCGCATGATTTCGGCTTCGTCGAGAGCCACAGTATCGCGGCCCACGATCATGGCCAGATCCGAGCGGGCTCTTGTCATATCACCGGCGCGCAAACTCTCGACCACCACCGCGGATTCCATATCCAGACTGCGTAGTGCGAGCAGGGAATAGATCCAGTACACGTTCGCCCAAGGTAGCGTGATCCAAATGAATGCCGTTGTGATTCCGACGACGCTGACGCACATCAACGTTCCTCCGAGGCGCAACGAAACCGCGCTAGTTCGCCAAAATCTCTCAGACCGAGTAATAAGCCATCCGATCCCGCGCACAGGATGCGGCAGCCATCGAGGATCACCGAGCGCAAGGTCGAGCCCGAATCCTGCTAGAAGATCCCAGTGGGTCACAAGTACAACTCCGTAAACAGCTTCAAATTAGCGTTGTCCTGGAACCACGAGGCTAAGTGATCGTACGGAGGCTCGCGCTCCGCCGGTTCGAGCTTGAACATGCGCAGCACCGCATCGGACTTCATCGCATCGTGCAGATACGTGCCGAAGCAGCGGCCGTGGCGTATTCCTTCCGGTTGTCCATTCACGAAGGCGAACGCCACTCGGTCTAGCGGGGTACGTGTGACGCCCATGTGAATCTCATAGGCGTCGAACTGTTCGCCATTCAATTGAGCACGGACAGGTCTTACTACCTTCTCAGCGCCCATTTGAGTTCGGACCGGCAAGAGCGAGAGTCCGGGGTCGTTGTCGACAGATTCTCCTAAAATTTGATAGCCTCCGCAGATCCCGATGATTACTGCGCCTGCTGCATGCTGGCGAATAACCCACCGGTCAAGACCATTGCTCCGCATCCACGCGAGATCCCCGGAGGTGTTCTTCGTCCCGGGAAGGATGATGATGTCATAAAGAGAACGATCGGGCGCCGTGATCCATCGCGCGCCGGAGATGCGATCGAAGTCAGTGAAGTTCGAAACATGAGGTAACTTGACGATCGCGACCGGCGCGTCACAGTTGCCTGGCCCATCGAGGGACACAGCATCTTCATCGTCAAGCGCGATCTCAGGAGAAAAAGGGAAGACGCCCAGGCACGGACGGTCCATCTTCTGCTCAAGGATCTGAACGCCGTCGCTGAATAGCGCTCCGGATCCACGAAATCGATTTACAGCGAACGATCGAACAAGATTTTTCTCAGCATCGGTTAACAAAGACATCGTCCCGACCAGAGATCCGAATACGCCGCCTCGATCGATATCGGCGATCAGCAATGCTGGCGATTCGATTCGTTCTGCCAAGCCAAAATTCACCAAATCGCGGGCTTTCAAGTTCATCTCGGTAACACTTCCCGCCCCCTCAATCACGACGAAATCGTGCTTGGCTGAGAGTCTGTCGTACGCAGCGAGGACTTGATCAAGAAGAGCCGGGAAGTGTTCGTAGTAAGCATTCGCGTCGAGATCACGCCAGATCCGACCGTTTACAACGACCTGCGAACCCGTCTCCGAATGCGGCTTGAGCAGGATGGGATTCATATCGGTCTCCGGTTCGATACCACAGGCTGCGGCCTGCACAATCTGAGCACGCCCGATCTCGCCATACGTGGCGCCCGAACCGTTCACCGAGATACGACACGGTCCGGAGTTGTTCGACATGTTTTGCGCTTTGAAGGGCGCTACGCGAAGGCCAAGATGTTTGAGGTAGCGGCAGATGGCGGTGGTAAACCAACTCTTGCCGGCATGAGAGGCTGTTCCTCCGATGAAGAGACTGCGCGCTCTCATCGCGAAACCACCTGCGAGATGTCGTAGAGAAATGGACCGGATCGCATGAGACGTTCTCCCTCGGAACGTGGCTCGCTGGCGCAAAACCGGTCTCCTGACTTACGGCTGGGATATCGCTCCGCTTACCGCCTTCCCGTCGATCGATTGACAGTGGCCTGAAGCTCCCGAAAATGCCGATTACAGTTGCGGGGCAGTGGCGGAGTTACACCGCCTTCCCGTGCATTTCACGCGCTCATTCAAGAATATCATCGCTAGTCTGGCGCCAGTAGGGTCTCGTAGATTCGCAGGTATGCCTTATACCTGGGAAGATTGGCGTCTCTGACCGCGCAGACGGGCTCATGCGTGTGGGTGCAATTGTTGAAATTGCATTTGGTGGCGAACTCTTCGAATTCAGGAAAGAAATGTCGTAAGTCCTGCGGTTCAACACCGAACAAGCCGAACTCCTTTATACCAGGAGTGTCGATCACCATTGTGCCGCCTGGCAACTCGTGCAGCGTGGAAGCGGTTGTTGTATGTCGACCCTTGAATTCGACGGCCCCTGTCCGTAGCTCGAGGCCCGGGAGCAAAGCGTTGGCCAGAGAGCTCTTTCCGACACCGCTGTGCCCCGTGAACACACAAATCTTACCTTCGAGAAGACCGCGGAGTTCTTCCAGTCCGCGACCATCGCGCGTGGAGCAGAGAATTACGGGGACACCGATTTCTTCGTATGCTTTCAATTCGTTCAGCTCTCGAGGATCCTCGAGTAAATCGATCTTGTTAACGACGACCACCGGCAGCATGTTGCCGTTCTGAGTCGCGATGAGATAGCGATCGATCAATCCCAGGCGTAGCGGCGGGGATGTCACTGACGCGACAATCACCACGACATCGACGTTCGCCGCAAGAGCTCGTTCATTTCTCGGATTGCGAGGATCGTTGCGGGCAAGCACCGTGCGACGAGGAAGCACCGCGAGCACGCGATGCTCGTCCGCCATCACACGATCCCCGACGATTACACCTTTTCGAGTCCTGCAGACTCGATCGCCACCGACAGTTCTCAAACGGCAGACACCCGGCCCTACACCGATCACGAGCCCTTCCGCCCCGCCGGTTTCTGAGGGCGAGACTGACTGCTGCGCCTTTTTCGAGGTCAGGAACTTCGTCCGTTTGTCGCGAGCGGCGTGACGATTGTCGTCTTGATAGCGATCCTTCACGATTTAAGCTGTAGCCGTTTTCGCCGCGCCAAGCGCCTGCTCTAAGTCCCACAGAATATCTTCGATATCTTCGAGTCCTACGGACAGGCGAACCATTCCGGGCTCGACACCTGCCGATACTTGCTGCTCGGCGTTCAATTGTTGGTGTGTGGTCGAGGCCGGATGAATTACCAGACTCCGAGCGTCGCCGACGTTTGCCAGATGGGAGAAAATCTTCAGCGAGTCGATAAACTTCTTCCCGCTGTCATAACCTCCCTTCAGGCCGAACGAGAACACGGCGCTGGCTCCCTTCGGCAGGTATTTTTGCGCCGTTGCGTAATAAGGACTCGATGGCAACGACGGATACTTCACCCATTCGACACTCGGATGCTTCTCGAGAAACTGAGCAGTGGCGAGAGCGTTCGAGACATGGCGGTCCATCCGCATGCCGAGTGTCTCGATGCCTTGAAGAAAGAGGAACGAATTGAATGGGCTGATACAGGGCCCCAAGTCACGCAAACCGTCAACACGGCACTTGATGATGTATGCGATCGGGCCAAAGGTCTCACGGAACTTCATGCCATGATACGCAGGGGCCGGATCGTTCAAGCCTGGAAACTTGCCCTTCTCCCACGGAAATTTACCGCTATCGACGATGATTCCACCGATGCTGGTTCCGTGTCCGCCCATGAACTTCGTCAGAGAATGTACGACGATATCGGCTCCGTAGTCGATGGGCCGGCAAAGATAGGGCGTCGCGAACGTATTGTCGATCATCAACGGGATATTGTGCTCGTGCGCGATCTTGGCGATCGCTTCGATGTCGAGAACATTACCCCTTGGATTGCTAATCGTCTCGCCAAAGATAAGGCGCGTTCTTGGCGTGATCGCCTTTCGGAAGTTCTCCGGGTCGTCAGGCTCGACAAACGTCGTCTTGAATCCAAGCCGGCGAAAGCTGACATCGAACTGCGTGTAGGTGCCGCCATACAACGTGCTGGCTGAAACGATCTCGTCGCCAGTCTCGAGCAGACTGGTGATTGCGAGCATCTGCGCCGCTTGGCCGCTCGATGTCGCTAGGGCCGCGACCCCGTTTTCGAGCGATGCGACGCGCTGCTCCAAAACATCCGTCGTCGGGTTCATGATTCGGGAATAGATATTCCCGAACTGCTGGAGCGCGAACAAGGAGGCGGCGTGGTCCGAGTTCTCGAATACGAAGGACGTCGATTGATAGATGGGCACTGCGCGCGCCCCTGTGGAGGGGTCAGGATCATAGCCCGCATGGAGCAAGCGAGTATTGAATCCGAGGCTGCGTTCGATCTTATCGTTAGGCATTGCAACCAATGTTAGCAAGAGCGCGGGTTACGATGAATCGTGCGTTTTCTGTCATTTGCATTGCTAATCGCTGCGCTCCCCATTTGGGCGCAAGAAGATTCCGTTATCAAATTTTCCAGACAAGTTCCGAAGGCCGAGTTCCTTTTCCTCATATCCGATGGTCGCGGTGATGTCTTTGCCCTTGGCAGGTCGAAGGATCCACTTTTCACTGTCCCGAGGAACGCCGCTCAGCCCCGACTTAGCGGCCTTTATGACGTTGTCGTCGCGAAATTCAGAGGCTCAGACGGCGAAATGACATCCGCAACTTTTCTGGGAGGGACGGGTGACGATCTGCCGACCAGCATTGCTCTCGACTCGCAAGGCTTTGTCTATATCGGAGGAACGACTACCAGTCGCAATTTCCCGGTCACGGAAGGCGCCGTGAATGCCACTGCGCCACGTTCGGCTACGAACGGCTTCGTTGCGAAGCTCAATAACAGTCTTACCGGCGCGGTGTTCTCCACCTATTTAGGAGGAAACGGAATCACCCGCGTCACTGGCGTTGCCGCGGACCTTCTGGGCAACGCTTATGTCACAGGAGTCACGGATGCTCGCGACTTCCCGACTACACCGGGAGCTTTCCAGGCGGTCGGCGGCAGCGGCATGGCATTTGTTACCAAGTTGAGCGCAGCAGGCACTAGCCGGATGTTTTCGACCTTCGTGGGTGTCGGAACGCCAGTTGGAATCGCATCTGATCTCGACGGGAATGCCGTTATCGCGGGGAATGTAAACACCGCCGGCTTTCCGGTTACGGCCGGCGCCGTACAGACAACGTTGCAGCGAGCGGGTTCGTCGGACATGTTCCTCACCAGGGTTAATAGTCTGGGAGCATTGCAATACTCGACATACCTGGGCGATCCAGCCAACGATCAGATGTCGGATATGACAACTGATGGGGCCGGAAACGTCTACGTGGGCGGCTTAACGTACGCTTCGCAGGCAGGCTCCGGGTTCGTGACAAAGTTCGCCGGCGGCAAAATCGCTTGGACTCGTCTTCTGAGCGCTAACGGGCAGACATCCGTAGGAAGCATTGAAGTGGATTCGGCCGGCAACGTTCTGGCGGCTGGTACTACGAATGGAACTCATTTCCCTACAACATCCGGCGCTTATCAGCGATGTTCCACGCCTGATACTCAGTCGGGCATCATGCCCATTTATGTCAGACTCAGCGGAGACGGTTCCATTAAGTATTCAAGCTATCTTGCGTCAAACATAGGCAGCCCAAGTTGGGCCGCGACGCTTCCCACCGGTGATGTCGTTACGATGAGCCGTCTGCAGACCCCTTTCGAGCAGGCGCCGAATATCATTCGTCGCTATGTTTTGGAGGCTGCATCGACGGCTCGTGTCGATTGCGCTCTCAATGCCGCATCTTACCGGACCGTTAGCGTTACTCCCGGCATGGCCGTAACGCTCTTCGGAGCCGGGATGGGACCAGTCGAAGGTATCGCCCCCGTGCTCGAGAATGGCAAAGTGCCAGTATCGGTTGGCGGAGTCCGAGTTCTTTTTAACGATGTGCCGGCTCCTTTGCTCTTTGTCAGAGAGGATCAGATCAACGCAATTGCGCCCTTATCGCTCTCCGGGAACACGGCGCAGGTGCGTATTGAGTATCAAGGGCGCTCCATCAACCCGCTCACTGTGGACGTAAAAGCGGCCGATCCGGGTGTGTTTCGAATGGGCAGCACGGAATACGGGGCGATTCTGAATCAGGACAACTCCGTCAATACGACGGAGAATGCCGCCCCTCGTGGGTCGATCGTCATCTTCTGGACTACCGGAATGGGGCTATTTGAAAGCACATACGAAGATGGCTCCATCGTCGGATCCAACGCGTCGCCGCTTCGATTACCAATAAAAGTGATGTTTTCCGGCGTCGAAGGCCAGGTGCTCTATGCAGGAGCATCACCCGACATGGTTGCAGGAATCGCGCAGTTGAACGTCCGTGTCCCTGCAAATGCGCGAGTCTCGTCGAGAACACCAATCACTGTTTCAGCCGGAGAAACGACCGTCTCGGATGTCGCCTACATCGCAGTTAAGTAACGTAAGAACGAATTTACAAATATTATGCGAACCGCCGATGGGGGTTGAGCGTACTAGTTAATAACGAGTCCAACCGGACACAACCCCTCGGGCGCGGGCGGGAAACCTCCCGCGCTCACCCCCTCATAACTTGCGTCCAATGATGGCGTAATCCAAACTACCAAAGAATTTTTCCTGGACTGCTTGCGGAAGTTCTTTCACTTCCGGCATGGAATCGCCCGCAGGAAATCGCCGCTGAACCTCGATCCGTCCTAATCCGAATTCCTCGAAGTAGAAAGCCATCAATGCCGGCGGGATCGGACGGGTATGCGTCGGATCGATGTAGAAATGAGTCGCAAAGATCGCCAGCGATTCAGGATTCGGTGTCTCGAGCGCCAACACACCACCGGGCTTCAATCGCGCGGCGCAAAGTTTGATCATGCGAGGAAGAAGGGTTGGAGGTAAGTGCTCAGCCAACTGCGCGGCGAAGATACCGTCGAACGGCTCCCCTGTTTCTGTCGAAAGATAATGGAACAGATCAGCCACCTCAGCCGACAAACCCTTGTTTCGGCACTCCTCGACAGAGCTGCTGTCGAGATCGATGCCATGTGTCTGAATACCCGCTTCTCGCATCACTTCGAGGAATTCACCTCGACCGCAACCGATATCAAGAACGGCATGGCAGTCTTTGAAGTATGGAACGTAGAAGCTCTGTGTCTGGCGAACGTAATCTTCCGAACCGCGAAATTTATCCGCAAAGCGCGTGTAATCGAACTCTGTGAAGTCTTGAACCACGGCTGGAGGGGGCGCTTCGACCAGCCCTTGGGAGCGTTGCCGGATCAGCCTAAGCTCGTAATGGATCATTCGCTCATATTCGAGTCGGATGCGATCGAGGTCACTCCACAACCGAGCCTGGATGTCTTTGTTCGCCTTTTCGAGCGCAACCAGATATTCCGAATGCTGCACCCTTAAGCTGTCCCGAAAGCTAACGTCTGACGCCGAGACTCGATGCTCAAATGCGCCGTTCAATTCAGCGACGCTGCGCAGAAATTGAGCTTCGTTGTGATGCAGCCGCTTTTCCCAGCTTTCCCGCCAGCGAATCCAATGAACACGGATATCCTTTAGCTCGGTCGCTTCGGCTCGTAGACCGACACCATCTTGTTTCAACTTGTCGATTCGTCCCGAAACTGCGACCAGGGATCGATTCACTTCGTTCAGCGCTTCGAGCGCGGCGTCGATAGCGTTTACAGTCGATCGGTTGAATTCGACCTGGTCGCGAATAAACCATCCCAGTGCGCGAGCGATGTTTCGCTTTGTGCTTTGGATGATGTTATTCACAAACCCAGCTGGCCGAGGATTGACACTTCCAATTGCCGCGACTTTGGCCTCTGCTGCGTCGCGCGCATGGAGCAGAGGTGTCAAATCGGCTAACGGCGCCGGCAGTCCGTCGGGCTGGCCTTCCGGATATCGGGCGCGTACACGGTCACGAATCTCACGGACGATCGCGCCGAGCTCGTTTGCTCGCGGATCAGACGCCGTAGCCATGATCTCTGCTCCAACTCGCCGTAATCTTGGATTGAATGCCTCCGCGGGGTGTGAAGTCACCTACCAGACTCGCGCGGATGGGATTACACGCGTTTACGACGTCTCGCAGGAACCGGTTGATGACATTCTCATAGAAGATGCCCAGGTTTCGATACTCGAGAGTGTACATCTTCAAAGATTTCAACTCCAGGCAGCTTTGATCCGGAACATAGCGCAAAGTTAATCTGCCGAAATCCGGCAAACCCGTCTTGGGACAGACTGAGGTGAATTCCGGCAGTACAATCTCGATTTCATACCCTGGATAGGTATTGGGCCAAGTCTCAATCTCCGGTAGTGCCGCATCGATTCCTGCAGTCGCCTGCTCATCCGTATATCCGCGATTCATGCTCGGGCTTCCGCCTCCGCCGGGACGAGAGTGCGGCACAGATGATCGAGAAATAGACCGACATCAGTAACCACGCCAACCGCCTGACCAGTCCCGCGATCACTTACCTTCGTTGCGACAGCAGGATTGATGTCCACGCAAACCAGCTTCACCCAACTCGGCGACATGTTCCCAATGGCAATGGAATGTAACATCGAGCCGAGGCAGAGAACAACTCCAGCGCCCTTCAGATGCTGCGCGCACAAGTCCTGAGCGACATTCATGTCCGTAACCGTGTCAGGTAACGGACCATCGTCGCGGAGGCTCCCGGCAAGGACGAACGGGACATTATTGCGCACACATTCATACATGACGCCACTTGTCAGCCGCCCCTGTTGCACGGCGCCCTGGATGTTGCCGCAGTGATTAATCGCGTTTATCGCTCGCATATGATTGCGGTGGCCGTGCTCTTCCTGGCGTCCGTCCGCCAGTCGCACGCCAAGCGACGTTCCACAGATTGCCGCTTCGATGTCATGCACGCCAAGCGCGTTGCCGCTTAACAACGCCTGCACATACCCGGCTCTGATTAGCTTCGCCAGAGGCGTCGATCCACCTGTATGGACCACAACCGGTCCTGCCACAACGATAACTTTCTGTCCGCCATCGCGCGCATTACGGATCAGGGCCGCTGTTTGCTGAACAGCCGTCTCCACCTGCCGTTCCGAAGAGATCCCGTTGCTCATGAACGAGAACGAATGGCGGTCGCGCTCCTTCGATTCCGGCACAACCCGGATACCTCTCATACCCACTACCACCTGATCACCTGCTTTGATGTCGCGGAGCTTTCGGCACCATGCCTGACCATCGCCGACCACAACCAGGGCATCCATGCGCTGATCTTGAACCTCGATGAAGCTTCCTCCTACTCTTACGTATGTCCGATGATTCGTCGTCGAATAGAAGTCTTCCGGAGCGCACTTGTCTTTCTCAATGGCACGCAGATCGGCATCGCCGCTATCGACGGGACTGCAGCCAAGACTAATGAGCGCATCGAGCATTAATCCCATCTGTTTGTGGCTCGGCGCTTCTACCTTAAGCCGAAGTTGGGATGCGTCTCCATTCGTGCGGCCGATTTCGAAGGTTTCCACCTCGAATTTTCCCTGGAACTCTACGACGGTGTCAAAGATGCGCTCCATGATGTGGCTATCGATGAGATGCCCTTGCGCCTCGACGACTTCCGTAACCGGTTCAATACTGTGATCCATGCTTACCTTCAGGATAGCTTTACCGAACCGCCTTCCACGCAATGAACAGGCCGTCTGGCGGGACATCCTCCCAGTAGGAGATTAAGTCGCTCGACACATCGGCGCAATGCCGGCGGAACTGGTTTTCGAGTTGTCGCCGCTCGAACCATTTTTCCCAAGCCGGTGTCTTCAGACGCCCCCAATGCTCGACATTTTTGTCAATGACGACGATGCGCCCGCCTGGCCGAACAACTCGGCACATCTCGTCGACTGCTTTCCCGATGTCCACCGCATGTTCGAGCGATTCCGTGGCGTAGGCGGCGTCAAAGGACCGGTCCGCGAACGGCAGCGTCGTCATCGATCCGCAACAAGGCGATATTGTTTCGGGGACGAAACGCAACATAGCTTCAGCCAAATCGAAACCAACGAGTCTGGCGTCGGGATTCTGATCTTTCAAAACCCGCGCAAACCGCCCCTTACCGCAGCCGATATCGAGTACACGTCCATTCCGAAGATCCCCAAAATAGCGGAGGATCAACTGGACATGAAAGATGCGAGGGTCGATTATGGAAGGAAAATGCTCCTCGTCGGACGCAGCCTCATTGAAGCTGCGCCGGATTTCATCCAGGGAGACCGCGGAGGAAGGTTTGCGAAACCAACTCAGCCAGCGGGACAGATCAGCCCTTTGTCAGGAAGATAGGCAAACCTTCCT
>Ga0190275_10002889_pt1 | contig 12219 bp, 4 predicted proteins | sample Popmic550T_FD_133745 | JGI IMG/M metagenome (GOLD analysis project Ga0190275, IMG submission 133745) | Populus adjacent soil microbial communities from riparian zone of Yellowstone River, Montana, USA - 550 T | ecosystem: Environmental > Terrestrial > Soil > Riparian zone > Trees stand | place... | reverse complement strand
GTCCGCGTCCCAGACGGTGGCGGCGCGGGCGAGCAGCTGATCGGGGGCGCCCTTGACGAAGCAGCGGACGACCTCGTGGCCGGCCTGGTCAAGAACTCGATGGAAGGTGGCCATGAGCTTGTAGTCGGCGTCGAACGGCAGCTCGGCGACCCGCGGGTACGCCTGCCGGGTCGCGGTGGCGTCAACACCGCCCTTGGCCGCCAACGCCACCAAGGCGCCCTCGGTCGGGTCGCCGATCAGCTCACCGTTGCTGACCACAGCATCGGAGGCCAACACCATGGGCAGCAGGAAGTCGTCCATGTTCACCGGCGGCTCTCCGGCGACCCGCGTGATGGTGCCTGCGCTCGAGTAGCCGGTGCCGTCGATCGCGAAGCGACGGCCGACCAGCGCCATCTGCACGGCGGTCATCTCGTTCAGGGTCAAGGTACCGGTCTTGTCGGAGTTGATCGCCGACGTCGACCCGAGAGTCTCGGTCGACTGCATCCGTTTCATGATCGCGCCGGCCTTGGCCAACGCCTGCGTCCCGGCCGCCAAGATCGTGGTGACCACGGCTGGCAGGTTCTCCGGAAGCGCGCCGATGGCGAACGCCACCGCCCCGGCGAACACCACCGTGAACTCCGCACCCCGGGCCAGGTTCAACACCATCGACACGACCAGGGCCACGCCGGCGATCCACAGGATCTGCCGGGTCAGGATGGTCAGCTGACGGGTCAGGGGAGACTTTGTCTCGTCCTGGGACTGCAGCAGACCGGAGATCTTGCCGACCTCGGTCCCCATCCCGATGGCGGTGACCACCAGCTGCCCCGAACCACGGGTGACATTCGTGTTCATGTAGACCATGTCGGTTCGATCACCCAGCGGCGTGTCGGCCTCGGCGACCGGATCGACACCCTTGGCGACGGGGAGGCTCTCGCCGGTGAGGGCGGACTCGGCCGCCTCGAGAGTCGCCACCCGCAGCAGGCGCCCGTCGGCCGGCACCACGTCCCCGGCTTCGATGGCCACCACATCGCCGGGCACGAGCTGCTCGGCGGGGATCTGTTGCAGCTCACCGTCGCGCGTCACGCGGGCCGTGACGATCATCATCTGCTGCAGGGCGGCCACAGCGGCGGCCGCCTTGCCTTCCTGCCGCAGACCGAGCACGGCGTTGAACAAGGTGAGCAGGATCAGCACGATGCCGGTCTCCAGCTCCTTCAGCGGGTAGAGGCTGACGACGCCGCCGACCAACAGCACGATCTGCATCGGATCCGCGTACTGCCGCAGGAATGCCCGCCACCGCGGCTCCACCGTGCCCGCCGCGAACCGGTTCTTGCCGTAGGTGCCCTCCCTCGCTGTCACCTCCGCAGCAGTCAGACCCCGGGCGCGGTCCACTCGCAGAACCTGCAGGACCTCCTCCGCCGGCATGGTGTGCCACGCATGGTCGGACAGGCCTTCCGTCGCCACCGTCGATGTCTCGAAGTCCGCTGTCATCTGTCCTCCCGGCAACACTGCAACGTCTATGTGGTAGGCAGGCAGCCTCGGTCAAAACCCCGCGGACCGCACCGGGGACTTATCGCCACGCCACCAGCCGGCCGTGACAGGTCGAACCCTTGTCACGGTTCCACGATGACGTGCCGTTGTCGGCCTGGCTGCAGTGGAGGAAGCCATGGTCGAGACGCGATCTGGACACGGACCCCGCACGATGACAGCGCCTGCCGGCGAGGTGCGGGTTCGCATGATGACAGGCCCCGTCGCCCTCACAGGATGTCGGTGAAGGCGAAGGCGCTGATCCGCGGCCCTGGAGTGCCGTCGGGACACTCTGTGCGGCGGCGAGGCGGCGGCATGCGCCGCCGATCGGCGCCATCGCCGTCACTCCTCGCCGAAGACCTCACGAAGCTTCGCCTCTTGATCGGCGGACAAGTTGCTGGCGATGAGCTCGGCCCTGGTCCCACTCAGCTCGTTCTTGACCCGGTCCTCCACCACATCTGAGGTGAGGAGGAACAGGGCCGACGTGCCCGGTGTGACCTTCTGCTTGACCCCGTCGATGAACGTGTCATCAATGCCCACATCGGTCATGGACCCGGTCAGAGCGCCGATGCCGGCGCCGATGGCCGCTCCCAGTAACGGGATGAAGAACAGGAGGCCGAACAGCATCCCCCAGAACGCGCCGCCGAGGGCCCCTGCCCCCGCCAGGTTGTTCAGCTGGCGCGTCTTCGGTTTCTTCTTGCCGACCTCCCAGGTGACGACGGCCGCGTCCTGGATGTTGATCAGCTGCTGGGCCTGCAACGACTTGAGCTTGTCGATGGTGGCGTCGGCATCGCCGACTCCCTGGAACGCCCATGCGGTCAGCGTGGCCATCAGATAGTCCCTTCGCCGCGTTGGATAGATGACGCCGGTACCTGGCGCTTGGTAGGCCGAGAATACGGCTGCACCGCCCGACTGCGCCAGATGTAGCGGGGCCAGAACCTGAGCGGCACGACGCTAGGGGTGTCCTCGGAGCGCCGCTCTGGCTGCTGAGGAGCGCTGCCCGCCCGCGAAGCCTGATCATCGACTTCGGCGGGGCTGTCCATCACGGGGTGCGGCTCTCCTTCGGAGCTGCGAGCTGCTGGGCTGTTCGACGCGATCGAGACGTCGTCGAACGACGAGCCCACCGGCGCTTGGTCCGGCGGCGGGATTGTGCAGCTGCGATCGTTGTCCGATCGGCGCCGGATCCGGGCGGCGCGAAACGCTTGTGCGTGACGGGAGCCCCTCGACGTCCGTCGGCGGATGTTGCAACACTGGAGCTCGACACTCCCGATGCGAAGAAGGTGGCGGCCATGACGGTGACGACTCCAGCCCGGGCAGCAGCGATCACCGACGACGAGGTGGCGGCCATCGACGCCTGGTGGCGTGCCAACAACTATCTGACGATCGGCCAGATCTACCTGCAGGACAACCCGCTGCTCCGCCGGGAGCTCACCTTCGATGACATCAAGCCGCGGCTGCTGGGACATTGGGGCACCAGCCCAGGCCTGTCTTTCATTTACGCCCACGTCTCCCGCCTGATCCGGCACACCGGCCAGGAGGCCATCTATCTGACCGGCCCGGGTCACGGCGGTCCGGCGCTGGTGGCGGCGGGCTGGCTCGAGGGCACCTACACCGAGGTCTACCCGGCCGTCACCCAGGACGAGGCCGGCATCAAGCGGCTGTTCCGACAGTTCTCCGCACCCGGCGGCATCCCCAGCCATGTGTCGGTGACGACGCCCGGCTCGATCCACGAGGGAGGTGAGCTGGGCTACGTTCTGGTCCACGCCTACGGCACCGTGATGGACAACCCCAACCTGCTCACCATCGCGGTGGTCGGCGACGGCGAAGCCGAAACCGGGCCGCTGGAAGGGTCGTGGAAGGGCACGTCCTTCATCAACCCGGCCCGCGACGGCGCCGTGCTGCCGATCCTGCACCTCAACGGCTACAAGATCGCCGGTCCGACAGTGCTCGGCCGCAAAGATCCGGCGCTGGTCCGCTCACTTCTCGAGGGTCACGGCTACCAGGTGCTTGAGGTCGAAGGCGACGACGTTCCCGGCATGCATCACCGGTTCTCCGAAGCGCTGCGACAGGCATACGCGACCATCGGTGACATCCAACGGACCGCTCGCCAGGATGGCGCCCCGGCGGATCCGCCGACGTGGCCGATGATCGTGCTCCGCACCCCCAAAGGCTGGACCGGGCCGCAGGAGATCGACGGCATCGAGGTGACCGGCAGCTGGCGCTCACACCAGGTCCCACTGTCGGGTGTGAAGGGCAATCCGGGTCACCTGGCTGTGCTGGAGAAATGGCTGAAGTCCTACCAGCCGGAAGAGCTGTTCGACGACAGCGGCGCTCCGGTCGAGCTGGTCAAAGCGGCGAACCCGAGCGGGCAGCAGCGGTTGAGCGCGAGCCCGCACGCCAACGGCGGTCTGCTCACCGAGAATCTCGACCTCCCCGACTTCCGTGACTATGCGGTCGAGTTGACCAGTCCCGGCACGGCGGTCGAGTCTGTCCGTCGGCTCGGAGAGGTGACGGCGGAGATCTATCGGCGCAACCCCCACACGTTCCGGCTGTTCTGCCCGGATGAGACCAACAGCAACCGGCTGGGTGCCGTCTTCGACGTGTCGGACCGAGCGTTCATGGAGAAGGTCCTGCCGGCCGACACCAAGCTCTCTCACGAGGGTCGGGTGATGGAGGTGCTGAGCGAGCACAACTGTCACGGCTGGCTGGAGGGCTACACCCTGACCGGGCGGCATGGCCTGTTCGCCACCTACGAGTCGTTCGCGATGGTCAGCGCGTCGCAGACCATCCAGCACAGCAAGTGGCTGGAAGAAGCCAGCCACCTTGCCTGGCGCGCCAAGGTGCCGAGCCTGAACATCCTGCTCACCTCGACCTGCTGGCGCAACGACCACAACGGGTTCTCCCACCAGGGTCCCGGACTGATCCAGAACGTGATCACCCAACGAGCCGATGTCTCCCGGGTCTACCTGCCACCGGACGCCAACACGCTGCTGTCGGTGGCCGACCACTGCTTCCGCTCCCGCTCCTACGTGAACCTGATCGTGATCGACAAGCAGCCCCAGCAGCAGTGGCTCAGCATGGATGAGGCGGTCAAGCATTGCGCCGACGGCGCCGGGATCTGGGCTTGGGCCGGCACCGACGACTTCGACACCGATCCAGACATCGTGCTGGCCAGTGCCGGCGACGTGGTGACCATGGAAACCGTCGCCGCCGCCCAGATCTTGAAGGACCAGCTGCCAGGCTTCAAGGTCCGGGTGGTCAACGTGGTCGACCTGATGGCCCTGCCCCGGCCGCAAGATCACCCGCACGGCATCTCCGGCACCTTCTTCCGGGAGCTGTTCACCGACCACGTCGATGTGGTGTTCTCATTCCACGGCTTCCCGGGTGCGGTCCATCAGCTGGTGCACGGTCGACCCGATGCCGACCGATTCCACGTCCGCGGGTTCATCGAGGAGGGCACCACCACCACACCGTTCGACATGGTCGTCAAGAACCGGGCGTCCCGCTTCCATCTCGTGATGGACGCGATCAACAATGCCCGGCGGACGCCAGTGGGCGCCACCGAGCTCAAAGCCTGGTGCCAAGCGCAGCTGGCCCGGCACGAGACCTACATGGTCGAGCACCTGCAAGATCTGCCGGAGATACGGGACTGGACCTGGCAGCGCAGCTGACACACGGCCTCGGTGTTCATGGTTCCAGCGACCGGACCGGGCGGATGTCTCAGGCCAAGTCGGCGTCGCGGGTCCGGTAGTGGCCGGTGAACGACACCGGTGCCCCGGTTGCCGCGGTGAAAGGGGTGCCGTAGTGGCGCAGCGTGAGCGGCTGCCCTGATCGCAGGGCGTAGGTCACTTCGTTCTCGGTGATGTCGAGGTCGAGCAGCGAGCCCTGGATCTGTAGCGGAATGTGCAGCCGGCGTGCCCGGGTCGGGAGCATGGGCGCGAAGTCGCCGGTACGCCACCGGTAGCGAGCGAAGCCGTAGACGACCGCCATCCACGTGCCTCCCGCGGAGGCCACGTGAATGCCGTCCCGGAGGTTGCCCGCGGTGTCGGCGATGTCCAGGGCCACGGCGTCGACCAGATACTCCTCCGCGCTGCGGTACTTGCCGACATCAGCAGCAGCGATGGCCTGGATGCATTCCGACAGCGACGAGTCACCGGTGGTCAGCGGATCGTAGTAGTCGAAGATCCGTCGACGTTCCTCAGCAGTGAACTGTTCCGGCAACAAGACGGTGGCGAACACGACGTCGGTCTGCTTGATCACCTGATGTCGGTAGATGACCAGCGGATGGTAGTGCAGCAGCAGCGGGTACTTGTCGGCTGGCGTGCCCGCGAAGTCCCACGGTGCCTGGTCGAGAAAGTGGTCGTCTTGGAGGTGGACACCCGTCTGCTGGTCGTAGGGAATGTACATGCGCTCCGCTGCGCGTCGCCAGGAGCCGGGTTCATCCGTGCCGAGCCGGGTTCGCTCCACCACATCTTGATAGTCCTGCGCCGAATCCGCCCGGAGGCGGTCGACCCAGTCGGCGGCCGCGCGAAGGTTGTGGGCCGCCATCACGTTGGTGTAGAGGTTGTTGTCGACAACCGTGGAGTACTCGTCGGGACCGGTCACTTTGTGGATCACGAAGGAGCCGCCGTGCCGGTCGGAGACGAATCCTAGATCCGCCCACATTCGGGCGGTCTCCACGAGCAGTTCGACGCCGTGCCGATACATCAACTCGGTGTCACCGGTGACGTGGGCGTACTGGTCCAGGGCATAGGAGATGTCGGCGTCGATGTGATACTGCGCGGTGCCGGCCTCGTAGTTCGCGGATGACTCCTCGCCGTTGATGGTGCGCCAGGGAAAGAGTGCGCCTGAGCAACCCACCTCGCAGGCACGGCGTCGCGCGTCCGGCAGCATCCGTATCCGGTGCATCAGCAGGCTGCGGGCCACCTGAGGCGAGGTATGGGTGAGAAAGGGCAGCAGATAGGCCTCGGTGTCCCAGAAGTAGTGGCCTTCGTAACCGGTCCCTGTCAAGCCCTTGGCCGGCACCCCGTGCCCCTCTGCGCGGAGCGAGGCCTGCATCAAACTGAACAGGCTGAAGTGCAGAGCCTGCTGCGCATGAATGCCTCCCTCCCAGACCAGCTCGCTGCGGTCCCAGAAGCTGGCGACGTGGCGTCGATGATCGGCGAGGGCTGCGGCATAGCCCACAGTGAGCGCGCGGTCGAGGGTCAGCTCCACGCGGTCGGCGAGCTCCGTCGGCTCGGTCTTCCCGTAATGGTAGGCCAGCCATTTGGTGATCGTGACGGTTCGGCCCGGCTCTGCTGCGATGTGGAAGACGACCTGTGCCTTGCCGGGGTCCATCCGTGTCTGGGCATGCGTGACCATCGTGGGATCGAACTGATGCTGCATGCCGGCGGCCACGGCGAGCTCGCTGTTGGTGGTCCGGTACGTGCGGATGACGCGATGGCCGGCCTCGCGTTCGACATCGGCCTGAAGTGTCCCCGGGGTGAGGGTGCGGCTCTGCCGGGGGTCGGTTCCGGTGTCCCCGTCTCTGACCTGGGAGGTGGTCAGCTCCGAGCAGACGACGAGGGAGCCGGCTGCGTCCAGTGCCGTGATCTCGTAGCGGATACCGGCGAGGTGACGTTGGGCGAGGGAGACGAACCGTGTGCTGTGCACGCGGAACCGTCGACCGTCCGGCAGCTGATAAACGACTGACCGTTCGAGGGTGCCGTGTCTCATGTCCAGCGTGCGTTCGAACTCGTGGACCTCCGACGTCTGGCAGGTGATCGGGTCCTCGTCGACGAATAGGCGGATGGTCGTGCCATCCGGAACGGGCACGATGGTCTGGCCCGTGGTGGCGAATCCGTAGGCCGCCTCAGGGTAGATGATGGGCCAGGTCTCGTGGAAGCCGTTGAGGAGGGTCGCCGGCCGGTACGACGGCTGCCCTTCGTCGAAGGAACCACGTAATCCGAGGTATCCGTTGGACAGTGCGAAGAGCGTCTCGGTCTGCTCCACTGAGTCGGGGTTGTAGGAACGCTCAACCAGCCGCCACCCATCGATCGGGTACTCCGAGCCTGTGGCGAAGATGCGATCCGCGGCTGCCTGGAGCCGGTTGCGACGCGGGCCAGATCGGTGGATCTGATCACTCGGGTCGACCAGGAGCTCGCTCAGGTCCGAGACCACCACGTTGGCCCCATGGGCTGCCAGCTGTTCGGCTTGTCCGGTGCGGTCCACGCCGATGACCAGACCGAACGAGCCCGCGCGACCCGCTTCCACCCCGGCGATCGCGTCTTCGACGACGACTGAACGCTGTGGTGACACGTCCAGCCGTCGGGCCGCCTCGAGGAATCCATCCGGTGCCGGCTTGCCGTCCAGACCGAGCTGGATGGACGTCATCCCGTCGACACGGGTGTCGAAGAGGTTGGTGATGCCCGCAGACTCCAAGACGGCTGCACAGTTGCGGCTGCTCGACACGACGGCGGTCTTGATACCGTCCTCCCGGAGTTCCCGGATCCACGCAATCGAGCCAGGAATGGCCTGGACACCGAGGTGCTCCAGCTCCGCGTCGACCAGCTGTTCCTTGCGGTCGGCGAGGCCCGATATCGAGTCCTCCGTCGGCGGCGAGTCGGGACCGCCTCCGGGGAGTGTGATCCCGCGCGAGGCCAGGAAATCGCGGACTCCAGCCTCCCGCGGCTTCCCGTCGACGTACACGGCATAGTCGGACTGCTCGTCGAAGCGGGGTGTGCTGCTCCCGTGCAGCGCGTCCCAAGCGTCGAGGAATCCGTTGAATGTCTGCTCCCAGGCGGCCGAATGAACGGCCCGGGTCGTGGTTAGCACACCGTCGAGATCGAACAACACGGCATCGAAGTCCTCCGCAGTGACAACAGATGGCATTCGCTGTCCCTTCTACGGGATCTGCCCGACTCGGCAGGCCGACTGAGGCGCATCTGCCTGAGCCGTACCTGGAGCGCAGATAAGGACAGCGTCGAGCACCAGGCCGCCATCGTGCAACCCGATGTGATGGACAGACTCCACAGGTGCACGTTCCAGTGGCCCGCCGGTGACGCGTCGGCCGACCCCGTCGCGTCACGGTCGACTCGTCGATCGTGACGGTATCGAGCCGGGCCTAGTACCCGCCGGCTGAGCGGCGGAGCAGTTGCGCATGGGTTCGACCCGGCGCCTGGTCATCGGTTCGTGAGCTGCGGCGTCACCGCGACCACTGTCAAGGGGGACCGCGCGGGGAGGGTTGACCGTCGCCGACCGAACGGCGACAGCCGGCGGAAGGCGATGCGCAAACGAAAACGGCGGCCCTCCGATACCGGTCTCTTCCGCGCCCGGTCCCGACCAAGGTAGAGAAGCTCAGCGTTACCGCGGGGTCGAGGAGTTATCGACGGTACTGGACCATTCGGCCTGTGGAGTGGGCGCATCCCTGACGTGTCCGGGCGGGTGAATGCGGGTACCGTGATGCACGCCACGATGCCGGTGGTGATCACGAGCCCGGGGAGGCGTTTGTGGTGAGTCTACCTGAACCGGCAGCCCTGCCTGATCCGCGCTTCCGGATCCGCCTTGGTGACCTCGTCAGACTTTTCACCGGGTGGCTGGTGACGTCGCTGGCATTGGTTGTGGCCGATGTCGTATTGCCCGGGATGTCGATGGACTCGTTCGTGGTGTGCTTGGCGGCGACGACTGTGGCGGCAGTTCTCGGCCTGCTCTTTAGACCGTTGCTCGTGTTGGTGACGGCTCGTGTCGGGTGGGTTGCGGTCGTGGTGGCTGGGTTGGGGGGACAGGCGCTGGTCGTCTTCTCCTCTATCTGGCTCGTGCCTGGGATCACGAGCACGTTTTGGTCGGCGTTCTTGGCGTCGTGGATCGTTGCCGCGGTGGGGACCGGCGCCGCCTGGATCGGTAGTGCAGGCACAGATGACACGTTCACCGCGGCGCTGCTTCGTCGACGCCCGGCTAACGAACCGTTGGTAGAGCCAGACATCGACGGGGTGGTGTTCGTCCAGTTAGACGGTGTGTCCTTTCCGGTGCTGCAGTGGGCCATCCAGGCTGGCGCCGTCCCGACGATGCGGCGCTGGGTGACGTCCGGCGCCTACCTGCTCAGGGAGTGGACTGCCCAGCTGCCCTGCACGACGCCCGCCAGCCAGCTGGGGATTCTGCACGGCACGCTCGCGGGAGTGCCGGCGTTTCGCTGGTACGACCGGGCGCTGGGCCGGGTGGTGATTGCCAATCGGCCAGAGGATGCCGAGGTGATCGAGCGCCGGGTGGCGAACGGCACCGGGCTGCTCGCCGACGACGGATTCGGGCTGGGCAACTTGTTCACCGGTGATGCCAGCAGGGTCATGCTCACGGTGAGCCGAGCTGGTGTGGTCCGCGACTCCGCAACTGCACGGCGCAGCCTCGGCCGATTCCTGGTGAACCCGCATGGTTTCGCGCGTGGTCTGGTGCGGACGGTGGCCGAGTTCGGGAAGGAGCGCTGGCAGGCCGCTCGACAGGATCGGCTCGACATCGTGCCGAGGGTCCGCCGCGGATGGACGTTTGCCTGTCTGCGAGCAGCCACCAATGTGCTCCAGCGTGATCTGAACACGGCCGTCATCGCGGATGAGATGCGGAAGGGTACGAAGAGCATCTACGTCGACTACGTCGACTATGACGAGATCGCCCACCATGCAGGGATTTTCCGCCCGGAGTCATTGGCAGCCCTGGATGGTTTGGACCGGGTGCTGGGAACGCTGGAGCGGCTTGCCGCCCAGGCGCCCCGCCGCTACCACATCGTTGTCCTGTCCGACCATGGCCAGTCCCAGGGTAAGACATTCCGCGACCGCTCAGGTATTGAGCTCGGCGAGCTTTGCACCCGCCTGATGGGCCAGGGGGTGGCTTCGCTTGGCACACCGGTCGAGGGCTGGGGGCGGGTCCGGTCGCTCGCCCACGGACTGGTCAGCACGCACCTGGCCGGGCTGGTCGCGGGGCGCGCTGAGCAGGTCAGCATCCGGCGTCTGGACGAGGGCGCCGGAGCCGCGGACAGGGAAGGTGTGTCGATCCTCGGATCCGGCAACCTCGGCCTGCTCTACGTCCACAATCCGGTGCGACTCAGCCTTGACGACCTCGAGGCGCGGTGGCCCCGACTCCTGCCCGGCTTGTGCGCCGAGAAGGGGATCGGCTTTGTCGCAGGTGTGGACGACGACCACGTGCCGTGGGCCATCGGCGCCACCGGCCGGGTACGGCTCGACACCGGCGCGGTGTCGGGAGAGTCCCCGCTGGCGCCGTACGGTCCGCACGCCAGTCGAGTAGTCCGGCAGGCGGTCCTCATGGCCGAAGCACCCGACCTGTACATCAACAGTGCGGTCGATGACCTCACGCTCGACGTCGCGGCTTTCGAACCCTTAGTCGGCGCCCACGGCGGTCTGGGCGGCTGGCAAGACCGTGCGGTGCTGCTCACACCGGCGGGCCTGGCTCATCTGCTTCCCGCCGGACAGATCGCGGGCGCCGACCGGCTCCACGAGGTGCTCGTGGCCATGCTTCGTTCGCTCGGACAGCGTCAGGGGATGCCCGACAACGGACGCGCACCGACCACATCGCCGCCTCCCGAAGCCACGCCATGAGGCTTGGCCAGCGGCGGCCGGCGTCAGTCCAAGGTGAGCGACTCGCCGTGCCGCAGGACGTGAACGCTAGTGGGACACCCCAGCCGGGACACCTGCTCGGCGAACTCGGGCCCGGGCGCATCGATCAGGTCCGGGCGTTCCCGTAGACCGATCGGCCACCAAGTTCCCCAATGCACCGGAACAGCATGCTGGGGGCTCGCCTGGCACACCGCTGCCGCCGCCTGCCGCGCATCCAGGTGACCTGCTCCCAGGGACGGCCCCCAACCCCCGACCGGCACAAGAGCCAGATCGACTCGTCCCAACTGCTCAAGAGCGATGCGGGGACCAGTGTCGCCCGGATACCAACAACACCTTGAACCCTCGATCAAGAACCCCAGGGCCGGCGCCCGGTGTGAGCTTCCCGGGAGCCGGCGGCCGTCATGGTCGGCGGCCAGCGCAACTATCCGGAGCCCCCGCAGGTCCACAGACTCACCCGGTGAGAGTTCACAAAGGCTCGGGCCTCGCATAATGATCGGTCCCAACAACCGACGCGAGCCAGTCGGTGCAATGAGCACCGTCGAGGCCGGGATACGCCGCAAGGACGGCAGGTGGGCATGATCGGCGTGCAGATGGGAGATGAGCACAACGTCAGCCAGCGCGGCGCGCACCGGCGGGACCGGTCCCCGGACCCGACGCAGATGTGCCAGGCGCCCCGTGAGAACCGGGTCCAACAAGACGGTCGTCTCCCTGTCCTGCCACGTGCAGGTGCTGTGACCCCACCAGGTGAGCGCGACCGTCACGAGCCACGCCGTCGATGCATGCTGGTGAGTTTGCAGCGCCTGCCGGGGAGACCCGCGCAGCGGCCACGTGGCGGAGTGTCGACGGATCGCGTCGGCGCTGTGTCGCTGGTCATCCACCGTCCTTCACGCTGTGGGCCATCGCTGACATCATCCGCCGCGACCGCCCACGACCGGCATTCCAACGGCCGGAGTTCGCCATCCGATACGCCACCAAATGCCAGCATTCGCAGCCTGGAAGCGACAGGACCACGATGGCACCAGCCAGGAAGCTGGCCGCACAGTCAGCGAGCCGGTGGCCCCGAGCGGTCCACCGGCACCGAGGCCTAACTGCTGGCTGATCTCGGCAGCGACAGAAAATG
>Ga0190275_10002888_pt1 | contig 12221 bp, 9 predicted proteins | sample Popmic550T_FD_133745 | JGI IMG/M metagenome (GOLD analysis project Ga0190275, IMG submission 133745) | Populus adjacent soil microbial communities from riparian zone of Yellowstone River, Montana, USA - 550 T | ecosystem: Environmental > Terrestrial > Soil > Riparian zone > Trees stand | place... | reverse complement strand
TGAGCAAGAACTCCAGTGCCGACCTGGTTCCCCGCCTGGGTGAAGGCGCTCTGGTGGATATTGCGCCGGGGTCCCGTAAGCGTCAAATCGTCGTACGTGCTCTCGTCGTTGCCGCGCTTGTCGTTGTAGTTGACGGCAAGAGCTGTGGTCAGCTGGTTGGTCCAGACGGAGTTGACGCGGCCGTGGTACAGGGAGCCGCCGGTGGAGTTATACGAGAACTGTTTATTGTCCAGCTCGCGATTGCTCGTGTAGCGCGACCGATCGTTCTGGTAGAACGCGGTCGCTTCATGCTTCGGGCTGACCTGGGCCGTCACCTTGATGAACGGCTGGTTGCTCTTCATGTAATTGTCGAACGACTGGAAGTTCGGATCGTTCGCGATCACGTTCTGAGTATTGAACTCGGAGCGGCTGATGCCGTTGGTCAGGTCGGCGCGGCGGAACGAGCCGAAGAACCACACCCTGTCACGGATAATCGGGCCGCCAAGCGAGAAGTCGAACTGGTTGACCGACTGCGCGGTCGGGAGGCCACCCGGGGCGCTGCCCCCCTTGGTGTTGTCGCTGTTCCACGCAGTGTCCTGGTAGTCGTACACGAACCCCCCACGGAACTGGTTGCCGCCGCGCGGCGCGATGATGTTCATCACCACGCCGGTGCCGCTCGGTGAGGAGGCGTCGACGCCGGCGAGCTTCAGCTCCGAGTCCTGCACGGTGTCGCCGCCGAACCCGATGGAGTGGGCCGACGAATCGAGGAACGAGCCGGCCGGCGCGCCCTCGAGGGTGAACACGTGCGAGAAGATGACGGCCCCCTTGAAGTAGTACGACCGGCGACCGACGCCGTCGTCCACGTTGCGGGAGGAGATGCCCGGGGCCAGGTCGAGCGCGTCGCTGAACACGCGCCGCGAGCTGATGGGGGCCGCGCGAATCAGGTCGCGATCCAGCGTGATCGAGGTCGACGCATTGCTGGAATCGATCATCGGCGTCTCGCCGGTGACCGTGATGGTTTCCTGCAGCGTGCTCAGGCCCAACTGCAGGTCGACGGTGAAGGTCGAGCCCGCTCGCATCAGGATGCCTTCCCGGCGGGTGGTCGAGAACCCGGCCAGTTCGGCGGTGATCACGTAAGTCCCGGGAGGAAGGCGGTTCAGGCGATACAAGCCGGTTTCGTCGGTCACGCTGGTCACCGGCGCCAGCAGCTCGCTGCTGGTCGCGGTCACCGTGACCCCCGGCAACACCGCGCCGGACTCGTCCTTCACGAAGCCACGAAGGTTTCCATCACCCGTCTGCGCCCACGCGGGCGACACCGTCAGCGCCACCAACAAACCCATCGTCCAAAGGGCAAGACACTTACAACGCATCTGCGACTCCTTTCGCGGTCCACATCACCGAGGGGAGATTACGAGAGCAAGACGAGGGATGAATGGGCGGAGGCTACTGCAAATGCGAAGGGATGTAAACGTACTTGCCGAGCGGCAGGACGGCGTCGGTCGCGAATTTGTGCAGGTGAATCCGGGCGGCGGGTGCCGCCCGGGACAGCCGCGGTTCCGGCTACTTCGACCCCGGCGCGGCCGGCGCCAGCGTGGGCATCTTGCCTTGCGATTCCATCAGCTTCTTCGCCAACACGTTCACCACTACCGCATCATTGCGAACGGCGCTGATGTACGCGGCACGGAGGAGCTGCTCCTTGCGATTGCGGAGCGTCTCGGTGATGGCTTGCTTCACTTCCGGCATGCTGGGGTCGCGCTGCCCCGCGGGTTCCTTCGCCACCACGAGCACGAGCGTATGCGCGCCGTTGTTGCTGACCACGCTCACGGTGCCCGGCGCCGACTTGAGCACCGTGTCGCGCAGCTGTGGTGGCGCCTTCTGCAGGGCGGAGAGCGGCACGAACCCGAGGTCACCGCCGCGCTGGGCCGATTGCGGGTCTTCGGAAAAGTCCCCGGCCAGATCGCCGAACGAGGCGCCCTGCTTCAGCCGCTCCATCAGCATCTGAGCCTTGCCCGCCGCTTCCTGGGGGGTGGTCGCATCGTCGCCGGTGCGATTGCCGATCTGCTGATCGCGAACGGGCGTGATCACAATCTGGGCGATGCGGAACGAATCCTCTGCCCGGTTGAACTGCTCGCGATTGGCGGCATGGAACGCCGTGACGTCCTGGTCCGTGACCGTGATCTTCGACAGCACTTCGCGCTCGATGACTTTTTGCGACAGCAGATCGCGCCGCAGGCCTTCGCGCATGTCGGCCGGCGTGAGGTTGCGCCGGTTCAGCTCCTGCGTGAAGGTCTCTTCCGGGATGTTCTTGCGACCCTCCGCGAAGGCGGTGTCGAGCTCCGATTCCGGCAGCTCGATCTTGAGGTCTTTGGCACGGGCGAGGAGCACGTCCTGGACGATCAACTCGTTGAGCAGGCTCAACTTGGCGGTGAGCGTCTCCTCTTCCGACAGCGTCTGGGCGCTCTGGGAGGTCCGCCGGTATGCCTTCTCGACGTCGTCGCGCTTGATTTCGCGGCCGTCGACCACTGCCCACGCATCGGCGGAAACCGCGGGCGCGGCGGCGGGTCCGGTCCCCCGGCAGCCGCCGGCGATACTGGCGAGCCCCAGCGTGATCAACAGGATGGAACGGGGCGACACCGACGAACGCGCGATTCTGGTCATCTCTTTCATTGTACGACGCCTGAGGCGCCCGGACTCGCGAGAGAGTCGGCATGCTAGACTCCGGCCCTTCACGCCCACCATCCCGGAGAATCCATGATCGCGCGCGTCTCGTTGCTTGTCTTCGTGGTCCTTGCGTTCGGCGCCAACGCCGGGGCGCAGGACCGGACGGTGGAACTGCTGCGGCTGCTGGCGGACACCGCCGGCGCGCCGGGATTCGAGGAACCCATTCGCAAGGTGATGGTGGAACAGATGCGGCCGTTTGCCGCCTCCATTACCTTCGACGGCCTCGGCTCCATCATCGCCACGCAGGGCACCACCGGACCTCGCATCATGGTGGACGCGCACATGGATGAACTTGGCGGCATGGTTCGCCGCATCACCCCGCGCGGGTTGTTGACCATGCAGATGCTGGGCGGGTGGCTGGACCAGGCGCTGGTCGATCAGCGGTGGGTGATCATCGGTTCGAAGGGGCCGGTCAAGGCGATTACCGGCATTCGCGACGTGCACGTGGTCCCGGCCGACGAGCGCACGCGCGTGTACGCGAGGGACGGGCTGTTCCTGGACGTCGGCGCGAGCAATGAGGCCGAGGTCCGTGCCATGGGTATTTCCGTCGGTGACCCGATCGTGCCCGACGCGCCGTTTGAGGTGTTGAACGGCACTGGACGCTACCTCGGAAAGGCGTGGGACGACCGGGTCGGTTGCGCCGTCGTCGTTGAAGCGATGCGCCGGCTGGCCACGGCCCCGCATCCCAACCAGATCTCCTGGGTGATTACCACGCAGGAGGAGATCGGCTTGCGCGGCGCGCACACCGCGTCCGACGTGGTGAAGCCGGAGTTGGGAATCGCGGTCGAAGGCGGCATTACCGGCGACGTCTTCCCCGGCCGGCCCGAGGAAACACAGGCCGTGCTCGATGGGGGTCCGGTGCTGTTCGTCTACGACTCGTCGGCGCTCCCCAACCGCAAGCTGAGCGCCTTCGTGAAGCAGACGGCGGCCGAGAAGAAGCTGCCGCTGCAGCTGGACCTGGTGCAGGGCTACGGAGACGACTCGGCCGAAATCCAGAAGAGCACCGGCGGGGTGCCGACCGTCAACCTGCTGGTGCCCGCCCGCTATACGCACGCCCACAACGGCGTCATCAGCCGCCGCGATTTCGACCAGATGGTGGAACTGCTGGTCGCCATGCTGCAGAAGCTCGATGGACCCGCCGTTGCCGCCATTCGCGACTTCACCCCCTGACTGTCATGCCCCGCGCGCTCGTGCTGACCAAATATCCCGAGGAGTACCTCCGCCTGATCGAGGCTGAGCAGCTGCCAGGCCTCGACGCCGTCGCGGCATCGGATGTGGCCGACGGCCTCGCACGGGGAGGCGATAGCGAGATCGTCCTCGGCGATCCCACCCGGGTCGTGCAGGCCTTACCGGCGTTGAGTCGTTTGCAATGGGTGCAGCTGTCGTGGGCGGGCGTCGAGCCGATGCTCGACCCTGCCCTCCGCCGCGACTACGCCTTGACGAACATTCGCGGCGTGTTCGGCCCACTGATGTCCGAATACGTGTTCGGCTACCTGCTGGCGCACGAGCGCAAAATCGTGCCGCGCCTGGAGGCGCAGCGTGAGGGGCGGTGGGACACCACGCTGCCGGGCACGCTTGGCGGCAAGACGATCGGGCTGGTGGGCGTGGGCTCCATCGGTGCGCATCTGGCGGAGACCGCCAGGCACTTCGCGATGACGGTGCGTGGGTTCACGAGGTCCAGCGAAGACTGCGCGTACGTGAACGAGTATTTCCATGGCTCCGACAAAGCCCGGTTTGCGGCCGGCCTCGACTACCTGGTGGCGGTGTTGCCGAACACCTCCGGCACGCGACGGATCGTGGACGACAGCATGCTGCGCGCATTGCCAGCGCATGCCGTGCTCGTGAACGCCGGCCGCGGCGACACGGTCGATGTCGATGCGCTCGTCAGCGCGCTGGAAGGCGGCCGGCTGGCGGCCGCCGTGCTCGACGTCTTCCCAGAGGAACCGCTGCCCGCCGATCACGTGCTCTGGCGCACGCCGCGCGTGTTCATCACCAGCCATACCGCGGCGCCAAGCTTCCCCGCCGACATCGTTTCGGTGTTCGCCGCGAATTACCGGCGATTCGTACGCGGCGACGCCTTGCAGTACCGCGTGGACTTCGAACGTGGCTACTGAGTGGCCGGCTGCCGCGGCGATCAGCATTACTGAGTAGCAGTGACCAACGGCCAGCCGTTGTCCAGTGGCTTGGCGGGTCTGCCGTAATCTGCAGGTCGCCGCAGTGGTAGTACGAGTCGCTAGCCGGCTGGTTATAGGCGAGATCCGCCAAGAACTGGATCACCTGCAGCTTCGTGCAGTTGATGTTTGGCAGCTGTACGTCCGCCCGCCGCCTACTCCTGCCGCAGCGCCCGCACCGGATCCACGTTGATCGCCCTCCGCGTTGGCAGATACGCCGCGGTCGCCGCGGTCGCCGCCAGGAGCAGGGCCACGGCCGCAAACGTCAACGGGTCGGTCGGGGTGACGCCGAAGAGCAGCGACTCCATGAAGCGCGTCAGCATCAGCGCGCCGATGCCCCCGGCGACGAGACCGACGGCCACCGGACGCAGCCCGTGGCCGAGAATGAGCACCATCACATTCCGCGTGCTCGCGCCCAGCGCCATGCGGATCCCTATCTCGGTCGTCTGCTGGTTGACGGTGTACGAGAGGACGCCGAAGACGCCGATGACGGCAAGGACCAGCGCGAGACCGGCGAACACGGCGACCAGTATCATCGACGAGCGCGCCAGCCACGTGGCTCGGCCCAGGATGTCCTCCATCGTCTGCAGCCGTACGATCGGCACGCCTGAATCGAGACCCCGGATCGCGTCCCGCACCACCGTCGACACCGCGGCCGGCAGGATGGTGGTGCGAAGGGCAAAGCTGAGGGTGGAAATGGCGGGCACGAGGCGGTGCGGCACGTACACCGTTTCGGGGCTCGCTTCGGCGAGGCCCGCCTGCTTCACGTCGGCGACAACACCGACAATCTCCGAGTCCGGCACGACGCGGTTGTCAGGTGTGCCCATGTAGATGTGGCGGCCGAGCGGGTCCTCGCCGGCGAAGAATCGACGCGCCACCGACTCGCTGATGATCACCGCGCGGGTGCCGTCGAGCCCGTCGTCCGGCACGAAGGACCGGCCCTTCAAGACCGGAATGGCCATCACCTCGAAGTAGTTGGCGCGAACGACGCGATTGGGCACCGATGGCGGTTTCTCGGCAGGCGGGAGCGGCCGATCGATGATGTTGAACCAGGCGCCGTTGCCGCGGCCGGTCACGGGGAGCGTGGTGGTCATCGTCACGCTTCGCACACCGGGCAGGGCCGCCAGCTCCTCGGCGGCGCGCTCGAAGAACGCCCGGCGCTGGACGGGCGTGGCGTATGTCGCCGTGGGCAGCGACACGGTGAACGTCAGCAGCCGATCGGCGACGAAGCCGGGCGACACCTGGACCAGTTGCGTGAAGCTGCGCACCAGCAGGCCGGCGCCGACGAGCAGCATCAGCGCAAGGGCCAGCTCCGACGACACCAGGCCGCTGCGCACCAGTCCGCCTCGCGCGCTGCCGCGTGCCCCGTCCCGTAACGACGGCATCGGGGGCCCCGTGGCGAGTTGCACGGCAGGCACGGCGCCGAACAGCAGGCCGGCGAGCGTGGACACCGCGATGGTGAACACGAGCACGGTGCGATCGAGCGCGATGCCTTTCAGGCGCGGAAGCGTGTCGGGCAGCCACCCGAGGAGCACCGGCAACAGGCCGGCTCCGAGGAGCAGGCCGGCCACGCCGCCGGCCGCGGCCAGCAACAGGCTCTCGACCAGCATCTGGCGAACGAGCCGCCCGTGCCCGGCGCCGAGAGCGTGACGGAGCGCCATCTCGCGCTGCCGGGTGGAGGCACGGGCAAGCAGCAGATTGCCCAGGTTCGCGCAGGCAATCAGCAGCACGAATGCCACGGCTCCCATCAACACCAGCAGCCGCGTTTCCACGCCGTCGAGGAGCGCCTGCTTGATCGGCACCACAGTAGCCGCGGCATCCTGGGTGAACTGTGGATCGTCCCGCCGAATCGATGCCATCACCGTATCGAGTTGCGCCTCCGCCTGGGCGCGAGGGGTGCGGCCCGCCATGCGGGCCACGCCGACCAGGAAGTACTGATCGCGATTGCCACGGAAGGCCGCGTCGAATCTCGCCGGAATCCAGTACTCGTAGTCGTAATCGAAGAACGCAAAATCGTGCGGCATGACCCCGACGATCGTGTGCGGCGTGCCGTTGATGGTTAGCGACTGACCGATGCGCGGCTGATCGACGAAGTATCGTTCCGCCAGACGCGCGCTCAGCACCATCACTGGCTCGGCTCCTGGCTCATCGTCGGCCGCGGTGAGGGTCCGCCCCTCGGCAGCCTCGCGGCCCAGCACCGAGAAGATGCTGCCGACGCTCAGCCCGCCCCGAATGCGCTCGGCGACACCGCGGTGGGTGACGATGCGCTCGGTCGGCGCAAACCCAGCGGCCGCTTCGAAGGCGGCGACCCCCGACATCCAGTCGTACAAATTCGCCGGGGTCGTGCCGTCCAGCACGCCGTCGCCTTCGGCCCGGTGGCCGAACACCACAATCCGGTCGGGTTCGACGAACGGCAGTGACTTCAGCAGCACGCCGTTGACGACGCTGAACACCGCCGTGTTGGCGCCGATCGCCAGTGCCATCGTGAGAACGCAGACGAGTGTGAAACCCGGAGTGCGGCGCAACAGGCGCGTCGCGTAACGGAGGTCCTGGGCAACGGCAGCCATCATCGAGTGATTCCTTTCCGGTTGTGGAGACCAGGCCGGGTGCCGGCCTTGGCGCGAACCTGGGGACAGTCGCCGTTCGCTCCAGGCGAAACGGACCAGAGCCCTGAATTCCGCGGCCGCCAGCCGCAGCACGGCCCAGCGTCCGCACTGCCGTCGGGCGTCGCGCACCTGCTCGGCGAACACGGCCGCCATCGCGTCGCCGTGCCGCCGGCGTGTCTCGGACGGCAGGAGCCGCAACGCGGCGCGGTACAGACTCGGCATGGCTACGCTCGCCGGGGGGTGAGCTTCTTCTGCCGGGCCATGCGCACCGCGCGCTCGAGCCGGGCGGCCTCCAGACGTGCCACCTCGAGCCCGGCTGGCGTGATCCGGTAGTACCGCCGGCGCGGGTCGTCCGCGGCGGTGTCGGGACGCGTTTCGAGTTCCTCGATCAAGCGCTCGTCGAGCAGGCGCTTGATGGCGGCGTACAAGGTGCTCGCCGTCAGCGCCACCTCATGATCAGTGCGGCGGGCGATGTCCTGGATGATCGCGTAGCCGTGCAGGTCCATGTCGCTCACTGAGAGCAGGATCTGGAAGACCGGCACGGAGAGCGGGAGGAAGTCTTCGGGGCGTCGGCGGCGTGGATAGTCGGGCATGGAATAGTCAGCCGTATACCGTATGACGGTATAGACGGGCAATTCGTTGGCAGGCCCGGATGAGCAATGATCGAAGCGATGATCCCCTGGGAACTTCTGGGCCGCACCTCCACCCCGGATGGCGACGAGATGGCCCTGATGCGGCAATCCAGCGAGTACGTGATTCTGGCCGGCGGCAAACCGCTGATGTCGAGCCGCATGCACGGGTCCGAGGAGGCGCTCGCCCAGGTCGCCTGCCGCCAGGCGCGGCTGCTCGACGAACCGGAGGTGCTGGTGGGTGGCCTCGGGATGGGTTTCACCCTGCGGGCCACGCTCGACGTGCTGCCGGCCGGTGCAACGGTGATCGTCGCCGAACTCGTCGCAGGCGTCGTCGAGTGGAACCGAGGGCCGTTGGGCGGACTTGCGCACTACCCCTTGGAAGATCCCCGGACGCGCGTGGCGCCGGGCGACGTGGCACACCTGCTCCGCAGTGCCCGCTCACGCTTCGACGCCGTGTTGCTCGACGTGGACAACGGCCCCGACGCATTCACGACCTTCGCAAACTCGTGGCTCTACGGGGACGCTGGTCTGGCGTCGATCCGTGCGGCGTTGCGTGGCGAGGGCACGCTCGCCGTGTGGTCGGCGCGCGAGGACCGCCGCTTCGAGCAACGCTTGACGTACGCCGGCTTCACGGTTGAAGTCGTCCGGGTTCGGGCCCGCCTGAAGAAAGGCGGGCCGCGACACGTGATTTTTGTCGGGCGGGCATCCCGGGATGCGGGATCGATGAAGGAACACGAGGGCCGATGACGCCGCCTGCCGCCGACCCTCGGACCGAGCTGGCCCGGTCGGCGTCCAAGGTCATCTTGATCCACGGCAACGGCGGCAGCACAGCAGCCGACATCTGGCTGCCCTATCTCGAACGCGAGTTCTCCCGCCTCGGGCTGACCGTGATCAACCAGACCTTCCCCGATAACGTGAAGGCGCGGGCCAGCATCTGGGTGCCCCACCTGGCAGCGCTCGGTGCCGACGAGCAGACGATCCTCATCGGTCACTCCTCCGGCGCGGTCGCCGCGATGCGCTACGCCGAGTCGCATCGCCTGCTCGGTTCCGTACTCGTGGGCGTGTGCCACACCGACCTCGGCGATCCGTTCGAGGCGGCAAGCGGGTACTACAACGCACCGTGGCACTGGCAGCGCATCCGGGATCACCAACAGTGGATCGGCATCTACCAGTCCACCGACGATCCCCACATCCCGGTCAGCCAGGCCCGGTTCGTGGCGAAGCAGCTGCGGGCCAACTACTTCGAGTTCACCGACCGCGGCCACTTCGTGAACGCGCGGGAGTTCCCGGAAGTCGTTCGGTTCGTGCGCCGAAAGCTGGGAAGATAGCGTCATCATGCCCCGCCTTGCTCCCCGGCTCGCGGCCCCGTCCTCGGGGTCCCGGCCGCTCTCTGACGCGCGCCTGCAGCCGGACCTGATCGAGGATCAAATCAGGCGAATCCAGGTGTTCGCACTGGTCGGCGCGGGCTTGTGGTCGGTCGGCCTGTTGATGGACTCGGTGATCTTCCCGTGGACCGTCGGTGGCACCGTTCCAAGAGCTGCCCTCGCCATCGAGTTCTGCGCGGTGCTCGTCTCGCTGGGCGTTTATGCCTGGATGCGGCACCCCTCCGGCTCGCTGCTCGCAAAGGTGGATGCCGGGCTGTGGCTGATGCTGCTCAACTCGGCGGACATCGCGTTGCTCGAGACGTGGGCCACCGAGCCGACGACGTTGATGCTGGGGCATATCTCGTGGATCGCCATCATCATCCTGCTGTCCGCCATGATTGTGCCGAGCACGCCGGCACGGATGCTGGCCGCCGCACTCGTCTCGGCGTCCATGGGTCCATTTGGTGTGTGGCTCGCCCATTTGCGCGGCGTCGATGTGCCGTCAGTGCTCAATACCTTTTTGATGTACATGCCGAACTACTCCTGCGCGGTCGCAGCCGTGGTGCCGGCCCGTATGTTCCAGAAAATGGGCCGTCGATTGAAGGAGGCGCGCGATCTCGGCAGCTACGAGCTCGAGGAGCGCCTGGGCGAAGGAGGCATGGGCGAAGTGTGGCGCGCGCGTCACCGCATGCTCGCGCGACCTGCCGCCATCAAACTGGTGCGCCCGGCGATGTTGCAGGCCGGCACGGACGGGCAAGCTCGTACCGCCATTCGACGGTTCGAGCACGAAGCCCAGGCCACGGCGGCACTGACGTCGCCGCACACCATTCGCCTGTTTGACTTCGGCCTCACGGACGAAGGCAGCTTCTACTACGTGATGGAGCTGCTGACCGGCCGGGACATGGCGACCATGGTCGCGGAGTTTGGCTCCGTGCCGCCGGGCCGCGCGATCTTCTTGCTGCGCCAGGTGTGCCACTCGATGGCCGAGGCGCACAGCGCTGGCATGGTTCACCGCGACCTCAAGCCGGCGAACATCTTCATCTGCCGGATGGGTCTGGAACACGACTTCGTAAAGGTTCTCGACTTTGGCCTGGTGCAGCGCGCGGAGGGCAGTCCCGACATGGACCTCACGCAGTCACTCGCCTCGCTAGAGGGGATCGTCGGCACACCGGCCTTCATGGCGCCAGAGATGATCACCGCGCGACAGCCGGTCGATCACCGTGCCGACATCTATTCCCTTGGATGCGTTGCCTACTTCCTGTTGACCGGCCAGCCGGTGTTCCACGGCGGTTCTCAGATGCAGATGTTGATCGATCACGTCAGCACTCCTCCACCGCCGCCATCATCGCGTGCGTCCCAGGCCATTCCGGAGTGCCTGGACCGGCTCGTGCTGGCCTGCCTGGAAAAGGACCCGTCCCGCCGGCCGCAGGATGCGCTGGTCCTCTCCGAGGAACTCGCGGCGTGCAAAGACGCACGCGAGTGGTCGAATGCACACGCCACCGCGTGGTGGCGCACGCACCTGCCGGCGCTCACCGCGCGTGAGAGCTGACATCGCGAGCAGCGCCATAGCTACCCTGAACGCGGTGAGGTGGCTCGCGCCGACACCGATATCCGCAATCAGGCGCGGCCGCGCGGCTGCCGCACCATCGTCTCGAGCAGATGGTCGAGCGCCGCCCGTGGATCGGTGGTCCGACCCGTGTGTACCGAGGACATCTGGATCACGGTGCTGCGCGGCGACACCAGCCACCGGAAGCGGCCGCGAGGAGGCATTTCGCCAATCGGCCCGGCATCGGGCCCGCCGGCGCACACCAGGGGGATCGTTGCCAGGCCAGCCCGAACGGCTTCCAGGTCGAGGTCGGGATCGAGCAGCCGTAGTCGCTCCTCATCTAGTTCCAGGCGGCAGTCGAGAAACGTCTCGTCGACGCAGGACAGGATCACGCCCACGTTGATCCGCTCACCCCGCTCTACCCGCGGCACAATCCGGACGATGGCGTAGTCGTAGGTGTACTCAGTCGGCACGAACGGCCTCCACGAAAGCCCGAGGCTCGGCCAGCCGGTCGTGCAGGTATTGCACGTACCGCGCGCGCATCGCCGCGACGTCCTGCCCCGGATCACCGGCGACCAGCCAGGATTCGGGAATCCATTCAACGATGGCGGAGATGACCTCGGTGTCGATGGCGGCGGCGAGGAACGGATCCACGGCAGCCACGGCCGTGGCCCGCGATCGGAGCACATGACTCTCGATCATCGCGAACCGATCCTTGGCCCGCGCGCCTCCACTCTGCCACTCCGGGGCGTGATGCGCGTAGAGCGTGGCGCCGTGATCGATCAGCCAGAGCCGGCGGTGCCACATCAGCATGTTGGTATTGCGCGCGGTGCGGTCCACGTTGGTGACGTAGCCGTCGAACCAGACGATGCGCGATGCCAGGTCGGCGTCGACGGCGTGTACCAGCGGATCGAAGGTGACCGAGCCCGGCAGGTAATCCAGCGCCAGATTGAGGCCCTCGCTGTCCAGGATAAGGGCGTGGATCTCGGGATCCGGCTCGGTTCGGGCGAGGTCGGGATGCAGCTGCGCGAAAACAATCTCGGGAACCGGGAGACCACATGCACGGGCGAGCTCTCCCGACACGAGCTCGGCGATGAGGGCGCGCGGCCCTTGTCCCGCCCCGCGAAACTTCAGTACGTAGAGCCCATCATCGTCGGCCTCGACGATGGCCGGGAGCGAACCGCCTTCGCGGAGCGGCGTCA
>Ga0190275_10002887_pt1 | contig 12224 bp, 17 predicted proteins | sample Popmic550T_FD_133745 | JGI IMG/M metagenome (GOLD analysis project Ga0190275, IMG submission 133745) | Populus adjacent soil microbial communities from riparian zone of Yellowstone River, Montana, USA - 550 T | ecosystem: Environmental > Terrestrial > Soil > Riparian zone > Trees stand | place... | reverse complement strand
GGTCAGTCCGAGTTCCTGCGGGTGCCGCAAGCCCAATTCGGGCCGATCAAGGTTCCCGAGGGTCCCTCCGACGACCGCTTCGTCTACCTGTCCGACGTGCTTCCTACGGCGTGGCAGGCGGTGGAGTACGCCAACATCCCCGATGGCGGCGACGTGCTGGTGCTGGGCCTGGGTCCCATCGGCGAGATGTCGTGCCGCATCGCCCAGCAGCGCGGCGTCGAGCACGTGATGGCCGTGGACCTGGTGCCCGAGCGGCTGGACCGGGCGCGGGCGCACGGCGTCGACGTGTTCGACCTGAACGAGCACGACGACCTGCCCGAGGCGATCCGCTCGGTCACCGACGGCCGCGGCCCGATCTCGGTCATCGACGCGGTGGGCATGGAGGCGCACGGGGCGCCGATCGGCAAGCTGGCGCAGCGCATGGCCGGGTTCCTGCCGGACAAGGCGGCGCAGAAGATGATCGAGACCGCCGGCACCGACCGGCTCAGCGCGCTGCACATGGCCATCGAGCTGGTCCAGCGCGGCGGCACGCTGTCGCTGTCGGGCGTCTACGGGGGCGCGGCCAGCCCGATGCCGCTGATCCAGATGTTCGACAAGCAGATCAACGTGCGCATGGGCCAGGCCAACGTCAAGCGCTGGATCGACGACCTGATGCCGCTGGTCACCGCCGACGACGACCCGCTGGGCGTCGAGAGCTTCGCCACCCACCACGTCCCGCTGGACGAGGCGCCGCGCGCGTACGAGATCTTCCAGAAGAAGGAGGACAACGCGTTCAAGATCCTGCTCAAGCCGTGAACCCGGCCCGGGTCGGCTGCTCGGGCTGGAACTACCGCGACTGGAAGGGCGACTTCTATCCCGATGGCCTTCCCGCCAAGCGGTGGCTCGAGGCCTACGCCGAGCGGTTCGACACCGTCGAGGTGAACACCACGTTCTACCGCCTGGCCAAGCGCCAGGCGGTCGAGCACTGGGTGCAGCAGACGCCGCCGGGCTTCGTGTTCACGGTCAAGGCCAGCCGCTACATGACGCACATGAAGCGACTCCAGGACCTGGCGCCGGCGATCCAGAAGTTCTACGAACCGCTCGGGCCGCTGGAGCAGGCGGGCCGGCTCGGCCCGGTCATGTGGCAGTTGCCGGGCAACTTCCAGCGCGACGACCGGAGGCTGGACAGCGCGCTGGACCTGCTGCCACCGGGCCGCCACGCGTTCGAGTTCCGCCACCCCAGCTGGTTCGTGCCACAGGTGATGGACCGGCTGCGGGAGCGGGGGGTGGCGCTGGTGATCGGCGACCACCCCGAGCGCCCCTTCCAGTCCCACGATCTGACCGCCGACTGGACCCTGGTGCGCTTCCACTGGGGGCGGCGTGGGCGTCGCGGCAACTACTCAGAGGCCGAGATCGCCACGTGGGCACGGCGCCTGGCGCAGTGGCGCCGGCGGGCCGATCTGTACGCGTACTTCAACAACGACTGGGAGGGCTTCGCGCCGCGCAACGCGCTGAACCTGGCCGCGCGGCTCACGCCGTGACGGGGACCCGCAGCACCTGGGTGGCGAACTCCGCCGCCCGCCCGGTGAACTCGCGGTGGTGACTCAGCATCGCGTGCTTGCCGCCGGGCACGGTCACGTACTCCACCGGCCGGCCGCGCCGGCGCAGCCGCTCGGCCAGGGCAGCCGAGCGCTGGGGGCTGGCGATGCGGTCGCGGTCGCCGTGGACGATCAGCACGGGCCGGTCGTCGGGCCCGGGCGGGTCGTCGCCGGGCAGCACCCACGGGGCCAGCGCCACGGCACCGCGCACCTGAGGCGCGCCGGCGGCCATCAGGGCGGCGCGTCCGCCCAGCGAGTGCCCCACCAGGCACACGGGCAGAGACGGGCCCAGCCGGCTCGCCACCTGTGCCAGCGCCCACTCCGCGTCGCGCACGGGTGTGTGGTGGGTGTCCCAGCCGCGGCGCGAGTTCAGCAGGCGGAAGACCGCCAGCTCGCCCCGTCCGGCTCTGGCGGTCGCGCGGGCGATCGGGATCATCCGCAGCACCGACAGCTGGGTGGGGCTGACCATCATGTTCTCCCGCCGGCTGGCCCCGCCGTGGAGCACGATCACCGCGCCGGCCGGGTCGGCCGGCCGCGCGGTCTCGATCAGCTTCGGGGTCAGCTCCATGCTGCGAGGTATCCGTCAGGAGGGTGGCGGCGGGATCACGTCGCCCTCGAGCGCGGAAGCCACCGCCGCCAGGTTCTGCGCCGCGGTCCGCGCCATCGTCTGCGACCACTCGTGCCCGCTGCCCTCGTCGCTCAGGTACTCCGGACCGGGCCCGGGGCCCTGGTTCCAGTAGGTCCAGGCCTGGCCGGGGATCGTCCAGCCGATGTCGACCAGCCCGCCGGCCACCTCGGCGATCACGTGGTGGGCGCCGTCCTCGTTGCCCGTGACCACCACGCCGGCCACCTTCCCGTAGGCCACGGGCCGGCCCTCGTCGTCGGTCTCGGACAGCAGCGCGTCAAGGCGCTCCAGCACCCGCTGCGCGATCGAGGACGGCTTGCCCAGCCAGGTGGGGGTGGCCACCACAAGGATCTGGGCGTCCAGGACCTTGGACAGGATCTGCGGCCACCCGTCGCCGTCGCCCATGTCGTTCTCGACACCCGGCTTGACGTCGTGGTCCACGACCCGGACGAACTCGGACTCGACGTCGTGCTTGGCCAGCTCGTCGGCCACCACCTGCGCCAGCGCCTCGGTGTTGGACGTGGCCGGGGACGGCTTGAGCGTGCAGTTCAGGAACAGCGCCTTGGTGGACATGGCCGGCGGCTACCGGAATCGCCGGGGTCCAATCCGGGTATGGCGCGTTCGTGCCCTCGCCTCGGTTCGTGATCCAGCAGCACGACGCCTCCAGCATGCACTACGACTTCCGGCTCGAGGTCGAGGGGGTGCTGGCCTCCTGGGCCGTGCCCAAGGGACCGTCCACCGACCCGCGTGAGAAGCGGCTGGCCGTGCAGGTGGGCGACCACTCGCTGGAGTACGCCGACTTCGAGGGGGTGCACGAGCGCGGGTACGGTGCGGGGGCGGTGATCGTCTGGGACAACGGCACCTACGACGTGCTCTCCGACGGCTCGATGCGCGCGGCGCTGGACGCCGGGCACGCCAGCTTCTGGCTGCACGGCCACAAGCTGCGCGGCGGCTACACGCTGCAGCGCACCCGCGGCGGCCAGAAGCCCCAGTGGTTGCTCATCAAGCGCCGCGACGAGGAGGCCGACGCCCGGCGCAGCCCGGTGACGACCGAGCCGGAGTCGGTCGTCAGCGGTCTGACCGTGGAGCAGATGGGCGAGCGGGGGTGAGCGACCCCGCGCCAACCAAGGCGCAGGCCATGAAGGCCGTGCTCACCGACGAGCGCTTCTCGGATCCGGACTGGATCTACGAGCGCAAGCTCGACGGCGTGCGCTGCGTCGCCATCCGGGACGGCGACCGCGTGCGGCTGCTCTCGCGCAACGACCTGTCGATGAACGACCGATACCCCGAGGTGGTGGAGGTGCTGGAGGCGCAGGAGTGCCGGCGCTTCGCCATCGACGGCGAGGTGGTGGCCTTCGACCACGGCCAGACCAGCTTCGCGCGACTGGCGCGGCGGGGCCGCGAGCGGGTGGCCGTGTTCCTGTACGCGTTCGACATCACCTGGCTGGACGGGGAGGACCTGCGCGACCGGCCGCTGACCGAGCGCAAGCGCCGTCTGCGCGACGCGCTGGACTTCGGCGGCCCGTTGCGCCTGAGCGCCCACCGGCGCGAGAACGGCGAGGAGTACTTCGCCGAGGCCTGCCGCAAGGGGTGGGAGGGGCTGATCGCCAAGCGCGCCGACAGCCGCTACACGGCGGCCCGGTCCAAGGACTGGCTCAAGTTCAAGTGCGAGCGCGGCCAGGAGCTGGTGATCGGTGGCTACACGCCGCCTCAGGGGTCCCGGCAGGTGCTCGGGGCGCTGCTGATGGGCTACTTCGCGGACGGCGAGCTGCGCTACGCCGGCAAGGTGGGCACCGGCTTCGACCAGGCCACGCTGGCCGAGCTGGGGGAGCGGCTGGCGCCGCTGCGGCGAGACGGCTCACCGTTCGCGGAGCGGATCACGGGGGTGGCGGGCGCCACCTGGGCCGAGCCCGAGCTGGTGGCCGAGATCGGCTTCACCGAGTGGACCCGCCACGGGCGCCTGCGCCACCCCCGCTTCCTGGGCCTGCGCTTCGACAAGCCGGCGTCGGCCGTCGTGCGCGAGGCCTGAACCTCAGGCGGCGGCGCCCGCCGTCTGCCCGCTGCCGTTGGCGCTGGTGGTGGTCTCCTCGCCGGAGCTGCGCTGCTTGTAGATCAGCGCGCCGGCACCGGCGCCCGCGGCGGTCAGCGCCAGCACGGCCGGGCCCTTGACGCTGCGCGGCTTCTCGCGGCGCTTCTCGGCGATCTTCAGCGCGTGGCGCAGCGAGGTCAGGGCGTTGCCCGCCTCCTTCTTGGCCTTGCGGTCGTCCAGCAGCGTCACGATGTTCGGCCGGCCGCTGCGGTCCGCGCTGCGCTTGTAGGCCTTACGGGCCGACTGGTAGGCGTCGCGCAGCTCCTCGCGGGCCTGCTCGTTGCCCGCCAGCGCCTTCGCGGTGAACACCGCGGTGCCCGCCGGGGTACGCGCTGCCTTGCGCTTGCCCACCTTGAGTCCGCTTTTCACTGCCTAGCGCTTCTTGCTCGCCATGTGACTACTCCTCCGTTTTGTTCTGGTCGCCCAGCAACGCGTCCTTCGCCTTCTCGATCGGCGACGGTGCGTCGGGGTCGGGGATCTGCTCGTCGATGTGGTCGATCCGGGCCTCGACCCGGGTCATGCTGGCGTTCATGTCCTTGAACTCGCCGTCGGCCGACGGGCCCAGCGATTCGCGTACCGCCGCGATGTCACCGCGGACGGCGTCCATGGACCGGGCCAACCCCTGGATCCCGTGGTCCATGGAGCGCATGTGCTCCAGCAGCTCGCGCTGGAAGTCCGGCAGGCCGGCGGCGGAGTCGATCGAACCTCCGACCGCCTCCGCCACCCGCCGCACCGGGCCTCCCGCGGGCATCGGCTACTTCGCCGCCTTCTTGTCCAGCTTCGAGGTGTCGCGCGGCTCCAGGAACGGCTCGTCGAGCGGTGCGGGCTCGCCTGCCTCGCGCTGCTGGGAGCGCTGGAGCTCGGAGTTGAACTCCGCTCCGAACAGGATCGCCAGGTTGGTGATCCAGATCCAGATCAGGAACGCGATGATGCCGCCCATGGACCCGTAGGTCTTGTTCAGCGTGGCGAACTTGGCCACGTAGATGGCGAACAGGATCGACGCGACGATCCAGATGAACAGCGCCACGAAGCCGCCCGGGGTGAAGAACTTCGCCCCCGGCTGCTTCACGTTGGGCGCGGTCTTGTACAGGAAGCCGAACATCAGGGCCACCACGATCAGGACGACCGGAATCTTGGCGATGTCCCAGATCATGGCCGCCTGGTCGCCGACGCCGATCACCTTGCCGATCTCCTTGGCCAGCGGGCCGCTGACGGCGACCATGAGGGTGACCAGCACCAGCATCAGGATCAGCACCAGCACGATGCCGATCTGCTGGGGCTTGAGCTTCCAGATCGGCCGTCCCTCCTCCACGTCGTAGATGGAGTTGGAGGCGCGCGTGAACGCGGCCACGTAGCTCGACGCCGAGTTCAGCGCCAGCGCCAGGCCGATGATGAAGGCCAGCCCCGCCGCGCCCTTGGACGACGACAGGTTCTCGATCGCCGGCACCAGGATGTCCTTGGCCGGCCCGGGGGCCAGCTTGTTCACGTTGTCCAGCAGGGTCTGGACGAGGTTGCCCCCGATCAGCCCGATGATGGACACCAGCGCGATGATGGCCGGGAAGATGGCCTGGACCGAGTAGTAGGTCAGCGCCGCCGCCCAGTCGGTGATGTTGTCCGCGGAGAACTCCTTGAAGGTCCGCTTCAGGGTGGGCATCAGGCCCACGTCGGTGGGGCTGTCGGGCGCCACGCCGTCCGGGGCCCCGCGGTCGTCGCGCTTTGCCTGAACGGTCTCGCGTTCGTCTTGATGTTCCAGTGCCATGCGGTCCTCAGTCCCCCGGCCAGACGCCGGTCAGCTTCTGGAACCCCTGCGCGCCGCCGCGGTCCACCGCGGCCTTGACCAGCGCGAAGATGGCCCCCTGCAGTGCGGCCGCGGGCAGAACCTCGGCCCACGTGTACTCGCTCTCCTTGGCGGCAGGCGCGTCCTCCTCGCCGGAGACGAGCTTCCAGATCTGCTTGAAGATGGCGCCCCCGATCAGGCCGCCCAGCACGCCGAACAGGATTCCGAAGGGCTTGTAGAGGAGCTTCATTACGAGCGCCTCTTCCTGAGCAGCAGCACCAGCAGCAGGAAGGCCACCACGCCGCCGGCGATCATGGCCGGCTGCTGCGGGTTCTCCTTGGCCTGCGCGACCTGCTCGTCGACCTTGGCCTTGGCCTGCTCCTGCTTGTCCTTGAGCTGGGCCTTCTGCTCGTCGACCTTCTCCTTGGCCTGGGCCTTGACGTCGGCCTTCGCGGCCAGCGCCTCGACCGTCTCGCCCAGCTCTTCGCGGGCGTCGGCGATCTCGCCCCGCAGCTGGTCGGGGTCGGTGGGCTCCTCGGGCGGGGCGTCCTGCTCCTGCTCGACGGCCTCGGCCTCCTGCTCGCCGCGCTTGACCTCGGCCTGCTCGGCCGCGGCCTTCTCGTTGAGCTCCTTCTCCTTCTTGCCCTTGGCCTTGGTCTTCTCGTTGGTCGTGTCGACCTTGTCCTGGTCCTTGGTGTCGCTCATCGTCCAGCCCTTCCCTTGACCTCGTCCACGTCGCGCTTGGTGCTCTGGATCGCCTGCTCGGGCGCCGGAGGCACAGCCTGCTCGACCTGCTTCTTGCCCATCAGCGACGCGATGCCGGCGGCGGCGAGCATCACGACGCCCACGATCACCGCGGCCACCCATGGCTCGATCACTGTGGCCAGCCCCATGACGGCCGCGGCGATGAACACGCCCACGGCGTAGAGGGCGATCACGCCCGCCGTGCCGAACAGGCCGGCACCGATGCCGGCGCGCTTGCCCTTCTCGGTCAGCTCGATCTGGGCCAGCTGGAGCTCCTTGCGCACCAGCGCGGCCGTCTGCTGGGAGAGGTCTTGAACGAGCTCTCCCACCGCCTTGTTGTCGTTTGCCTGCTGTTCCACGTGTGGCCTCACTGTCGAAAGTGCTTGCGGGGGCTGACGCACGGAACGCCCCCTTTGTTACATCCGCTGCGCCTTTCCGAAACGAACCGTGTGTAACTCTTCAGGCGCGTATGCAGTCGTTACGGACATGAGCCCCGACGTGATCACCACCGAGATCGCCGATCCCGATGGACGGCTGGTGCAGGGGACGCTGGCGGGGGACATGGCCGCCTTCGAGCAACTGGTGGACCGCCACCGACCGGTCGTCTACCGCGTGGCCGCTCGCGTCGTGGGGCGCGAGGAGGCGGAGGACGTGACCCAGGAGACGTTCCTGCGTGCCTACCACCGCCTGCCCCGCTTCCGGGGGGAGAGCTCGTTCCGGTCCTGGCTGCTGCGCATAGCCCACAACACGGCCGTCAACGCCGCCCGGCGCCGGTTGCCGGAGCCGGTCGAGGTCGACGACGAGGGGGATGAGGCCATGGTCGCGCACGCGGCCCGCGAGCCCGTCTCGGCGCTGGAGGAGTCCGAGCGGCGCCAGCGGCTGGAGCTCAAGCTCGGCGAGCTGCGGCCCGAGCACCGCGCCGTGCTGGTCCTGCGCGACCTCGAGGGCATGGCATACGAGGAGATCGCCACGGTCACCGAGAGCCCGGTGGGAAGCGTCAAGGGGCGGCTGCACCGGGCCCGCAGGGAGATGATCGACATCATGCGCGCCAACACCTACGACTGGGAGCTCCCCGATGAGCGCTGACGAGCCGCGGTCCCCCGCCGGCGACAGGCTCGACGAGCACCTCGAGCTTCTGCGCTCGGATGTGCCCGCCGGTGACGACGCCCTGGCCGCCCGGATCGCGCGGTCCGCCCGCTGGCAGGGCGCGGTGCGCGCCCCGCTGAAGGCGGCCGTCTCGCTCCTCGGCGCGGCCGCGAACGGCCTGGCCGCCCTGCTCGGCGTCGGCGGGAGGGCGCGGTGAGCCCGCTGGCCTCCATCTTGGACCAGGCCGGCTCCGAGCTTGGCGGGTTCCTGCCGCGCCTGGGCGGCGCGCTGGTCCTGCTGGTCGGCGGCCTGATAGCCGCTTGGCTGGTCTCGCGGCTGCTGGCCAAGGCACTGGACCGGGCCGGCCTGGACGCGCTGGTCGACCGCGTGGGCACCGGCCGGGTGCTGGCCAAGGCCGGCCTCGGGCACTCGCTGACCCAGCTGCTGGCGGTCGCCGTGCGCGTGGCCATCACCGCGGTCGCCATCTTCGCCGCGCTGTCGCTGCTGGGGCTCCAGTTCCTCAGCGAGTCGCTCAACCAGGCGGTGCTGTTCCTGCCCAAGCTGGCCGTGGCCGGCGCGCTGCTGCTGGCCGGCGCCGTGGCGGGCGCGCTGGTGGGCGAGCGCCTGGACCGGCTCGGGCGCGAGATGGACCTTGCCCTGCCGATCGGCCGCATCGCGCAGATCACGGTGTTCGCGGTGTTCGCCATCACCGCCGCCGCGCAGGTGGCCGTGTCGACCGCGCTGCTCATGGTGCTGGTGGGCATCCTGCTGGCCGGCGCCACCGGCACGGTGGCCCTGGCCTTCGGGCTCGGCGGTCAGCACGTGGCCGGCGAGCTCAGCGCGGGGCGTTATCTCAGGGACATGTACCGCGAGGGGGAGGAGATCAGCTTCGACTCCCTACGCGGCACGGTGGTACGGGTGGAGAGCGCCACCGTGGTGCTTCGCACGGTCGACGGCGACGCCGTGAGGGTGCCCAACCACGCGCTCCTCAGCGCCCGGGTCACCCTGCACGACGAGCCCTCCTAGCGGCGGCGGCCGCGGCCGCCGCCCTTGGCGGTGGACTCGCCGGCGCCCAGAAGGCGGCCGATCGCCCGGAAGGGCAGCATCACGACATCCACGATGGTGTTCAGGATCGCTCTCAGGATCTTCATGTGGTTCCTCTCTCCCCGCCCGTCGGCCCAGTTGGCGGGGAATGTCCGGAGCCGTTCCCGGGCAAACACCCCGGATGGCCTCCACCGCGATCCTCGACATCGACGGCACGCTCGTCGACACCAACTACCACCACGCCCTCGCCTGGTTCTGGGCGTTCCGCCAGCAGGGGGTCGTGCTGCCCATCTGGAAGATCCACCGCTCGATCGGGATGGGCGGCGACCAGCTCGTCCCGGCGCTGACCAGCGACACCTTCGAGGCCGAGCACGGGGAGGCCGCGCGGGCCGCGGAGAAGACGCTCTACATGAACCTCATCCGCGACGTCGAGCCCATGCGCGACGCCCGCGAGCTGCTGGAGGACCTCAAGCGCCAGGGCAGCACGATCGTGCTGGCCAGCTCGGCCAAGGCCGACGAGGTGGACCACTACCTGGACCTGCTGGACGTGCGCGAGCTGGCCGACGACTGGACCAGCTCCGCCGACGTGGAGGGCACCAAGCCCGAGCCCGACCTGGTGGAGGCGGCCAAGGACAAGGCGGGCGACGGCGACGCGGTCATGCTGGGCGACACGCCCTGGGACATCGAGGCCGCCAAGAAGGCGAAGGTGCCCACCGTCGCGGTCATGACCGGCGGCTTCTCCCGTGCGGAGCTGGAGGACGCCGGTGCCGTGGCCGTGTTCGAGTCGCTCAGCGAGTTGCGCGCGGACCTGCAGGACACCCCGCTGGGCGGCTAGGCGGGGCTGGCGGCTTCTTCCTGGAGCTCCTCCTCGATCGCCTCGAGGCTGCGTCCCTTGGTCTCCCGGACCTTGGTGGTCACGAACACCGCGGCGATCAGCCCGATCACCGCGTAGCCCAGGAACACCGGGCCGGCCTCGAACTCGTCCAGGAAGATCGGGAACGTCTGGGCTACCAGGAAGTTGGCCCCCCAGTGCAGGAAGATGGCCACGCCCATCGCCGAGCCACGCACGCTCAGCGGCAGCACCTCGGGGAGCATGACCCACACCACCGGCCCCCAGGTGGCGGCGAAGGAGACGATGAAGCCGCCCAGGCAGGCCAGGGTCACGATGGCCAGCGGGTCGCCCGCGGAATTCGGCTCGGCCATCAGCAGGTTCGACAGCCCCAGCACCGTCAGGCTGGTGACCATCCCGGCCAGCCCGGCCAGCAGCAGGGGCTTGCGGCCCACCCGGTCCACGATCCGCACGGCCACGACGGTGGCGACCACGTTGAGCACGCCGATCACCAGGTTGGCGTAGATCGCACCGGAGTTCCCGAAGCCGACGTTGGTCAGCGTGGTGGGGGCGAAGTAGATGATCGTGTTGATCCCGACCAGCTGCTGGAAGACGGCCAGGCCGATGGCCACCAGCAGCGCCGGCCGCACCCACGGGGCGAACGCCGCGCGCAGGCCGCCGCCGCCGGACTCGGCCTCCTCGACCTCGCGGATCTGCTTGATCTCCTCGTCGATCTCGGACTCCTCGCGGGTCTGCGCCAGCACCTCGCGCGCGTCGTCCTCGCGGCCGCGCTTGATCAGCCAGCGCGGGGTCTCGGGCATGGTCCACATGCCCACGAGCAGGGCCACCGAGGGGATCACGGCCAGACCCAGCATCAGCCGCCAGTTCTCCGAGGAGGCCAGCGCGGCGTTGACGATGAACGCGATCAGGATGCCGATGACCACCATCAGCTGGTTCAGCGACGTCACGGCGCCGCGGATCGCGGTGGGTGCGACCTCGGACAGGTAGAGCGGGACGATCAGGGCGGCCGCGCCGACCGCGACGCCAAGCACCACGCGGAAGGCCACCAGCACGCCGACCGTGGGCGCCAGCGCGGCGCCCAGCGCTCCCACGGTGAAGATCACCGCGGCGGCCAGGATCACCTTGCGCCGGCCCAGGCGGTCGGACAGGCGCCCGGCGGTGGCGGCACCGACCATCGCGCCCAGCAGCAGCCCCGCCACGACGGCGCCCTCCAGGAACGGGGTCAGCTTGAAGTCGTTCGGGATGAACAGGATCGCGCCCGAGATGACGCCCGTGTCGTAGCCGAACAGCATCCCCCCGAGCGCGCCGAAGAAGTACACCCGGGCGTTGTCACGCAGGCTGCTCGTCTCCATGCCCCGGCATTGCCCGGGACCGGGTCTTCCCAAGCCCCTAGCGTCCGTTGCGGAACTGCTCGACCGAGCCGGTGGCGTTCACGGCCTCGGAGATGCGCTCGAGGCCGACCACGTAGGCGGCGGTCCGCAGGGTGACCTCGCGGTCGCGCGCACAGTTCCAGACCACCTCGGACTGCTCGACCATCCTCTGCTCCAGCCGCTCGGCCACGTCGGCCGCGCTCCAGCGCACGCCGCTGCGGTTCTGGGCCCACTCGAAGTAGGAGACCGTCACGCCGCCGGCGTTGGCCAGGATGTCGGGGATCACGGTCACGCCGTTGCCGTCCAGGGTCTCGTCGGCCTCGACCGCGATCGGCCCGTTGGCCACCTCCAGGATCACGCGCGCACGGACGTCGCCCGCGTTGTCCTCGGTGATCACGTCCTCCAGCGCGGCCGGGATCAGCACGTCGACCTCCAGCGTCAGCAGGTCCTCGGGGTCGAGCTCCTCGCCCGCGTCGGTCGGCAACTCCCCGTCGGCGTCCTTGGCCTCGCGCAGCGCGGCCACGTCGAGGCCGCCCTCGGAATAGACCGCGCGCGTGGAGTCGGAGGCGGCCACCACGGTGTAGCCCGCGTCCGCGCACAGCTCGGCCATGCGCGCGCCGGCGTTGCCGAAGCCCTGGATGGCCACGGTCTGCAGCGCGGGCTCGTCGTCGTCCGCCAGCTCGGCCAGCTTCGGCGCCAGGGTCTTGAGCACGTGGAACGCGCCGTCGGCAGTGGCGGTGTCGCGGCCCAGGCTGCCGCCCAGCGCCAGCGGCTTGCCGGTCACGGCAGCCGGCGTCTGGGCGCGCTGGATGATCGAGTACTCGTCGACCATCCAGCCCATGACCATCTCGTCCGTGTACATGTCGGGCGCCGGAATGTCGGTGTCGGGTCCCATCAGGTCGGCGATGCGGGCGATGTAGTTGCGCGAGAGGCGCTCCTTCTCGGCCAGAGACAGCTCCTTGGCGTTCACGGTGCTGCCGCCCTTGGCGCCGCCGAAGGGCAGGTGCAGGCACGCGCACTTGAAGGTCATCCAGAAGGCCAGCGACTGCACCTCGTCCACGT
>Ga0190275_10002886_pt1 | contig 12226 bp, 12 predicted proteins | sample Popmic550T_FD_133745 | JGI IMG/M metagenome (GOLD analysis project Ga0190275, IMG submission 133745) | Populus adjacent soil microbial communities from riparian zone of Yellowstone River, Montana, USA - 550 T | ecosystem: Environmental > Terrestrial > Soil > Riparian zone > Trees stand | place... | reverse complement strand
CCAGGCAGACCAGGTACCAGCAGGTCACCGAGACGCACCGTGCAGCGCACGGTGGTGGAGACCTGAGCTGGCTGACCGACCGCTACGGAGAATCCGCCGGTCGAGGTCGAGACGCTCGGATTGCAGGCGACGCCGTCGTTGTTCAAGGAGGCGGCCGCCACATCGGAGGCGGTGGAGCGTGCTGCGCCGGCGGACCGTTCCAGGCTGGCGGCGCGGGCGCCGGCGGCGGCCGCGGTCTTGACGGCCGTACGAGTATCTGAGACGCGGCCGGCCGCGATCACGATCAAGATGAACACCATGAACGCGGTGAGGACGATGGCGGCCTCCATGCTCGTCGAGCCTGTCTCGTCGCGGCGCCGCCACGGTTTGCTCATCGGACGCCGTCCTTCGGCATGGCGGCGGTCACCTGGATACCGGACAAGCCCACATCGATGATGTCGACCGCTTGTCCGGTGACCGTGCACCGTACCTGTCGCGAGGAGTGTGACACCGACACGGAGTAGGCCTGGAAGCTGCCGCTTCGTCCGGCGACAGCTTCGCCGGCCGACCGGCCCTGACCGCTGCTAGCGCGATCGCCGCGGGCAGCCTCGGCGCACGCCGCAGCCGCGGAGCGGGCGTCGCCGCGGGCCCGGAAGAACCAGGAGGCCTGGACGACGGTGAACAGGATCAAGAAGAAGGCGACCACGATGATCGCGTGCTCGATCGAGATGACCCCGCGGTTGTCGTGGGTCGGCTGTGCCCGATTGTTGTCTGGTCGCACGGGGTGGACCTCCTCGGCGGCCGAGATCGTCAGTGGATCTTGCTTGCCTTGGAGGAGCCGACGGCGATCAAGATGCCGGCGATGATGGCGGCCACCGCTAGGACGGCGACGGCGATCGCCGCGTACTCCATCGTGTTCATGCCGCGCTCGTCGGTGCGGGCTCGGCGGCGGGTGTCGGCGATGAAGTAGGTCGCCACCGCCCGGATGGTGGTGATGTCGGGCATGGGGAGTGCCTTTCGGGGGTCGAGATAGTTTCGGGGGACGAACACTCGCGATTATTCATGGCCGCCCTGGCGTTCGCCAGACCATCGGTGCGGCCTGTGGATCTCCCGACCCAGGGTGTGACATCCCCATGCCAGGGGTGGGGCCCGTAGCTCTCCTGGGCTGCGCCGCGTTCTAGGACTGCAGCAGGCGGAACAGGACGGGGAAGCCAAGAAAGGCCATCAGCCAGACCAGCAGGAGGGCGGTGGTGGCCATCTGGCGGTTGGAGGCAGCACCGGCGCGGGCGACGTCGTGGTTGAGGAAGGCGTTGCGGATGTCGCGGGCTCGCGCCTTGAGGGTCTCAGCGACCGGGGCGCTCTTCGTGCCCGAGAGCTCCATTGTGTCGGCGAGCTGCCGTAGCTGCGGCAGGTTGATGTCGTCGGCCAGGGACCGAAGGGCGACCCAGGGCGCCTTCCGCTCCAGACGATGCCGATCGATGCTCTGGCGGATCCGGACGAACAGTGGCGCCTTGGCGATGCCGGCCGGGTCGGAGATGGAGGAGGCGACGCCGGCGCCTCCCAGGCGTTCGAGGACGACGAGGTCGATGTAGGAGGTGATGGACCGGGCGAACCGTTCCCGCGCTGCGGCAGCGTCCCTGCGCACGGCCAGTGTGGGGAATACCCAGCCGGCCAGACCGAGCAGCAGCGAGATGCCGGCGGGGATGAGCAGCGGCACGCCAAGGCCGATGATGTTGAAGAAGACGCCGATGCCGACGGGGAGTATGACCCCGCCGGCTGCGAAGACCGCCTTGGCGGTGAAGAACCGGACCGGAGTCATACCGAGCAGGTCGAGGTCGGCGTAGGGGATGCCGAAGCCATCGAGGGCACCGCTGCGAAGCATCAGCCACCGGCCGAGGCGGTCACCAGGCTTGCCGTCGTCCAACGCCGCACTGGTTGGGCTGGGGTGGTGCAGCCGGTACAGCGTGTCGGCGAGGTCGGGCGTGACGGGCCGGAAGGCGGCGATGGTCGTGAGGAGGGCGGCTCCGGCCAGCAGCCCGGCCAGCAGCGACAGAATGGTGCTAACGGGCACGGAAGCCTCCCGCGGCCGAGGGTGCGGCAACCGGGTGAAGCCGGGGTCGTTCCTTGGCTGTGGTGATGCGACGGAGCATGAACAGGGTCGCGAGGTAGCCGCCGATGATCACGATCAGCACCACCTGGCCGATCGGGGTGCCGTACGGGGCCAGCGTTTCGGGGCTGAACAGCGCCATCGCGATCCCGAGCGCGAGGGTCCCGTAGGTGAGCGCTACCGCCGCGGTCCGTGGGGTCGCCCGGTCGGATTCGATCTTGCGTCGTGCCCGCACCTCGTCGCTGACGGAGTCCGACAGCCCCGACAGCACCTCCGATAGTCCGAATCCGCGGCGGCGAGCCGCCAGCATCAACGCAGCGGCCACGGTGTCGGCGGTCGGATCGTCGAGGTCCTCAGCGAACCGGGCCAGGGCCCGTTCGGTCGACCAGCGCGCACGCATCCTGGTGACGAGTGCGGTGATCTCCGGCTTGATGGGCTCCGGGGCAGCCGACAACGACGCCTGCAGAGCACCCTCCAACGTGTTCTCCGAGCCGCCCTGCAGCAGCGACCGCAGTCCACGAACCCAGGTCTCGACGGCTGCGGTGCGCTCGATCCCCGCAGCGTTTTTGTTCTGCAGCAGCCACGGCACCAGCAGCACGATCGTCGGGACGACGAGCAGAGCCACCGGCCACCGGGTGACCACGAAGGCCGCCACAGCCAGGACAGCCACTGCCGCCAGCTTGAGGTCACGCCGGCGGCCCTGCCGGCCGGCGGGCCGGCGCGTCAGCCGACTCCACCGCCTGGCCAGGGACATGCGACGCGGGCGGACGGTAGCCACCGGTCGCCGCCGCAGGCTGTAGACCATCAGCAGCAGGGCTGCGCCCACACCCAGCCCGAGCAGTGCGCCGATCACAGGGCTCACGGCCGCCACCCCTGGGCGTAGAGGGCTTGCCGCATCGGGTCAGACATCTTGGCGTCCAGCGGAAGATGCGGGGAGTGGGCCTCGTAGAGCAGGTCAGTGGCCGGCATGTAGGTGGTGCCGTTGCCGTCGGCGCTGTCGCGGAAGCCGGAGATCTGGGTGATCTGGTTGACGTAGCGGCGCAGGCTCCCTCGCTGTGACCGAAGGTCTTCGGTGCCGAGATGGATGATCAGGTTGATGTTGACCGCGATTTGCCGGTAGGCGTCGATCTGGGTCATGACCCCGCCGAGAGCAGCGGCTGTGACCAGCCGCTCGATGGTGGCGTCCGCGTGCTGGGCGTGGATGGTGGACAAGGAGCCAGCACCGACCTGCATCGCCTGGAACATGGTGGCGGCCTCGTTGCCGCGGACCTCGCCGACAATGATTCGGGAGATGTTTTGCCGCAGGATCTCGATGAGGTGCTGCTGGACGGTGAACTCGCCGATGGGCCGACCGTCAGGCGTCACTCCCTCGCCGCTGGCATCACGTGCGGTGAAGTTCCTGACCCGTGGCCGGTCGGGCAGCTTGTGCAAGAACAGCTCGGGGTCGGTCTCGACCACAGCAACCGACTCCTCGGGGTCCATCTCCATGGCCAGTGCTCGCAGGAAGGTGGTCTTGCCGGCGCCGCCGATGCCGCTGATGACGATCGACTGCTTGGCTCGGACGGCTGCCACAAGGAAGTCGTAGACGTTGCTCGGCATCATCCCGGTCGCGCGGAGCTCCTCCAGCGGCACGCCGGCGAAGCTGTGCTGACGGATGACGATGGAGGGACGGTCGGTCACGAAGGCCTCGGCGTGCAGTCGGAACCGGTCCTCAAGGTTCAACGTCATGGTTGGATGTGCCTCCGAAAATGGCTTGGGTGTCTTGCTGTAGGCGGCGATGAACTGCAGCTGCTCAATGAGCTCGGCGTCGGAGTCCGCCACCGGCGCGACACGCACGATCTTGTCCGCGTAGACCATGAACACCCGATCGTGGCCGAGGATCTCGATGTTCTCCACCTGGAGGTCTTCCAGCAGCGGCTGCCATCGCCCGTACCCGAAGATGGCGGAGTCGACGGCCCTCGTGTAGCGCTCGAGGTCGCCGGTGCCGATCTGATTGTCGCGATCGCCGGTCAGCACAGCGTCGTCGGAGTGCTGCTTGACGACGTGGGCGATGATGTCTCGTCCGATCTGGACGCGGGTCACCTCATCGATCTGCCCGTCGGCGAGCAGCTGCCCGGTCTCCTCCGAAAGCCTGTCGGAGACGGTGTGCCGGATCCGGTACACCAGCGCCCAGTCGATGTCAGTGAAGTCGATCGGCCGCGGCGTAGCTGAGGTCAGCCGCGGCCGTCGACCGATCGTCGGCGAGGTGGTGATCTGGCCGAAGATCGGCGCCGGCGCTGACGTCACGGTCACGGCCCGCAGGCTCCGTACGGTGCTCAGGTTCGGCAGTCGATTCTCGACCTGGTCCCTGGGTGCTCTCACGGTGGTCCCTTCATCGCATGTGGGTCACAGGGTGGGGAGGGGCGAAGTCACAGGTTCGCGTCTCCAGTGAGCAGCCGCACGAGCCGGCGCTCGGCTCGGTGGGCGCTCTCTCGGGCCACAGCGCGATAGGCCCTCATAATCTTGGCGGGCACGACGATCCTGGCGGGAGCCTGGACCGTCTCAGATGGTGAGGGTGCGTTCTCGACCTCGGTCTGGGCTGTCGTGGGGGAAGTCAGGCAGGGCTGGACGCCTGCGGCAGTCTTGGCCTGGTTATCGGTGTCGTCAGCGGATGGATCGGACTCGCTGGTGTCGTCAATGTGATCGAGGTCGTCGACCGTCAGGCGGCGCCGGCTGAGCCGTGCCCGGATCCGGGCTGGGAGTCGCGGCGGCAGGGCCAGGCCGTTGGACAGAGCTGCCGCCGAGTGTGGGTCGTCGGGGAGCGAGAACGCGAAGAAGGCACCCATCTGCTTCGCGATAGTCGACGCCGGGTAGTAGCGGTGGCCGCCGTTTCCGATGCCGACCACGCCGAACGTGTCTGCGTTGCCGGTTTGGGTCAAGGTGCCCTTGAGCTGGGTGGCTATCGGATAGGCGCGGAGGACGTCAGCCAGCTCAGCCCGGCAGACCAGCAGCACCTGATCCGCGACTGCCAGGAGTGGCATCGGGTAGGAGCCTTGGGTGAGGCGGCCGGCGTCGATGATCACCGCGTACCCGGCCGCGGACAGCGACTGCAGCGCGATGCTGATCGGCTCCCACCAGCGCCGCTCTTCGAGTGCTGGTGCCTGCACTGGGTCGACGAGACCGAGAAGTGCGAGTCGCTGGTGTTCGTCGTCGCCCAGGGAGATGGCCTGGTCGAAGATGGCCTCGGTCAGGTCGTCAGCGTGTTCGACGAGGGCAAGGTTGACGATGTTGCGTTCCTGCGGGTCGATCGCCCCGCGGAACCAGCCGGGGACCAACGAGGTGCCGGCGGGATCTGCCTCGACCAGCAGGGCTGGGCCGGGCCAGGACAAGGTGAGCCCCAGGGCCGTCGTCGACGCGCCGGGGGCACCGGTGGCGGTGGTCAGCACGATGATGGGCATCAGCTCTCCTGGGAGTCGATGACCAGCGCGACCCGGTTTTGGGCGGCCAGGATCTGCACGCCAGTGGCGGCTGAGGCCGCTACGTCGACGTCGATCCGTACGCCAGTGCCGTCATCGGTCGGCGTGGAGGCGATGACTACGCCGGGGACGAGTGTCTTGGTGGGCTGCGGCGATCCGGAGGGTGGGTTTGGCTGTTCTTGGGTGGCGGGCAGCGGCACCAGCCGCACGCGCGTGCCGGGCTCTATCCCGGTCAGGGGCGCGGAGCCGTCCTTGGCGAAGATCCCGATCACGCTGTGCCCTTTGGCGGGGACGAGCGCGTCGGTGACAGATCCGGTGGGGATGATGCCGCCGGCCGGAAGGTCGGTCGCGGCCCGCCGTCCCACGACACGGTCGATGTCGGCGACAGGGATGGCCTGCACGTTGGGGTCGTCGCCGACCTGCATGGTGGTGAGGTCGGCACGCTCGATGATGGCGCCTTTGGTGATGGTGTCTCGGACGCCGATGACCGGAACAGTGGCCGACACGGACCGAAATGCCGCCCAGCCAGCCAGCGCGAACAGCGCGAGAAGCGAGACGGCCAAGGCGAAGAGGAGCGGCTGCCGGCGGTTCCGGGTCGGAGCGGCCGCCGGTGTTGGCACCGGCGACTCAACGACACGTGTCGGCTTCGTCCTCCGGCGGGACTTGCCGGCGCGCGGGCTGACCTCGGGAGTAGTTGTTCTACCTGCCATGGTGCTGCTTTCGTTCGTCTTGTTCTTGGAGTGGGGAGCGGACTGGGACTGTGCTTCGTCGAGGGACGCTTCGGAGGTCGTGGGATCGAGGTCCGATCAGATCACGGGATCCGGTCTTGCAGAAGGAGTGAGCCACTGGCTGTGGACAAATCGGCGGCGGCGGATCACGTGGATCCTGCGAATCGTGTGTCGACACCTCGGTTGCAGAGTCCCGCTAGCCCGAGAGTCGAAGCCAGGAGCTGGGCTGGCAGGACCCGTTCCGACGGCGGGACTCCGTTCCTGGGTAGGAGCGCACCCCCCAGCACCGCAACCCCGGTCACGGTGACGCTTTCAATGATGACCACTGGCATGCACGACTTCGAGGCATGACGGCACAGGGTCGACGATGATCGCCGCCGCGGCGAGCCTGGTTGTGATCCAGCGACCCCCCGCGCGACGAGCATCATTTGGCTACGCCGGCCGCTGGGCGGCGAGCATGCGCCGCTGGTTGACTGCCGGCAGGTCGCCGAGGACCTGGTGGACGAAGTGAACGACCTGGTCGACGTCGATCGACTGGTCATCGCGCCTGGGTGTGGTGACATTGCCACCGTTGATCAGCTCGAGCGTGAGGCTGTCGTCGCGGTAGACGGCACGGACACCGGCAACCTTCACGTTGTCGACGGTCCTGCTCGAGAAGTCAAGGAAGATGACGGGGGTACCGCCGCGAGCGAGGTGAGCGGCGGTGGTGCGGTTGGCGATGGTGGCCAGTCCGCGTGCCCAGAGTCGCTGTCTCAGCTCCTTCCAGGTGCGGTTGGGCACCTCGCGGCCGCGGAGAAAGATCACGGGCTGCAGCGGTGGCGGCTGGTCGTTGATGTCGCCGTCGGCTGGACGCTCGCCCTCGGCCTGAGGGGTCTCAAGCATCTTCTCGACGTCAACGGGCTCGACGTCGAGATGGTCGGCAATGGTGTCGGGAAGAAGCCCCGCTCGGGCGGCGTCGCTCACTGTGGCAGCGAGCCCGTTCCGTGCCCTATCCGCGGTGGCGCGCGCGTCGCTGAGGCGTTGTCCCCAGGCCCCGGCCGGGTCCGGGGTGACAGCGCTGATGCTCATGGTGTTGCGTCCCCAGCGTCGGTGTCGGACCTGCGGCGCCGAGCTGGCGATCTCTTGACGGTCTTCGTCGCGAGCCGCTTGCCGGCGGCGGCCTTCTTGGCCGGCGCCTTCTTGGCGGGCGCCTTCTTAGCCGGCGCCCTCTTAGCCGGCGCCTTCTTGGCCGGCTGGCGCGGCATGGGCGGCACCGTCTGCGACGGATCGGGCTCACCGAAGATCGTCACGTCGACGCCGACGATGGGAATGTTGAGCGCCTGCAGGTCGTACAGCCGGTTCGCCACCGCCGACGCCTCCTGGCCGAGCCACTCGAAAGCGTCTTCCCACTCCCCTCTGGCGCGCACGTAGGCATCGTTGGCTCGGTAGCCCCACTTCGACCCCAAGGTGTGGGAGGAGCCGTCGGCGTAGTGCACCACGAACGCGACGCGACGCTGTTCGCGCGCCGCCTCGGCCATGGCCTCCATGGTGGCTTGCTTGGCGTCGAAGCGGCCGACAGAGCGCGCCGACTTCGGCGCGGTGATCCGTTTGGTGCGAGCGCCACCGGCCAAGTAGCTGGTCTGCACGTTGAACTTGCCTGGGGTAGGAGCTGTCGGCGTCGGCGGCGGCGGTTCGTGCGCCTGTGCGCCGCGGCGGCCGCGTACGTTGGCCGGTCGACCGGACTGCGTTGTCCGACGCTCCGGGCGGCGGGCCGCATGTCCGGTGCGAGCAAGATCAATCAGAGTGGGCAGCAGATTGACGCCTGGTCGCTTCCCGGCGGCAACTTGGTACAGCAGCGAGGAGTTCCGGTCACATTCGCTCGCGAGATCTCTCATAGACAGTCCTCGTTCCCGCAAGGCGAGGATGAGCTGCTGCGCGGTGGGCCCCTGCTCGCTCATGCCGGCACGCCGACGGGTGTCCCCAGGGCCTCGGCTCGGCCGCGGAGGTTGTTGCGGGCCTCGGTGGTGGGGGGCGCCGGCATCGACTCGCCGATCCAGCCCTTGATCCGGAGCCGGCCAACCTTGCCGTCGTCGCCGCCGCCGCGCTCGGTCGGCAGGCATGCCTGAGGCACGGTCGTGAGGTAGAGGGCGTCACCGTTCACCCCGAGCAGCTGTGATGGGTCGACCTCGAGCGCGCCCCACTGCTTCCACTCGTGTCCTCGATCGGTGTAGGCAGCGGTCGGGCCTTGCAGGATGCGGGCCCGCTCGCGGGCCCACACCTGTGCGGAGTATTCGGGGTGGTGGAACTGCTGCAGGCGGGCGTTGAGCTCGGCCGGCAGCAGGTAGGTGATCACGTCGCCGTAGGCGCGGATCGTGCCTTGATGCTGCGGTGGGACGTCGAAGGTCGACTCGACGACCATAGTGCGGTCACGACCCAGGGAGTGGAAGCCGCCGATGGTCTGCAGCAGGATCGCCCGCAACGCCGACTCCACAGCGTCGATCAGGTGCGGGTCAGCGTCCAGCGCCGCAGCGTTGTCTCGGGCCTTGAGTATCCGGGCGGCGAAGTTGTCCAGGGGCCGGCCCCGGTCGAACGCGATCCCTTCCAAGATCTCGACGGCGTGATCACCCCACCAGCTCCGCATGATCGACAGCTCGACTGCGTCGACCCAGGTGTCGTAGGTGGCTCCTGGCCGGTTCGGGTAGTGCCACTGCGCCGCATCTGCCCGCCACACCGGGGCCAACCCCAGCGTGTCCCAACCCTGCGGGACGGTGAACCTGATCAGGTACCGAGCGCGAGCGTAGGAGTCCTCGGCCCACGCCCTGGCCTGCTGTTGCGTCAGCCGGCGGCCACCAATGCCGACTTCGCGACACAGCGCGGAGTACATGAACCGACCGTCGACGTAGGCAAACCCGGGGACCTGGGCTTTCGCCGGGATCAGGGGGAGGCAGTCGCCACAGTCACACCGAGAGCGGCCCTCCACCAGGTGCTCGGTGCGGTGCTGGCCAGAGGTGTGGTGGATGAGCTCGGCCAGCTCCGGATCGAGCGAGGGCGGGTCAAGATCTTTGGGCAGCGAATAGGCCCAGATGTTCTGCCCGGTCGCGGTCGGGCTGGCCGCCAAGTGTCCGGGCAGTGCTTTTGCCAGTACCAGGGCCAGCAGCCGCATCGCCTCCCGCGCTGAGGCCGGCGCGATCGCGTCGGTGCCGAACCATTCACGAGCGACCCGGACCTCCAGGCGGTGACTGTCACCGGCGCGGACGAACCGCCCGGTCGGCGGCCGGTCGTCTTTGATGTAGTGCCCGGCTGCCCGCCAGCCTTCGGTGGTCACCAGCAGCCAGTGGGTCTTCGTCGCCGAGACCGCGGGGAACTTCCCCGACAGCATGACGCGCGCAGCACCGTGGTGGGCGGCGGTGTTCAGCAGGTCGATCATGGCCGGCTTCTGCCGGCGGCCGCCCAGGATCGGCCTCACGGGGGCTCCCGAGTCGTCAACTCCAACGCCGGTCTCGACGTCGAGCCACAGTGTCGAGGTCTCGGAGAGGTTCCAAGGTGCCGGACGTGTCATCAATCGTCTCCTCTCGAGGATGGGCGTCGGGTCGCCCTCTGCTTTTGCGACGCCAAGAAGTTCAAGCCTGGCCGTCTGGAGCGGAGGCTACCGTCCAGGACTGACACCCTCGGCAGCCCATCTGATCGACGGCCGCAGCAGAACCGTTCCTGACCGGGGGCGTCTCCCCGGGCGTCTGCAGGTGCGTCATCCACAACCGTCGGGAGCGGGCCTCCCCACTCCAGCCCCGAGCCCGTAGGTTCTGTTGCACCGAATGATCGCCCGGGTGCTCCGGTTGCGCCACTCCTCGGTGTGGGGTCGCTGAGAAGTCAAGAGTCAGTGAGGTCGAGAGATGTGGGCTGCTGTCGGCGCAGTCGTGGTCGTCTCGTGTGTGGTGGCGGTGGAATCGTCGCGGATTCTGCGGCTGCTCCCGGTGCCGGAGGGTGGGGCCAGCTATGCCTCCGCGGCGACGGCTCGGTTCGCGATCGGCGCCGCTTCCCTGTGCGCGGCCGCGGGACTATGTGCCGTCGGTGCCCTTTCCTGGCCGATGTGGTTGCCGTGGATTGGGTTCGCGGGGCTGGGCGTGTGGTTGGCGTGCGTGGACGCGGTGACCGGGATCGTGCCTCGCCGCGTGAGCCATCTAGCCGCTGCAGTCATCATGATCTTGGTGACGGTGCAGGCTGCGGTGGAGGGCTCTGCTGCGCCTTTGGTGCGCGCTGTCGTCGGCGGAACCGGGGTGTGGCTGCTCTTCGCCGGCTTGTGGCTGGTGGCTCGTGGGGCATTCGGCTTCGGCGATGTGCGGTACTCACTGCCCTGGGCGATGACGGCGGCCGCCGCGTCCTGGCAGCATCTAGGGGCGGCGGCCTTGTTGGGGTCGGTGTTGGCTCTGCTTTACGGCCTGGCGGCAGGCGCTCTCCGTGGCGGCCGGTCCTTTCCCTACACGCCAGGCTTGGCGGCCGGGTTGTTCGCTGCAGCCCCACTCCTGGCCATGCAGTAGCCGACGCTCAGACGCTGAGCTGAGGCTCTCGACGCATCCCCCGGCGGCCCGGGTGCTCGTAGCGGAAGCCGAAGCGCTCATACAGGCGGCCGACCCGCCGGTTCTCAACGGTCAGCTGGATCACCGTCTGGCTGCGGTCGGCGTCGACGGTCGCCGCGCTCGTCAGCTGCGCACCGATGCCTCGCTCGAACGGCCAGGCCGCGACTGAGGTGAGCTGCCACACCCCGTTGTCACGGAGCATCGCCTTCGCGCAGCCTCGGCGGCCATGGCTGTCGACGAGCCAGACCCGCGTCGCTCGACGGAACAGGACCGGCTCGATGACCATGCTCATCACCATGATCACGACGAAGTAGCCGACTAAGCCGGCCACCGCCCCGACGATCGCCCCTTCCATGCCGGCGAAGACCCAGCCGGACCCGGCCGCCACCACCGTGAGCAGCGCCCACATCATCCCGATCACCCGATGGGCGGGATCCCGCAACGACGCGACAGCGGTGGTCCAGCCGACGAGCACACCGACCCTCATTGCGCACGGCAGGCTGACCGGCGCCAGCCCATCGTCCGTGCCGGCCCGCTGCACGAGGTCGCTCATGGCAGGCAACCTAGATGGCCTGCCGAGCGGGAGGCTACTCCCCTCTCCTAGGGTGTGGAAAGTCGGGCGTTGGTGGAGCTCTCTGTCGTCCCGTTGTCACAAACGGCCTCTCGCCTAGGGAACGACGCCGGGCAGTTCCCGATCACGCCGGGGCACGGATGATCACAGCTGTTGTGGAAGTCGCGTGGGGAGCCCATGGAAGCCCGAGCATCATGGCTGCGACTAAAGACGACTGTGCGTCTGCGACGGTTGAGCGCATCGTCGGAGACAGTGCCGGCTTCTGGGCAACCACCCACAAGCCGGTCAGGGAATGGATACTAATGAACTGTTGCAGTTGATCTTCGAGTATTAGTTGTCCTGGCGGAGGCGTAGGAACCGTAGTGGGTGGCGGCGGCGGCCAGCCTGCTCTGCTGGGTCCGCGCTGACCTCCGCGACGACCACGGGCTCGGCGTGGGTGATGGCCACGGGCTCGCCGCCGAAGTGTCCAGCGCCCATCGTTCCTGGCCAGGGGTGAGAGCCGCTTGGCGGGCGCAGCAAGCTGCCGACCTCAGCCGATTGCGTGAAGGTAAGAGTTGTGGTGCGCCCAAGCACTACCAGGTCGCCGGTCTCGGTTCGTCTGCCGATGATGAGGGCGTCGGGCCGGCTCAGCGGTCCGATGGTGGCGCCGATGACGCCTTCGAGGGTCTCGCGGAACTTGATCTTGGACCAGGCGCCGCGCGTGCCGTAGCGGCTGGAGAGACGTCTCGACACGATGCCCTCGATTCCCATCGGGGCCAGGGACTCCATCCATTCCGTCGCGGTGGCGTTGTCGGTGGTGTAAGGGGTGATCTGCAACGGCGGCTGCCAGTCTG
>Ga0190275_10002885_pt1 | contig 12228 bp, 9 predicted proteins | sample Popmic550T_FD_133745 | JGI IMG/M metagenome (GOLD analysis project Ga0190275, IMG submission 133745) | Populus adjacent soil microbial communities from riparian zone of Yellowstone River, Montana, USA - 550 T | ecosystem: Environmental > Terrestrial > Soil > Riparian zone > Trees stand | place... | reverse complement strand
GGGCCATGTGGCGCACTTGCGCGCGCTTACATCGAGGGTAACGACGGGCGGATGCCGATACGGCGGTGTTCGCCATGGGCATAGCGCCGGCGGCTCACTGCGGCCTGCGCGCCGCACCGTATGATTCGACCATGATCGCGGTGCCGGACGACGCGGCATGGCGTCGGATCCGGGCGGTGGGCGTCCCGGCTGCGCCCGCATTGCTGGCTGCGGTCCTCGCCACCTGGACTTCTGTCCGCACGCCGATGTGGCGGGACGAGTACGCCACCGCCATGTACTCGTCGCTGGATCCGGCCGGTCTCCTGGCCGCGACGACGCATCTCGACGCCGTGATCGCGCCGTATTACTTCGTCATGCAGGCACTCTCGCCGCTCACCGGGTCAGGGACCGGGATGCGGTTTCTATCGATTGCGGCTTTCGCCGCCATGACGGCCTTCGTCGCGATCATCGCACGACGGTGGTGGGGCGACCTTGCCGGCCTCGTCGCCGGCACGGCGCTCGCGGTGAGCACGCTGGCGCTCGGCGCGGCCGCACTCGCACGCCCGTACGCGCTGTCCATGCTGTTCGTGACACTCGCCGTGCTCGCCGTCGACACCGCCGTGAGGAGGCACACGGTCTGGTCGTGGGCGATGTACGCACTCGCCGCCGGGGCGGCAGTCGTGCTTCAGCCGTTCGCGTCGCTGAGCATCGCCATCACCGGGCTGCTTGCAGTGGGCCGGCCGCGCCGCGCCGTCGGGTGGTGGCTTCTTGCCTCGCTGCCCGCCGGCGTCGCGACGCTGGCGGTGCTGCTCGTGGGTGCCGGCCACGCGGCACAGCTGTCCTGGCTGATGCCGGTCACTCCTCGATCGGCGATTCAGAACCTCGCGCTGGCGGTGGGGCTGTCTCCGGAACGGCAGGTCATCTTCGACGCGATCGTGGTGCTCGTGCTCGTTGTGGCGATCTCCCTAGCCGTCTCCGTCCTTCGGCGCGAGGAGGCCCGGGGTCTGGTGTTCTCGGCCGCACTGACCTTCGCACCTCCCTTGAGCCTCTTCCTGATCTCGCTCGCGGTCACTCCGGTGCTCTCCGGAAGGTACTTGTCCTACAGCGCGATCGGCGCGGCGCTGTGCCTCGGCGGCATCATCCACGCCGCCCTCAGCTCGAACAGGCGACCGGCAGCGGTCGCCGCGGGCGTGCTCGGTGCCGTGCTGGTCGCACTGTCTCTCGGGCTGGGCGGCGTGCGTTTGGCAGGTCCGCCCTTCATGGGGGACGACATGCCCGAAATGGCATCGCGGATCGCTTCGTCAGCGCAACCGGGCGACATCCTCGTGGTGACGCAGAGATACGAGCAGGGCGGGTTGGCCTACGGTCTCGCGGTCGTCACCGACGATGAGCGCTTTCGTGCAGAGATCCTCGCGGGGATCCCCGACGGCCCACGACCAGTGCTCGATGTCCGTGAGATCGTGTCCACGGATCCTCTGCGAAGCGTGCCGTACTCGGAGGCGGAGCAGGTCGGGCAGGACCGAGACCTGTGGTTGGTATCCATCTGGCCACCGGAGGAGGCTGACCCCGGCACGGTCGACCCCGGCGTCGCGCGCTGCCTCCGTGACCTCGATCCGGAGGATCATGTGTTGATCAGCGGCGTGCGACTGTACCGAACGCCGTGCTCTGCATCCGGCTGAGCCGGCTCTTCCGGGCGCTACCGGCTGTCAGTCCGAACCGTAGATCGGGATGCGCACGTTGTCGAACTCGGGGCTGCCCACCAGGACCAGCTCTACGTTGCTGTCATCCTCGAGCCCGTCGACCGACGCGATGGTGGCGCGAGGCGCCATGTCCATCGTGCACACTTGGTCGGCGGGCGGCGTTTCGAAGGTCACCGTGACCTCGGCCGGACCGGATGCCGCGACGTCGTTGATCACCGGAACACAGGACGAGGACCCCCACGTGAGCAGGACGAACTGCCCGTCGGTGTCGGTCCATCCTGCGCTCGGGAGGTAGTCGGTCATACCGCCGCCGGCGAGACCTTCGGCCCCTTCGAGTTCGGTGGTCCCGGTGTATTCGCCACCCGTCACGGTGATCGCCAGGTCTTCTGAGGGATCGATGCCCTCGGGCACCTCGACGAGGGTCACCCGCGGCGCGAAGTCGGCCGTGCACACGGTGTCGGCGTCGGGCTCGACGAGTGTCACCGACAGCGAGCCGTCGGCCTCGAGTGTCGCCCCGTCCGCCGCCGGGACACAGGACGAGCTGCCCATGGTGACCAGACCGATGATGCGACCGTCGTCGAGCCACGCGGCCTCGATTTCCGCCTCGGTGCCGTCTCCGTTGCTCGGGCTCGACGAGGGCGCCGTTGCGGCTTGACTCGCGCATCCCGCGAGGGCACCGCCAGCCAGGACGAGAGCGACAGGGAGGGCGAGAAGGCGGCGCGCGAGGGTCATGCCCCGATCCTCCCGTATGGCGGCTGAGGTTAGCCAGGGAATTGGATCACGGAGCGGTTACGGGGGTCCGCGGACTCTGGTCGGGGGCTCACGCCTGTCTATCCACGGTTGCGGGTCTCTGGCCGTGCAGAGTCTCGTAGACATCGAGCACGAACTCGGCGACCGCGCGGTCTCCCGACACGGGGCCCCCCGCGAGAAGTCCGTCCGCCCCGAGCAGTACGGCCGTCGGCGTCGGCCAATCCTGGATCGACGCGCGGACGTAGCCGTCGGGGTCGTGGAGCGATTGAGGCTCGTCGAACTCGGTGAGGCGGCTCACCCCCGGCAGTCGCGTCAGCAGGAACCTCACGTCGATTTCCGGCAGGAGCGCCCGCCATTCAGGTGCGCTTTCGATCACGGGTGTGCACGAACCGCAAAGCTCCGACACGGCAAGCAACAGGATCGGGCGACGGGATGCCAGCTCGCGCAGACTGATGACCGATCCGTCGGCGAGAGAGACCGGTACGGCGGGCGTGCGCCGGCGGAGATAGTCGAGCTCGTCCGCTTCACCTCCGGTCTCGTGACTCTCGATCGTCGGCGGCTCCGTCCCCCCGTCGGGCCAGAGGATGACTCCCGCGGTCACTGCGGCGATCGCGAGTCCGATGATCCAGCCTCCGTCCGTGGCGGCTGCGACCAGAACCCCGCCCCAAAGCGGGTTCACCCAGATCACCGCAGCGGCGCCCGTCGCGACGATGAGCAGCCAGATATTGCGCACGATGGTCACGCGCGTGACCGGTCGGCGGGCGCCGAAGCAGGCGCACGACGCGGCCTCGGCTCTCCGGTGAACACGCACGACGAGCCACAGGTACGCTGCCAGGACCGTGACGGCGACGATCGCTGCAAGCAGCCCGATGATCCCCCCGAAGACCGCGAGAGCGATCCCGAGCAGGAGCTCACCCCACGGGTGAAACCGCACGAGCCACTGCTTCCGCAGCACCTGGGGAACGCCGACCTCCACCCATCCCGCGAGATCGTCGGGACTCCGCAGCTTCGCGATCGCGCTCGCGATGAAAACCGCAGCCACGACGAGGGGCAGCACGATGGCGAGGGTTGCGGGCACGAACCGATGCTACCGGCGACGCGCCCGACGGGATCTGGCTGCGATCGCGCGGCGGCGGCTTGCGACCAGCTCGGTGTAGAACGCATGGTGGGATGCTGCCACCTCAGCGTCGTCGAGCAGGCCGGGCGTCCGAGCGGCCGCCGCGGCGAGGCGATCGCGAAGCCCGACGTCTGTCGCAAGGCGACGCAGCGCGTCGGCGAGAGCCGGGACATCGCGCGGCTTGGCCCGCAGCCCATTTGCCTCGTGGCGGACCCATTCGGTCGGTCCGCCCTCGTCGGCGACGATCACCGCACGCCCGGCAGCGAGATACTGCAGCACGTTCTGCCCCAGCGGCTCGGGACGCGTGGACGCCTGGACCGCGACGTGCCAGGTGTCGAGAACGGAGTCCACATCGTCGACGTGACCGAGAAAGTCCACGCGATCGGCGAGGCCCAGTTCTGTAGAGCGATTGCGGAGCGACGCCAGATATTGCTCGTGGCCGAAGTAGACGTCGCCGGCGAATTGCAGTCGCGCATCGCTGTCGCCGAGCGCGAGGGCGAAGGCTTCCAGCAGGTCGGCCTGCCCCTTCCACGGGTCGATGCGTGCGAGCATTCCGACGGTCACGGGGCCGGCCGGAAGTCGGCCACCGTCCGGTCGAACTGCAAGACCCGACGCGCTCGGGATGACGGCGGCGGCTGCATCCGACCGCAGGTACGGGCGCGCGGAATCGAGACTTGCCTGCGTGTCGGCGATCACGCCGTCAGCGCGCGCAAGCACGACGCGGCGCATGATCTCGAAGCCGACTCGGCCCAACGCCTCGGGGTGGGTCATGTCGCGCAGATGCGCGACAAACGGCACCGGCGACGTCCACGCTGCGAGTGCGCCGTACGCAGCGGCGCGCGTGGTGTTCGCGTCGACGAGGTCGGCCCGACGGAAGCCGGCGTGAAGACGCGTCGCGACGGCCTGTGCAGCGAGCCGAGCCGCGGCTTCGGCGATCAGCATCGGGCTACCGGCACTCACGCCCGCGGGCTGATCCACACCGGCGACGCGTACCGGTATGTGCGCAGGCAGCTGCGCGAAGACGCCGCGGCCATCGGTCGGCGGGAGCAGCACCGCCGGGCGCCAGCTGACGCCAGCCCGCAACATCCGGATCAGGGCGAATTCTGCTCCGCCGGCGGCAGCGGTGTGACTGAGGTGCAGCACCGTGAGACGTCCGGCATGGCCGTCAGTCGTTCGCGTCATCGAGATGCACCTTGGTCGGAGCCGAGAATCCCCAGCTGCGTCGCATCGGACGCCGCCGCGCGATAAGCCTCGAGGTCGCCGCGGGGCATGCCGAGCAGCGACGACGCGAGCGACGCGAGCGCGGGAATCTCCTCGCTCGCCATCTGCAGGTAGGCCGCAGGGGGAAGACCCTGCGGGTCGATGATGTCGTCGTCATCCGGCGTGCTCGGAGGTACACGGTTCTCGGCGAGGTCGGCCACCGTTCGCCGCAGCTCCTCGATGCCGAGCGGCGCGGGGCGGGGACCGAGTCGCTCGGCGGTTCTTCCCGCCTCCCGGAAGGTGAATGTGCGCCGCATCGCCGACGGCACGCGCGTGAGCAGGTCGTCGCGGTGCGTGCGTGAAGCGGCGAGCACGAGGTCAGCACCGGCGACCAATTCGTCGGTGATGCGGCGGGCCCGGTGTCCGCTCGGGTCACCGCCGAGCGCCTTGACGATCAGACGGGGGAGCTCGCCGATCGGCGCTCCTACAGGCGGCCCGGTCCCGGCGCTTCCCACCGAGACGTGCTCGACGAGGTCGGGTGGCAGATACCAGGATGCCCAGCGCTCGAGCATGACCGCGGCCAGCGGCGACCGGTGGACGTTGCCCGTGCACACGGTCAGGACTGTGAAGCCGCTCATCGCATCCCGCCCCCCAGCGGCACCAACCGCCCTCGCCCGTCGGCCGGTTATGGTTACAGCCAAGAGCATATAGGAGGTGCCGTGCGCGTTCTCAGGGTCTCGCACAGCGCCGCTGTGGACGAATGGCGCGGTCGCGAACGCGCGCTCAGCGCCCTAGGTATCGATGTGACCCTGCTGAGCGCACGCCGCAGCCACGAAGGAGCCGGCGCCGTCGATCTCCTACCGCGCCCGGGCGAACGTGTGACCGGCGTCGACACGGTCGGGCGACACCCCGCCCTTTTCCTCTACGACCCGCGCCCGCTCTGGAGGGCGCTCGGCGAAGCCGCGGACGTGATCGATGTACACGAGGAGCCGTTTGCGCTCGCGACGGCCGAGATCCTCCTGCTGCGCCGGCTAAGGTGCAACCGAGCGCCCGTCGTGCTTTACACCGCGCAGAATGTTCGCAAGCGATACCCGGTCCCGTTCCGCTGGTTCGAGCGGTGGGCATTGCGCTCGGCGTCAGGCATTTCGGCGTGCAACCGCGACGCGGCTGACATCGTGGCCGCCAAGGGGTTCGCCGGTCGAGCACGTGTGATCCCGCTCGGATTCGATCCGCAGCGTTTCCGCCCGGCGCCGCCCGCCGCGCCTTCAGCGAGACGAGCGGTCGTCGGCTTCGTCGGACGCCTGGTTCCCGAGAAGGGCGTCTGGGTCCTGCTCGAAGCCCTTCGGCACGACTCAGGACTGAGAGCACGCTTCGCCGGCTCCGGGCCTCTCGCGTCGACACTGATGCAGCGCGCCGCCGAACTCGGCGTCGCCGACCGGGTCGAACTCGTCGGACCGGTTGAACCCGACGCGGTCGTCGATTTCTATCGCTCGGTCGACGTGATCGCGGTGCCCTCCTTGTCGACGCGAACCTGGACAGAGCAGTTCGGACGCGTAGCGGTCGAGGCGATGGCCTGCGGCGTGCCCGTGGTCGCGAGCGACGCAGGCGCTCTTCCCGACGTCGTCGCGGCGGCGGGAATCGTCGTCCCCGAGGGTGACGCGCGTGCGCTCGCGACGGCGATCTCGACAGCCGCGGGCGACCGGAGGGCCGAGTTACGCGAGGCGGGCCTGGCGCGAGCTGCTGATTGCACCTGGGATGCGGTGGCCCGGGACTACCTCGAGCTGTACCGCTCCGTGCGCCACGGAGAAGCCGACACTGGACCGCGCGCTGTCGAGATCATCGTCGTCGCGTTCGGCTCTCCCGGCCTCCTGCGCGAGACCCTCGAGCCGGTCCGCGAGCTGCCAGTCACCGTCGTGGACAACTCGTCCCTGCCCGAGATCGCCGCCCTGTGCGGTGAGCTGGGCGTACGCTACCTAGATGCCGGTGCCAATCACGGCTTCGCCGCGGGAGTGAACTACGGTCTCTCGCACCGTCAGCATCCCCATGCGGACGTCCTCCTGCTCAACCCGGATGCCCGGATCGAAGCCCCCGAGATCGCGCTCCTGCAGGCGCGTCTGCTCGCCGAGGCCGACATCGCGAGCGTCGGCCCGGCCCAGGTCGACGAGCAAGGCCGTCGCGCCCGTGTCGAGTGGCCGTTTCCCTCGCCTTTGAACGCGTGGCGAGAGGCAATAGGGCTCGGCCGCTGTCAGCACGGTGCGCGCTTCGTGATCGGGTCCGTGCTCCTGCTGCGTTCCGAGGCTCTCGCGCAGGTCGGCGGACTGGACGAGCGCTTCTTCCTCTACGCCGAGGAGACGGACTGGGCGTATCGAGCGCACCGACTCGGCTGGCGGCACGCGCTGGCGCCGGAGGTCCACGCGGTTCACCTCGGCGCCGGGACGAGTTCCGATGATCGACGGCGGGAGGCGCACTTCCACGCGTCGCAGGAGCGGTACTTCCGCAAGCACTTCGGCGCACCAGGCTGGCAGGCAACCCGCGCCGCGGTGTAGGTCGGCGCACTTGTGCGTTCCGCTATCCTGCCCGGCGAGCGTGGCCTGCTTGCGCGACGCCGCGCGGCGCTCTACCGGCTGGGACCTGTGCGGGTCGAGTCCCGCTTCCGTCCAGAGGAGAGCGACGCCTGATGCACATCGTGCAGATCGTGCCCTACCTGGGGCCCGGGGCCGGGATCTCGGGCGTGGCGTGGAATCTCGATCGGGAGTTTCGTGCGCTGGGCGCTACCGTTGACGCGTACACGTTCGACGTCGCTCGGGGGAACCGCCCGTTCCGCTATCCGACCGCCGGCCTCCGGGGGCGCCTCGCACGGATGCGGAGGATCGTGTGGTTCCGTGTGATGGGCACGCGGCGCGCGCGAGAGTTCCTTGCCGCGCGCCCGGATGCGATCTCCATCTGCCACAACGAGGCGATCGCCGGTGACATCTTCGTCGATCATGGAAGCATGCTCCGGACGGTGAGAGCCGCCGGTCATCCGCTCTGGCGCATCCTCCTGAATCCGATCCAGCCGCTCAGCTTTCTGCAGGAGCGCTCCCGGATCCGTGGGCATGTCCACCGCGCTATCGTCACGCTCACCACGCGCGGTGAAGCCGACCTCGTGGCTCTGTACGGCCGAGTCGGCCCCCGCGTGGTCACCATCCCGAACGGTGTGGATCTGCAGCGGTTCAGGCCGCCCGACGCCCCGGAACGCGAGCGGCTCCGCGGAGAGTACGGGCTCGGTGGCGACGAGCGGGTTGCCGTCTTCGTCGCCCACGATCTGCCCAGAAAGGGCATCGACCACGCGATCGCCGCCCTCGTCCACGCACCCGGTGTGCTGTTGCTGGTGGTCGGTGGCGTCGCTTCCACGATCGACGCGGCCAGGGCGTCCGCCGAACGCAGAGGCGTGGCGGCTCGGGTGCTGTTCGTCGGCCCGCGTCACGATGTCGAGCGCTTCTTCGCGATGTCGGACATGCTGGTGTTTCCGAGCGGCTATGAAACGTACGGGCTGGTCGTGCTCGAAGCGCTCGCGAGCGGGCTGCCGGTCGTGGCGACCCGTGTCGGCTGCGCTCCTGACGTCGTCGTGGACGGAGAGAACGGCTACCTCGTGGACCAGGATGCCGCGCAGATCGGCGAGCGTTTGGCATCGATCGCCGAAACCGAGGTCGGGGCTTGGCGCGATCACGCGCGGGCGAGCGTCAAGCGGCTCTCGTGGCGGCACGCCGCGGAGCGGTATCTCGACCTCGCGTCGCAGGTCGACCGCGAGCGGCAGGCAGATCGCCCGGTCTCCGAGACGGCGTCGTGACCGACGGCAGGCTGCGAATCCTTCATACGGTTTGCACCGACGAGTTCGCAGGTGTGGAGCAGTTCATCGTGCGACTCGCAGTAGCGCAGGCCGCGGCCGGGCACGAGGTGTCGGTCGCCGGCGGCGATCCGGCGCGAATGCGCCCGGCCTTGTCAGCTGCGGGCGTCGCGTTCGCCGCGCTGTCGTCGACCGTCGAAGCTTCTCGTGCGGTGCGAGCACGCATCGACGATGTCGACGTGGTCAACTCCCACATGACTGCGGCCGACGCCGCCGTCATTCTCGCGGTGGTGGGCAGGTCGCGCCGACCCGCACTGGTGTCGACCCGGCACTTCGCGAAGCGACGCGGGCGGCTCGCACCGATGGGTCTTGTCCTGGACCCCTGGTTCGACGCGGAGATCTCGATCAGCCGCTACGTAGCGAGCGCGATCGGGGTTCCTTCGACCGTGGTGCACCCCGGCGTTTCGGCGCGCACCGAACGGGATCCGTCATCGCGGGAGCGCGTAGTCCTCATGGCGCAGCGCCTGCAACCCGAGAAGCAATCCCTCCTCGGCATCCGCGCCTTCGCCGCCTCCGGGCTCGCGGAAGATGGCTGGATGCTCGAAGTCGCCGGCGACGGACCCGATCGCGATCGCGCAGGCCGACTCGCCCACAATCTCGGCGTCGCCTCGGCGACCCGCTTTCTCGGGTTCCGCGACGACGTGCCTGATCTCATGCTGCGCTCGTCGATCCTGCTCGCGACCTGCCCCATCGAAGGGTTCGGGCTCACCGTCCTGGAAGCGATGGCGTCCGGGCTCCCGATCGTCGCTCCGAAATCGGGTGGCCCGGCCGAGATGCTGGAGGGCCTCGATCCGCGCGCGCTGTTCGCCGTGGATGATGAGCGCGCTGCGGGTGCGCAGCTTCGATCACTCGCCGCCGACGCGGCTGCGCGCCGCGCGTACGGCCACGCCGCGCTGATGCGTCAGCGCGAACGATTCACCGCGGACGCGCAGGCGCGACACACCGAGGCGGTCTACCGCACCGCGCGACGAACGACAACGGCCGAGTGAGTCGCCGCGAACGCCACGGATGGAGCCGCGATCGCTGTTGCGGGTAACTTCCGAGGCGAACTCTGGTCGGCTACGCCTGCGCGAGGATGCAGTCTTCCTGAGGATCGGTGAAGATGTTGCAGCTGCCACCGCCGGGCGTCAAGGGGTTGGTGAAGTCGACGGTGGCGTCGGCCTCCTGGGTTCCCATGAGGCCCGACACCGTGAAGCTCACGGTCAATTCACCGTTGGCGCTGCTGCCCGCACCCTCGGTGAGAATCACCAGATTGCCGATCGTGGTGTTCGCGGGAATGATGATCTGATCACCGGGCTGCACGACGCATCCGTTCAATTGAATCACGGCGATATTGCCCAGGGACTCGTCGTTGAGGGTGACACCGGTGATGGTCACGATGATCTGGTTGGCGGTCGTGTTGGCGGCGGTCAGCTTGAAGACGTAGCCCTTGTACACGGATGAGTTACCGGGCAGTTTGCACCCACCGCCGCGCAGGTCGAGGATTCCTCGGGATGCGGCGAACGCCGGAGCGGGCGCAGCGAGCGCGATCGCCGGCACAGCCCACGCCATCGCCTTGGTCACTGTGCGCCGGCTGACGCCCTTCGGCTGCTGCGGCTCGAATTCGCTCATGATCGGGTACCCTCCCTATGCGCGCCTGGCAGAACGTGATCCGAGGCGGGCGGAAACAGATGTGGACACGTCTCCCCAATAGCCGTGACAGCGCTCAGTGTATCCGATCGATTCGCTGACGTCGAACACGTAACTCAGCCGTAACCTGGCCGCGTGACAATCGGGCCCCCGCCGGGCGGGGTCACGAGTCCGCGTCGCCGCGCCGGCCGGTGTGTGGTGCGTCATCTAAGATCCCTATGACAAGCGCAGCGCCCCTGACCCGGACGGGGTGGACGCACAAGTCGAGGGTGGAGACGATGTCGAGCGCACCGCGCGATCCGAGCGTCATCCGCCAGCTGGCGAAGCTTCTGCGACTCGCCGGCGCGCACCCGACCGTGTGGGCGACGACGACGGTTGCGGCATCCATCATTCTCGCCCTCCTCGACATGGTCGGTGTGGCCGCGCTGATTCCCCTGACGCAGCTGATCTCCGGCGCCAGTGCTGACAGCGGCGCTCTCGCGGTGATCGCCGACGTCGTCGGCACGACATCCCCTGCCGTCCTGATTCCTGTGGTCGCCGCCGCGGTCGCCGTGCTGTTCGTCGTCAAGAGCGCTCTCGCGCTGCTGTTCCGCTGGTGGCTTTTCGGCCAGACCTCCAGGGTCTCCGCGCTCGTCGCCACCGCGCTGATGCACCGATATGTCCTCGCGCCGTATGCGCACCACCGCTCGCGCCGACTGAGCGAGGTGTACCGGAACATCACGGCAGGCACCGCGCAGGCGACCTCGGTGCTTCTGGCCGTGATCGGCATGTGCACGGACGTTCTGCTGCTCGTCGGAATCGTCATCGTGCTCGCGATCGCCTCGCCTGTTGTCACGCTGCTGACCGTGATCCTCTTCGCGGGGTTCGTGTTCGGCCTGCAGCGGATGCTGCGCCGCCGGCAATCGCATCTGGGTGAAGAGGTCGCAGAGGCGAGTCTGGAGGGCTGGCAGTTCCTGATGCCCGCCCTCGACGGGTTCCGCGAGGCGCGTCTCACCTCGAGCGCATCGATGTTCGTCGACGGATTCCGCGCGGCACGACTTCGCGAAGCACGCGCCTCCAGGGAGATGGGGATCATCTCGGAGATTCCGCGCTACTCGCTCGAGATCCTGTTCGTCATCGCCATCGTCGGCATCTCCCTGTACCTCTTCGCCCAGGACACGCCCGGTGCCGCGATCACCGTGATCGGAGTCTTCGCGGCCGCGGCTCTCCGAGCGCTGCCGACACTCGCCCGCGTCTCGACAACGCTCGGGACGATCCGGTCGGGGGGTGTCGGTCTGAAGATCGTCCTGGACACCGTGGCCGAGCTCGACAAGGGCGGCACGCACACCGAAACACGGCGCGATGCGGTGCCGTACGTCGGCAGCATCGTGCTCGAGCATGTCGGATTCAGATACCCGGATGCCGCAGAGGATGTCTTCACGGACCTGTCGATCGTGATTCAGGAGAATCGCACGACCGCGTTCGTCGGCTCGAGCGGCGCCGGCAAGAGCACGCTGCTCGATCTCATCCTCGGCCTGCAGGATCCGACGACCGGATCGATCACGTGCGGCGGCCGCCCCGTGGTGGACGACAAGGCCAGCTGGTACACAGCGCTCGGGGTCGTGCCTCAGGACGTCTTCCTGACCAATGACACGGTGCTCGCCAACATCGCCTTCGGGGTCGACCGCGATGCTGTCGACGTGGACCGTGTCCACGAAGTCGTGGAGCAGGCTCAGCTGACGGATCTCATCGCCCAGCTTCCCGACGGTCTGCACACCGCTATCGGCGAGCGAGGCGTCCGACTCTCGGGCGGGCAGCGCCAGCGACTGGGCCTGGCCCGCGCGCTGTATCGGCAGCCGACCGTTCTGGTCCTCGACGAGGCGACCTCTGCGCTCGACAACGCGACCGAGCATGAGATCACCGAAACCCTGGCCCGCCTCAAGGGGAGCCTCACTATCCTCATCGTCGCCCACAGGCTCTCGACGGTG
>Ga0190275_10002884_pt1 | contig 12228 bp, 10 predicted proteins | sample Popmic550T_FD_133745 | JGI IMG/M metagenome (GOLD analysis project Ga0190275, IMG submission 133745) | Populus adjacent soil microbial communities from riparian zone of Yellowstone River, Montana, USA - 550 T | ecosystem: Environmental > Terrestrial > Soil > Riparian zone > Trees stand | place... | reverse complement strand
GGCTGGGTGAACTGGCGGGAGTACTGGATGAAGGCCTGCACGTCACCGAGCGACATGGTGCCGCTGGCGACCCGGAGGCCGCCGAACACCGCGATGACGACGTAGTTGAGGTTGCCGACGAACATCATGATCGGCATGATCAGCCCGCTCACGAACTGGGCGCCGTACGACGCCTCGTAGAGCTCGTCGTTCTGCTCGGCGAACACCCGCTCGGACTCCGCCTGGCGGCCGAAGACCTTGACGATCGAGTGGCCGGAGAAGGTCTCCTCGATGTGGGCGTTGAGGGCGCCGGTGCGGCGCCACTGCTCGATGAACATCCCCTGCGACCGCTTCATGATCGCGCCGGTGACGAACATCGCGATCGGCACGGAGACCACGGCGACCAGTGCCAGCAGGGGCGAGATCCAGAACATCATCGCCAGCACCGCGAACACCGTGAGCAGCGAGTTGAGCATCTGGCTCATCGTCTGCTGCAGCGTCTGGCTGATGTTGTCGATGTCGTTGGTGACCCGGCTGAGCAGCTCGCCGCGCGGCTGCTTGTCGAAGTAGCCCAGCGGCAGTCGGTGGACCTTGTCCTCGACCTCCGAGCGCATCCGCAGCACGGTGCCCTGGACGACGTCGTTGAGCAGGTAGCCGCTCAGCCACGCCAGCAGCGACGCGGCGACGTAGACCACGAGCACGAGGACCAGCACGTCGGCGACGGCGGCGAAGTCGACCCCATCGGTCAGGTCCATCGACGCGAGCATGTCGGCCTGAGTGGTGTCTCCCTGCGCGCGCAGGGCCTCGATCGCCTGCTCCTGGGTCGCACCGGTGGCGAGCACGTCCTGGCCGATGACGCCCGCGAAGATGAGGTCGGTGGCGCGGCCCAGGATCCAGGGCCCGACCGCCGTGGCCACGACGCTGAGCACCGTCAGCACCAGCACGGCGTACGCCTTGACGCGGTCGGGGTACAGCCGGGCGAGCAGCCGCTTGAGCGAGGGCCAGAACGTGTCGGCCTTCTGGCCGATCATGCCGCCGCCCATCGGTCCGCGCCCGGGGCCTGGTCCGGACTGGACTCGTTCGGTCTCCTTCAGCTGGCCGGGCTGCGTGGGCGCCTCCTTGGTGGTCGGACTGGTGCTCATGCCACCTCCTCCGCGGCGAGCTGGGACCCGACGATCTCGCGATAGGTCGAGCAGGTCTCGAGGAGCTCGTCGTGGGTGCCGGTGCCGACCACCGCTCCGTCCTCCATCACCACGATGCGGTCCGCGTGGCGGATGGTCGCGACGCGCTGCGCCACGATCACCACCGTCGCGTCCCGGGTCACCGGTCTCAGCGCGGCGCGCAGCCGGGCGTCGGTGGTGAGGTCGAGCGCGGAGAAGGAGTCGTCGAAGAGGTAGATGTCGGGACGGCGGATCACCGCGCGCGCGATCGCCATGCGTTGGCGTTGGCCGCCGCTGAGGCTCGAGCCGCCCTGCGCAACCTCGGCCTGGAGGCCGTCGGGCATCGCCTCGACGAAGTCCCGCGCCTGGGCGATCTCCAGCGCCGCCCACATCTCCTCCTCGGTGGCGTCGGGCTTGCCGTAGCGGAGGTTGTCGGCGACGCTGCCCCGGAAGAGGAACGCCTTCTGCGGGACCAGGCCCAGGCGCGACCACAGCGTGTCGAGCGCCAGGTCGCGTACGTCGACGCCACCGATGCGGACGGCTCCGCCGGTCGCGTCGAAGAGCCGGGGCACGAGGTTCACCAGGGTCGACTTGCCGGCCCCGGTCGAGCCGACGATGGCCACCGTCTCCCCCGGGCTCGCGGTCAGGGCCACGTCGCGCAGCACAGGCTGGTCGGCCCCGGGGTAGGCGAACGTGACGGCGTCGAGCTCGAGGGTCAGCCGGTCGGGCAGGTCGGTGACCGGGTCGGTCGGCGGGACCACCGACGACTCGGTGTCGAGCACCTCGGTGATCCGGTCGGCGCAGACCGTCGCGCGCGGGACCATCATGAGCATGAACATCGCCATCATCACCGACATGACGATCTGCATGAGGTAGGAGATGTAGGCGGTCAGGGCACCGACCTCCATGTGGCCGCTCTCGACCCGGTGGCCGCCGAACCACAGCACCCCGACGGTCGCGACGTTGGCGACGACCATGACGGTCGGGAACATCGCGGCCTGCCAGCGGCCGGCCCGGATCGCGACGGCGGTGAGCTGCTCGTTGGCGTCGCGGAAGCGCTCGGTCTCGTGCTGCTCGCGGACGAAGGCGCGTACGACGCGGACGCCGGTGATCTGCTCGCGCAGCAGGCGGTTGACCTCGTCGATCCGCTCCTGCATCAGCCGGAAGCTCGGCACCATCTGGCGCACGAGCAGGCCGATCGAGATGCCCAGCACCGGCACCACGGCCAGCACGAGCCACGACAGGCCGATGTCCTCACGAGCCGCCATGATGATGCCCCCGACCATCATGATCGGGGCGGCCACCAGCAAGGTGCCGCCCATCAGCACCAGCATCTGCACCTGCTGCACGTCGTTGGTCTCGCGCGTGATCAGCGAGGGCGCGCCGAACTGCTGCACCTCGCGGGCGGAGAAGGTTCCGACCCGCTGGAAGATCGAGGCCCGCAGGTCGCGGCCGAAGCCCATCGCGTTGCGCGAGGAGAACCACACCGCCACGATCGAGCACAGGATCTGCACCAGCGAGACGACGAGCATCAGCCCGCCGTGGCGCACGATGTAGGCGGTGTCGCCGGTGACCACGCCGTTGTCGATGATGTCGGCGTTGAGCGTGGGCAGGTAGAGCGCCGCCATGGTGCCGACGAACTGCAGCGCCACCACCGCGGCGAGCGGTGCGGCGTACGGCTTGAGGTAGGTGCGGACGAGTCGCAGCAGCATTCAGGAGTCCTTGTTCTTCAGCACGCCGTCGAGCAGCGTTCCGACGATCTGTTCGGGCGTGAGGATGTGCCCGTCGCTGATGTGGGGGTGGGTGCCGGAGAACGTGAGCATCCGGAGCATGTGGACGAGCTGCACGGGCGTGCAGGTGAGCCGGTCGGCGTCGGCCTCCACCACGGCGACCATGATCTTCTCCGCGCGGCGGCGCCCCTCCTCCATGTGCCGGTGCGCCTTGGGCGGACCGACCATGCCCATTGCGCTCATCAGCAGGAAGATGCCCCGGAAGCGGTCCTGCAGGCGGGTGCAGAGGTCGGTGAGCCGGGCGCGCAGGTCCTGGTCGAGGTCGATCGCCTCGAGGTCGGCGAAGAACGGCTCCATGTCGAGGGCCTTCTCCACGGCGGCGGTCACCAGGTCGTCCTTGGAGTCGAAGACCCGGAAGATCGTGCCCTCCGCGACGCCGGCCGCGTCGGCGATCTGCTTGGTCGTCACGGTGCGCCCGTGGTCGTGCAGCAGCGGGATCGTGGCGAGGACCAGCGCCTCGCGCCGGTCCTCGGGGGTCATGGGGCGCGCGCGAGGGGTCACTCGTCGGATCCTAAGTGAGTGAGCGCTCACTCACAACCGACTTTCGTACCTTCCAATCCCTTTCGCCGACCCGGGTCACTACAGTGCGCCCGTGCACACGCGGCGGACGCTCCAGGTTGCCGCGACCGTCCTCGTCCTCGGCCTGCTCGGCGGGCTCGTCGCCGCCGGCATCTCCAGCGCCCTGGGCATCCGGGTGGAGTCCAAGGACGTCCCGGTCGAGCGGCTGCGCCCCGCCCCTCCGCGCGAGCTGGTCGCTCCCCCTCGCATCACGGGCGTCGACGCCCCCGACGGCGTACGGATCCAGGCCGCGCTCGACGAGCTGGCGGACGCGACGGCGGGCGACACCGCAGGGACGGCGGCGCTGGTCGTACGCCACGGCGACGGCGACCGTGACGACGACTCCTACCGGCTCACCGGCACCCCGGAGCGGCTCCGCATCAGCGCCAACAGCGAGACCGGGGCGGTGCGCGGCGTCTACGACCTGGCCCAGGCGGCGTGGGCGCACCGGTCGCTCGCCGAGCGCCTCGACCAGCGGGTCACCTCGCGCCTGCCCTTCCGGATGGTCGACCTGGGTGCCGCCGGGGTGGATCCCGACCCGGAGCAGTGGCGCGGCGGCGCGGACTACTCCCACACCTCCCGTGCGTTCGAGGACGTCTTCCTGCCCGAGGCGCCCTACATCGACCAGGCCGCGCTGGCCGCGGCGCGGCGCAGCGTCCTCGACTTCGCCCACCACGTCCTCGCCCAGGGCTACAACGCGGTCACCGTTCCCGGCTTCCTGGAGTACGTCACCTTCGACGCGGTGCCGGAGGTCTATGCCGACGACCCCGGCTACGTCGCCCGGGCCCAAGCGGTGCGTGACGCCTTTGGCCCGATCTGGCAGGAGCTCGACGACCTCGGGCTCGACGTCTACCTGCGCACCGACATGCTCGTGCTCAGCACGCCGCTCGAGCGCCACCTCACCGCCGAGCACGGCCTCGACCCCACCGACCCCGAGCTGTGGGACGTCTACGAGGCGGCGCTCGACGAGATCTACACCGAGCTGCCGCAGCTGTCCGGGGTGGTGCTGCGCATCGGCGAGGGCGGATCGATCTACAACACCCCCGGCCTCGACTACTACTCCGAGATCTCGGTGACGACCGCACCCGCGGTGCGCGCGATGCTCGACGCCTTCACGTCCCAGGCCGAGCGCGCGGACAAGGACGTGGTCTTCCGGACGTGGAGCGTCGGGGTCGGCGCGGTGGGCGACATGCACACCAACCCCGAGTCGTACGACGAGGTGCTGGCGGGTGTCGACTCGCCGCGCCTCGTGGTGTCCACCAAGTACAGCCTGGGCGACTTCTACTCCTGGCTCCCGCTCAACGACACCCTCGAGCAGGGCTCCCAGCGGCGGATCATCGAGATGCAGAGCCGACGGGAGTTCGAGTCGTTCGGGGCCGTGCCCAACGACCTCGGCGTGCTCCACCAGCTCGCCCTGCAGAGGTTCGTCGCGGCCAACCCGCACGTCGAGGGCGTCTGGACCTGGACGCAGGACGGCGGTCCGTGGCGCGCCGGCCCCCTGTCCCTCCTGCTGACCTCCGGCTTCTGGCAGCTCTACGACCTCAACACCGACGTCGCCGCGCGGCTGGCCCGCGACCCCGACTCCGATCCGGCGGAGGCGACCGCCGACTGGGTGCGGCGTTGGCTGTCCACCCACCCGGACACGGTCGCGGCCGTCACCCAGGCCCTCGCGTGGTCGCGCGAGGCGGTGACCCACGGCCAGTACGTCGAGCAGTTCGCGGAGGTCCGGGCGTTCGCGCTCGGCCTGGAACCGCCGCCGCAGATGCTGCTCTTCGAGTGGGACATCCTCACCGGTGACAGCGCGGTCCTCGACGTCCTCTACGCCGTTGCGCGCGACTCGGGACCGGACGGCGTCACCGACGCGATCGACGACGGCCAGCACGCGATCGACGTCGCGGCCGCGATGCGCGACCTGGTCGCCGGCACCGACGCCGCCACCTACCGCGACCCCGTCCTCCGCGAGCAGCTGCTCGCCTCGCTCGACTACCAGGTCGACCTGCACGCGCTGCTCGGCGCCTACCGAGAGATGGTGCTGCGGCACGCGGAATGGCTCGACACGGGCGAGGGGCGCGAGGTGTGGAAGGCGGCGCGGGAGAGGTTCGACGCTGCGGCCGCCGAGCACGAGGCGACGTACGCCGACGACCTGGCGCTGCCGGCCTACAACCTCACCGCCGCCCGGCTCGGCGAGGAGCGGGCCGCGCGCGACGAGCCGATGGCCTGGCTGGCGAGGGGCGGCCTGCTCGCGCTTCTGCTGGCCCTCGGCCTGACCCGCACCGGCCGCGCAATGGTGCGAACGACCCTCACGCCCTGGCGCGATCCCGGCCCGGTCAACCCCTGGCTCGTGGTGGCGATCCCGGTGGCGGCGGTGGTGTGGAGCCGGCTCGTGCTGACCTGGTTCCTCGCGCCGAGCCACCTGCTCCTCGTCGGGCTGGGCTGGGTCGTCCTCGCGGCGGTCGTCGCCGTCGCCACGGTCCGCACCCGGTCGTGGCACGTCGCAACCGCTGTCGGCGGCGCCGTCGTGCTGCGCTCGGTGGTGCTGCTGGCGGTGCTCGCCGTGCGGGGACCGGGTGGCTACTGGTTCGCGTTCTGGACCGAGCCCGGCGTGCGCTCGGCGTACGTCGTCCTGTCCGTGGTGCTCGTCGGCTGGGTGCTGGCCTGCCTGGTCTGGTCGCTCGGCTCCTGGAGCGGGCGGCGACGCGCGGTCGCCGTGGTCGTCGGGACGTGCGGCGCGGTCGTGCTCGCGTTGGGCAGCCTGCTCGTCGTGGTCGGTCTCGAGGACGCACTGACGGTCTGGAACGACCAGCTCGCGCTGCTGCCGTGGGGCATGGCGCGGATCCTCGGCATCACGACGTTCCTCGGCATCCCCGCGGCGCTCCCGTGGTGGCTGCTGGTCGCGGGGGCGCTGCTGGTCGTGGGCGCGCTCGTGCTCGGCCTTCCGGGACACGGCCGTGGGGCTCGCCCTACGGAGCCAGCCGCTGGATGACCCACTCGGCGCCCTCGCGCCGGTAGACCAGCCGGTCGTGCATCCGGCCGGGGCGTCCCTGCCAGAACTCCACGGCCTCGGGCACCACCCGGTAGCCGCCCCACTCCGGCGGCACCGGCACCTCGCCGTCGCCGAAGCGCTCCTCCATCGCGGCGTACGCCTCGGCGAGCGCGTCGCGTGAGGCGACCGGGCGCGACTGGGCGGAGGCCCAGGCGCCCAGGCGCGCGCGGCGCGGGCGGACCTGGAAGTAGGCGTCCACCCGCGCCCGGTCGAGCACCTCGGCGACCCCGTCGACGCGGACCTGGCGCTCGAGGGGGTGCCACGGGAAGAGCAGCGCGCACTGCGGGTTGGCCGCGAGCTCCTCGCCCTTGCGCGAGGCCTGGTTGGTGAAGAAGACGAACCCGTCCGGCCCCACTCCCTTGAGCAGCACCATCCGGCTCGACGGCCGCCCCTGCGGGGTCGCGGTCGCGAGCACCATCGCGTTGGGCTCGTGGACACCGGCGGCGAGCGCGTCCGCCATCCACCGCTCGAACATGTCGATCGGGTCGTCGGCCAGGTCGGGGAGGTCGAGGCCTCCCCGGGCGTACTCCTCGCGCAGTCCGGTGAGGTCCATGTCGCCGAGGGTAGCCCGGGGCGGTCGTGCACAATGAGCCGTCCCGTGCTGTCCTCCGGGGCTCCCGATCACTGAGGAGTGGCATGACCGAGATCCAGCACGGCCTCGAGGGTGTCGTGGCGTTCGAGACCCAGATCGCCGAGCCCGACAAGGAAGGCTCCGCGCTGCGCTACCGCGGCGTGGACATCGAGGAGCTCGTCGGCCGCGTGCCGTTCGAGAACGTCTGGGGCCTTCTGGTCGACGGCACCTACAACCCCGGCCTGCCGCCGGCCGAGCCCTACAACATCTCAATCCACACCGGTGACGTGCGCGCCGACGTGCAGGCGGCGGTCGCGATGCTCGCACCCATGCTCGGCATGGGCCAGACCTACGACATCTCCGACGACCAGGCCCGCCTCGACCTGTCCCGCGTGGCGGTGATGGTGCTGTCGTACGCCGCCCAGTCCGCGCGCGGTCTGGGCAAGCCCGTCGTGACCCAGACCGAGGTCGACGCCGGACGCACCCTGGCCGAGCGGTTCCTGATCCGCTGGCGCGGCGAGGCCGATCCCCAGCACGCCCACGCGATCGACGCCTACTGGTCGTCGGCGGCCGAGCACGGCATGAACGCCTCGACCTTCACGGCCCGGGTCATCACCTCCACCGGCGCCGACGTGGCGGCCGCGTTCTCCGGCGCCATCGGCGCCATGTCCGGGCCCCTCCACGGTGGTGCCCCCTCCCGCGTCCTCGGGATGATCGAGGAGGTCGAGAAGCGCGACGACGCGAGCGGCTACGTCAAGGAGCTCCTCGACAACGGCGAGCGGCTGATGGGCTTCGGCCACCGCGTCTACCGCGCCGAGGACCCCCGCGCCCGCGTGCTGCGTCGCACCGCCAAGGAGCTCGACGCGCCGCGCTACGAGGTGGCCGTGGCACTGGAGAAGGCCGCGCTCGAGGAGCTCCGGGCACGCCGTCCCGACCGCGTGCTCGAGACCAACGTCGAGTTCTGGGCGGCCATCGTCCTCGACTTCGCCGAGGTGCCGCCGCACATGTTCACCGCGATGTTCACCTGCGCCCGCACCGGCGGCTGGTCGGCCCACATCCTCGAGCAGAAGACCACCGGGCGCCTCATCCGGCCATCCGCGGTCTATGCCGGACCCACCACCCGCCCCGCCGGGGACGTGGAGGGCTGGAACGAGGCATGGGGCGCCTGAGCGTCAGCTCACGACGACGGGTGCGGGCTGGGCGAGGTACCACGAGGTCTTGCCCCGCGCGCCCTTGCGGGTGAGCGAGATGTGCATGTGGTCGCGGTGCCGCAGCGTCGGCGAGCACGACCGGCGGGTTCGGCAGCCCGAGCTGAGGTAGCGCTTGGGCTCGAACCCGTCGTACGACGCGTACATCCGGTCGTCCCAGATGACGTACATGATCCCCAGGCGGCGGGCCAGCGCGTGCGGTTCGCCCATGTCGTCCGGGGCGAGGATCTCGTCGAGCAGGGCCGCCGCGAGCGCCTGGTCGGCCTCGTCGCCCGCGTCGAGGATCCAGTCGAAGGCGCGGGACTCCTTGTGCTCGCTGGTGCTCGAGCCGGAGCAGGACCGGCTGATCGTCCCGTAGCCGCCGCCGCGGGCGACCACCCAGTCGGCCAGCATCAGCACGCCGGGCTTGGGCGTACGCAGACACGTGGTCTGCGGCTGGTAGCCGGCATAGGGCTCGACCGGCATCAGGTAGGGCGCCGAGGGCGTGACGGTGCCGCGGCGATCCTCGGCGGAGGCCACGTTCGTGCCGGCCAGCACCACCGCGAGGGACGTCGACAGCAGCGCGACGACGTGCGTGAACGTGTGCATCCGTACGCCCACCTTCCCCTCGAATCACTCGTCGCTCAGTGACCGTAGGTGGATGGATCAGTGACCGTCCGGGGATTGATCGAACACCAATGCTGTAGTTCGCTGTCGGCCGGCGGAGGCGGTTCAGCGCGCGTCGAGGGAGCAGGCGGGCGTGCCGCCGGGCAGCCGCGACCGGTTGGCGGCGACCCAGTGGTAGACGCGCCGGGCGACCGGGTCGACCGGCCGCGTCGTCATCGCGCGGCCGACCACCCGCCACGGCATCGGGCCGGTCCCGAGGATCGCGGCGAAGGCCCGGTGGCCGTAGTCGACGCGACCGTCCGGGTGCACGTAGGGCATCTCCACCAGCGCACGGTCGGGGTCGACGCCCAGCGCGGCGAGGTCGACTGTCTGCACGGTGGCGCTGTCGACGTCGACGCCGAGGCGCGGCACCAGCGCCGCGGTGCGCATGCAGAAGCCGCAGTCGCCGTCGTTGAGCATCAGTCCGCGGTCCACGGGCCCAAGCCTACGGCGCGGACCTCAGCCGGCGGGCAGGATCCGGCGGCCGAAGCAGCGGCTCAGGTCCGAGCCGCAGTAGTAGCCGAAGCCGGGGATCGGCTCGTAGCCGGACGAGGTGTAGAGCGCGATGGCCTCGGGCTGCTTCATCCCGGTCTCCAGGACGAGGGCCTCGATGCCCTCGGCTGCGGCCGTCGTCTCGAGGTGCGCCAGGATCCGGCGGGCCACGCCGCGGCGCTGGGCGGCGGGGACGACGTACATCCGCTTGATCTCCGCGGTCACCTCGGCGCCGAGCGCCCTGACCGAGCTGCGACGCCAGGCCCCGGTGGCCACCGGCGCGCCGCCGAGGTACGCGACGAAGAACTGGCCCAACGGGTCCTCGAAGTCGGCCGGGTCGACCGGCGACTCGTCCCGTCCGCCGTAGCGAGCGACGTACTCGGCCTGCACCGCTTCGATCAGCGCCTGCGCGTCGGGGTGGGTGATCGCCCTCCGCTCGATGACCACGCCGTCCACCATGGTGTCCATGCTCTGTCCCCACCGTGAGTCGTCCGTCTGCGGATGACAGGATAGGACCCGTCTGACAGCGTCGTCAGGACCACCGTTCCGCCATCCCAGCGAGGTTCCTCCATGACCGACGCCCTGCAGATCCCCGCCGAGCTCCTGCCGGCCGACGGCCGCTTCGGTGCGGGTCCGTCCAAGATCCAGACGAGCCACCTCGACGCCCTCGCCGCAACCGGCGACCGGCTGATGGGCACGTCCCACCGGCAGGCGCCGGTGAAGAGGACCGTCGGCCGGGTTCGCGAGGGACTGGCCGCGCTCTTCGACCTGCCCGAGGGCTACGAGGTCGTCCTCGGCAACGGCGGCGCCACCGCCTTCTGGGACATCGCCTGCTTCGGACTGATCCGGGAGAAGAGCCAGCACCTGTCCTTCGGCGAGTTCTCCTCCAAGTTCGCCACGTCGGCCAAGAAGGCGCCGTGGCTCGCCGAGCCGACCGTGGTCGCCAGCGACCCCGGCTCGCGACCCGAGCCGGTGGCCGAGGACGGCGTCGACGCCTACGCCTGGGCGCACAACGAGACCTCGACCGCGGTCATGGCACCCGTGCTCCGCCCCGCGGGGGTGGCCGACGACGCCCTCGTGCTGGTCGACGCGACCTCGGGCGCGGGCGGCCTGCCCGTCGACCTGCACGAGGCGGACGTCTACTACTTCGCGCCGCAGAAGTGCTTCGCCTCCGACGGTGGCCTGTGGATCGCCCTGATGTCGCCGCGCGCGCTGGCCCGGGCCGAGGAGATGGCCGCGAGCGACCGCTACGTCCCGCCGTTCTTCGACCTGCCGACCGCGATCGACAACTCGGCCAAGAACCAGACCTACAACACCCCGTCGGTCGCCACGCTCTTCCTGATGGCCGAGCAGCTGGACTGGATGAACGCACAGGGCGGCCTGAAGGCGATGGTCGAGCGGACCACCGCCTCCTCTGACGCTCTCTACGGCTGGGCCGAGCGGACGTCCTACACGACCCCCTACGTCGCGGAGCCGGCCGACCGGTCGCTCGTCATCGGCACGATCGACTTCGACGAGTCGATCGACGCCGCGCGGATCGCCGCGGTGCTGCGCGCCAACGGCGTGGTGGACACCGAGCCCTACCGCAAGCTCGGACGCAACCAGCTGCGGATCGCGATGTACCCGGCGATCGATCCGGCCGACGTCGAGACGCTCACCACCGCGATCGACCACGTGGTCGCGAACCTCTGAGCTCCCCGAGCAAACCTCACGCGGCGTTCAGCAGCTTGAGCACGGCCCGCTCGAGCGCGGCCTGGCGCGCGTCGACGGTCTCGTACGTCGCCCGCACCTTGATGGTCCGGCCCCGCTCGTAGGCCTCCACCACCCGCGGGTCGACGTACGCCGACCGCGCGAGGGTGGGCGTGTTGCCCAGGAACTCCGAGACCTCCTTCATGGCACTCGACACCGCGCGCTTGCGCGAGGCCTTGGTCTTGCCCGGCTCCTCGGTCTCGGCGAGCGCGGCCGCCGCGATCACCGTGGCGTGCCACGTGCGGAAGTCCTTGGCGGTCGCCTCGATGCCCATGCAGGTGCGGATGTAGTCGTTGACCTCGCTCGACGACAGGCTCCGCCACGTCCGCCCGTCCTTCCAGGCCAGCAGCTCGTCACCGCCCCCGCGCCGGCGCCGCATCACGTCGAGCGCCTCGATCGCTGCCCGGTCGTCGATGTCGATGCTGTGCTCGATGCCCGACTTGCCGATGAAGCGGAACCGCAGGACCTGGCCCTGGCGCGAGACGTGCTCCCTGCGCAGCGTGGTCAGGCCGAAGGAGCCGTTGGTGTCGGTGTAGACGTCGTTGCCGATACGGAAGTAGCCGAGGTCGAGCAGTCGTACGGCGACGGCGCACGCCCGCTCCTGCGACATCCCCTCGACGCCGATGTCGGTCAGCACCCGCTCGCGCGCCTTCGACAGCGCCTTGCCGAACCCGAGGATCCGGTCGAACTTCGCGGCGTCGCGACTGGTGCGCCACTGCGGGTGGTAGAGGTACTGCCGCCGTCCGGCGTCGTCGGTGCCGACTGCTTGGAGGTGGCCGTTGGCGTGGGGAGTGATCCACACGTCCTTCCACGCCGGCGGGATGACCAGGTCCTTGCACCGCTGGACCTCGTCGGGTCCGAGCCGGTTGGCGTCCTGGTCGAGGTAGACGAAGCCCTTGCCGGCACGGCGTCGGGTCCAGCCCGGCTGGTCGGGGAACGTACGCCGCAGTCGGGGCATGCGGTGAACCTACGTGCCACCCGTCGGCCGCGCGGACACCCGCAGGGAGGGAGATGCACTCGGCCCCGCCGCGCC
>Ga0190275_10002883_pt1 | contig 12230 bp, 14 predicted proteins | sample Popmic550T_FD_133745 | JGI IMG/M metagenome (GOLD analysis project Ga0190275, IMG submission 133745) | Populus adjacent soil microbial communities from riparian zone of Yellowstone River, Montana, USA - 550 T | ecosystem: Environmental > Terrestrial > Soil > Riparian zone > Trees stand | place... | reverse complement strand
TCACCGGCCTCCACGGCGCCCACGTTTTCATCGGCCTGACGCTGCTCGCGATGGTCGTGGTCCGCGCCTTCCGCGGACACTTCTCGCCGACGGAGCACCGCGGCGTCGAGGTGCCCGGCATTTACTGGCACTTCGTGGACGTGATGTGGATCATCGTCTACGTGAGCGTCTACATCCTTTAGGCACTTCCCGCGCGTCGCGCCCGGATCGCAGCCCACCTCCCCTCGCTGCAAAGCGAGCCGCTAAACCGTTCCGCCGTATGCGCCGCCCACATTCCGCGACAGGGAATCGCGCGGGTCCTCCCCCGTCGGCGGCCGCTCATCGGCCCTCGTCTCTGCATTGAGCACGTCCTCGGGCGGCGGCACGCCGATCTTGACCACGCCCCAGCCCTCGCCGATGCGCTTCGGCAGGAACTGGTGCGTCGCGCGATCGGTATGCGACTTCGCCAGCTCTGCGCAGCGCTCCCTTGCCTGCTCCTCGGTCATCGGATCAGCCATGAACGGAGCCTAACCCGCCCTCAGCAGTTCGTCACGTACCCCGCCGCGATCAGCGCCAGACCGGACGCCGCAACCGCCAGCGGGTAGAAGCCGATCGGGACCGGCGCGGCGTTCGTTGGCCGTCCGGGGGACAGGCGGGCGCCGATCTGGACCATCGTGATCGCAACCGGGGCGGACGAGGCGACGAAGATGAGGGCGGCGCTGAAGAGGACGAGGCGCTGGGCGCCCTCCGAGGGCCCTCCGCAGTCGACCCCGGCCTTGCTGATCCAATCCGGCGCCGCGATCGCGAGACGGGCCAGAATGACGATCAGGAGCCCGCCGGCGAGTGCCGTCAGTAGCGCGGGAAGCAGCGGCGCGGGCCGGCTCCCCCGATCTGCGGTCGAGCGGCGATCCGCGGTCGCAGCGGCGATCGGGAAGATGAGTACCGCGGCAACGGCCGCGAACCAGATCGGCTCCTCCCCGAAGAGAGCAATGACGCCCCCGAGGATCGCCGCGGCGAGGTAGAGGGCTACGCGCATCCGGGCAAGCTATCCGCGGGCAAGGCACGAAGCGCTGCGCGTGCGAAGATCGCCCGGTGAGCGAGTCCTCCGGGCAGGAGATGCGAAACCCGTTCCGCTCCGAGGCGGACGCCTTCCGGGTGCTTGTGATCATCGTGATCGCGGCGGCGATCATCATCGCCGCCGCCCTGCTCGTCGGCAGCTGGCTCGGCGCCGTCCTCGGCCTGATCGCGATCGCGCTCGGCCTCAGATCGACCGTCGCATGGCTCCGCATCGGGCTGCAGGACCGCACCGACGACGACGAGGAGGAGGCGCTCAGCCGGCCTCGGCAGGGTCGGGACTCGTCTGGCTTCTATTGAGCTGATCCGCCACCGCGACGACATCGCCCTGGCGGAAGAAGTCGATCGCCAGCAGGTTGGGCAGGCGTCCACGGAGCTCCATGCACCGCCGGGCACGGCCCAGCAACTCCGTTGGATCGTTGACCTTCTTCGCGTTCGAAGGCTTCGGTGCCGGTGAGGTGTCGACCCAGTGGTTGAGGAGGAAGAGCGGCGCGTTGTCGGGCCCGCGGTTCGCGCGGCAGCTCTCGTCGAGGTTCTCCTCCCCGATCAGCTCAGCGGGTGACGCGAACGAGTACGGCGTCTCCTGGACGAGGCTCTCGTAGACGGGGTGGTACCAGGGGATGGCGGGATCCGTCTCGTTCTCGGCCATGACAACGGCCCGTCCGCCGGAGTCGATCAGCTCGGTCAGCGTCGGTAGCTCCTGGGCCTCCAGCGGCCCCATGAAGACGTAGTCGATCAGACCGCTCTTCTCCATCGCCGCAGCGATATCGGATGGCTTCACGTAGTCCTCGATCACGATCACCAGCACCTCTTGTGGATTCGCGGCGAGGAAGTCGCGGACTTCCTTGAAGGCTGGGACGATTGGCAGCGCGCCCACCTCGCAGAACCCGTGGCAGAGATAGACACCGCGCTCGGACTTGTCCGCGTCGCCGACGATCCGGTCGCGGATCCGCAGCGCCGCCGCCAGCGCCTCGGGACCGATCTCCTGCTCGATCTTTTCCCGCTTGTCGCCCTCGATCCCGCCGAGGTCGGTGGAAACAGCGCCGCCCTCGGTCGGGAAGCCGTAGTAGGCGTCGATCAGCAGCCCGCGGATGCCCTCGTTCAGCTGCTGGGTGAGACCCGCCTCCTGCTGGGCGAAGAACCAGTTCGGGTTCGTGGCCGCCGACATCGAGTTGTGCGTCGCGGGGATCACGATCTCGTCGAGGCGCCGCTCGCAGAGCTCCTCGGAGCCGTTGCAGCCGGTGTCCGCGAGCGTGGCCCTGACCCGCTCGGCGCCGCCGACGGAGACGAAGACGACGCCGGCCAGGATGACCGCGGCAGCGGAGAGCACGATCGCCGTGACCAGTCCCCGCCCTCGCCACCGTCCCTCGGCGGCCTTCGACGGTGTGCCGATGCTCAGCCGCATGAGCTCGGCCGCGCCCGCGTAGGCGATGTAGATGCCGATCAGGATCGCGAACAGGTCGAGAAAGGCGTCGTGGCGGGCGACGATGAGGATGCCGGCGAGAAGCATCAGAACCGCTCTGCCGGCGCGGGCGAGGGGGCGCTCGGGCACGTGACTGACCCGGGCCCATCCCGCCTGCAGCGGCGCGGCGATGTCCACCGGCTTGAGCAGCGATGCGGCGGCGGCGGCGACCACCGCACCGCAGGCGGCGAAGAGAAGCAGCGCGATGCCGAGGTCGGAGAGGAAGGCGTCCCAGATCGCGTTCGCCGAGTCGCGGACCGCCCCCGCGTCCAGCTGCGCCAGGAAGACGGCCTCGCCGGTGTGCAGGGCGACGAAACCGACGATGCCGCCGAACGCCATCGCCGCCCCTAGTCGCACGAGAGAGCGGCGGCGATCGCCCGATAGGCCGAGGCCGAGGAGCAGCCCGACGAGGCCGAGGCCGAGGAGCACCCACGGAACGTGCCTGTGTTCGATCACGGAGACGAGGGCCGGAGGCAGGTCGAGGTCGAGGATGTCGGCGTCGCTGACGGCGGGGATCTGCTTCGCAAGCTTCGGCGCCACGGCTGCGAGCGCTCCTCTGGCGGTCGCGCCGATATCGAGCAGCGTCAGTGTCACGGTCGTCTGGTCGCCCTCGAAGATGGCGCGGTGGAGGTCCCGGACCGCAGCGGTGAAAACGCCCCTGAATGCGCTGCTGCGCGCGGTGACGGCCACCGCCTCCTCGATCACGGGGCGAACCGCGACGAGGTCGGGCTCGCGGTCGATCAGCTCGTCGGCGACCCGCTCACCGACCTCGGCCGCGACGGCTTCGGATTGCAGCGCGTCGGCGGCGCGATCGGCGAATTCCTCCGAATCGAGGAGGGCGCTTACCGCGTAGCCGGACACCAGGGCCAGCAGCAGCGCAATCGCCCCGGCGACGACGAGCGCGGTTGACGTCCTCGCTCGGGCCGGCGCGCTCACGGCGCCAGCTTATTCAGGCGCTACTCGCCTTCGTTGAAGCAGAACGCCGGGCCCTCGAGCTCGCCGTCCGCTCCGGGCTCGACCGTGCCGGCGCAGGTCGTCAGGAACTTGACGAGCAGGTCGAGATCCGCCGGTTCGATCGATTCCTCGTAGGTCCCGGGCATGGCGTCCGAAAACCCCTGGGACAGCTCCGCGCTGGGATCGACGATCGACTGCTCGACCATCGCCGCGTCCTGGCCCGGGATCTCATCGTCGAGGCTCGGTCCGACGCTGCCCGCCGACTCCGCGGCCGCGAGTTGATGGCAGGCGCCGCAACCGTTGTTGGCGAAGATCTGGCCGCCCTCTCCACCCGGTGCGGTGGGGGGTTCGATGCCGGGCACGCCTGCGACTGAAGCAACGTAGGCGGCGACGTCGCGGGCGTCGTCACCCTCGACGAGCCCCGGAGGCATGTAGGTCGGATCGTCTTCGGCCACCTCGCGCGGGTTCTCGATCTGCGCCTCGACGACCCCCTCGAAGGTGTCCTGGTCCTGGCCGCTGGCACGGGCGGCGGCGAATGCGGCATCGAGGTCGGGCCCGATGTCGGAGGACGTGCCCGCCTCGTTGAGGTAGTGGCAGGTGCCGCACTGCGCGATGAAGAGCTGACGGCCGTTTTCGAGGTCGGCGTCCTCGCTGGCGTCGCAGCCGGCGACAGTCGCGACGATCGCCAGGCCCGCCAGCGCGGTTGCCAGCGGCTTGAGCCGCTTGAGGTTCGGTGCATTCACGGGCGCGAATCCTATAGGTGCGGGGGGCCGTCCGAATGGGTCAGAATGCTCATCGGATAGGGTTGAGACGATCAGCACAAGGGCTCGCACCGCGTGAGCCGAGGTTCGAAAGGAGCACTGGGTCAGGGATGGAAGTTCGCGAGGGAATGTCCGACGTGGTCCTCACCGTCGGATCCGGCCACACGCTGCGCGAGGCAGCCCGAATGATGGCCGAACGCGGCGTCGGCGCAGCCGTCGTCATCGACGACGAGGAGCCGGGTCCCGGCATCCTCAGCGAACGCGACGTCCTGATCTCGATCGGCCGCGGCGAGGAGCCCGACGTGGAGCGCGTCGGCGATCACATGAGCGGCTCGATCATCACTGCATCGCCGGACTGGAGCCTCGAGCGTGCCGCCTCCGAGATGGCGGCGCGAAGCATTCGCCATCTCGTCGTCGTCGACGGCGGAAACCTCGTCGGCGTCCTCTCGATGCGCGACATCATGCGCTGCTGGGTAAGCGACGGCGCGACGTCCTCGATGACGCCGGGTTGATCTGAGCTAACGAGAGCGTTCGATCGACTCGGCGGGGATCACTGCCGTGTCGGTGGTCTGCGAGCGCCGCATGCGGGAGATCTCGTCGTTGGAGAGCTTCCACCAGGACCTCGCTCCGAGGAGCAGCAGGAAGCCGCCGACCAGCCATAGGAACCAGCCCATGAAGGTGCCGGCGAAGAGGAGCGCGACCCCGGCCGCGATGATGATCGGCGCCCAGGAGGGGTTAGGGACGTAGACGAGCTCGGTCGGGTCCATCGCTCAGCCGATGTAGAGGATCGCGACGTAGAAGGTCAGGGCGAAGACGAAGAGGGCCAGCGCGGCAGCGCCGAGGGCGACACGGATGTTGCTGTTGGCGCGGGTGCGATCCATGCGGCGAAGTATCCCTCAGACGGCCAGGACGCGGTCGGCGGCCATCGCCGCGAAGAGCAGGAAGAGGTAGGCCAGCGAGCTCAGGTAGAGCTGCAGCGCGGCGCGCTTGGACGGGTTGCGCAGGAGCCTGACCGCGAGCGCGACGAACCCGGCGCCGAGGACCGCCGCGGCTACCAGGTAGAGGGCTCCGAACAGGCCGGTGAGGACGGGGACGATCGTGAAGGCGACGAGAACGATCGAGTAGGCGAGGATCCGGCTGCGCGTGAACTCGGCGCCGCGGACCACCGGCAGCATCGGCACCCCGGTGCGCGCGTAGTCGTCGGATATCAGAAGGGCCAGCGCCCAGAAGTGGGGCGGCGTCCAGAGGAAGATGATCAGGAACGGAATCAGCGCCTCGAGCGTCAGCGAGCCCGTCGCCGCGGCCCAGCCGACGAGCGGCGGCATCGCTCCTGCGGCGCCTCCGATGACGATGTTCTGGGGCGTGCGCGGCTTCAGCCAGGCGGTGTAGAGGCCGACGTAGCCGAGCAGCCCGACCAGGGCGAGCACGGCTGCGAGCACGTTGACGGTGAGCGCGAGCTGCAACGTCGCCAGCGTGCCGAGGACGATTCCGAAGATCAGCCCATGGATCGGCTCGATCCGGCCCTCGACGATTGGCCGCTTGCTCGTCCGGCCCATCCGCGCGTCGATGTCGCGGTCGAGGTAGTGATTGATCGCTCCGGCGCCGCCGGCCGACAGATAACCGCCCAGGCAGGTCCAGAGGACGGTCGACAGGGCGAGCCCCTCGGGGCGGGCGACGAGCATCGTGGCAACGGTCGTCCAGAGCAGCAGGGAGATGATCCGAGGCTTCGTCAGCGCGAGGTAGTCACGGGCGTGGGCCAAGAGGCCCGCCGCGGGCACGGCGACGGCGCGCGACGGCGCGGGGCGCCGTCCGCGCCTCAGGGAGTGGTCGTCTCGCCCGGTCCTGCCTACTCCAGGGACCGGCGCGGCACCGCGATCAGCTACGCCCGCCGAGGATTCCATGCGTCCGGATCAGGCTACCGGGCGGTCGGTCTCGCCCTGGGCGGGCTCGTCTTCCCCGACTGCCGCCACGGGCTCGGGCTCGGGCTCAGTCGCGACAGCCGGGGTGGGCGTCCAGCGGACGTTCCGGCGCCGGATCGCGTCGCGGATGTCGGCGAGCGGCTCACCGCTGCGTACGTCGGGAACGAGGTCGAAGTTGTGGACCGGGGGCGGTGAGGGGGTGAACCACTCGAGCGTGGAGCCTCCCCACGGGTCGGGACCGGTGCGGGTGCCGCCGCGCAGGCTCGCTGCGGCGTTGGCCATCGTCACCAGGAACCCGATGGAGAAGATCACGCTGCCGAGCGTCGCCAGCGCGTTGACAAGTCCGAGTCCCTCGTCCGCGTAGAACTTGGATACGTCGACGGGCATCCCCTCGACGCCGGCGATCTGCATCGGCACGATCATCATCAGAGCGCCTCCGAGGATCATCCAGAACGAGATGCGAGCCAGCGACTCGCCCATCAACGTCCCGTTCAGCTTCGGGAACCAGTAGTGGAGGCCGGCGAAGCCGCCGAGGACGCCGGCGCCGATCAGGGCGGCGTGCGTATCGCCCCAGGCGACGCCCGTGTCGGCGACCTGCCAGGCGACCGGGATAACCGACTGCGCGAGCTCGCCGGCGAGGCCATAGACGCTGAGAACGATTGCGCCGATCGCGAACAGCATCGGCGCGCGCAACCGGATCGAGCCGCCGGAGATCGTGCCGATCCAGTTGAAGATGATGAGGCCGGCGGGGATCGCCGCGGCGAGGGCCATCAGCATCGCGAAGTAGAAGAACCCGATCGGAATCGGAGCCGCGTACATGTTCTGCATCCAGGCGAGGACTGCCAGCACCGCGAGCGCGACGAAGGAGGCGGCGATCGTGCTGTGGCCGAAGTGGGGCTGGCGTGAGAAGGTCGGGAGGATCTCGGAGATCGCGCCGAACGCGGCGATCACGACCGAGATGTAGGCGCCGGCGAGGAAGATCGAGCTCAGGTGCTCGTAGAGCAGTGGGGCACCGCCCTCGCCCGGCTCGAAGAAGACACCGTCGAAGTGACGGTCGACCATCAGCATCACCAGCGTCGCGACCATGATCGAGCCGACGACCAGCAGCGTGTAGGAGACGACGGTGCCGGCCCAGGAGAACAGCGGAACGCGGCGCCAGACCATCCCCGGCGCCCGGGACGAACGCACGGTGGCGATCAGCGCGACGGCGAAGATGACGAAGCCGACGAGACAGAGGCCGACGCCGACGATCCAGGCATCGACCGCGCGGCCGGACGAGAATGCGTCGTCGGAGAGCGGAGGAAGGGCGATCGTTCCCGCCTCGGAGGGGCGGTAGAGGAAGCTCAGGTAAACCGAGATGCCGCCGAACAGGTAGAGCCAGTAGGAGAGGTGGTGCAGGCGCGGCAGCGCGAAGCCGCGGGCGCCGATCTGCAGCGGCACGACGTAGGAGAAGAGTCCGATCGCGAGGGGGATCGCGAAGAAGAGCAGGGCGGTGACGCCGTAGGCGGAGAGGAGCCGGTCGAAGATCTCGGGCCGCATCAAGGAGTTCTCCGGCACCGCGAGCTGGATCCTCATCATCACCAGCTCGGTCAGGGCGATCGCGGCGAAGAACAGCGACGTGGCGATGTACATCCGCCCGACGTCCTTGTGGTCGGCGCTCGTGACCAGCTCGATCCAGGCGGGACGACCGCGGGGGATGTCCTCGCTGACGATCTCGGGGCGAGCGGCGCCCTGCACCGGGGGGGTCATTCGCCCTGCCCCTCTTCGGGGGCCGCACCGGCAGCCTCTTCCTCGGTGGCGGCCGCTTCACCCTCGGCCTCGGCCACTCCAGCCTCCTCGGAGACGGCCTCGCGGGCTTCGTCGATGCCGGCGATCCGGTCCTCGAGGAAGGTTGCGTACTCCTCGGCCGAGACGACCCGGACCTGGGTGCGCATCGTCGCGAAGCCGGGCCCGGAGAACTCCGTCGATCGGCCCTCGTAGACGTCCTCGTCCTCGGCGATGAACGAGAACTCGTTGTCTTCGCCGGGGACCGCATCGACCGCGCGGCCGAGCGCCGGCACCCACCAGCGATGCATGACGTCGACGGAGCTGACGTCGAGGATGATCGGCGTGTCGACCGGGATGACGAGTTCGTAGAAGCTGAAGGGGGTCTCGGCGGAGTAGCCGTCGGAGGTGTCGGTCGCCTCCGGGTACTCATAGCGCCAGAGCCACTGCTGGCCGTCGACCTGAATCTCGATCGGCTCGACGCTCGACTCCGACGCGGAGACGTCGCGGGCATTCTCGGTGAGGACGACGGCGACGACGAAGAGCACGAGGACCGCGACCCCGAGCCCCATGCCGACGCGCCGCTGAATGCCGGCGGTGCCACGGGTCCGGTGGTCAGGTTCAGCGGCGCCGCTGCCGCGGCGGAGCGCTCCGAGCAGCGCTGCGAGCACGGCGACGACGATGACCAGCACGACGAGCCCGAAGATCACGTAGGCCGTGAAGGAGGCGTCCGCCTGCGGTGTGGCGGGGGAGTCGGGGGCGATGACGCCGGCGAACGCGGAACCCGGCATCGCCGCGAACGCACCGAGAGCCAGGGCGGCGGCGAGGGGCAAGTTGATCGTTTTTCCGCGTCGGCCCGGCAAGGGCGGTCATTCTAGGGGGAGCTTCCGGCAGCACGTCGCGCCGCCCAACTTCCGATCCGCTCCAGCCCCTCGTCGAGACTCACCAGAGGCGACCAGCCGAGCTCCCTGCGGATCCGCTCGTTCGAGACGCTGCCCCGGCGGTCGACGAACGTGAGCGCGTTCGGGCCGAGCTCCGGCGCCACGCCGCGGGCACGGGCGGCGGCTGCCGAGAGGGCCGACGCCGCCTGCAGGATCGGAGCTGGAAGGACCCGCAGCCGGCCACCGTCACTCGCCGATGCGAGCAGCCGCTCGAAGTAGTCGCGGAAGCTGACGTCCTCGCCGCTCCACGCCGCATACGCCCGGCCCGGCTCGCCCTTCAGCGCGCCGAGCAGCACGGCCTCGACGAGGTCGTCGACGAAGATGGGGAGCATCCGCGCCGTTCCCGGGGCCGGGATCGCGAGCCGCCCCTCGCGGGCGAGCTGGAGCGGCCGCACCGTCCAGGGCACCGAACCCGGGCCATAGACGTCGCCCGGCCGGATCACGATCGCGCCACCGCGCCGCGCCACCCGGTCGGAGGCCGACTTCGTGTCGAGGTAGGGAATCCCGACCGTGCGCAGCGGCGCGTCCTCGTCCTGGGTGCTCTCGTCCTCGTAGCCGTAGACGACGACCGAGCTCAGGTGGACGAAGCGCTCGACGCCGGCCTCGGCGGCGCGATTGAGCAGGTTCACGGTCCCGCCGACGTTCAGCGCGACGAACTGGTCCATCTGGGCGCCCTCGTGGATGAAGGCCGCGGTGTGGAAGACGGCGCGGGCTCCCGTCAGGGCGGATCGCATGCCGGCGGGGTCGGTCACGTCCCCGGCGACGAAGGTCGCGCCGGTCGCCTCGACCACCTCGCGGGCGACGGGGGAGATCTCGACCCCGCGGACCGCCGCTCCCTCCGCGACGAGCGCCCGGCAGATCGTGGCGCCGATGAAGCCGCCCGCGCCGGTGACCACCGCCTCCCAACCCTCGAATCTGCCGTTCGGGTCCATCGGGGCCGACTTATACTCGCCCGCGTCTTGGCCTTCCGCCTTCCTCAGCCGAAGCGCCGCGGGCGCTCTCCGCTCAGGAATCTCGTTCGCGGGGCCGCGGTCCTCACCGTCGCCGCTTCGTTCGCCGTGCCGCTGGTGCGCAAGCGACTCGGTCTTCCCACCGGCGCCACGATTGCGGCGACGGTCGCCGGCCCGTTCGCGCTGGCGACGATCACGAAACGGACGAAGACGCGCGACGCGATCCTCTTCGCCCAGCAGATGTGGGCCTTCATCATGATCCACGAGCTTCCCTACGACGACCCGGAGGCACTGCGGCGACGGCTCTACGTCAACTACCCGATCCGGATCGACCGGCGGATCGGAATGGGGACGCTGCCGAACACCCGGCTGCAGAACGCCCTGATGCGTCCCTCCGAGGAGGTGACGCGGCTCGATCAGGGCCTCACCTTCACGCACTGGGCCTGGTTCTTCGAGCCGCACCTGACCCTGATCTTCATCCTCGCCCGGGATCACCCCGGCTTCGTCCGCGCGGCCCGGCAGATGGCGCTCTGCTTCGACCTCGGGTGCGCCGCCTACGCGATCTGGCCGACCGCGCCTCCGTGGTGGGCCGCCCAGAAGGGCTACACCGGCGATGACCGCGTCCACCGGCGGATGATCGAGGTCGGCGAGAAGACCTGGGGGCGAGCGTGGCCGAAGCTCTACGACTCCGTCGACGGCAATCCGTGGGCGGCGATGCCGTCGCTCCACTTCGGCGCGTCGGTGCTCGCCGCGATCCTGCTGACGGAGTCCGACCGCCGCGCAGGGGTCGCGGGCTGGACGTATGCCGGGACGCTCGGCCTGGCGCTCGTCTATCTGGGAGAGCACTACGTCATCGACCTGATCGCCGGACTCGGCCTGGCGGCGTCGGTACGCGTGCTCGAACCGCTGGCTCAGCCGCTTTATGGAGCGATCAGCCGAGGGGTCCAGGGGCTCGAGCGCATCGCGCACTGACCTACCCCCGTGCGAGGATGGGAGCGATGGCCAGCTCCCGTGAGCGCGATCGTGAAGATCGACGGGTGGCCGCGGGCGGGCAGGTCGCGGTGGACTCGACCAGCCGCGACGACGCGGCCCCCGGTTTCGGCCCCACCTCGACGCTTGCCGGTTCGCCTCCGGCGACCGCGGTCGACGACAACGCCGAGCCCTCGTTCTTCCAGGATCCGAAGCGGCTGTTGGAGACCGCGGTCGTCGTGGCGGTGCTCGTCGTCGCGATCTACGTGGCGGTCCCGAGCCTCGCCGGCTTCGACGACGCGATCGGCAAGCTCGACAACGGCATCTGGTACTGGTACGTCGTCGGGCTCGGCTTCGCGGTCGCGATGTTCGGCTCCTACGTCGCTCTGTTCCGCGGCGTGATCGGCCGCCAGGTCAATCTCCGTGTAAGGGAGAGCTACCAGATCACCATGGCCGGGCTGGCAGCAACCCGGCTGCTCTCGGCGGGCGGCGCGGGCGGGATCGTCCTCACCTACTGGGCGCTGCGGAAGGCCGGGATGAAGCGGGCTGACGCCGCCGAGCGGATGGTCGCCTTCCTCGTCCTCCTCTACGCGATCTACGTGATCGCGGTGATCGTCTTCGGCGTGCTGCTCGAAACCGAGGTCTTGCCCGGCACCGATCCCGTCTCGGTCACGATCGTCCCGGCCGCGATCGCGGGCGGAGTGGCGCTCTTCGCGCTCGCTGTCTGCCTGATCCCGGTCGATCTGCAGCGGCGGATGGCGGCGCATCAGAGCGAAACACGCATCGGAAAGATCGCGGTGAAGCTCGCTCCGGTCCCGGCGACGCTCTCGGCCGGAATCCGCGATGCGATCGGCTACCTGCGGACCCCCCGACAGGGAGGACTGGCCCTCGGCGGCGCGATTGGCTTCTGGGCCGCCAACATCGGGATCCTCTGGGCGAGCTTCATGGCGTTCGGCGAGTCGGTGCCGCTCGCGGTGATCATCCAGGGCTTCTTCGTCGGGATGGCGGCGAACCTGGCGCCGGCGCCCGCTGGGGTCGGCGCCGTCGACGGCGGCCTGATCGGCGCCTTCCTGATCTTCGGGCTTCCCGCCTCGACGGTGATCGCGGCCGTCCTGATTTACCGACTGCTCGCGTTCTGGCTGCCGGTCCCGCCCGGCATCGTCGCGTTCCTTCAGCTCCGCGGCACCGTTCACCGCTGGGAGCAGGAGGGAAGACCGGCGATCGAGGATGATGTCGAGAGGCCTGGTGGCCCTTCCAATACTTCAGAAAGTAAAGTAGGATGAACGCATGAGCGATACAGCCGATCGAACCGAGAATCTGATCATCGTCGGCGGCGCCTGCGCCGGCTACACAGCGGCCGTCTACGCGGCCCGCGCCGATCTCGAGCCGCTCGTGATCGAGGGCTTCCAGTGGGGCGGGCAGCTGCAGAACACGACCGAGGTCGAGAACTACCCCGG
>Ga0190275_10002882_pt1 | contig 12231 bp, 15 predicted proteins | sample Popmic550T_FD_133745 | JGI IMG/M metagenome (GOLD analysis project Ga0190275, IMG submission 133745) | Populus adjacent soil microbial communities from riparian zone of Yellowstone River, Montana, USA - 550 T | ecosystem: Environmental > Terrestrial > Soil > Riparian zone > Trees stand | place... | reverse complement strand
TACGCCCACACGATGAGCACCAGCGCGAGCGTCCAGGCCACGCCGGACGGAAGGCTCAGCATGCCGACCGGGGTTGTCGATCCACCGCCGGGCGCCGGCAGGTGCGCGATGAGCACGATCGTTGGCAGCAGGAGACCGATGTACGCGGCGCCGAACACGCTCATGGCCCAGGTCACGAACCCCGCCCGCGCATCGGAGCGCATGAACGCGGCCACCGCCAGCAGGAGCGTGATCGCGACCATGACGGCCGCCACCAGGCCGGGTGGGTCGAGTGCGTCGATCGCGGTGGCCAGGATGCCGCCGACGCCGGCCTCGTTCACGCTGATCAGCCCGGCTGCCGTCAGGGCGACGCCGGACAGGATGGTCAGGACCTGGGGCGGCTGATAGCCCGCCGCATCGAGCAGCGCGACGAGCTCGACCAACGCCAGGAAGGCAGCCACGCCGATGAGCACCGACAGCCACGGCTCGCCGAGGATGACGACGAGCAGGATGATCGGTACGAGGACGGCCGCGGTCAGGAGCCGCGTGCGGAGCATCGGCTCAGCCTCCGAAGCGGCGATCGCGCCGCTCGTACTCGGTCAGCGCCGCGTCGAGGTCCTCTACCGAGAAGTCCGGCCAGAACTTGTCGGTGAAGATGAGCTCGGCATACGCGGCCTGCCACACCAGGAAGTTGCTCGTGCGCCGATCGCCACCGGTGCGAATCAGTAGATCGACATCGGGCTGCCCGGCGGTGTAGAGGTGCTCGGCGAAGTGCGCCTCGTCGATCGCGTTCGGATCGGCCGCGGCGGCCACCAGCGCCCGCGTGGCGTCGACGATCTCGGCACGACCCGAGTAGTTGAAGCAGATGTTCAGGGTCATGCGCGACCCGGCGCGCGTTCGCTCCTCGGCCGCTCGGATGGAGCGCTGAACGTCGGAGGGCGCCTCATGCAGGCGTCCGATGACGCGCACCTGCACGCCTTCCTCGATCAGCTCGTCGGTGTATTGGCGCACGGCGCCGTCGATGAGCCCGAAGAGCCCCGAGACCTCGTCGTCGGGGCGCGTCCAGTTCTCGGTGCTGAACGTGTAGACGGAGAGCGTCTCAATGCCGTGGTCACGCGCCCGCCGCACGACGGGACGCATGGCCTCGATGCCCTGGACGTGTCCGGCGAGGACCGGCAGGCCGCGGTCGCGAGCCCAGCGGCGGTTCCCGTCGGCGATGATGGCGACGTGCCGCGGACGGACGGCGTCCGACACGCGTCAGACCTCCAGGATCTCGGTTTCCTTGCGGTCGGCTCGGCTGTCGACCGCCTCGATGTAGCGATCCGTCAGCCGCTGCAGGTTCTCCAGCTCCCGACGCTCCTCGTCCTCGGACAGGTCGCCGTCGCGCAGCGCCTTCTTCAGATGGTCGGCCGCCTCGCGGCGATGGTTGCGCACCTCGACCCGCGCCTCCTCGGTGCGGCGGCGCACCTGCTTGACCATCTCGCGGCGGCGCTCCTCGGTGAGCGGCGGCACGTTCAGACGCACCACCGTTCCGTCGACGTTCGGCGTGAGGCCGATGTCGCTCTTCGTGATTGCCTTCTCGATGGCCGACAGCACCGATCGGTCCCAGGGCTGGATGACGATCAGATGCGCATCCGGCGTGCTGATGCCGGCGACCTGGTTCAGCGGCGTCTGGGTGCCGTAGTAGTCGACGGTGATCCGTTCCACCAGCGCGGTCGATGCGCGCCCGGTGCGGATCCCGGAGAAGTCACGCTCCATGGCGTCGACGGCACGCTGCATCTTCGGTTCGATGGCGGTGAGCGCCTCGTGCGTCATCGCGTCTCCTCTCCTGAGATCAAGGTGCCGATGCGCTCGCCGCGGACCGCCCGCGCGATGTTGCCCGGGACGGTCATGTCGAACACGACGATCGGCATCTCGTTGTCCATCGCCAGGCTGACGGCGGTCGCGTCGAGCGCCTGGAGGCGATTGCTGAGCAGCTCGGTGTACCCGATCTGGCTGAAGCGCTGCGCGTTCGGATGGGTCTCCGGGTCGGCATCGTACACCCCGTCCACCCGGGTCGCCTTGAGGATGACCTGGGCGTGGACCTCGACCGCGCGCAGCGTGGCGGCGGTATCGGTCGTGAAGTACGGGTTGCCGGTGCCGGCGACCATGACCACCACGCGGCCCTTCTCGAGGTGGCGCACCGCCCGGCGACGGATGTACGGCTCGCAGATCTCGTTCATCGCGATCGCGCTCATCACGCGGGTCGGGTGCCCGACCTGCTCGAGCGCGTCCTGCATGGCGAGGCCGTTCATGACCGTCGCCAGCATGCCCATGTAGTCGCCCGTCGAGCGATCCATGCCGCGCGCGCTGGCTGCCAGCCCGCGGAAGATGTTGCCGCCGCCCACGACGATCGCCACCTGCGTCCCGTCTGAGGCCGCATCAGCCACCTGGCTCGCGATCTCCCTGACGACACCGGGATCGATCCCGTACTCGTTCTCCCCCATCAGCGCCTCGCCGGAGAGCTTCAGCAGCACCCGGCGGGGTTCTGGGGCGGCCGAGACGGCGGGATCGGCCATGGGTCAGGCGGCCTCGTCGGCGTCCGCGTCCGAATCCCCCGCGGCAGTCTCACCGACCGCCATGCGGGCGAAGCGCGCGACCCGGATGTTCTCGCCGAGGAGAGCAACCTTCTCGGTGATCAGGTCGGCGACTTTCTTGTCGGTGTCGCGATACGGCTGCTCGAGCAGGCAGATCGACTCGAGCCACTTGTTGAGCTTGCCCTCGACGATCATCGGCACGCGATCGGCCGGCCGGCCGTCGCGCTCGGCGTCCACGGCGAACAGCCGCTTCTGCTCCTCGATGATGTCGTTCGGCACGTCCTCGCGGCTCACGTACTGCGGCGCCATCCCGGCGATCTGCATCGCGATCTCGCGCGCCAGCTGCTGGAAGTCCTCGGTGCGAGCGACGAAGTCGGTCTCGCAGTTGAGCTCGAGGAGCACGCCGAGGCGCGCGCCGTGATGGATATAGCTCTGGACGATGCCCTCGCGGGCCTCCCGTCCGGCCTTCTTGGCGGCCGTGGACAGCCCCTTCTCACGGAGCCACAGGATCGCCTTCTCGACGTCCCCGCCCGACTCCTCGAGCGCGCGCTTGCAGTCCATGATGCCGGCCCCGGTCTGCTCGCGGAGCTGCTTCACGTCCTCTGGCTTGATCATCAGCGTGTCGGTCATGGTCCTTCCTGCCTCCGCTAGACGCGGGGCTCCTTGGCGTGTTCGGCGATCTGGCGCTCGTGCTCTCGATCCGGATCGTGCTGCGGCTCGCCCTCCTCGATGTGCGCGGCGCGTCGAGCTCGGGCTCGACGCTCCTCCTCCTCGTCATCCTCGGGCTCCGGCTCGAAGACGAGGGCCTCGCCGGAGGCAAGGGCCGCGCTGTAGTCGGCTTCGGAGCCGAGCGTGGTCTCGTCGACCGGAGGCATCGCCTCGGCCTGCTCGAACTCCTCGTCCAGGCGCGCCTGGCGCTCCTGCTGGGCGCTCATGGCCGCCTCGGCGACGAGGCCGCAGATCAGCTTGACGGATCGGATGGCATCGTCGTTGGCCGGGATCACCCAGTCGACGAGGTCCGGATCGCAGTTCGTATCGGTCATCGCGACGATCGGGATCTCGAGGCGGCGCGCCTCGGCCACCGCGATCGACTCGCGATGCGGGTCGACGATGAAGACCGCCCCCGGCAGCCGCCGCATCTTTCGGATCCCGCCGAGGGCAGCGTCGAGCTTGGTGATCTCGTCGTTGAGCTTCGAGGCCTCCTTCTTCGTGAGGCGCTCGAACTCGCCGGAGTCGCGGCGGGCCTCGAGGGCCTCGAGCCGCTGGATCCGACGCTTGATGGTCGTGAAGTTCGTGAGCATGCCGCCGAGCCAGCGGGTGTTCACGTAGTGCTGTCCGGATCGGGTCGCGGCCTCGGACAGGGCTTCCTGAGCCTGCTTCTTGGTGCCGACGAACAGGACCGCGTCGCCGCGCCGCACGGTTTCGCGCACGAACTCGAGGGCGGCGTCCAGGCGGGTCACCGTCTGGGCCAGGTCGATGATGTGAATCCCGTTGCGCTCCGCGAAGATGTAGTCGCGCATCTTCGGGTTCCAGCGCCGGGTCTGATGCCCGAAGTGGACGCCCGCTTCGAGCAGCTGCTTCATGCTGGTGGCAGCCACGTGTGATACCTCCGGTTGTTCCTCCGCCCGACTTCGTGCTCCCGGGTCGACCGCTCGCCTTCGCGAGGGCACCGACGACCAGCAGGATCCGCCGAGCGTGTGTGATGGGGTGCGCGCGCCGCTGCGCGAGCCTCGAAAGTATACCGCAGGTGCCCGTGTGGCGCCTCTCCGGCCCCAGTCCCCTCCGAACCGCACTCCACGGTACCGAAGTACTCCCCCGGCATCCGAAGGTCCCTTGACCCTCCCGGCTGCGCTCCTAGCATCGGCCCGCCCGAGACGTCCGCACCGCGCTTGTGGTGCACCGATGCAGGAGGACCGGTCTTGTTGTCCCGACCCAGGCTCACGATCACCGCGGCGAGCATTGCGGCCGTCCTGGTGGCCGTCCCCATCCTGGCCACCGTCGCGATCGGAGCCGACGAGATCGTGGTCCGCTCCGGCGACACGCTCATTGCGATCGCGCGGCGCCACGACCTGTCCGTCGAGCGCCTCGTGGACCTGAACGGCCTGGCGGATCCGAACCGGATCTTCGTTGGTCAGCGGCTGCGCCTCGAGCCGATCGAGGCGGCCGCTCCGGCCGCTCCGGCGGCTCCCGTCACGGCCCGGACCCACACCGTGCGGGTCGGCGAGCACCTCACCGGCATCGCCCGCGCCTACGGCACCACCATCGCCGAGATCGTCGCGGCCAATGGCCTGGCCGATCCCAGCCGCATCTTCGCCGGCCAGCGCCTCAGCATTCCCGGCGCTCCGGTCCAGCAGACGGCGGCCAAGCCGGGTGCCAGCGACGCGGCGGCAATGCCGGCCTCCATGGCCGCGCTGGTTGTCGAGCGTGACGCGGTGCGCAAGGTCATCGTCGCCGAGGCCGAGCGGTTCGGCGTGCCGACGGCATTCGCGCTTGCGGTCGCCTGGCAGGAGTCCGGCTGGCAGCAGCGCGTCGTCAGCTGGGCTGGAGCCGTCGGCGTCATGCAGCTGCTGCCGACCACGGGTGAATGGGTCGGCGAGGCGATGCTCGGAACGCCGGTCGAGCTGCGCGATACGCAGCAGAACGTCCGTGCCGGGATTCGCCTGCTGGCGCACTACCTGGATCGCTACGACGGCAACCGCGACCTCGTGCTGGCTGCGTATTACCAGGGCCAGACCGCCGCGGACCGACACGGGGTGTTCGCGGTCAGCCGGCCGTACATTGCCTCGATCAAGGCCCTGGAGGCGCTCTTCGGGGGCTGACGATCAGCTCGCGTCGATGCCTGCCGTCCGGCGTAGCTGCCAGCGTGCGCCGTCGCCGTGGATTGGCCCAGCCGTGACGAGGTCGATCCGCAGGCCGGCGTGCGCGGGGGCCACAGGGGCAATGGTCGTGAGGGTGCGACGCATGCGGGCGATCCGGCGGTGGTCGACCGATTCCTCGGCCGACCCGGCCCGATGGTGCCGGCGCGCGCGAACCTCGACGGCCACGAGGATCCTCTTCGGATCGATCGCCACGATATCGACCTCGCCACCGCCCGCCGATCGGGCACGTCGGGCGACGATCGTCCATCCGGCGCGGGCCAGCCAATCGGCGACGGCGGCTTCGACGGCGAGTCCCAGGGCGTGACGTGGATCGCTCATCGCGCCGACATGCTCGCAGCGACCCCTTACCGGCGGCGCATCCCTCGCTTACCCGTCGGCGACGGCCGCCAGCTCCAGGTCGGGGACGAGGAGCGAGTCCAGGTTCTTCGGTGGGAGCTCGAGCTCCAGCTGCTCTCCGATCGCGATCGCCCGGACACGGGCGAACGATCGGCGGTGGAATGGCGTGATCCCGTGCTCCTCGATCCCCCGCCGGTGGTCGAACGTGGCGTAGCCGGCGTTGTGCTCCCAGCCGTACTCGGGGTATCGGCCGGCCAGGCGATCCATCAGCCGATCGCGGACGACCTTCGCCACGATCGAGGCGGCGGCGATCGAGTAGCAGCGCGCATCGCCGTGCACGATCGCGGTGTACGACCCGACGAAGTCCTCGAACCGGTGCACTCGCAGCCCGTCGATCAGGACGTGCTCGCGCTCGTCGACGCGGCAGATCGCTCGGCGCATGGCGAGGTTGGTGGCGTGATAGATGTTCAGCCGATCGATCTCGGCCACGCTCGCGGCGCCCAGCCCGACCGCGATGGCCGCGCGGCGAATCTTGGGGTACAGGCGCTCTCGCTGGAGCCGCGACAGCATCTTCGAGTCCCGCACGCCGGGAATCCGCCGCCCGTACGCCGGCATCACCACGGCCGCGGCAAGGACCGGGCCGCTGAGGCACGCAACCCCCACGGCGTCGGCGCCGACCACGACGCTCCGGCCAGCACCCCAGTGCACGCGCTCAACGCGCGTCGAGGGCTTCACGATCCGTTGCGGGCGCCTGGATGCCGTCACGCGGTCAGTCTATCGGGACCGATGCAGGGAAGGCGGGGCGGTGCGACCCGGCCGCTCGGGCCGGGTGGGCGTCAGTTGGCGCGACGCTCGCGGAGGGTCGCGGACTTGCCGACGCGGTCGCGCAGGAAGTAGAGCTGCGCCCGTCGCGCGACGCCGTGGCGGACGACCTCGATCTTGTCGATGCGCGGGGCATGCACCATGAAGGTCCGCTCGACGCCGACGCCGCTGGCGATGCGGCGCACGGTGATCTGCCGGTTCAGGCCGCCGCCGCGCATGCGCATGACGGTGCCCTCGAAGATCTGGATCCGCTCGCGGGTGCCCTCGACCACCTTCACCGCGACGCGGACCGTGTCGCCTGGGGCGATCTCCGGGACGTCGGTGCGGAGCTGCTCGCGTTCGAGCTCCTTGATGGCGTTCATCCTGGGACGACCTCGTTCTTCGCGGGCGTGACCCGCGGCTCATCGTTTGTGTGACACACGAACGCGACCGCCTGGCGCGGCCGCGACCGCCGGAGTATAGCAGCGCCGCCTTCCGAGCGGCAAGGCGGGCCTAGTCCTCGTCCAGGCTCGCCAACAGGTCACGATCCTCGTCGTCGAGCCCGCCCTCCAGCAGGTCAGGCCGGCGATCCCGTGTGCGGCGAAGGGCCTCCCGCCGGCGCCAGCGGTCCACCTGGCCATGGTTGCCGGAGAGCAGGATCGGCGGCACGTCGAGCTCACGGAAGGATTCCGGCCGGGTGTACTGCGGGTGCTCGAGCAGCCCGGAGGCGAAGGAGTCGTCCTCATGGGACGCCTGCGCGATCGTGCCGGGCACCAGCCGGACGACCGCATCGATGAGGACGAGGGCCGGCAGCTCGCCGCCGGTGAGGACGTAATCGCCGATGCTGACCTCGCGGTCCACGACGGTCCGCACCCGTTCATCGATGCCCTCGTAGCGGCCGCAGACGAGCGCGAGATGCGTCTCGGCCGCAAGCTCTCGGGCCAGCGCATCGGTCAGGTGCTCGCCAGCGGGGTCGAGCAGGATCACCTGGGCGCCCGCGGCTCGGAGTGGCTCGATCGCCGCGAACAGCGGCTCCGGCCGCATGACCATGCCGGCGCCCCCGCCGTAGGGCTGGTCGTCGACCGACCGATGCCGCCCCAGTCCGTGCTCGCGCAGGTCGTGGATGCCGAACTCGACGACGCCGGCCTCGACCGCTCGTCCGATGATGGACGTGCGCAGCGGGACCTCGATGAGGTCCGGGAAGATCGTGACGATGTCGATGCGCATCACCGGACCTCCTCGGCGTCCTCGGGAGCCACCGTCATCCGCCCGGCCTGCAGATCGACGTCGAGCACCACGCTGCGCAGCGCGGGCACCAGCCGCTCCCCATCGGAGCCGACGATGCGGTACACCTCGTTGCCGCCCGCCCGGAAGACCTCCACCAGCTCACCGATGGGCGCGCCACCAGCGTCCAAGACCTCGAGCCCGACGAGCTGGTCCCAGTAGAACGTGCCCTCCGGCAGCTCCTGGGCGGGAGCCTCGAGGTATCGGCCGGCGACCCCTTCGGCCGCCTCCCGACCCGGCAGGGCGCCGAGGTACAGCACCAGCGACTTGCCGCCGGACTCGACGCCGGTGATCCGGGTCGGGTCGGCGACGCCCTCGATCCAGACTTCGGTTCCGACCGCCAGGCGCTCCGGCCAGTCCGTCAGGACCTCGACGCGGATGCCGCCGCGCAGGCCCTTCGGACCGAGGATGCGGCCGACGGTTCGTCGGCCCTCAGTCGGCGTCGGAGACGATGTCGAGTTCGACGTGGCGCCCGTCCCGTGTGGCCATCACCCGCAGCAGGCTGCGAATCGCGTTCGCGATGCGGCCATCGCGGCCGATGACGCGTCCCATGTCCTCCTGGTCGACGCCGAGCGTGAGCAGGGTCTCTTCGCCCTCGTCGTCGACTTCCACCCACACGGCATCGGGCTTGTCCACCAGTCCGCGGGCGACGTACTCGAGAAACTCTTTCACGCCTGGGCCTTCTCGGCGTCGTCCGCCGCGGCCGGTGGCTCATCGGCGGCTGGCTCTTCGGCGGCCGGCTCTTCGGTGGCCGCTTCTGGTTCCGCAGCTGCCTCCTCGACCGGCTCCGCGATCTCCGACGTCTCCGCCGCAGCCGGCGCCTCGGGGGTGGACTCGGCCGCATTCGCGGTGGCTTCCGCCTCAACGGTGGCTTCCGCCTCGGGGGCGGGGGCTTCGGCAGGCGCCTCGGCTGCCGCGGCAGCCTTTGCCTGGGCCTTCTTCGACGGCTTCGGCTTGGCGGCCCGGGTGGCACGCTTCGGCTTCTCCGCTTCGGCGTCGGCGGTGGCGGCTCGCTCCGACTGCCGCATGAGCTTCACGACCGTGTCGGAGGGCTGGGCGCCCTTGCCGATCCAGGCGTCGATCTTTGCCCGATCGAGCTTGACCGTGGCGGGCTCGGTGAGTGGGTCGTAGTAGCCGAGGATCTCGAGCGCGCGGCCGTCGCGCGATCGGCGCTTGTCGATGGCGATGACGCGGTAGGCGGGGCGCTTCGTGGCCCCCACCCGCGTCAATCGGATGCGTACTGCCAAGGGATTCCGTACCTCGTTATGAGTTGGCGAACTGATGCATGTCGTCCTAGGGATCGATGGTCAGGACGGCGTGGAATTCGATCTGATGGTTGCGGGACGGAGCGGTGATGCCGAGGGTCCCGACCTGGAGAAGGATATCGCGAGCGTCGTCCGGAAGCTCGACCTGGTCGCCGAGCAGGTCGACGACGGCGCCCACGTCGACGAACGCCTCGGTCCCGGCACGGGTGCCGGCGACCTCGAAGGTGGTGGTGTATCGCTCGCTGGTGCCGAGCGATTCGCCGCTGGAATGGGCCTCGATGGCGGCCGCGACGTCGGCGGATCCGAAGCCGAGGATGACGATGCCGTCCACCTCGGCGTAGGCGACCTCACCGGTGTCGGGCAGCGAGAGGATCGTCACCTCCTCCTCGCCGATCTCCTCGGTGGTCCGGGTGGCTCCGACGCCGGAGAGCGCCGATGCGACGCGCTCGAGCGCATCGGTCGCTGCCGCCGGATCGGACGGACGCAGCAGGATCTGGCCCGACGGAAGGCCGCCCTCGACGCCGCGGACCGCAACCGCCACCTCGCGGTCGAGCAGCGGCAGGACGTCCGCGTCGAGGTCGATGCCCAGAGCGAAGGCTGCCAGGGCGCGAATGGTGTCGAGTGCGCCGGCGATCTCCGCTCCCTCGGGCGCCACGCCGAGCGCCGCCTCGGCGTCCTCCAGCGTCTGGCCCAGGCCGAAGACGACCGCCTCGGCGATCGTGTCGGCCGGCATCCAGTCCACGAGGCTGCTCGGCTCGCCGCCGAGCGCGAAGCCGGCCGCGTCCGACGGCGTCGCCTCATCGCGGTCGAACGGAGCGCTGGCACTGATCCTCAGGCCCTCGGGCTCCGCGACCAGCACGGCGCCCGCGGTGCTGACGCCGCTGACCTGCTCGGACAGTCCGGTCGCATCGGTCAGCGCGGCAAGGTCGATGAAGGCAGACGCCAGGTGGTCGGGCTGGAGGCCATCCATGGTGGCCATGAAATCGGTGCGCTCGGCGAGGCTGTCGGCGCCGCCATCCACGTCGATCACCGCGTGGATCGCGTCGGCGTTCTCGCCGATCACGACCATGTCGCCGATGAAGGCGTACGCGCCCGTGTCCGAGACCTGCAGCTCGACGCCGGCGTATGTCTCGGCCGTCAGCTGGGCGCCCTGCTCCCCCAGGATCTCGGCGATCGCCTCGCGCGCGGCTTCGGGATCGGTGACCTCCGCGATGATGGCCACCGGTGCATTGGCTGCGCCCTGGCTACCCGGCCAGCCCACGACGGCGATCTGATCGCCGAGCCAGTGCTTCACCTGCTCGCGATAGTTGATCCCGGTGCCCGACAGGAGGTTCTGGACGACCTGATCCACCTTCTCGTCGAGGCTCGCCGCATCGGCGAATCCCGGCAGACGACCGATGAGCTCCGAGAGGTTCATCTGCTGACCCGCCGACGGCTGCAGGTACACGTTGACGTAGAACGCGCTGTTGGCCGGCGCGAGCGTTGCCGCCCGGTCCGTGGATGCCGAGAAGAGGAACAGGTAGCCGGCCACGAACGCCGCGGCGGTCAGGCCGATGAGGGTGACGAGCGCGATGACGACTCGATGCATGGTCAGCGACCGAGCAGGGCGCCGAGTCCCCCACCCATGCGCGGCAGCTTCCCGCCGCTGAACATCTTCATCATCTTCTGCATCTCGACGAATTGCTTGAGCAGCCGATTCACCTCGGCCGTGGTTGTGCCACTGCCGAGCGCGATTCGACGTCGCCGGCTGGCCTTGATGATGTCGGGCCGCCGTCGCTCCTCCGGTGTCATCGAGTCGATGATCGCTTCGATGCGCTTCATCTCACCGGAGTCGACCGCCGCCTGCGCCGCGCCGGCCATCTGCCCGGCGCCCGGAACCATCTGCAACAGCTGGCCGATCGGTCCCATCTTCTTGATCTGCTCGAGCTGGCCGCGGAAATCCTCCAGCGTGAAGCGGTTCTCCATCATCCGCTTGGCGGCCGCCTCCGCCTCGACCTGGTCGACGTTCTCCTGCACGCGCTCGACGAAGCTCAGGACGTCGCCCATCCCCAGGATGCGCTGCGCCAGCCGGTCCGGATGGAATGGCTCGAGGCCATCGGTCCGTTCGCCGGTTCCGAGGAACGAGACCGGCAGCCCGGTCGCGGCGCGAATGCTGAGCGCCGCCCCACCGCGAGCGTCGCCGTCCATCTTCGTCAGCACCAGTCCGGTGACCGGGAGCCGCGCGTGGAAGGCCTCGGCCACCCGGACCGACTCCTGGCCGGTCATGGCGTCCACGACCAGCAGCGTCTCGGCGGGCGTCACCGACCCGGTGATCCGCACCAGCTCGTCCATCATCGCGTCATCGACGTGGAGGCGTCCGGCGGTGTCCAGGATCATCACGTCGACGTCGCGCTGCTTCGCCACCTCGAGCCCGGATCGCGCGACCTCGAGGGCCGGTGTGCCGACGGAGCGGGTATGGACCTCGATGCCGATCTGGTCGCCAAGCTGGACGAGCTGATCGACCGCGGCGGGGCGGTAGACGTCGGCCGCGACGAGGAGCGGCTTCTTGCCCTCCTTGCGGAGGCGCACGGCGAGCTTCGCGGCCGTCGTGGTCTTTCCCGAGCCCTGGAGACCGACCAGCATGAGCACCGATGGCTTGCGGTCGAGCTGCAGGTGGTGGCGGGTGCCTCCCAAGACCTCGACGAGCTCGTCGTGCACGATCTTCACGATCTGCTGGCCGGGGTTGAGGCCGGTGAGCAGGTCGGTGCCCAGCGCGCGCTCGCGGATGCGGGCGACGAAGTCCTTGACGACCTTGAAGTTGACGTCGGCCTCGAGCAGGGCGAGGCGGATCTCGCGGAGCGCGACGTCGAGGTCGGCCTCGGTGATCCTGGCCTTGCCACGCAGGCGCTCGGTGATGCCCTGCAGGCGCGACGAGAGAGATTCGAACATGGATGGACCGATGCGGGATCAGATCCGGTGGTGCGGCACCGGCAAACGGCTGCCCATTCTAGGTGCCGATCGCTCGGCGGGCAATGAAGCTACTCGGCGAACAGCCACTCCACGAACGCTTCGGGATCGAACGGGGCGAGCGCGTCGATCTCCTCCCCGACCCCGGCGAACACGATCGGCACG
>Ga0190275_10002881_pt1 | contig 12237 bp, 10 predicted proteins | sample Popmic550T_FD_133745 | JGI IMG/M metagenome (GOLD analysis project Ga0190275, IMG submission 133745) | Populus adjacent soil microbial communities from riparian zone of Yellowstone River, Montana, USA - 550 T | ecosystem: Environmental > Terrestrial > Soil > Riparian zone > Trees stand | place... | reverse complement strand
GCGGTCGTCGTCTGCTGAATCCAGTCGATCACGGGTGCGACTCCCGAGCTCGTGATGTGGTTGGCCGGGTGCGTCTGGCTCGGCATCGTCAAGCGGCGCGCCGTGCCCGCCTCGATGGAGCCGTACACGCGCCCTACCTCGACGCGCTGGTCCGTGCCGAAGAGCGTCTTGAGCTTCTCGGTATCGACGATGTCGGCGGCTATCGGCGCGCCCCACATCAGCGGCGAGAACTCGTCGTACTCGGCAAACAGGAGCCCCAGGTTGCGCGGGAAGGTCGCGTTGCCCTCTGGAGCGCCGAAGGTGCCTGGCGAGGAGCCCGAGATGGCGATGCTGCGGTACGCATCGGGCGCGCTGCCCGCGGCGATCAAGGCGGCCCAGCCTCCCATGGAGTGGCCCTCGAGCGCGATCTGCTGCTTGTCGACCATGTCGAGCGTGCGCAGAAAGGCGAGGCCATCGGGTCCGCCGAAGCCGTTGGCAAAGGCAGGTGGGGAGGAGTCGCCGTGGCCGGTCTGGTCGAGCGCGAGCACCACGTAGCCGCGGCGCGCGAGCTCGATGGCGTAGGGCGACTGCATTTCTCGGGAGTTGATGTAGCCGTGGATGGCGAGCACGCCGGGCGCGGGATGCTCGGCCGTGGCGCTCTTCGGCACGTACAGGAGGCCGCCCATGGTCAGCCCGCCCGTGGCCGGAAAGCGCAGCTCACGCAGCTCGACGTCGCCACCGCTTCGCTGCACCAGCGACGCGAGCAGACCGCCACCAAAGATCAGAGTCAGGGCGACAAGCACGAGAGGGGGGACACGTCTCATCTTCGACTGGGCCGTTTCGTAGAGTCATGCGCAGCGGCGCTGCGCGCGCTGCCGAGTGCACCGTGATACGACCGGAGCTTCCGACGCGCTGTTCTACGACGGAGCCGCGCCGCACCACAACGCATGTCTGCCAACGCGCCTTGCAGTTGCCCGTTGGCGCCGCTCACGCGGCCGCTCCGTGCGCCGGACAATCGTGCACGCGCGTGACTTCGACCATCCCTAGACTCGCGCTTCTCATGGCAAAGTCGCAGACAACATGAGCCAGACGATCCGACGCATCGCCGTCAATACGGGTGGAGGAGACGCTCCGGGTCTGAACGCGGTGATCTACGCGGTCGTCCACGCAGCAGAAAAGGCAGGCATCGAGGTCCTGGGCATCCGGGAGGGCTACGACGGCCTGCTGGAGCCGCAGGACTTCCCGGAGGGGGGGGTGGTGCGGCTCGATCGCCGCTCCGTCGCCGGCATCGCACCACTCGGCGGAACGATCCTCGGCACCACCAACCGCGGCAACCCCTTCGCACGACCGGCGCAGCAGCGCGATGGCTCGTGGCTGGAGGTCGACCGCTCGGCAGAGGTCCTCGGCGAGCTGCGGAGGCTCGGGGTCGGCGCCCTGGTCGCCATCGGCGGCGACGGCTCGCTCGGCATCGCTCAGCGCTTCGCCGCGCTCGGCCTCAAGGTGGTGGGTGTCCCGAAGACCATCGACAACGACCTCGAGGCGACCGTCCAGACCTTCGGCTTCGACACGGCGGTGCAGTTCGCCACCGAGTGCATCGACCGTCTGCACAGCACGGCCGCCTCGCACCGGCGTATCCTGGTGGTCGAGGTGATGGGGCGCTATGCGGGCTGGATTGCGCTACACAGCGGCCTCGCAGGCAGCGCCGATGCCATCCTGATCCCGGAGATTCCGTACGACCTGAGCTCGGTCGCGCGCCACCTGCAGAAGAAGCCGAACTTTGCGCGCAGCTACTGCATCGTGGTGGTCGCCGAGGGGGCCAAGCCGGCTGGCGGGGAGCTGACCATCCGCGGAACCGAGCTCGGACGCGAGGTGCGGCTCGGCGGGATCGGCGAGCAGGTCGCGCAGCTGCTCGGCAAGCTCACCGGTAAAGAGACGCGCGCCGCGGTGCTCGGCCACATCGTGCGTGGTGGCTCGCCGAGCTCGACCGACCGCAACCTCGGCCTCGCGCTCGGCACGGCGGCCGTCAGGGCGCTGCTCGCTGGCGAGAGCGGCGTGATGATGGCCATCCATCCACCCAACATCGTCAGTGTGCCGCTCGAGCAGGCGGTCAGCCGTATGAAGACGGTGCCGCTCGACGGCTGGGCGATCACCACCGCGCGCGCACTCGACATCTCGTTCGGCGATGCGCTCGGCATTCCCACCATCCCGCCGCGCCCAATCACGTAGTGCGCAGCCCGCCGGCGGCAGCGCGTGTGACAGCTGGGGGGACGCAGCGGCGGCGGCAAACTCGAGCAGGATTACCTGGTACGGCGAGTGGGCCGGTGCTCTAGGATGGCGCCTCCAGTCTGCTTTCGGAGGAGACGCGACATGCAGTCGGCGAGGTGGGCCTGCTCTCTGGTGGCGTGTTGTCTGACGGCCGCGGCCTGTGCGCGCGGCACCGCCACCGGTGGCGGGCCGGATGACGGGGCACTTGGAGTAGCGGACAGCGGCTTGCAGCCTGCCGACGCCAGCAACCCCATCGACGTGGACGGAGCGCCCGCCAACGTGGACGCCACGGCGCCACTCGACGCGGCGCTCGACTCGGCTGCCATCGCCAGCGATGCCGGGGACGGCGCAGCTGCGAGCGACGGCGCGCTGCCCACGACCTGTGCAGCCCCGCGCGCCTTCGACGAGGGTGCGAGCTACGAGCGCGAGCTGTTCGTGGCGACGAGTGGCGACGACGCGAACGACGGCAGCAGCACGCGTCCACTGCGCTCCATCCGGGCGGCCTCCGATCGCGCGACGGCTGGCACGCGCGTGGTGGTGCGTGCAGGCAGCTACCAGAACGTGTCCCTGAACGGTGTGAAGGGCGAGGCGCTGCGACCCATCGCGTTCGTGGCCGAGGGCGAGGTGTTCATCGAAGGGGCCACCGGTGTGGGCTGGGCGATGAGCTCTCCGAGCTACGTCGTCATTCAGGGCTTCACGATCCAGAACGCTCCAATCACCGGACTGAGCATCGACGACGGCGGCAACATCGGCACACCGGCCCACCACGTGGTGCTGCGCAACCTGACGGTCCGCAACACGGGCACCGGCGGCAACAACGACTGCATCAGACTGAGTGGTGTGGACGACTTCTGGCTGCTCGGCAGTAAGGTCTCCAACTGCAACCGCGGCGAAGCGCTCGATCTGGTGGGCTGCCATCGGGGCGTGGTCAGCAAGAACCAGTTTCGCGACACGCAGCAGGGCGGGGTCAAGGCCGCCGGCGGCAGCTCCGACACGCTCATCCACGCCAACCTGTTCGAGAACGTGCCAGGGCGCGCGGTGAGCGCCGGTGGCTCGACGCCAGCCGAGCAGTTTCGTCCGAGCGATGCGGCGCACGAGGCGCTGCGGATTCGCGTGGTCGCGAACCTGTTCCTGCGCACCGGCACGGACAACAGCAGCGGCACGACGATCGCGTACGTGGGCTGCGACGGCTGCGTCTTCGCGCACAACACGGTCGTCGAGCCGCGCCGCGTCATCGCGCGCATCTTGCAAGAGAACACGGCCGCGCGGCTGGTTCCGGCGCGCAACGGACTGTTCGTCGACAACTTGCTGCTGATCGATACCTGGCAGCTCAGCGGAAGCGTGAGCGTCGGCGCGGGGACGCTGCCGGAGAGCTTCGTGTTCGGAAGCAACCTCTGGTTCGCTGTCGACCAGACGAGCTACACGGGACCTGTGCTCGATGGCGGGATCCCACAGGAGACCGGCTCGCTCGTGCAGGTATCCCCGCAGCTCGTCGACCGCGTGAATGGCAACTATCGGCCGCTGAGCACGAGCCCGGCGAACGGGGCTGCACGGCCGCTCGACTTCGCGCTGCCGCCCGACTTCGATGGACGCTGCTACACGAGCCCGGCGACACTCGGCGCGTTCGCCGCGCCGTGAGCAGACCGTAAGGTTCCCGCCCTCCGCAGCCAGTAGTCTGCTAGTGCGGGAAGTCGCCGACGTAGTCGTTCGGCGTGTTGGTCGTGTAGCGAACGTTGGTTGCGCTGCCCGCGCCCTCGAGCCCTGGGCCCCAGTGCGCGACGCCGCCGCCCCAGCTCGCTCTGTTGTTGCTGAACTGTAGGTTCTCGGCCCGCACCGTCAGGCCGGTGAGCTTGAGTGCACCGCCGTCGCCGGGACCTGCATCGTTGTTGAGGAAGCTACAGGCGCGCAGGGTAAAGGCCGAGTTGTTGACGTAGGCCGCGCCGCCGCCGCCAGCCGTGGTCTTGTTGCGCTCGAAGGTCGAACGGTCCCAGACGATGGCCTGACGCGGGCTGTCGGCGATGAGCCCCCAGTACGCGGAGCGGAAGACCGCGCCGCCGAGAGCGCCCGCGATGTTGTCGGCCATGCGCACGCCGCAGAAGGTGTCGCCCGGATCGAAGCCGTCGGAGTAGAACGCGCCGCCGAGGCCTCCCGCGCCCCCCTGCTCGGCGTGGTTGAAGGTCGGACAGCCGCTCGCGTTGGCGAAGTTCGCGAGCGTGCCGCTCGCGCGATTCTGCTCGAGCACCACGTTGTAGAGCTCGGAGGCCACGTGCAGCACGCCGATGGCGCCGCCGTTCGAGGCGCTGTTGTTCCGGAACGTGCTGTTGGCGACCACGAGCTTCTTGGCGCCCATCATGTAGATCGCGCCGCCCGCGACGTCGGGACCGAGCTCAGGTCCACGGTTGTTCTCGAACCTGACTCCCCACACGCGCAGGTTCACGTCGCGCGTGTAGATGGCTCCGCCGCCGCCGGCTCGGTAGCCCCATGCGCACGTCTTGCTTCCATCGCGCGCCTGAAAGCCGGTACCGATGTCGCGTCCGCCGATCATCGCGAGGCGCTGCACCGTCAGGACCCTGTCGTTGACGCGGAAGTCTCCGTGATAGGCGCGCAGGATCTGGGTCGTGCCGCGCCCATCGAGCACGATGCGGTCGTTGCCGTCGATGGTGGTGTCTTTGTCCCACGGTGCGATCAGCGTCTGCGTGATGGCGATGGTCGTGCTCGCCGCTCCGCAGTTGAAGGTGACGATGCCGCCCTTGGCCACCGCCGCGCGCAACACTGTATCGGTGCAGCCGGCAGGCGTACCCGTGCCGACCACCGTGGTCGGGCGCGATGTGTCGGCGGCAGCGAGTGGCGACGTGCAGATCTGCGTGGGCAGCGTCGGCGAAGTGGTCGGCGGAGGCGTGGGAGGCGTGGGGACCTGCTCGGGTCCGTACGAGCAGCTCTTGCTCTGGCCGCGTGCAGGGTCGCCGAACACGCCGGTGTTGCAGTCAACGCCGTTGCTGAAGGTTCTGATGATGTAGCGGTAGCGCGTGCCGAAGCGCACCTCGCGCGTGCCCGTGAATGCGCAGCGCTGGCCCTCGGCCGCGCACTGGGTCCAGGCAATGGCCGGATCTTCGTCGGTCTCGAATCCATCGTCTACATCCGCGCATGCTGCGGCAAACCACAACATCACGGACGCGAGCACGGGATGGCGCGAGCGCGAGCGCACCCCGCCCCTCCAGTGGGCCTGGCTATTCATACTTTCCCCCTCGGTACGGACCGACGACGAGCGGCTCTCGCGAGCTGCTCAGGTCCGTGGTGAGCGATTTGGCTGCACGGGCGGCGCGGCGTCAATGCCACACCTGCCCGCAGCCGACGAGAGCGACCCACCTGCGAGTCGCTCGTTTTCGGCGGTTAAACGCGAATTCTGACGATCTCTCGCATGCCGATCAGCGCACCAAAAGAGCCGCTTGGTGCGCTCGCTCGCAGAAGCGGCCAAAGTGTTGGACCCGAGGCAGCCAGGAGCCCATGAAGATCGCGAGCTACAACATCAACGGCATCAACGGTCGGCTTGCGAGCTTGCTGGCCTGGCTCGAGGAGACAGCGCCAGACGTGGTCTGTCTGCAAGAGCTCAAGACCGAAGACGCGAAGTTTCCGCGCGCTGCGCTGCGTAAAGCGGGCTACGGGGCAGCTGTCTGCGGACAGCGCGCTTACAACGGTGTCGCCATCCTGACCAAGGGAGCGGAGCCCATCGTCACGCGCCGCGCGCTGCCGGGCGATGCGCAAGACAAGGCGAGCCGCTATCTGGAAGCGGCCGTGAAGGGCATCTTGATCGCGTGCATCTACGCGCCCAATGGCAACCCGCAGCCCGGTCCGCGCTTCGACTACAAGCTCGCCTGGCTCGAGCGCCTGAACGCGCACGCCGCCGCGCTCTGGGCGTCGGACGTGCCCGTGCTGCTCGTCGGCGACTTCAACGTGGTGCCGACCGATAGCGACATCTACTCGGCCAAGTCGTCTTGGAAGGACGACGCGCTGCTCCAGCCAGCGAGTCGCGCCGCGTTTCAGCGACTGATCGGCCAGGGCTGGCTCGATGCACTGCGCACGCTGCACCCGACCGAGCCCATCTACACGTTCTGGGACTACAAGCGCGATGCCTGGCGGCGCAACGCGGGGCTACGCATCGACCACTTTCTGCTCAGCCGCGTCCTGCACGAGCGCCTGGTCGATGGCAACGTCGATGTGGCTGCGCGCGCGCTGGAGGGCTCGAGCGACCATGCGCCGGTCTGGCTGCAGCTCGACGAGCCCTGATCCAGCGGGGCCGAGGCACTCAGAGCGCTCTGAAGAAGCTCCAGATGGCCTGGCCTGCATAGCTCGGCCAGCTGTGGCCGCCCGTCCTCTCGAGGCACCAGTGGACAGGATGCGCAGGATCGCAGCCGTCGTACGCCACACAAGCGGACGGACCGACGGGGCGCGTGCTGGCTGCACAGCTGTTCTTGCCGAGCCAGTGATTACGACTCGCCTCGCCCGCACTGTAGCTAACGGTGGGATCGTCGCGCGACGCCATCAACCAGGCCGCGACCTTACCGTTGTCGCAGCCGACGTAAGGTCCTCCGCCAGCGACCGGTGCAATGGCGCGCAGCGTGTTGCCGCGCGCGCAGCCGAGCGTGTTGGAGAAGTAGCCGCCCATGCTGTGGCCAGCGGCGAAGATCTTGTTGCGGTCGACACACAGCGAGCTCGACACGCTGCGCACGAGCTCGTCGAAGAACGCGAGATCCGCGCTCGCGGCGCTGCCGGTGATGCCCCAGGCGCGCGTGCTGCCCGTCGCATCGGGGTAGACCAGGATGGCTTGTCCTTGGGTCGCCTGCTGCAGCCCGAAGTAGAGCTGCGCTTGCGCGCCACTTCCGCCGAGGCCGTGGAAGCCGAACACGAGCGGATAGGCGCGACTGCGATCGTAGCCAGCGGGCACCGCGAGCACGTAGCTGCGGCTCACGCCGCTGACGACGAGCGTCTTGCCGCCGCCCGAGCTCGGCGGTGCGAGGCCGCAGCCGCTGCTCGCAGCGCTGCCAGCATCGGCGGGCGTACTCGCATCCGGCACGCTCCCGTCTGCTCGCACGCTCGCGTCGGTGGGCACCGCTGCATCACTGCCGCTCGCGCAGCCGGACGGAGAGAGCGAGTAGCTCGCCGGACCGACTTGATGGAGCGTGCTCACGACGCTCGACGAGGTGCCGAGGTTCTCGTTCGTGCCGCGTGCGTAGTAGGTGGTGACGCGTCGAAAGCGCACGTAGGTCACGGTGACGTACGCACGGCTCTGCTGGACGTGGGCGCTGTTGCTCGCGCTGTACGAGGCGCACACGAGCGCCTCCAGGTTGCTCGACTCGAGCTCCGCCTGCTCGGCTTGCTCGTCGCTCACGTCGACTGCGCAAGCAGCGCATAGCGTGAGTATCGTCAGTGTCATGCGTATCGGACTTCTCATTCTCGAACCTCGGCCTGAGCTCATAGCCCGCACGGCTCCGCGGCCGCAATGTAGACTCGACCAAACAGTAAGGTCGAAGACGACGAGCGCACACGCGACTGCAGGCCCTGTTTCGTGGGCAGATCACTACTGTCCATGCACGGCGACGCAGGTCGGTCGCTCGCTCACTGCAAGCACGCGAGCCGGGCGCGAGGCCCTGAGCGAACGCTTAGAGAAGCCTCAGAACTTCGACGCACGCGATCGAGTACAAAAAAATTGAGCAAAGAGGCGCTCGGGGGAGCGGCTCGGCCAAGGAAGGGATAGCTACGCACGATGAGTCGCGCGGGCCAGTGGTGCGTGGGTGCGAGCCTGCTCGCGGCTCTGTGGGGGTGCGGGGACGATCGCGAGCCCGGAGACGGCGTCGACGAGACGATCGACAACGTGCTCGGTGCGCGTGGCGGCGTGCTCGATGTACGTCGCTCGCTCGCGGTCACCGATCGAGACATCCTGTCGCGCTTCTCCTTGCAGCGCGTGATGGACACGCTTGCGCGCGATGCCAAGGTGAAAGGAGTGAGTGGCCTCGACCTGTTCAAGCAGTGGTGGGACACACAGAATCCGAAGCAGGGGCTCGGCCAAGGCGCACACTGCGACGACGAGATCGACGCGGCCGGAAGACCTCTGCTCAACGGCTATCCGTATGACTGCCGTCCCGCGCCCTCGGAAGGTGTGCAGGCGAGCTGCACGTCCTTCGACGACCCAGGCTGCGCGTACCTGCCGATCGGACTCTTCAACCGCTTCGACCTCGCGCCCGAGGATGGCTCGCACTGCGGCGAGTACCGGATCATCTACGCAAAGCAGACGGGGCAGACCAACCGCTTCGACCGGAACCTCGTCATCTTCGAGGCGGTGCTCGCCAACCCACTCCCGAAGCAGGGGCTCGCGGGCTGTCGCCGGATCGTGGAAGCCTGGGCGGAGCTGTCCTGGATCGAAGCGCCGGGCAAGCGCGCCGATCGACTCGAGGAGATCTACTTCCGCGGCACGGGCCCCTTTCCCGCGGTGGTGCGCATCGAGAATCTGGGCCACAACGAGCGGCTGCTCGGGCAGGTCCGCACCAACCAGTTCATCGTCAAGGCCGAGCCGCCGCTCATCTGGACGCTGCGCGAGTTCAAGCTCTCGCGAGCTTGCGACAGGAAGAGCTGCCGCGCAGAGTTCGTGCCGGTCACGGTGAAGACGAATCCGATAGGTGCACTGTTCGGCGACCCGGCGAGCGATGCCCACGCTGCGGAGTTTCAGGCAGCCTTCCTCAAGGACAACGTCGCGGCGCTCGCAAGCAACTCGCTCACCGACATCTCGATGCGCGTGGACGACCGCTTCAACAGCGGACAAAGCCACTCGTCGGGCAGCCCCGAGATGCAGTTTCAGACCTACTTCGCAGCGGCGCCACGCGACTTCCGACTGGCGCTGTGGCGCTCGCTCGGCACCCTCGGCTGCGACATCACACCCGAGCAGCTGATAGCGCGCGCGCGCACGCAGACCTGTGCGGGCTGCCACCAGCTCTCGAACAACGAGGACCTCGGCGGCGGGCTCATCTGGCCTCCGTCGCTCGGCTTCGTGCACGTCAGCGAGGAGCTGCCCGAGACGGTTGCCGGGCGCGTGCGCTATCGCATCTCACCGCTGCTGACGAGCTCGTTCTTGCCGACGCGTGCGCGCGTGATGGTGGACTACCTCAACGACCTTCCGCGGCGGCGTCGTGGCTGGGGCTGGTCTGTTGGTGGGCGGACCACGCACTGATGGGGGCGACAGAGAGGGTCGCGGGTGGAGCGGCTTGCAGGGGCGGCTCGCTGCACGCTCCGCGTGCATGGGGGGGGCGACTGAGAGGTCGCGGAGGGCGCGGCTTGCAGGGGCGGCTCGCTGCACGCTCCGCGTGCATGGGATCGCTTCTAGCGGAGGGCATGAGCTTCGCTGACAGTCGTGGTTCGCAAGCGCGCGAAACGCGCGGGCTATGTTGCAAGGGTAAGAAGTCAGCTAGCAGCTCAGCAGCTATCGGTTTGCGCCCGCGGTTGACGCGGACGCGTGCAGCGAGCCGCCCCTGCAAGCCGCGCCCGTTGCGAACTCTGCCGTCTTGGGTGTGGTGTGGGCGGACGGCGAGGTAAGCGGCTCAGCAGCTATCGGCCTGCGCCGCGGCCAACGCGGACGCGTGCAGCGAGCCGCCCCTTCAGGCCAGCGCCGGTGGTGGACTCTGCTGTTGGGCGCGTGGCGTGCCGGCGATGCATAACGGGTTGCGTCGCGAGGGAGCACCTCGCCCTTCTGAGCAACGGTTTCGTAAACCGTTGCCCGGCGTCAAATTACATCTCCCCATCCAGCGACAACCACACTTCCCCGTCGAGTTGTTGTTGATCGCGCTCTCGTAGCCCGTCAAAAACCAGCGTTCGCAACGCATGCGCCAGCAGATTTCCGGAAACGCGCAGCTTTATCGTCGAGCGTCACTAAAGCGGGCTCAAAGGATCGCGATGGACGCCGCCGATGCGTGGCTGATGCCGCTGCGCCGGCGCGTGACTCTGATGATGCCGTGCCAGCACGCTGCCGCGGAAAGGGCTTTCCAAGATTAAGGCAGCCCGAACTGGCTGAGGGCGGGGCATCTGCCGATGAGCGCGCCGGATGACCGAGCGGAGTCTTCCGGCGCGCAACCCGGCTGTAGGGTACGACTAGACGATACATCCTCTGAGCGCCACCGCCGCCATCGCCGCCGATCACACTTCGTCCGGGATCCGAGACCACGCCAACGCGGAACGTGCAATGTCTTGCACGATGTCCCGCGCTAACGGCACGGTGCTCACCGGCGGCGTTACAAAGCCCCACTCACACCTGGCCGCGGAATCCATCGGACCGTAGTGGTGCCCGAAGTTGGTGCCTATCACAAGCGAGTATGGCACACCGGCTTCACCCGCCCGGCTCTCCAGGTCGTCGGCCGCGGCGCTCAGGTCGCGAACCCAGGGCTTCTCGGGCGGAGCGACATCAGGAGTGGCCGGCACGTTCGCCTCTATGAAGATGACGAGCGGCTTGCCAGGGATACCCTGCCGCGAAGCCTCGCGAATCAATCGGGACAGTCCTTTGGAATCCTGCTGATAGCGGAACTTTCCCTTCTGTCGTAGGGATCCAGGGCGGACACGGCTCTTTCCCTCGACGCAGACCTCGACACCCGAGGGCTTGTGAGTGGCGATGAACTCGCAATGCTTCGCTGCGACGTGGGTGTCGTCAGTGAAACGTATACTGAAGCCGGCTCTTGCCATGATAGCGGCAATGGCGATCTCATACCGTGCGGCTTGGAAGCGGTCGCTCTTTCGGAGTCTGTCAACAAGATGCTCGGGAAGTCGATCGATCGCTTGCAAGCAGAACAGATCATACCCGAAGTTGAGCAGGGCCTTGGCTGGTCCCGACGCCGTTGCCATGTAGCGCGTGCCGTATGGCGTTACCACCACGCTCTCGGGCTCGCGGAAAGTAACCGCCTCCCAGGCATCGAACCAGTCGAACACTACGTGAGCTTTCGTGCCACGTGCCTGCTTCCACCAAGCTTCGCCGAACGTCCACTTCACAACGCAAAGAAGAAAATCGTGAAATGACTCTTCCGCGGGTCGGAAGATGATCCTGCTGTGGAGAGCACGCACGCGCTGGCCTTTGAAAACCATACTGCCGACTAAGTGGAGATGCTGTTCAGGGCGTTGCTGCTCCGCGAGCAACGCGGAAGCGAGCGCCGCGCGGCGGCTCCCGATCCTTTCAGGATCGTCGCAGCACTCCGTTGCGAGCAGCCCGCTGCCGCAGGGGCATCGCAGAGGGATCCTCGTCATCGAAGTCTCTCGCGTGAAGCTAGTCAAGTGCCGAGCAGAAGCCCTGCCTCACGCGGCGCGGGAGAGATACGCGGCGACAAGTTCGCGCAACAGTGTGTGCACGCCGACGCCGCGCCGTTTCGCCCGGAGTTGTAGCTCTTCCCAGACGCTATCGGGCAACCTGACTGACCTCACCTTCGACGGTGCCGATGCCTCGCCTTTCTTCGGCCGCCCATCAGCCTTGTAAGGCACCCATCGCGGCTCCTTGCCTTCTGCCTTCACCCAGTACCCGCCATCGCGCGCAATCTTGGCCGCAAAGCGATTCGGCTTCAGCTTCGCCTTGGCGTTCAGTTCGGGAACATCCGCGCGAGGCACCTTGCCGCCTGGATGTTCGACGGTCAGCGCCTTGATCGCTTTCTTCTTACCGCTCTTCTTCATAACGATGCCTCTCGGCAGCTGTGGCGTGACGCGCGCTGATGATCCGAACGACCTCGTCACGAACTTCGATGAAGACGACGAACAGCAAGTCGCGCCGGAACGGGTAGGGCTTTCCGAGGATGATCTCGCGACCGTTCTCGTGATGTGAGTCGTCGTCGATAAGCGCAAGCGGGTCGGCGAACACGAGAGCCGCTTCTTCGAAGGTCACGCCATGCTTGCGCTTGTTGACCTTCGCTTTCCGCGAGTCCCATTCAGCCGGCACATTGAAACCGTACTACGGTTTATGCAGGGGCTGCAACCCGG
>Ga0190275_10002880_pt1 | contig 12239 bp, 10 predicted proteins | sample Popmic550T_FD_133745 | JGI IMG/M metagenome (GOLD analysis project Ga0190275, IMG submission 133745) | Populus adjacent soil microbial communities from riparian zone of Yellowstone River, Montana, USA - 550 T | ecosystem: Environmental > Terrestrial > Soil > Riparian zone > Trees stand | place... | reverse complement strand
GCTCGCGGCCGACGCCATCACTGCGGGCCGACCACACGAGTACGAGGCGGCGCTCTCCGCCGCGCTCGATCGTCACACCGCGGTCTCGTGGAAGGCGAAGCGCGTCACCGACCGCTACCCGCGCTTCTGCCTGTGGGCCCTGCGCGCGCCGGGCGTGTTCGAGGTCGTGTCGGGTCTCCTGCGCGGTGAGCTCTCGCACCCGCGCGATGCGCCGCGCATCGCGCAGCCTCCGCTGAGGCTTCTCTCCCGCCTCGCGCGCACGGCTCCGGTGCAGCCGTCGCCGCGGAGGCTCAGGCGACGCGCTCTTCGCGTTCGCGCCTGAGGATCGCGGGTCCGAATGCCAGCCGGGAGCTCACATCCAGGCCCTCGGACGGCTTCGCGTAGTAGTACCCCTGCCCGAGAGAACAGCCGAGCGAGCGCAGGACTTCGGCCTGCTGTTTGCTCTCGATGCCCTCGGCGACCACCTCCAGGCCCAGCGTCTCGGCAAGCCGCAGAATCGCGTCGACGAAGGTGCTCTCCTCCTCGATGCGGTCGATGAACGGCTTCGCGATCTTGAGCATGTCGATCGGAAGATCGCGGAGGTGGCTCAAGGAGGAGTACCCGGTACCGAAGTCGTCGAGCGCGATGCGGACGCCGAGTCGCCGAAGTCGAGTCAGCATGTCCAGGGTCGTCTCGGGGTGATGCATGGCGCTCGATTCCGTAATCTCGAGGACGAGTCGCTCGGGCGGAATGCCGGTTTCCGAGAGAACGTGCTCGATGTCCGCCGTCAGCTGCCGGTTGCGGAGTTCGCTCTGCGAGAGGTTGACGGTCATCAGGAGCTCGTCGTGGAAGCGGTGCCGCGACCGCCAATCGCCGAGTTGCCGACAGGCGATCTCGAGAATCGCACGGCCGATGGGCGGCATGGCCCCCGTCTCCTCGGCGATCGGGATGAAGTCGTCCGGAAGGACGAGGCCACGTTGTGGATGGCGCCAGCGAGCAAGCGCCTCGAGCCCGACGATGCGTCCCGTGTCGAGCGCGACGATGGGCTGGTAGTACGCCTCGATCTCGTCCCGATCGACGGAGCCCTCGAGCGTCATCGCGAGCTCGTGCCGACGTTGCGAGGCGATGTGCATGGCGGGGTCGTACCATGCGTAGCTGCCCTTGCCGTTCGTCTTCGCCGAGTACATGGCGGCGTCCGCGTTCCGAAGGATGTCGTCGACCGCGATCCCCGCATGAGCGGACGCGATTCCGATCGAGGCATGCACCCGCACCTCCGTGTCGTCCACCGTGAACGGCGCGCGCAGCCCATCGACCAAGCGGTCGGCGACCGCTTCCGACTCCGCTCGAGTCGACTGGGCGAGTAGGATCGCGAACTCGTCGCCACCCAGACGTGCGACCACGTCACCTGGGCGCACCGACTTCCGCACGCGGTTTGCGGCAGCAAGGAGAAGCTGGTCGCCCGCGCTGTGTCCGAGGCTGTCGTTGACCTTCTTGAAGTCGTCCAGATCCAGGAACAGGACGGCCGGTGGCCGCGCGCCAGAGGCCGCCGCGATCAACGCCTTTCGAACGTGCTCTGCGAACAGCACGCGATTTGCGAAGCCGGTGAGGCTGTCATGAAACGCCTGGTGCCGAAGCTGGTTTTTCACCCGGTCGTTCTCGAGAAGCGCAGCCGAATGACTCGCGAACGTCTCGAAGAGCCGCCGGTCGTCGTGCGTGAAGGTCGCCACGTCACCCATGCGGTTTCCGACCACGACCATGCCGAACAGCCGATCGGAGCCTCTGAGCGCCGTCACGAGCGCGTCCTTCAGACCGAGCTCGGCGAGGTACTCGTCGAGCGGGTGTGACTGACGGAACTCGGGGAGGAGCGCAGCTGCTTCCTGGCTCGAAACTACCTCGAGCGCTCGACGTCGGATATCCGTCAGCGTGAAGGGCTCCATGAGCACCTGCTCGAGCGGGCTGACTGCACTTCGCAGCGCGCTCTGAGGTGCGGGGTGAGCGACGACAATGAGCTCGGCAAACTCGGCTGAGAGCATCGTCCGCGCCGCTTCGAGTAGCTCGTGGACGGACGCGCGGAACTGGGAGCCCTGCATAGTGCGCATCGAGCGCGAAAGGAACTCGAGGTGGCCCTGGCGGCGCCGAAGGGTCGTGTACGTGTTGAGCGCCACGACCGTGCTCGCAATCGGGACGGCCATGACCCAGAGCGTCCGCAGGTCGTGCTGCGCCAGGTGGACGGCGCTGACCGCCAAGCTCGCTCCGGCGAAGCATGTGCCGGCCGCCGCCAGTCCCAACATGCCCGGCTGAGCTGTCAGCGGGCGGCCCGTAACGAGGTGGGATCGCAGCATGACGAGAAGGACGGCGACCGCCGCATAGGCGGCGGCGCCGATAACGGCTCCAGACCAGCCGGCCGGTCCGTACGGTCCCCCGAGGAACAGGAAGCTGTGGAAACACGCCAGCGCGATGCAGCTGCTGAATGCGAAAGAGGCCAGGTTGAACAATGCGGTTGAAGGACGTTGCCGACGCACGATCACGAGCGCCACAGCCACGCCGATCAGCTGGGCGCCGATGAGCTCGTGCGGCGCTGCGAGAAACATGCCCAGAACGAGCGCCAGTTCTCCTAGAGAGACGCTGTGCGCCTCGCTTCGAAAGTGAACGTTCACGGGGAACGCCTCGGTGACGAAGAAGACGACTATGAGGCTCCACCACGGAATCCCTATGGCGGAGACGGGCGCCTGCGCGTGTACCAGAAGCGTGGAATACACGACGAAGGCCGCAGCCACCAGGCCGAGAACGAGCCCAACAGGAACGGCGCGCGCTGCGAGCAGCACGCTCTGCGTGCCGCCTCGACTCACGTTTCCCGCCGCTGAGAGGCTCAACGGGTCGTTCTCCTTTCCGCGCGATCCGTCGCGCGCGTCGTGCTGCCGCAGGGAGAAGCGTCGATCCCTCCAATCGTCGCCGGGAGCTTCGAGCGCGATCACTCAGGAGCGTCCCCCGGACGGGGGAGGGGTACGCGGCTCGGCGCGAGCCGTCGCTCGAGAGGACCCTGGTTCGAGGCTAAAGCAGGAGAGACGGCCGGCCGATCTCGAGGAACCATGGACTTGAATGCCGTACTCCGCCGCGCCGTCGAGAGTGGCGCGAGCGATGTGCACCTCAAAGATGGTCAGCCGCCGGTCTTTCGAACGGACGGCGACCTCGCCGCGCTTCCGAGCACGCCTGCTCTCGGGGAGGCGGATCTCGCGGAGGTGCTCGACGAGGTCACGCGGAGGTACCCGGCCAGGCGCGATGCATTCGAGGAAACGGGCGAGCTCGACGTCGCCTTCTCGGACGTGGGCCTGCCTCGCTTCCGCGTGAACGGTTTTCGCCAACGCGGTGCGATCTCGTTCGCCTTTCGTGTGATTCCCGACGTGATCCCTGCGTTTGACGAACTCCATCTGCCGCCGGGCGTCAGCAGGCTGGCAAACGAGCAACGCGGCCTCGTGCTGGTCACGGGGGCGACCGGCTCCGGAAAGACGACCACGCTCGCCGCGATGCTCGACCACATCAATCGCGCGCGCCGCCAGCACATCGTGACGATTGAGGATCCGATCGAGGTTTTGCATCCGGATCGCAGCTGCATCGTCAACCAGCGCGAGGTAGGGCTCGACACGCAGAGCTTCGCGCAGGGACTTCGCCGTGTTCTTCGACAAGACCCCGACGTGATCCTCATCGGCGAGCTCCGCGACGCCGAGACCGCTCAGGTCGCACTTCAGGCGGCCGAGTCCGGCCACCTGGTCTTCTCTACGCTCCACACGCTCGACGCCGCCGAGACGATCGGGCGCATGGTCGAGTTCTTCCCGCCCGAGAAGCAGCCGCAGGTCGTGGCCATCATGGCCGGTGTGCTGCGGGGGGTGATCAGCCAGCGGCTGCTTCCGCGCGCAAGCGGAGGTCGCATACCGGCAGTCGAGGTGATGGTCTCCAACGCCCGTATCGCCGAGCTGATTAGGGAGCGGCGCGCGGACGAGATCCCGGACGCGATCGAGGACGGCGCCTTCTTCGACATGCAGACGTTCTCCTCAGCGCTCATCGCGCTCGTGCTCGAGGGGCTCGTGGACCGCGAGACCGCAGCGAATGCGGCGACCAACCGCCACGACTTCGAGATCGCGCTTAACCATGCCGAAAAGGTTGTCCTCACCAAGAAGGTCGCCGCCGGAGAAGCGGAGCCGCCCGGCCGAGCGACCGAGCCCGAAAGCTCGCGCGATGATGGCACGCCGGCCCTCCGGGTGGCAGGAGGCTGAGCTGACGCGCGTCCGTCAGCTGCTGCGCCGGCTACGGCGCGAGGAGAGCGGCTTCACGCTCATCGAGCTCCTCACGGTGCTCGGGATGCTCCTCATCACCGTGACGTGCCTCTCGTACGCCCTCATCGCGGCACAGAAGGCGGAGGCGGACATGAATCGTCGCTTCACGTCACAGATCAACGCACGCATTGCGCTCGACCAGCTCAGGCGGGAGATCCATTGCGCAAGCTCGGTGACGCCCGCAGGAGCATCGTCGTCCATCACGATCGTCCTCGGCAGCCGCTGCCCGACGGCCGGCGCCGGCACGACGGTGAGCTGGTGCACGTCCGCAGCCGGTACCCGGTGGGCGCTCTACCGGCAGGCCGGGAGTACGTGCACGACGGCTGGGAAGAAGACCGTCGACTTCCTGACGACGGGAATGGTCTTCTCGTACGTCGTGCAGTCGTCGAGCTCCCTCGGGATCCTGTCGGTGACGCTGTCGGTCGATTCGGGCCAGGCCGGACTGCGGCCGTACAACCTGACCGACGACATCGTCCTGCGTAACTCCACCCGAACGTGACCCGTGTCGCCCAAAAGGGTCATGCGTGCGACAGGAGATCTCCGTTCACTAAGGCTGGACCTCCGATCAAGGAGCTGCGGTGTCACATTCGACCCTGAGCGTCGTCCGACGCTCGCTCGGCGACGAGCGCGGCCTGGCGTTGCCGTACGCGCTGGCCGTGACGATGGTCCTGTCCGCGCTCGCAGCGGGCGTCTTTTCGTACACGACGATGAATCAGGGCGCGGCGAAGCGGCAGGCCGCCGATCAGCGCGCCTACGGCCTCGCGGAGACGGGCCTGAGCTACGCGCTGTCGACACTGCAGAACTCCGCTCCGCCCTACACGTCGGTGCCCGCCCTCAGCGGAAGTGGCACGACCGTGGCCCTCACCGGCGGCTCGACACGGTACTGGGGCAACCTGTCGGGCAACGTCTGGACTCTCAACTCGAGCGGCACGGTCTACAACCCGACCGGCCCGACCTCGGCGAACGTCGTCCGCAACGTGAGCCTGCAGGCGCAGATCGCGACGACCACCACCGGCGACACCCGCCCGTACGACTACGTCTTCGTTGATCAGCCCACCGGCTGCTTCACACTCGGCAACTCCGTCACCGTCGAGACACCGCTCTACGTGCGCGGAGACCTTTGCCTCACGAACAACTCGCTTGTCTCGGCCCCCGCCGTGCACATCCTCGGGAACGTCAACGTGAACAGCCCGCAGGCTTCGGTCGGGTCGTCCGGCACGCCCATCCCGGACTTCAGCATTTCCGGGAGCTGCTATCGCGAGGGCGCGCTAACCGCCTGCAGCGCAAGCTCGACCTCCCGCGTCTGGGCGAGCGCCTACGGCACGAGCCCGCCGAACATCACGAAGCCGACGATCGACCTGCCGTACTGGTACGCGAACGCCAACCTCGGGCCGCTGAGCCCGTGCGCGACCTTTCCAGGGGGCTTCGACAACGACACGACTCTCAACGTCAGCCGCGGGAACGTCGACTTGACACCGGCCACGGCCTACGACTGCGTGAAGACGGACGCGAGCGGGAACGTCGTGGGTCGGCTCGAGTGGGTCCCCGGCGCCACTCCCTCGAAGCCCGGGAAGCTCACCGTCGCGGGCGTCATCTACATCGACGGGAACCTCACCTGGTCGAACCTCAGCATCATCGAGTACGACGGCCGCGGAACGATCTACGCGTCGGGCAAGCTCACGATCCAGAACCAAGCGGACCTGTGCGGCGTTGAGGCGTGTGATGCGACATGGGTCCCGAGCTCCGATTTCCTCACATTCGTCGTCGGTTCGCTGAAGACACCCGTGACGTACGATCCGCTCTCCGGCGACATCGGCAACCGGGTCACGTTCCAGGGAGCGATCTTCCTCCAGAACGACTACGACCAGGACAACAACTCGACCATCTGGGGCCCGGTGATCGCACGGAATGCCACCATCACGAACTCATCGCTCTTCAAGGCATTGCCAGGCCCGCTCGGTGGGCTGCCACCCGGCGTGCCGGCGAACACGGTCACGCTGACGACGGTCGATCTGGTACCCGGCAGCTACGCGGGCTAGCACGCCCATGAACGCCGCTGCCGCCGCATTCGCACTCGCGCCCGCTCTGGCGGTGGGGAGCTTCCTCAACGTGGTCGTTGTGCGCGTGCCCGAACGGCGCTCGATCCTGCGTCCGCCGTCGTCGTGCGGCGCGTGCGCAGCCGAGATCGCGTGGCGAGACAACGTCCCCGTCGCCTCGTATCTGCTGTTGGGCGGACGGTGCCGCAACTGCGACGCGCGGATCTCTCCGCTCTACCCTGCGGTCGAGCTCGTCACGGCGGCGCTGATTGTCGCAAGCTTTGCCGTCTTCGGCGCGACAGCCTGGGCGGTGCTCGCCGCGGGCTTCTGCGCGATCCTCGTGGCTCTCTCGGTCATCGACGCCCAGCACCGGATCGTCCCGAACCGGATCGTGCTGCCGGCTGCGGCAATCGCGCTGATGGCGCATACGGCCATCGCTCCGAGCCTCGCCTGGCTCGCCTGGGCCGTCGTAGCCGCGGGCGGCCTGTTCCTCGTCGTTCTCGCGTACCCGAAGGGGCTCGGCATGGGCGACGTCAAGCTCGCGCTGCTGCTCGGCGCCATGCTCGGCGCGTCCGTGACGGTCGCGTTGTTGATCGGGCTGTTCACCGCGCTCGTGCCCTCAGCGATCCTCTTCGCGCGCCACGGTGCCTCGGCACGGAAGATGGCCGTTCCACTAGTTCCGTTCCTCGCAGTGGGAGCTCTGGGCGCGCTCTTCTTCGGGGACGCCCTGCTCGGTGCCTACCTGTCGCTTTTCTAAAGCGAGCGCGCCGCCGTCAAGGGGGTAAGGCCCGCTGCCGATACCGATTCGAGTGAGCCGATCATGAGCATTCGACGTGCATCGAGCGCCGGCCAGGTCGACGTCCCAGGGGGAACCGGGAACGGCCGATCGCTGGCGACCCCTTTCGGCGTCGACGATTCCGTGGATCGCCTGCTGGATCTGCTCGAACACACCGCCCTCGTCCCTCCCGACACGCTCGCACTCGTCCGTGGGCGCACAGTCGACGGTGCGCCGCTGACGCAGGCGCTGATCGACGAAGGTGTCGCGACTGCGGACGGGGTCGCCCGGATGCTCGCCGTCCGCCATCACCTTCCTGTCATCGACCTGATGAGCGTCGGCGTTGCCGTCGATGCGTCCCAGGCGATTCCGGTGCAGATTCTCCAGCGCTCGGTGGCGGTTCCGTACGAGCTCGAGGATCAGGTTCTGAGAGTCGCGATCGCGGACCCCGGAAACTTGCACGCCATCGACGAGCTGCGCCTGGCCACCAAGCACACGCTCGAGCTCGCAGTCGCCTCGCGTGAGGACATCCGCGGCGAGCTCCAACGGCTCGCGCGAACGGCCGAGGCAATCGGCTCGGTCGTTGCGGTCGATCTCGACGACGAACCGGCCGACGACGGGGACGACATCGAGGTGGACGACGGCATCTCGGACGGGCCGCTCGTCCGGCTCGTGAACTCACTGATCTTCCAGGCTGCCGAGGAGAATGCGTCCGACGTGCACTTCGAGGCGCAGGAGGATGCGCTCGTTGTGCGCTTTCGCGTCGACGGCGTACTGCGCGAGGTGCAACGGATCCCGAAGAAAATGGCCGCAGGGGTAACGACGCGTCTCAAGGTGCTGGCGAAGCTCGACATCGCGGAGCGCCGGAAGCCGCAGGACGGCCGCCTGACCCTCTCCAGCTCAGCCGTCGGACGCATGCTCGACATCCGTGTCGCGACGCTGCCGACCGTGGAAGGCGAGAAGGTCGTCATGCGACTGCGCGACAAGTCCCGCAAGCCACCGACGCTGCTCGAGCTGGGGCTCTCGGACTCGATGCGCGCCGACCTCGAGTCGATCGCACGGCTTCCGACGGGCGCCCTCATCGTGACCGGGCCGACCGGCTCGGGAAAGTCGACGACGCTGTACGGCTGCCTCGCGGTGATCAGCAGGCCCGAGATCAACGTCATCACGGTCGAGGATCCGGTCGAGTACCGGATGCAGGGCGTGAATCAGGTTCAGATCAACGTGCGCGCCGGGCTTACCTTCGCGTCGGCGCTCCGCTCGATCCTTCGTTCCGACCCCGATGTCGTCATGGTCGGTGAGATCCGTGACGTGGAGACCGCGAAGATCTCCGTGGAGGCCGCGCTCACGGGGCACTTCGTGCTCTCGACGCTGCACACGAACGACGCGCCGTCCACGATCACGCGGCTCGGAGAGATGGGCGTCGAGCCCTTCCTTACCGGCGCGGCCATCTCGGCCGTCCTCGCGCAGCGGCTTGCCCGAAAACTTTGCACGCATTGCTGCGAGGCGTACCAACCGACGGACGTGGAGATCACCGAGCTGCGGCTCGCGCCCGAGCTCCTGGGCGCGCTCGACGGGACGGTCTTCTACCGCAAGAAGGGCTGCCCACGGTGCAACCACACCGGGTACCGCGGCCGCGTCGGCGTCTTCCAGTTCCTTCGGATGTCCGAAGAGATCGCGGCCCTCGCCGTACAGCACGCGAGCCGCGACGAGATCGCCCGCGCGGCAGCGGCGGGCGGCATGCGTTCGCTGTGGGACGACGGCCTCGAGAAGGTCGCCTCAGGCCTCACGTCCATCGAAGAGCTGGCGCGCGTTCTCTCATAGCGCAGTACCGGCATCCGCTATCCGGATCTCCGGTCGCACAAATCCCTGGAGGCGTTCGCTAATGCGGCGGCATCGCTGGTTCGACGGCCGCTATGTCGAGCTACGAGGCGCTTGTTACCGGGCCTGGCCCGCCTGCGCCGACACAGCCCGATGTGTCCAAGGCTACGCGGCGGCGACTTCGCAGCCGAGGGAGATGAACGCCTCGACGGCCTGCGTGACAAAGCGCGTTGCCTCGACCGGGGTGGGGAACGTGTATGGGCCAACGGCGACGGGGGTCGCGCTCGTTCCACTTGGCCACACCTGGGCCGCGACGATGCAGCGATCGCCCTGGTCGACGGCGCGGAGCTGCGCCACGGAACAACCTTCGATCCGAACGTGGCGAACGTAGAGCTCGCGCCCCACAGGTGCCGGCTGCACGGCCGCTTCGCTCATCGGCGGGCTTGGGCGACGGCTTGCTGGATGGTTCCAGCATCGGTCACCGAGAAGACACCGGCGACGAGTCCTGGACGCTTGATGATCACGACAGCGGGTGCGGGCAGCACACCGCTCTTGGCCACGAGACGCGAGATCGAGCGCTCGTCCGATGCGCTGATCGCGACGAATCCGGCCCGCGCGGCCCGTGCCGCGGCGCGAGCCTCGGTTCTAACGACGGCGTCGACAGCTGCCCCTGGAAGCGACACGCTCACGACGACGACGCGGCCGTAACGAAGGGCATGATCGACCTTCGGCGGGAAACCGGTCGCTACGCGAGCCGGCCGCGACGTTGCAGCATGCTTGGGCTTTGTTACTGCATGCGGGGCAGGCTTGGTGACCGGCGTGGGAGTGGGCGACGCGGTCGGCTCTCCGCCGAGCGCTCCCGGCCTCGCCAGGAAGACGACGGCTGCAAGTCCGGTGAGAACGAGGGCTCCGAGGACGAGCGCGGTGATGCGCAGAGGTGGGGTGAGGGTAAGGCTCACGGGGTCCCTATCGGCATGCGATTCGGATGGCTTGAAGGGCATCGGTGAAGGCTCTAACGCGAGAGAGGCGCGGTTCCCCGCGCCTCTCTCAGGTACTACGTGCAGCCTGGTGCTACGCGCAGGTCGCGTTGTTCTTGAAGTCCGAGCTTCCTGCGCCCGGCCCGGCGACGCTCCACGTCTTGCCGCTGACAGTGTCGGTGAGGCAGTACGAGGTGGCCGCCACCGAGGCGACGTTCAGGGTGTCCGAGATGCCGGCATCGCGTGCCACGAGCGACGCCCGCGTCATGCCGACGTACGAGCCGCCACCGCCAGCCGGGGTGTCGGTCGTGGCATCGCTGTAGTACGCCTCGGCCGCCGGCAGGGCCGCCCGAAGGTTGGCCTTGGCCGCGTTGTTGGCCGCACGATCACGGAACCCGAGATACGAGGGGACGGCGATCGCAAGCAGGATGCCGATGATGATGATCACGACGAGGAGCTCGATCAGGGTGAAGCCCTGCTCGGAGTTCCCGTCGAGGCGGGAGCGAATCCGCTTGAACATTTGCCGCAACTCCTTCCGCAGTCCGCAGTCGATGGGGTAGGGCGGATGCGGACGAAAGATCGGCGCGACGCTGGGGGATGCCTACCCCAGAATGGGTGATTCGCGGGGGAGCACGCGTGATCCCCATCGGCCCCAGATCGCTCGTTCAAGCCCGCCGCAGACGTTGCCGATAGGCCAGATGTCATGGACGCTGCGCCCCTCTCCATCGACGATCTGCTGGCCCGCGCCGTTGCATCCGAGGCCTCCGACCTGCACCTCGTGCCTGGATCGCCCCCCGCGGTGCGCGTGCACGGCGATCTGAGCCCGCTCCTCGACCACGACAAGCTCGTGCCGGAGACGACGCGGGCTCTTCTCTACCGCATTCTCTCCACCGAGCAGCAGAAGCAGCTCGAGGTGAACCGGCAGCTCGACTTCTCGTACGGCGTTCCCGGCCTCGCGCGCTTTCGCGTGAACGTCCACTTCCAGCGCGATTCGCTCGCGGCCGCGTTCCGGCACATCCCGGAGGAGCTGCGGACGCTCGAGGAGCTTGGGCTGCCGCCGTCTCTGCGAGAGCTCGCGATGAAGCCTCGCGGGCTCGTCCTCGTCACCGGACCCACAGGCTCCGGTAAGTCCACGACGCTCGCGTCGATGGTCGACGAGGTCAATCGCCAGAAGCCGCACCACATCCTCACGATCGAAGACCCGATTGAGTTTGTTCACCGCCACAAGCGCTGCGTAGTCACCCAGCGTGAGATCGGAACCGACGCGCCATCCTTCGGCGAGGCACTGCGCGCAGCGTTGCGCCAAGACCCCGACGTGATTCTTCTCGGTGAGATGCGCGATCTCGAGACGATCGCGACGGCGTTGACTGCCGCCGAGACCGGCCACCTGGTGCTCGCCACGCTGCATACGCAGAGCGCCCCGAGCACGATCGATCGCGTGATCGACGTGTTCCCGCCCTCGCAGCAGGAGCAGGTTCGCATGCAGCTTGCGAACACGCTCCAGGGGATTATCACGCAGACGCTCCTGCCGACTGCCGACGGCCGCGGCCGGGTCGCGTGTCTCGAGGTGCTCTTTCCCGACGACGCCGTCCGCAACCTCATCCGCCAGGGCAAGGTTGAGCAGATCTACTCGGTGATGCAGACCTCGACCCAGCGGGGCATGCAGACGATGGAATTCGGGCTCGCGGAGCTCATTCGCAAGAGCCTTGTTACGGCGGAGGCCGCCCTCGCGGTCTCGAGTCGCAGGGAGCAGCTCGCGGGCATGCTCGAGCGCAGTGGCATCGTCATGCCCGCCGCGACGCCGGACGACGGCGCTGTGGGATCCGCACTCCGACTGGCCGGGAGCGGCTGATGGACGAGCTGCGGCCGAATCGCGAGGACGAGGTGCCCGCACACGAGTTGCCCGCGCACGTGGAACGCGCCGACGAGGCGCCTGGGGACGACTACCTGGCGATCACCGGCGACGCAGACGCGTTCGCGCGCCTCTCGGCATACGGTGACGGGACAAGTCACGACCTGCTCGCGGAGCACCCAGCTACGCCTGAGCTCGCCGTGGATGACGTCGTCGCCGATGAGGCTGCGGTCGCGCTTGATCCACGAGACCTCACTCCACTTCTCACCAACGAGAAGGTGAACAAAGACGATGGCGCGGCCGGCCGCTTCCGCCGCCGCCAGCGAGAACCCCGCGTCGCGAAAGAGCGCAAGGACAAGCGCGCGAGTCGTCTCGTCGGTCTCAAGATCGGTGCTTCCCAGCTCGCCGCCGCCCAGATCGTCAACAACGGTGCGCCCGAGCTGATCGAGGTCGTCCGCGAGCCGCTCG
>Ga0190275_10002879_pt1 | contig 12243 bp, 11 predicted proteins | sample Popmic550T_FD_133745 | JGI IMG/M metagenome (GOLD analysis project Ga0190275, IMG submission 133745) | Populus adjacent soil microbial communities from riparian zone of Yellowstone River, Montana, USA - 550 T | ecosystem: Environmental > Terrestrial > Soil > Riparian zone > Trees stand | place... | reverse complement strand
GCCGGGCCGCCGGGGACCGTCTGCCCACCGAGGACGGCCGGACCACGAACTCCAAGGGGGACCTGGCTGGGCCGGCGGATTTGTTGGTGTTGGGGGGTGATGAGGTTTATCCCGTGGCTAGTGCCGAGGCTTATCGGCGGCGTTTTACTGCCGTGTTCAGGGCTGCTCGGTTCTGCTATCCGCAATTCATCAACCCCACTTCTCCCGTCCACGGGCCCCCGGTTCTCGCGCTTCCCGGGAACCACGACTGGTACGACGGGTTGTCCGCGTTTCGTCGTACGTTCTGTGAGTCGTGGACTCGGATGACGGCCAAGGACGACGCCAAAGGCCTGACGATGGTCGGTCTTTACGAGGATCCCAAGGACACGGAACAACGGGAGGTTGCAGGCGGCTGGACCACGATCCAATCTCGCAGCTACTTCGCGATCAGGGTTCATCCCAAGTGGTGGATCTGGGGCGTGGACTCGCAGCTCAACGCGCCCATCGACTCGGTCCAACTCGCGTACTTCGATGCGGCCAAGGCGAAGCTGCAACCTGGTGACGGGGTCGTGCTGTGCACCTCGACCCCGAGCTGGCTGGAAGCCGAGGACGACAACCCGCCGGACTTCGACCGCGAAACACCGATGACCACCATGGTCAACTTCCGCCGCCGGTACCTCGGATTGCCGGAAGACGAGCGGCTGCGCATGATCGTGACCGGTGACCGGCATCACTACGCCCGGTACGAAGCGGCCAAGCCCCAGCCGGCCGAGACCAAGCTGAGCGGTGGGAAGAGCCTGAAGTGGATGCCCGGTCCCACCCTCGTCACGTGTGGCGGTGGCGGTGCCTTCACCTCGCCCACTCACCATCTGAAGGAAAAGCTGTCGGTGCCCTGGGGACGACAGCGAGAGAGCGCTGCCCGGCCAGTGACGCGGTACGAGCGGAGTACCACCTACCCGAGCGTTGACGAGTCGGAGAAGCTGCGCCGCGGTATCTGGACGATGGGGCTGCACAATGGCCCCGGCCTCCCGGCCGTCATCGCCGCCTTGCTGACCTGCGTGTTCTGGACCGTGGCGGGTCGACCAGCCAGTGAGGTCGTGCGCTGGCCGTCCATCATCGCCTGGATCGTTCTCGCGGCCCTCACCTACGCCTACGCGCTGACCGGGATCCGCGGCCGAAGGGGGCGGTCCTGGAAGTTCCGGCTGATCAAAGTCGGGATCGCGGCGGTCATGCATACCTTGGGTCATCTGCTGGCGATCGCGCTGGTCGCCTGGCTGGTGTGGGAGTTCAGCGGCGAGGGTCGCCCGCTTTGGCTCCTGTCCGCCTACATTCCGTTCGTCATCCTTGGCACCGTGGTCTTCACGGTTTACCTGGTCGTCAGCGACTGGTTCGGGTACCACGAGACGGAGGCCTTTGCCTCGACCCGGTCGGAGAAGTACAAGAGCGTGCTCCGCCTGACGTTCACCGACGATGAGGTCACCGTGGACGCCATCGGCCTCGACCGGGTGCCATCCACCCGCCGCGCGACTGTCTCCCTTGACGACTGCCCGCTGGTACCTCGCCAGGTGGATCACTTCGTGGTCCGCCGCAGAGAGAAGCAATCCACCGGCAGCGTGCCACCGGAAACAGGATCGAGTGATGTCGTGGGTGATTCGGAGGGCGTCGGCGAGGCTGGTTAGCGAGCCGCGTGCTCCACCACGCGCGCGATGGCTGCCCGGCCGGCCGGTCCCCAGGTCTTCTTCCCGCCGGGCAGACCGTTCTCCCAGGCCCGTCCGACGCTGAGCAGCATGAGGCCTCTCAGCACGGCCCAGCCGAGCGAGCGCTGGATCATGGCGTCGTCCACTTCCCCGTACGTACCGAAGAACCGGTCGGCGGAGCCCGCGGGCAACAGCACCCAGGCCGCGGCGAGATCCGCGGCCGGGTCGCCTGCGCAGATGTCGCCGAAATCGATCACGCCGGTCAGGGCGCCGTCGGACACGACGACGTTCGCGGGATGCAGATCGCTGTGCAGCCAGACCGGCGGGCCATCCCAGACCGGGGCGGCGACGGCCGCTTCCCAGATGCGGCGCACGGCGGCCTCATGGTCTTCGGCGTAGGAGAACCCCTGCTCAACGCCATCCGCGTGTTCGTTCAGGGCAGCGCTGCGCCAGGTGATCGGCGCTTCCGCAGGAGCCTTCTGGTGAAGGGCTTTGAGGAACTCCGCGAGAGTATCGGCCGATTCGGCAACGCTGATCGGAGTACTGTCGGCTGGTACTCCTGAGACCCACTGGACCACGTTCCAGGTCTTGGGGAATCGCACTGACGGCTCACCGAAACGTACCGGCACAGGAACCGGCAACGGCAAGTCCTTGGCCAGCAAGGGCAACCACTGTTGCTCGGTCCGCAGGAGCTCAGGAGCGCGAGGCGTCCGGGGCATCCGTACTGCGAAGTCCTCCCCCAGCCGCCACATCTGGTTGTCCCATCCCCCGATCACCTCCCGGATCTCCAGCCCCGCAAGGTCCGGATGTTGCTCCTGCAGAAGCTCCCGCACCAGCGCTTCGTCGACAGCGATCTCATCCATGGACAAAAAACCTACCCGGGCGGCCAACCGGCTCAGGCAGAATGCCAGCCATGGAGCTACCGGGCGACGGCCACGTCCACAGCGAGTGGTCCTGGGACGCGGACCGCGGCGCGATGGACCTGACCTGCGCCCGAGCCGTCGCCCTCGGCCTACCGTCGATCGCCTTCACCGAACACGTCGACTTCACACCTTTCCGGGCTGGGTTCCTGGCCGAGAAGTTCAGCAACTTGGTCACCGACGGAACCCTGATCGCACCCGAACTCGATGCCGCCGGCTACCTGGAGTCGGTGGAACGCTGCCGAGCGAAGTACCCAGAGCTCAGAATCCTCACCGGTCTGGAGGTCGGACAGCCGCATCTGCATGGCCCGGAGCTCGCCGGACTCCTTGCCCGCGGCACCTTCGACCGGGTGATCGGCTCGCTGCACTGCCTGCTCGACGGTACGGAGTACGCCGAGCCGTGGGAGCTGTTCCCGCACCGCGCAGCCGATGAGGTCTTTCGCGAGTACCTGAGCGAGATCCCCCGGATGGTCGCCGGCTCGGACGCCTTCGAAGTGTTCGGCCATATCGACTACCCGATCCGCTCCTGGCCCGAGGGCGCTCCACCCTTCGAGCCCGGCGATTTCGAGGACGAGCTACGTCAAGCGCTGAGATCGCTGGCCGACGGGGAACGTGCGCTGGAGATCAACACCAGACTCCCACTGCATCCCACGATCCTCGGCTGGTGGCGAGAAGAGGGCGGGCGGCGCGTCACGTTCGGAAGCGACGCGCATCTTCCGGAGGCGCTGGCCACCGGCCTGTCCGACGCGGCCGCCGTCGCCTCAGCCAAGGGATTCCGCCCCGACCGGCGGCCGGGTGATCCTTGGCTGTTTTCAGACGGCTTCGGCTTCTTCAGTGGCCCATTGGTCTAGGAGAGGGACTATCCGGCCGAGGACGTCGCGGGCGATGGCGTACTCCTCAGCGCCGAACTCCGCTTCGAAACGCTGCTCCAGCTCGATCAGGTGCCGATAGCCATCGCCGGCAACCCGGCGGCCGTGCTCGGTGTAGGTGACCAGTTTGGCCCGCCCGTCAGCGGGATCCGGACGCATCTCGAGAATGCCCAGGTCGACCATCTCGCGGACCACCTCGCCCATCGACTGGCGGGTGATGCCGGCCCGGGCGGCCATGTCGATGGCGCGCGACCCTTCCTCGAGCAACGTCGCGAAGACGGAGTTGTGGGCCGGTTTCACCTCCGGATGGCCGCGGCGATGAGCGGTCTGCACCATGTCGGCCTGCATCGCCCGGTTGACCCGGTCGACCAGCGAGATCAGCGGCTTGGTGCCGATCTTCGGCAACTTGACCCTTGACATCCGTAAGGATTCCTTTCAATATTTCGACAGGAGTCCTTACAGTATCAGGGGGAATGATGGAGACCAAGGAGCTAGGCCCACTGGTGGCCGGCCTTTTCGTTCGCGGCCGCCGCCGGACCACCCGGGTCGCCGTCGAGCAGGAGTTCCTCGTCGCCGATACGACAACCGGAGCCGCCGTACCGATCGAGCGAGTCCGCCAAGCAGCCTGTACGGCGTACGCGAACCCGTATCTCGCTTTCGAACCCGGCGGCCAGGTCGAGTTGAGCCTGCCCTGCGCCCCCGACTCGGCCACCTTGACGAGCGAACTCTGCGCCCTGACCGACGACCTCAAGCAGCACCTGGCCGCGGCGGGGATCCGCCTCGAGTCACTCCCCTGCGACCCGCGCCCCGAACACGAGGTGCCGCTGCAGCTGACAACCCCGCGGTACGTCGCCATGCATCGCCACTTCGACACCATCGGCCCCGCCGGTCGACGGATGATGCGCCGGACCGCTTCCACCCAGGTGTGCCTGGACTGGTGGCCGGGCCGCGCCGGCCTTGAGCAGTGGCAGCTCCTCAACCTCGCCGGACCGTTCCTGGCAGCGAGATTCGCGCGAAGCACCGGCCGTGAGGGAAGACTCGCCGCCTGGCTCGACCTCGACCCAGCCCGGACCGGCTTCGACGACCGCTTGCTGCAAGGCGATCCGATCGCCGCCTACACCGAGTTCGCCGCCGGCGCCACGGTCTTCGCCACGGGCGGCCCGGCCGATCACCTCACCACGCTCTTCCCGCCCGTCCGGCCGCGCGCGACCTACCTCGAAGTCCGCTACCTCGACGCCCAAGAACCTGCCACCGTTGGTCAGGTCGTCACAGCACTCTCCACCCTCATGTATGACGACGATCGACGCCGGCAAGCCCTTCAGGAGCTCACGCCCGAGCTTTCTCACCTGGCCGAGCATTGGCGAGCCGCCGCGATGGGCGACCAAGCCACGGCCGACCGAGGTCGCGAACTGCTACCCGACTTGGAGCTAGTGGCATGAACGTCCTGTTCGTCACCGACCCACTCGTCGGCCTGCAGGCCGACATCGACGCCACCATCGGCCTGATGACCGCAACTCAAGACCTCGGTCTCGACGTCTGGTACTGCGAACCCGCCGAGCTCGCCGTTGCCAATGGCAACCTTCAGGCCCGTGCCCACCGGCTCCAGCTCCGGCCACGACACCGAGCCGACGGTGACCACCGGTGGCTCATCGACAAGACCTGGTTCGACGAGCTCGGCACCGAGGTGCTCGACCTCGCCGCGTTCGACCTGGTGCACCTGCGCATCGATCCACCCGTCAACGAGCGCTACCTCCACACGACCTACCTGCTAGACCTCGCCGAGGAAGCCGGTACTCGCGTGATCAACCGCCCCGAGGGAGTACGGGCGATGCACGAGAAACTCATCGCCCTGCGCTTCCCCGACCTCTGCCCACCGACGTACGTCGGCGCCGAGCTGACCGATCTGCGTGACTTCGTCGCCAGCGTCGGTACTGCGGTCGTCAAACCCGTCGATGGCTTCGCCGGTCTCGACGTCTGGCTGGTCGGCAACAACCATGCCGCGATCTCACTGCTGGAATCAGCCACTCACGGCGGCCGCCGCCAGGTGATCGCGCAGCAGTACCTGCCAGCCGTTGAACACGGCAACAAACGCCTGTTCCTGCTCGATGCGGAGATCGTCGGTGCGGTCCTGCGCCGGCCGTGCGCCGACGACTTCCGGATCGGCCCGCCGACCGCACCCGCGGACATCGACGACGCCGACCGCGCGATCGTCGCCGCGCTCCGACCTCACTTGCTCCGGCACGGCATCGCGCTCGCCGGCCTGGACGTCATCGGCGGCCGGCTGATCGAGGTCAACGTGACGTGTCCGGGTGGCATGCACAAGACCGACGCGTTGCTGGGCACGGAGCTCAGCCACGCCATGGTCCACCGTCTCGCCGAATCAACCCGTCAGTACGAAGGAGTCCTCAGATGAGTACCGTCACGATCGTCTGCATCGCCCTGATGGGCGTGCTGTTGTTCCTGCTCGGCGCCAATGTCACCCGCCACCGCGTGATCCGCGGCAAGAACGGTGGCAATCAGGCCTCGACCGACCCCACCGACCGGCTCTTGATCGCCATCCGCGCTCACGGCAACGCAGCGGAGTACATCCCGACGCTGATCGTCCTGCTGCTCGTCTGCTCCGCGCTGTCGAGTGGCTGGTGGGTCGAGGCGCTGGCCGTGGCGGCTCTCGGCGTACGGGCCACGCACGCCGTTGGCATGCTCACGACCAAGAGCCTCGCTTCGCACGGCCCACTGCGCGATATCGGTGCCCTAGGCACCTATCTCGTCGGCATCACCCTCGGCGTCACCGCCATCGCCGTCATCTGACCGGCGATGGCGGTGGCCCGATGGGTCACTCGCCGTTGAGCGGCGGATTGACTCCGAGGCCGCTGACCCAGCCGAAGTTGACCGGGTCCGGGAACTGTTCCATGGCGACCCAGCCGAGGTCGTTGATCACCGTCGACATCCCGTTCGCACGACCGATGGCGAAGAGCTTCCCGCTGGCGAAGTTGCGGTCGATCGCGAGCAGCAAGGTGCCGTACTGGCCGCAGCGCTGGGCGATCAGGTCGATGTACGACTGCCACCCGTTCTGCTGCGCCGAGATCTGCTTGACCGTGGGCTTCATCGTCGCATCGGTTGGCAGGTGGACGGTGTAGAGCGATCCGCCCTTGGTGGTGGCGAGGAAGGTCTCGTACGTCCGGGTCTGGCTGATCAGCGCCATCGACCGTACCGACGAGAAGCCGGCCGCGCTGACCGGCTTGGTCCAGCTGTCACCGGCCATCGTCCAGCGGAACAAGGTCCCGTCGGAGCGCAGCGCGTACTGATTGATCCGGCGGAACGCGTTCGGGGCGGTCGATTCGTAGTACCGGGAGGTCTCGAACTCGGTGAAGGCGCTCCAGCCGCCACCGACCCGCTTCTTCAGCAGCGATCCGGGGACGAGTTTGCGTTCCTGGTCGGCCCAGTAGCCGACCTCGTACATCGAGTCGCCGGACACCATCCAGCCGGAGAACAAGGTGCCTGAGTCAACCGGTTCGGCCAGCATCGCGCTGCTCAGCCGGACCTGCGGGAAGACGCCGGTCGCGCCCTTGATCTCGGTGATTCTGGTGGGTGGCGTGGTCGCTTCGAAGTCGCGCTGGATGTGATCGCCGGCGGCGGTCAGCGACATCGAGTACGCCTTGCAAGCTGCTGTTGCCTGCTGGCCGCTGGTCGGAGCGGTCTGGGTCGCGACCGATTGACTGGCGGCGAGGCCGGAGACCAGCGCGGTGCCGGCGGCGATGGACAGGAGCCGGTGGAGCCACGGGTTCTTGCGCGTCATGAGGATTCCTTCACTCGCCGAAGAGGGGTTGGGTCGCCCACGGACGACCGGTCAGCCGGAACCACGCCTCGGAGCCCAACAGCGGAGCAACCACGCCGAGGCTCTGGGTCGCGGTCGCCGTACCGTTCGCGTGCCCGATGGCGTACAGATCGCCGGAACTCGTGTCCCGATCGATGGCCAGCAACAGCGTTCCGCTCTGGCCGCAGCGCTCGGCGACCAGCGTCTCGTACTTCTGCCAGTTGCCTTGACGAACCAGCTTGAGCACCGGCTTCATCGGCAAGGTCAGCGGGATCCGGACCGTGTAGAGCGCGCCGCTGCGAGTGGTGCCGAGGAAGGTGTCGTAGGTCCGCGTCTGACTGATCAGCGCCATCGCGCGGAACGACGCGTACCCGGGTGCAGCGCCCGTCTGGGTCAGTACCCAGTTGTGTTCGTTCATTGCCCAGCGCATCAACATGCCGTCGTCGCGCAGGGCGTACTGGTTCGTGCGCGAGTAGAGCGGACTGACGCGCTCGCGGTAGCGCGCCGTTTCGAAGTACCGGAAGCTGCCGTGCACAACGTCCGTGGTCAGCCCATGGTCCAGAAGCTTGCCTGCGGCATCGACTTTGTACCACGTGTGGAGCACGTCGCGGCCCATCACCTGCCAGGCTTCGCGGGTCTCGCCGCCACCCGGGCTGATCGGCTCGACGGTCATCGACCCGCCGGCTCGCAGTACCGTCGACGGGTCGAAGATCTGCGGACCCAGTTTCGGGACCGTGGAGGTCGGCGGCGACGTGGCGGTGACGAGCTGATCTGACACTCGTCCGTCGTCCCGGATCCCGCCCAATGACATCGTGCACGCGGCTGTCGTCGCGGCCTGCGCCGAACCTGGCACCACCAGAACGGTGGCCAGCAGAGCGCCGGCCATCCCGGCTCGCCAGAGTCGTCGCGCGCGCGACCTGTCGCCGTACGTATTCATCCTTCACCCCAGTCGTGAGAGAGCGTCACTATGGGGATGATGCGCCGAAGGCCGGAAAAGTTATGCCCGCACGCCCGCTGGGAGGTCGAACTCGGTCGATGCCGTTGGCACTGAGCCGGTCAGCGGGGTGCTGTCGTAGTACAGGACCTCGTAGGTGCGCTCGGTGAACTTCCAGCCGTCCGCAGTGCGCTGGTACCGGTCGTGGTACCGGGCATAGTTGCGGTGCGAGGTGCCGTCGTGGAAGCGCCCGAACTCCTCGACGTACGTGCGCCCGGTCGCGATGTCGCCGTCGAGCTCGATCGGGCCGCGGTGAACCGTTTGCACGAAGTACTCCCAAAGCCCGCGCAGCCGCTCGACACCGGCCCGGATGTCCGCGCGGCTGGTGAACTCGATGCCGGCGTGTGGCATCCGCCAGGCGCCGTCCGGGGTGAACATCCCCGCGAACCGGTCCCAGTCGCGCATCAGCGACGAGTCCGTGAAGTCCGCGCGGAGCGCCTCGATCTCCACCCGGTCGGCGATAGCCTGAAAGTCGCTCACTTGGATCCTCTCCTCTGGTTTCGTCTCTCCAGCTCCCGACGAGGTAGCCGGCCGGGGTGTGAGGACCTCACAGCTCGGCTTGTTGTCTCGTCGGACTGTTGAAGAGCTCTGCAACGACCGAGGAGGCGAGCGTGACCAGCGGCGATCCGAACCTGAGCGCGATCATGAGCGAGCGGCGTCAGTTGATCAACCTCGCGTACCGGCTGCTCGGGTCGCTGGCGGACGCGGAGGACGTCGTACAGGAGACGTATGCGCGGTGGTACGCCATGACGCGGGAGGAGCAGGAGGCGATCCGCTCTCCTGGGGCTTGGCTGACGACTGTTGCCAGCCGGATTTGTCTTGATTTGCTGGGGTCGGCGCGGGTTCGGCGGGAAAACTATGTTGGGGAGTGGATTCCTGAGCCGATTCCGGATGAGTCGGAATGGGCTGGTGGGCGGACTAGCGGGAGCAGCACTGCGGATCCGGCTGATCGGGTGACTCTTGATGAGTCGGTGAATATGGCGTTCCTTGTTGTGCTCGAGTCGATGACGCCGGCGGAGCGGGTGGCGTTTATCCTCCACGATGTTTTTCGGTATTCGTTTCCTGAGGTCGCGGGGATTGTCGGGCGTACGCCGGCGGCTTGTCGTCAGTTGGCGACCTCGGCCCGGCGGCGGTTGCGGAGTTCTCAGACTTCGCCGGCTCAGACTTCTTCGGGTTCGGGTTCGGGTTCGGCTTCGGCGGCTGGGCGGGCGACGGTCGTGCGGGGGTTCAAGGAGGCTTGGGAGGCTAAGGACATCGAGGCGCTGATCGGGTTGCTTGATCCGGGCGCTACGGCTGTCGGGGATGGTGGCGGGTTGGTTAGTGCGGCGCTGCATCCGGTCGTCGGGGGTGGGGTGGTGGCGCGGTACTTCGTGGAGTTGGCGGAGCGGGTTGGCGAGCTGACGGTGGTTGAGCGGACGGTTAATGGGCAGCCGGGGTTGGTTGTTCTGGATGACGGGGTGGCGGCGGCGGTACTGGCGTTTGAGGTTGTTGGTGATCGGATCAGCAATATCTGGGCGGTGCGGAATCCGGAGAAGTTGCGACCTTGGCGGGGGTGAATCCCCACGCTTGCTCGGTCGGCCGTTCCTGCGTCGCGTCCTTGCTCGCTAGCTCCCACCCACCCTGGACGCGGGCTCCTTCGTCGCCCGCTGGGTAAGGCGATGCCGGGTGAGCCGGCGTCGCAGGGTCGGTGTGGTTGGCGTGGGGCGCAGGCTTCTTCGTCGCCTGCTTGGTGAAGCGATGCGCCGTGGCGAGTCTGGCGTGGTTGCCGTGGTGGAGCGCGGGCCCCTACGTCGCCAGCTTGGCGAAGGCGATGCGGCGCGAGCCGACATCGTGTGGGTGGCGTGGTTGGCGCAGAGCGCCGGCCCCTCCGTCGCCGACTTGGTGAAGACGATGCGTGGCGAAGTACCTGGAATGGTTACTGCGGGAACGCTGGCTCCTACGTCGCCAGCTTGGTGAAGGCGATGGCGGGACGGCGGGACGGCGGGACGGCGGGACGGCGGGACGGCGGGACGGCGGGACGGCACAGTACACATGCTCCTGTGTCGCATGCCTAGCGAAAGCGTTATGTGATGGGACGATGCGCCGGGCGGTGTCGTGGGATGTCTAAGAGCATCGCCCGGGGCGGAGTGTGTGGGATGGGCCCATCTCTCGCGCGAAGCGGCGTAGGCCTGCACGGTACTCGACGCGGATTCCTGTTAGGCGGGCTTCGCCGTGGATGTCCTGGCGGTCGGCGTGCACCACGAGCCAGAGGTCCTCTGTTGGGTTCGTTGGTAGCTGGGCGTCGACCGCTAGTCTCGGTCTGTTGTCCTCGCCGTCGAGGGGGCCGTTTCCGGATGGCCAGCCGCGCTTGGATGGGCCGACGGCTGTGGCACGAGTAGTGCGCCGGCGTTTTCGACGTCGTCGGGGTTGATGATTGAGACGTCGGTGATCGTGATCGCCGACGAACCCGTGTTGCACTAGGGCAGGTGGCCGATGGTTATTGAGTCGGACTGGCCGGCGACCATGCAGAGCTTGTCGCCGGTACTTCCGCTCAATGGGCCGCCGTCGTGCCGGATACCGAAGTACCCGGCTGTTGCCAATAGCAACGTTCCGGCGCAGATAGTGCTGATTAAAGGGCTCTTGTACCGTCGGGAGGTGTCTTGTGGGCGTCAGGTGACCAGGCTGATGGCGTTGGCGATCAGCTCGCGGTGCTGGTCCAGGGATTCGGGGGTGGCGTCTTCTTCGGTGTTGGCGTGGACGAGGTAGTCGGTTGCCACTTTGAGGGCGGCGTTGATCGCGGCGGCTCGGATGCGGATTTCCAGGGTGTCGGGTGGGACGCCTGCGCGGTCGGCGAGGACTTCGGCGAAGGTGGTTTCCGAGCGCTCGCGCAGCATCAGGTAGGTGGCGCGCAGTGCGGGTTCCGCATGAGTCATCCGTACTACCGCCAGCGCCGTCTTGATCTCCGAGCCGGATGACGACTCGAGCAGCGGCGTGTACGCGGCCCGCAGGTGTTCGGTCAGCTCAACGTCAGCCGGCCAGGCGCGTAGTACTGCCTGGAAGCCGTCCACCATCTTCGTGAGCAGTGGGTCGACGCAGCTTTCCTTGGTGGCGAAGTGGCGCCAGAGCGTGCGTTCGGAGACTCCGGCGGCCCGCGCGATCTGCTCTCCGGAGGTGGCCGCCACGCCCTGTACTGCGAACAACCGGACCGCGTGGCGCGAGATCTCGAGGCGCAACTGGTGGCGCTGCTCGTCGCTCATCGGCGGCCGTCCGCGGCGGCCCGCGGTGCTGCTGTCTGACCTGAGGTCCTCCACGCGGTGATTTAAGCATGCCGGACCCGGCATTCTTTATTGGCAGCAGGCGCCATAATTGCTACGGTGAGTGACTCAACGATCACTGGAGGAGACCTATGAGCGTTGCCGCCGAACGTCTGCAACTGCCCCTCGCGAGGCCGAACGTGCTCGATCTCGCGCCGCTGTACGAGGTACTGCGCCGCGAAATGCCGATCACGCCGGTCACCACCCCGGCCGGAGATCCTGCCTGGCTGGTCACCCGGTTCGCGGAAGTCCGCGACCTGCTCGGCGACAAGCGCCTCGGCCGTTCGCACCCCGAGCCGGAACGGGCGTCCCGCATCACGACCGCCGGGATCCTGGACGGCCCCTCCGGCAACTACGACACCGAGGAAGCCGACCACGCGAGAATGCGCAGGCTCCTGACTCCGGCGTTCTCCGCCAAACGGATGCGGCTGCTCACGGACTACATGCAGGGGCTCGTCGACGGGTACATCGACCAGCTGGTCACCGAGCACGCCGCAGCACCCGACGGCGTGGTCGATCTGCATACTGGACTGGCTCTGCCGCTGCCAGTCGCCGTCATTTGCCGACTGCTCGGAGTACCGGAGAACGACCGCGAGTTGTTCCGTTCGCTGTCCGAACGGATGGCCGACCTGGCCAGTGGAGCGGATGCGCATCTTGCTCGGGATGAGTTCAGTCGG
>Ga0190275_10002878_pt1 | contig 12244 bp, 12 predicted proteins | sample Popmic550T_FD_133745 | JGI IMG/M metagenome (GOLD analysis project Ga0190275, IMG submission 133745) | Populus adjacent soil microbial communities from riparian zone of Yellowstone River, Montana, USA - 550 T | ecosystem: Environmental > Terrestrial > Soil > Riparian zone > Trees stand | place... | reverse complement strand
AGGACCTCGGCCATAGGGTCACCGACCTGGGGAACGCCGGCGTGCCCATCCCCGAGATGGTCGATTCGGGCGAAGCAGTCAAGCACCTCGCCGCCGTAAAGAGCGTATGCGAAGAGGTCTCGGAGCGGGCCACAGCCATTGTCTCCGAGGGGCTCTTTCCCATCTTCCTGGGCGGGGACCACTCCATCTCCATAGGCACCGTATCGGGGGTCGCGCGCTCCGCGTCGGGCGAGCGGACCGGCCTGATCTGGGCCGACGCCCACGCCGATTTCAACATCCCCGAGACCTCGCCTTCCGGCAACATCCACGGCATGCCCCTGGCCGCGCTAACGGGGAGGGGGCACCCCGAGCTGGTCGGCGTCGGAGGCCAGGGCCCGAGCGTCAGGACCGAGGACGTGGTAATTGTCGGCCTCCGGTCCGTGGACCTGGAAGAGAAGAACCTGCTGCGCGAAGCAGGCGTGAAGGTCTACACCATGCGGGAGGTAGACGTCTACGGCGCCGGACGCATCGTCCGCAGCGCCATAAGGGACCTGGCCCACGTCGACAAGGTCCACCTCTCCTTCGACCTGGACGTGGTAGACCCCGAAGTGGCCCCCGGCGTCGGCACCCCGATACGCGGGGGCCTGACCTACCGGGAAGCTCACCTCCTCATGGAGCTCTTCAACGAGGCAGGCATCATAACCTCCCTGGACATGGTAGAGGTCAACCCCATCCTGGACGTCAAAAACGGCACGGCCACCCTGGCCGTAGAACTCGTAGAGAGCCTGATGGGCCGCCGAATAATAGACCTACCTGCGTAGCGTGCTTTTTTAGCTCGCGAATAGGTTTTCGACGTCTTCTACGGCGTCCTCTACGGTGAAGACCACCGCGTCGTCGCCGGCCCTTAGGATATCTCGGCCGGTGGGTATGACCACGTCGCCGTCGCGTAGCAGTGCTCCCACGATGGCCCCTTCGGGGAAGCCCACCTCGGAGAGCGGGCGGCCGGCCACCCTGCAATTCTCGGGGACGCGCAGCTCGATCATCTCGGCCCCGCTCGCGAGCAGCGCCACATCTATGATCTCGCCCTTGCGAACGAAGCGCAGGATGGCCTCGGCGGCCAGCGTCCTTGGCGAGATGGTCACGTCCACGCCGAGGGCGTCGGCGAGCGGCGCGAACTCGCCCTGGCTGATGCCGGCGATGGTAATGCGGGCCCCGAGCTGGCGGGCGTACATAGCCGCTAGCAGGTTGGCGCGGTCGTCGGCGGTCACGGCCACGAAGGCGTCCGTCCTGTGCACCCCCTCCTGCAGCATGAAGTCGCGCGAGATCCCCTCGTCGTGGAGCACGAAGCCCCTCCTTAGTTGTGAAGCCACGTAGCGGGCACGTCCCTCGTCCCTCTCGATCACCCTCACCGACATGCCTGCCTTCTCCACCGCGAGCGCCAGCCTCAGCCCGATGCGGCCGCCCCCGTAGATGGTCACTTCGCGGACCGGCGCCGTGTCGGTAGCGAGCACTTCGACGGCGTCGGAGATCTGGCGCCGGCCGCTGATCAGGAGCACGTGGTCCCTCTCGAGGAGTACCGTATCGCCCCTTGGAACGAGCGCCTCCCCTCCCCTGACCACGCCGACGATAAGGCTGTTGTTGGGGAGCTCTACCTCTTTGAGGGCGCGGTCGACGGCGCCCGATTCCTTGGTCAGGATCACCTCGGCCACCTCGATGGTGTCCCCGGCGAAGCTGTCTATGTTGATGGCGCCAGGTACGAGCAGGGCCTCCTTGATCTCGTGCGCCGCCATCTGCTCGGTGTGGATTATGAAGTCGATGCCGAGCATCTCCTCGGCGAAGGGGTCCCCCGGCTCGTAGTAGTCCGGGTTGTGGATGCGCGCCACGGTGCGTGCCACGCCCTGAGACTTGGCGGCGAGGCACGCGATGATGTTGACCTCATCGGAACTGCTCGCCGCTATTAGCAGGTCGGTCCTGCTGATGCCGGCTTCCCGGAGCAGCTTGGGGTTGGCGCCGTTTCCGGCGATGACGAGCGCGTCGAGCTCCTCTGTGGCCTTCTCCACAAGCTTCTCGTCTTTCTCCACCAGCACGACGCTGTGGCCCTCGTGCGAGAGCAGGCGGGCGGTGCTCAGCCCCACCTCCCCGGCCCCGATTATCACGGTCCTCATTCCGGGTGCCTCCTAACGATCGGACGGCCTGACGAGGGGGGACCTGTCCAGGGCCTCTTTGGACCCCCCGACGACGAGCACGTCACCCGGGTGCAACACGGTGTCCCCGTGGGGCAGGATGCCGGGGCCACCCTGGGGTTTCAGGGCCACCACCGTGAGGCCCTTCTCGTGCGAGAGCGCCAGCTCGGCTAACGACTTGCCGAGCCACTCAGACGGAACCCTGGCCTCGATCAAGGCTTCGTCCTCGCCGAAATCGACGTAGTCGAGGATGGCCGGCGAGGCCATCGTCCTGGCGAGCTGCTGGCCCAGCTCCAACTCGGGCATCGTGACCCTGTCGGCGCCGACGCGTTCAAGCACCCTGGCGTGGATCCTCCCCGTTGCCCGGGCCACGATCCTGGGTACCCCGATCTCCTTCAGGGTGGCCGTCGCCAGGATGCCAGCCTCGACGTGGTCCTCGCCGATCATCACGGCGGCGGCGTCGAAGCCGTTGACGTTCAGGCCGCGCATGGCCCGCTCGTCGGTGGCGTCAGCTGCCACGAGCCCGACCCGGGGCAGGTCGTCGGCGACCTCCTGGATCACGTCGTCGCGCTTGTCTATGCCGAGGACCTCGTGGCCCAGGGAGTCCAGCGTGGCGACCATGGAGACGCCGAGCCGCCCGAGACCTACCACCAGGAACTGCCGCTTCATCTTCCACCTACGTGGATGGCGGGGCGCCGCTCCGGGTTGGGCTCGGCCTCCCTCAGGACCTCGTGGGTGACGGGAGCCGTGTCGCCCTCGCCGAAGAGCATGTACCGGATGAGGTACACGATGGGGTTGCCCTCGGTCCAACCGAAGTAGCAATGCGGCGTCTGCCCCGTGGTATCCCGCAGGTGGAGGAGGAAGGCCGCGATGGCGTTGGGGACCACCGAGCTCACGGAACGCAGCACCTTGTGCCCGCCGACCTCCACCCCCCTCACCTCGAGCACGTCCATGAACTCGGAGGCGTCGTCCACCTGTACCTCCAGGAACAGGATGGGCACGTCCGAGGGGATGTGGTTGTCCTCCCGCTGCTCCCTCTCCTTCCTCTCGTACTCCTCCTTGGTGCCGTAGCGACGGCGGTGGGCTACGAGGTGGATCTCGCCCCTCTCGGCGGCCTCCCGGATAAAGCTCTGGGCGGTTTCGTCGACGTCTATCCTCTCCTGGCGCAGCTCCGTGGAGCGCTGCACGCGGGAGACGAGCGAGATCACGACGATCGCCCCGATAAAGAAGAGCGCGATGGTGATGCCGTCGGGCCGCCGGTAGGCGTTTGCCGCGAGCGCGTAGACGAAGACGATTGTGGTGAGCCCGAAGAGCGCCGCCCCTACCTTGTGGCCACGGCGGGCCACCGTAAGGGTCACGGCGAACGCCGCGGACGTCATCATCGCCAGAACGCCCGTCGCGTAAGCCCCCGCCTGCTCGTTCACGTCCGCCGCGAAGACGATGACGACGACTACGGAGATCAGGGTGTACACCACAACCAGCGGCCTTACGGCCCTGCCCCATTCGGGGGACATGCCGTAGCGGGGCAGGTAGCGGGGCACGATGTTCAGCAACCCGGCCATGGCCGAGGCGCCGGCGAACCACAATATCGCCATGGTGCTGATGTCGTATATGGTGCCGAACACGTTCCCGAGGAACTCGTGGGCCAGGAAGGCGAGGGCGCGGTCGCTCGCGCCCTGTTCGAAGTCCTCGGGGGAGATCAGGACCGATGTCACGAAGCTGGTCGTGAGTAGGTAGAAGCTCATGATCAAGGCCGCGGTGAAGAGCATCTTGCGGGTGTTTCGGATGCGGCCCTCGGGGCGATCCGGGTCGTCATCCTCGTCCCCACGCACGAGCGGCATCATGCTGACGCCCGTCTCGAAGCCAGACAGGCCGAGGGCGAGCTGCGGGAACACCAGGAACGAGACCGCCAGCATCGCGAGCGGGCTACCGTAGCTCGTGAACAACGAGTCCTGCCACCCGACGAGCGTCTGGGGGTTGGAGAGTATCTCGTAGAACCCGGCGCCGACGACCACCAGGTTCAGCGCCAGGTAAGCCCCTACAATCGAGACGGCGACCCCGATGGCCTCCGTGAACCCTTTGAGGAACACCGCACCAAGCAGGGCCAGCAGCAGGATGGTGATCTCCACCTCGTAATCCTGGAAGAACGGCGGCACCAGCGGGTTTTCGGTCAGGTGGGCCGTGGCGTCCGAGGCGGAGAGCGTGATCGTGATTATCCAGGACGTGGCAACGAACCCGAGCAGGCAGAGCACGAAGAGCTTGCCCCGCCAGAACGAGAGCAGGGTCTCGAGCATGGCGATGGAGCCCTGGCCGCGCGGGCTCTCCCTGGCCACGATCCCGTACATAGGCAGCATGCCCAGGAGGGTGAGGAGCACGATCAGGAGCGTGGCGATGGGCGAGAGCGCGCCGGCCGCGAGCGCTGCTATCCCCGGTATGTAGCCGAGGGTGGAGAAGTAGTCGACGCCCGTGAGGCACACCACCTGCCACCAGGCGTGGGGCTTCTCGCCCTCGCGGGCCTCGGGCCCCTGAACCTCCTCGATGCGGTCTTGTAGAAGCCAGCGCCGTACGCGCCGTCTGACCTGACCCTTCGAAACGGTGGGCTCGGCCACCGCTAGGCCGCTCCGGCGTTGTGGGCTGGGCAGGACCGGCGTGCCTGGGTTGGACGATACCCGTTCATGGTCAGGCTACAGAGTATAAGGTATCGGAGGATTATGGGTGGGGTACTTGCGGGGACTTACCCCTCACGACCCGCCAGCGCCTCGGCGACCAGCTCGGCGACCTCGGAGGGGTTCGTCGCCGCCCTTATGCCCGCCTCCCTCAGGGCCTCGCTCTTGGCCTCCGCCGTGCTCTCGCCCCCCGAGACGATGGCCCCGGCGTGGCCCATGGTCTTGCCCTCCGGCGCGGTGAAGCCCGCGATGTAGGCGACGACGGGGGTATCCATCTCGCTCCTGACGTACTCGGCGGCCAGCTGCTCGGCGTTGCCCCCGATCTCGCCTATCATCACGGCGCACTCGGTTTCGGGATCCGCCTCGAAGAGGCTCAGGATCTCTATAAAGTCCGTCCCTATTATGGGGTCGCCCCCGATGCCGACGGCCGAGCTCTGCCCGATCCGGCGCTGCGTGAGCTCGTTGACGATCTGGTAGGTGAGCGTGCCGCTGCGGCTGACGACGCCGACGTTGCCCGGCATGAAGATGTCGCCCGGCATGATGGAGACGTTCGACTTGCCGGGCGAGAGGACGCCGGGGCAGTTCGGCCCGACGAGCGTCGCGTCCTTGTTCTCGATGTAGCCTGCGACCCGCATCATGTCGTGCACGGGGATGCCCTCCGTGATGCAGCAGACCGTGGAGAGCCCGCCGGCGAGCGACTCGAAGATGGCGTCCGCCGCGAAAGGCGGGGGCACGAAGATCACGCTGGCGTTGGCCCCGGTCTCTCCTACGGCCTCATCGACGGTGTTGAAGATGGGGACGCCCTCGTAATCTTGGCCGCCCTTGCCGGGCGTGACCCCGGCCACCACGTTGGTCCCGCTCTGCAGCATCCTCCCGGTGTGGAAGGCGCCCTCCCTGCCGGTTATGCCCTGGACGAGAAGCCTCGTCCCATCGTCTACGAGAATCGCCATCCGTTACCGTCCCCCGTCTCTAGCGAGCTCCACGGCCCTGCGGGCCGCCTCCAGCATGGTCTCCTCCGTGTGCACGTTCTCCGGCGTGTTCTCGGCCAGGATCCTCAACCCCTCCTCGGCGTTCGTGCCGTCGAGGCGCACGACGATGGGCAGGGTAATGCCCGTCCCTTCGATGGCCGATAGCAGCCCGCGCGCCACCTCATCGCCGCGGGTTATCCCGCCGAAGATATTGAAGAGCACGCTCTCCACTTGCTCGTTGGAGGTGACGATGTCGAGCGCCTCCGCGATCTTCTCCGCGTCCGCCCCGCCGCCCACGTCGCAGAAGTTGGCGGGCTCGCCTCCGGCTTGGGCTACCACGTCGAGCGTGCTCATCACGAGCCCCGCGCCGTTGCCCAGGATGCCCACGTTGCCGTCCAGCTTGACGTACTGCAGGCCCACCTCCTGCGCCCGCTGCTCCTGCACGTCCGCGGCCTCCACGTCGTGCAGGTCGGCTATGTCACCGTGGCGGTACAGGCTCGAGTTGTCCACCGTAACCTTCGCGTCCAGCGTCAGGACGTGTCCTTCGCTCGTGACCACGAGGGGGTTGATCTCCACCAGGCTAGCGTCGAGACCCTCGAAGGCCTCGTACAGACTATTCAGCGTCCTTCCCACCCCTTTGGCGGCGTCGCCCTCTAGCCCGGCGGCGAAGGTGACCTCGCGCACCTGGTAGGGCAGCAGGCCGACCAGCGGGTCGACGTGCAGCCGGACTATGGCGTCGGGGTTGGTCTCGGCGACCTCTTCGATCTCCACGCCGCCCTCGGTGGAGAACAGGATCAGGGGCCGCTTCGCCGTACGGTCCACCGTGATGGAGAGATAGAACTCCCTCTCGATCTCCGCCCCGCCCTCGACGTAGACGCGCCTGACCGTGTGGCCACGGATGTCCATGCCGAGGATCTGCTCGGCCGCCTCCCTGGCCTCCCTGGGGTTGCTCACGACCTTGATGCCGCCGGCCTTGCCTCGGCCGCCGGTGAGAACCTGAGCCTTGATGGCCACCGTGCCCCCGAGTGCCTCGGCGGCCCTCGCGGCCTCCTCCGGCGTGCCGGCCACGATGCCTGGCAGCGTCTCGAGACCGTAGTTTCTCAACAATTCCTTGCCCTGATACTCATAGAGATCCAAGTTGGAAACCCCCGCGAAGCCCGCAATGACGGTCCAGAATTATACAGATTCCCACCCCCAGGACGCGGGAAACGACGCAAAGCCCCACCACTAAAGGATTTGATCCCGACGCGATCCCGGTTTCGCCCTCCCGCTGAGGCGCCGAAAACGGGCCACATCCCGCATCGCTCCAGCGCCCGGCCAGGCTTTTCGCCACCAGCAACCACCCGTCAGCCAAAAAACCAAGAGCTGAAAGCTGATTGCTGATAGCTAACGGCTTATAGCCAACCGCTAGGCCCGCCAGAAGGCGCGGCTTAGCAGCACGAGCACCGTGAACAGTTCCAGGCGGCCCAGGAGCATCAAAAAGGCGAGGGTGGCCTTGCCCGTGGCGGGAAGGCCCTCGTAGAACCCGGGGGTTCCGGCCGCGCCGGGGAACGCGCCCGTTATGTTCACGCACGCGAACACCGACCCGAAGGCCGGACCCAACGGGACGTTGTGCAGGGCCATCAAGAGGGTGCCGACGATCATGGTTGCCACGTAGACGAAGAAGAAGCTCAGGAGCCCCAGCCGGGTCCGCTCTGGCAGCACCCGGTCACCCAGCACCAGCGGCGTCACCGCCCGAGGATGGATCAGGCGAAACATCTCCTGGGCGGCGTTGCGCGTCAGGAGGTAGACCCGGATGGCTTTTATGCCCCCCGCGGTCGAGCCCGCGCAGCCCCCCACGCCCATCACGAAAACCAGCAGCGCCACGGAAAACGGAGGCCAGGCACTCCAGTCCGTCGTGCTGAAAGCCGTTCCCGTGGTCAGGCTAGCGCTCTGAAATAGGGCCTCGCGAAACACCACGGCCAGTGAGCCCTGGTGGGCAGAATTATAGAGGTCGGCGGTTACGAGCACCGTGCACACCAGGATCACCCCGAGGTATGTTACGAGCTCGGCGTTGCCGACGGCGCGTCCCAACCCGTGCCTGGCCGCCACGTAGTAGATGGCGAAGTTAGTGCCGGCGAGCACCATGCCCGCCGTGAGGGCCAGATCGACGGCCCAGGAATCGAAGGAGGCTACGGAGTCGGCGTCGGTGGCGAAGCCGCCGGTGGATACCGTGCTGAACGCGTAGTTGAACGCGTCGAACGTCCCCATCCCGGCCAGGTGGAGGACTACGACCCCCCCCAGCGTGAGCCCGCCGTAGACGAGGGCCAGAACCTTGACGGTGTCCCGAATGCGTGGGGCGATGCGCTCCTGCAAGGGCGTCGCCGCCTCGGCCGTGTACATCTGGGTGGCGCCGAACCCCGCCTGCGGCGCGATGGCCACGAACAGCACGATAATTCCTATGCCCCCGATCCACTGGCTCAGGCTGCGCCAGAGCAGCAGGGCGGACGGCAGTTGTTCCGGCGTGACCGTCGCGGCCCCCGTGGTCGTGAAGCCGGCCATGGAGTTGAAGAAGGAGTCTACCGGGCCCATTACTCCCGAGAGCATGAACGGCGCGGTGCCGACCAGCACGACCGCCAGCCAGCAGGCGACGACCATGAAGAATATGCTCTGCTTCGAAACGTAGCTGCGTGGGGGCTTGCGCGTGAGATAGTAGAGGACCGCGCCAGCGGCCAGGGCGACGACACCGGGCAACCAGAAGGCCCAGGCCTCGCGGGGAGTTCTCAGCAGCGAGTAGACCGCCGGGACGAGCATGGCCGCGCCGACCGCACAGACGACCATCGCCAGCGCGTTGAAGATCAACCTCAGGTGCAACACCCTCAAGGAGTTCTACCCCCGGTCGTCAGAAGGTTCCGTCTGCATGCCGACCACGCCGTCGTTCACCCGTCCCGGATCTCCGTCCCAGAGCTTCCTCATGTTCATGATATAGAAACCGACGGCCGGCAGGGCGTCCAGCATCGGAGAGGGGCTTCCTGGTACGCTGGTTGGCCTTCCGCTCTTGGGAGGTGGGCTGTAGGTTCGTTTCTCGTGTCCTACACTAGGGCGCGTGATCGGAACGGGCACAGCGATCAACATCGCAGCGGTACTGGCGGGGGGGACCCTGGGCACGGTGATCGGTAGCCGGCTCTCCGAGGGGATGCGTGAGACGGCCATGAACGCCATCGGGCTCGTCACGGTTCTCGTGGGAATCCAGAGTTTCCTGCGCTTCGACAACCCGCTCGTGCCCCTGGTCAGCGTGATCGTGGGGCTCGTCGTCGGCGAGCTCCTCGGCATAGACGCCACCCTACAGCGCCTCGGTGACGCGCTGGAGCGGCGCTTCTCGAAGGGCGGGAGCCCCGTGAGCCGGGCTTTCGTCACCACCAGCCTGCTGTTTTGTGTCGGGCCCCTGACCATACTGGGCTCCCTGCAGGATGGGATCTCCGGCGATTACCGGCTGCTCGCGTTGAAGAGCGCCCTCGACTTCGTGGCCTCGCTCTCCTTCGCCTCCGTGCTCGGCTGGGGCGTGCTTCTCTCCGCCGGGTCCATACTGGTCGTGCAGGGCGGCCTGACGCTGGCGGGCGCCCTGTTCGGTTCGTTCATGACCGAGCCCATGATCATGGCCCTCACCTCAACGGGCGGCGTATTGCTGCTGGGGCTGGGGCTCACGCTCCTGAGCCTCAAGGAGGTACGCGTCGCGAACATGCTGCCGGCGCTCGTGGTGGCCCCGGTGCTCGTCGCCGCGGCTCCGCTGTGGCCGCTCTGACTGACGCGCCCGCCACGAATAATCTAATATGCACACGTAGTGAACACAGGATAGTGAGCGTTGCGGAGAGGAGAGGCGTTGGAGGAGAACGACAGGCAATGGAGGGGCAGCCCGCTCGACATGTCCGGTAACACCATTGACGCCTACGGCGTGAAAGAGGTCGTCATCGAGTTCGACAACGGTGACGAAGACGTGTTTCGCCCCAGGACGCGCGAGGAGTTCGGCTCCTACGAGCTGCACATGATGTCCGCCTACCTCGATTCCATCGCCCACAGGATCCGCAAGGGCCACAAGAACTAGGAGCGGGATCACCCGAAAGGAGCCAGACATGCGGGGCATAGAGCGAACGCGTACAGAGAACTCACCCCCGGAGGGCGGCGTCGGGCTTACCCGGATAGTGTTCCGCTACTCCGACGGGCGCGAGCTGATCTTCGTGCCCGACGCGAGTCGCGTTGCATTTTCGGAAGACGACATACTCCAGCTGAAGAACGTGGTCGACCGCACCTCCGCCCACGCCGAGTGGTCGGATATCAACACGCGCCTGGGCTTCTAGGGCCGTTTACGCACGGTCTCCGCGGCACCCGTGGCGGGACCGTTGCGGTGTCCGGCTAGCGGCCAGGTGCGTCGGTGCCCGGGTCGACCGTGAAGCGGTCGAAGAAGTCGTCGTCGAGGTTTATCGTCTCCCCGGATAGCTCCCTGCGCCTGAGGTCCCACAGGACCTGCAGGTCGTGGTCTATCCGTTCGAGCCTCGCGTGGACGGCGTCGCCGGCGCGGTGCGCCCCCTCCCTTACGAGGAGCCGCTCGCGCTCCTCGGAGAGCTCTTCGATCTTTTCCAATACCGTCTGGGCCATGCCCACCTCCCGTTCGACGCTTTCGTCCGATTCTAGCGGATCTCGATGCACTAGAATCAAGTTGCCCGCGAGTGATCCCAGCCAAGGAGGGGCATGCTGAACAGGATCTACCACCTCGGTTATGCCGTCGAGGACATCGGGGCCGCCGCGGAGTTCTACAGGGAAAACTTCGGGGCCACGCCGGGAGAGCCGGAGGTGGTAGAGGATCAGGGCATCGTCGCGACCATGTTCCGGGTAGGCGAATCGTCCATCGAGCTCGTCCAGCCCACCCGCCCGGACTCCCCGGTCGGCAGATTCCTGGGCAAACGCGGTGAGGGCTTCCACCACGTCGCCTTCGAGGTCGACGACCTGGAGGTTGCCCTGGCTGAGCTGAAAAGTAACGGCGTCGAGCTCATAGACGAGACGCCCAGGAGGGGGGCCGGGGGGATGAAGATCGCCTTCGTCCACCCCGGCGGGGCCTTCGGCGTTCTAACGGAGCTAGTAGAATTGCCGCACGCCTGAGACGAGCGGAAGGAAGCACCATGCACACCGAGAGACGCCGGGACGAGCGCCGAACGGAATCCGGTATAGAGGTAAAGCCATTCTACAAACAAGGTGACCTGGAGCCTTTCGATTACTCCGACAGGCTCGGGGACCCCGGCGAGTATCCCTACACCCGCGGCCCCTACCCGACCATGTACAGGGGCAGGCCGTGGACCATGCGCCAGTACGCCGGTTTCGGCACGGCCCTAGAGACCAACGCCCGCTTCAAGTACCTCACGGAGAACGGCCAGACGGGGCTCTCTGTGGCGTTCGACCTTCCCACTCAAATGGGCCGCGACTCCGACCACCGGCTCTCCCTGGGGGAGGTCGGTAAGGTGGGCGTCGCCATCGACTCCCTGCTCGACATGCGCGAGTTGTTCGATGGCATACCCTTGCGTGAGGTCTCCACCTCCATGACCATAAACGCCACCGCCTCAATCCTCCTGCTCCTCTACTCGCTCGTCGCGGAGGAGCAGGGCGTGGGGCCAGGGAACGTTACGGGCACGACACAGAACGACATCTTGAAGGAGTACCTGGCCAGGGGGACCTACATCTACCCGCCAGAACCCTCCATGAGGATCACCACCGACACGTTCGCCTACTGCGCCGCCGAGCTTCCGCGATGGAACACCATCTCCATAAGCGGCTATCACATCAGGGAGGCCGGCTCGACCGCCGTGCAGGAGCTCGCGTTCACCCTCGCAAACGCCATAGCCTACGTGGAGGCGGCGTTGCGGGCCGGCCTCGAGGTGGACGAGTTCGCCCCGAGGCTCTCGTTCTTCTTCAACGCCCACAACGACCTGTTCCAGGAGGTGGCCAAATACAGGGCCGCGAGGAGGATGTGGTCCTCCATAATGCGCGACCGTTACGGCGCCACCGACGAGCGGAGCCTGAAACTCCGTTTCCACACGCAGACGGCCGGCTCCTCCCTGACGGCGCAGCAGGCCGAGAACAACGTGGTCAGGACCACCGTGCAGGCCATCTCCGCCGTGCTCGGTGGCACCCAGAGCCTGCACACCAACGCCTTCGACGAGGCCCTCGCGCTCCCGACCGAGCGGAGCGCCCGCCTCGCGCTCAGGACACAGCAGATCCTCGCCTCCGAAGGCGGCCTGACGGATACGGCCGATCCCCTGGCCGGCTCCTACTTCGTCGAGTCTATGACCGACGCGGTCGAGGAGGAAGCGTGGGAATACATCCGGCGTATCGACGAGCTAGGTGGTTCCGTGAAGGCCGTCGAGGAACGCTTCATGCAGCAGGAGATCGAGGACTCCGCCTACCGCTACCAGCGGGAGGT